>OEIU01001991.1_pt1 | contig 11622 bp, 8 predicted proteins | sample 1539221 | NCBI WGS metagenome assembly OEIU01 (sample SAMN03792071, study PRJEB22550) | activated sludge metagenome | feature: wastewater treatment plant; material: activated sludge; isolation source: Wastewater treatment plant of a petroleum refinery complex | place: Argentina: Zarate | collected... | reverse complement strand
GTAACCGCCGCGTTTTGTGCGCAAGAAGGCAGATCGTCCGGTGCCCGTTTCCAGGTCAGGGTGCGACCCATCATCCTCATGACCAGATAGCCAGTCACTTTAAGCGTATTCATATCCGTGAGCGCGATTGCCACGCTGTAGGACTTGCCCTCCTTCGGGTCATAGATCCAGCCGCTGTCCCATTCCCCACTCTCCATCGGCGCGAGGCCTCCGATCACCTGGAGGCCGCAAATTGGCCGGGTGCGCTGGCTCTCGTTTGGATTATGACGGTCTCTAAGGGGCTTACCGTCCGGATAGAGGGGCTCCTTGAGCCAGTAGATGTGGCCACACAGTTTGTCGCCGCAGACCGTAAGTCTAACCGCGCCCTTACCGCTATCGTCGTACCAGATACCGGCTTCGCGCGGGTCGGCAGCGGCGGAACCGGCAGAAATCGCCATCATTGCGGCGGCAAGACATGCGAAATGAAGTTTCGAAGCCCAGTCGGTCATGATCGCAAATCCCATTTTGGACCAAGTCAGGAACCCGCACGCGGCGAATTAGCGTTCAGGGCTCTAGGCTCTGAACAAGGCGAAACATAGGTAATATATGACTCGCAGGTGATTAGCCGGCCGGCCGATGCGTCGATCCGCCTGAATACTATAGCAGCGAGAGGCGATAGAAGCATCGCCGGCACGTTCTGGTTGGCGATGTAACGGGCCCCGAATTAGCGCTTTTGCGCTAATTATAGCCAATATTGACTGTCAGAGAATGACCCTGGCCGTCAGAGAATGCCAAGTTGCTGATCCAGAGGTATGTTAAACTAAAACAACCTCTAAAGACCGCTCGAACAGTGAAACCACAGTAGTGTATTTGAAGGTGCGGCAGGTTCGATGATCCTCACGCTTGCATTCAGAAACCTTTTTCACGACCGTATCCGGCTGGCTGTCACGCTGATCGGTATCCTTTTTTCGATCGTGCTCGTGGCCGTCCAGCTTGGTCTGTATCTTGGTTCCAGCCGCATGATCACGGCCAACATCGATCATGCCAACGCGGATCTGTGGGTTACCGCTTATGGGGCCAAGAGCTTTGAGGATGGCGGGCTGCTTCTGACCGATCGCGAGCGTCATCAAGCGCTGGCAACGCCGGGCATCAAATCGGTCGTTCCCATTCTCGTATCCTTTGCGGAATGGAGAAAACCTGAAGGCGGGTCCACCCGTGTCGTCGTTATCGGGTCAGACTTCGACGACAATGGACTTGTGCCATGGTCGTTGAGTGAGGGCACGCTGGAGGATATTCAGGCTCCCGACGCCATCGCGGTCGACAAAAGCTACCTCAACGAACTGGGTATCTCAGGTATCGGCGATACTGCACAAGCTGCAGCGGGTCGCGTCAAGGTGCGCGCTCTGACAGAAGGTGTGCGCTCGTTTACGCAATCTCCCTACGTCTACACGACGCTGAACCGTGCCCGTCAGTTGTTCGGCGCGGATGCTGACCGTACGACGTTCTTCCTTGTGAAGCTGGCTCCCGGCGCAGACGCTGCGCAGGTGAAGGCGGATCTTTCCAGCCGGCTCGAAACGGCTGAAGTGTTGTCGACGGAAGAGTTCCGCGATCGCAGCCTCAAGCAGTGGTTGTTCCGCACCGGCGCCGGCATCGCTCTTATCGGCGGCGCACTGCTCGGCAGCCTCGTTGGCACGGTCATCGTCGCTCAGACACTTTACTCGTCGACGAAAGACCACATTCACGAATTCGCGACTTTGCGCGCGCTAGGCTCCTCGGCGGGTTATATTCATAAGGTCATTCTTGCTCAGGCAGGCTTGAGCGCCGTGATCGGCTACCTGCTCGGCATGAGCATCGCGCTCGTCATTCTTTATTTGAGTAAGGGATCGGCGCTGCCGCTGGTTATGACGCCGGGTTTGGCCTTTTGGCTGTTTGCCCTGACGGTCGCCATGTGCGCCATTTCGGCTCTGTCGGCGATTATGAAAGTAACCAAAATCGATCCCGCGACGGTATTCAGCAGATGACAACAACTCCAGTTCTCGTAGCTGAAAATGTGGTCAAGGAGCTGGGCTCGGGCGCCGGCCTCGTGATCGCGTTGAAGGGCGTCAGTCTCGAACTGGTGCCCGGCGAATTGACGCTTCTCATGGGCCCCTCCGGCTCGGGCAAGACGACGCTGCTGTCGATCCTGGGGTGCATCATGGCGCCCACGTCCGGCACCTTGACGATTGCCGGAAGGCAGATCGCCGGGCTCGGTCCGGAAGAACTCGCCAAAATCCGGCGCGACCACATCGGCTTCATCTTCCAGTCGTACAATCTTTTCCCCACGCTCAATGCGATCGAGAATGTGCGTATCGCTCTCGACGTAAGGGGGATTACAGGCTTTGCCGCGACGAGCCGTGCCGAGGAGGTTCTTCGCGATGTCGGGTTGGGTCACCGCCTGACGAACTACCCCGGCAACCTGTCGGGTGGTGAGCAGCAACGCGTTGCGGTGGCGCGCGCCATCGCAAGCTCGCCTGACATCGTGCTGGCGGACGAACCGACCGCCGCACTCGATAGCGAAAACGGCCATGCCGTCATGGCGCTGCTTTCGCGTATTGCCAAGGAACAGCAACGTAGTGTCCTTGCCGTGACCCATGACCCGCGCACGCTGGGCTATGCCGACCGTGTCGTGAGGATTGAGGACGGCAAGATCGTCGGCGAGGAGCGCCGGCCCGAAGGCCTCAACGCTCCGGAAATCACCGATCTTACGAAGAGGCGTAAAATCCATGCATAAAGTTGACCCGGCGATCACCACGATAGCCCTTGCCGGCGTGGTCGCGATTGCCGCCGGTATCGGCGCCGGCTCTTGGAGCACTCAGACGGCCGAACATTCGCTCATCGCCACGTCCGCCCATGCGCAGGCCACCTCGACTGCGGCCACCTCGGCCGCGCATCAGTGGGCGGCTTCGGCCACGGGGCGCGTCGAACCCAAATTTGGTGAAGTGCGCGTGGCAAGCCAGACGGCCGGCAAGATCGTCGAGGTCCTGGCCGATACCAACGACAAGGTCGAGGCCGGCGATCTGCTCGTGCGGCTCGACGACGCGGAAATTTACGCCAAGCTCGCCGCGGCCGCCGCTGAAGTCGGCGTGCGCATGCGCGAGCGTGAGGAGGAGCCGGCAACGGGCCTCGCGGAGGAGCGGCAGAAAGCCACGGACGCGGTCGCCGATGCCGAGCGCAAGCTCTTTGCGGCCCGCGAGGCGTTCGACGCGGCGCTGCGCGCCCGCAAGACCGCTGGCAGCGATGACAAGGACGCAGCAACCAAGGTCGAGGAAGGCCGCAAGGCCGTGGAGGACGCCAAGACCGCGTTGACGGATGCCCGCGCCAAGCTGGTCGAGGTTGATGCAAAGCCTGACATGCCGCTCGAGACGCGGTTGGAATCTTCCATCGCGTTGGCGCGTTCGGATCTGTCCAGCGCCGAGATCGCCCTGGAGCGCACACGCGTTCGTGCACCCTCGAGTGGTACGGTTCTCAACATGCTGGCTAAGCCCGGCGAGACAGCCGTGCCCTCGCCCGACAGCGCGCTCGTCGTGTTCGGCGATTTGAGTTCACTGCGTCTGCGCGCAGAAGTCGAAGAGCGCGATGCCGCCAAGGTGCGCGTCGGTCAGAAGGTCGTGGTCAAGGCCGATGCCTTCCCCGACCGCGAGTTCACGGGAACGGTGACGTCGATATCGCAGTCGCTGGGCGCTCCGCGGATTGCCACGCGCGGGCCGCGCCGCCCCAACGATGTCGAGGTCGTCGAGGTGATGGTTGATCTTGATGGTCATCCCCCGCTGTTCACCGGCATGCGTGTCGATGCCTTCTTCAAGCTCGATTCATCGGCTGACGCTTCGGCGTCGAAGACGAACTGAGACAGGGGAATCGAGTTCCGCTCAGTTTCGCCGAAACCTGATGTACAAAAGGGCGCCGGTTCACTCCGGCGCCCTTTTTCATTCATGTCTGCAAAAGATTGATGACTTGACGTCTCAGGCTGCTGCGCTGCGCGCCGTCGCATCGATGTGTGCGGCGAGCTTGGCATCGATGCCAAGTGCGCCCGCAAGGCTCGCCAGGAAAGTCTTTTCCTGTGGTGAGTCGGGCTCGATTGCGATGCGGGCGGCGGTATAGACTTGAATGGCTTCCTCGGGCGAACCGACGCTGCCAACGATGTCGTTGATGCTCGCAGGGTTGTTGAAGGCGTCGGCGAGGAACTGCTCGGCCTCCGCGTCCAGACCGGCTTGTTTGAGACTGCCCAGGATCTTCCCCTGTTCGGCGGAATCGACACGGCCATCGGCGGCGGCCGCTGCGATCATCGTCTGGATATAAAGCATGGCCGTGCCGTTCGTCACGGCGGCGGGCTCAAATCCGGATCCCTTGGGCGCGACCTCTGGTGTCGTGGCGCCCGTAATCAGCGGGCGGCCTGCCTGATAGTTCTGGAAGGCCTTGTAGGCAAGACCGCCGATAAGAGCGAGCGCACCAAGACGTGCCGCGCTGCCCGCGATGGAACGCCCAGTCTGAGTCCCGAGGACGAGACCACCCAGGCCGCCCATGGCCGTGCCAGCCGCCATCGGGTTATCGCGGATGATCTGCTGAAGCTTGGAGAGCACGTCCGCAGGCGCCTGTCCGGTCGCCTTCCCGAGGATCTCGCTCAATGCATCGCTGGCGCCGGTCGCGCTGTCGATGCGGCCCGCGCCCTCCTTCACACCCTGGGTCGCCTGCGACAGAACCTGGCCCAGCACGTCCATGATGCCGCCTCCTCCGCCGCCCTTCAGGGAACCCCCCGCCTGACTGATCTGCTCCTTGAGCTGGCCGAGAATGTCACCAAGTCCGCCGCCGCTCTGCTGCCCAGTGCCTTGGCCCCCACTGGGTTGCGCGTTGGGCTGCAACGAGCGCTGCAGCTGGTCCAGAATATCATTGAGGCCGCCGGTCTGCTGACTGCCTGCGCCGGCGGGCTGTCCGCCGCCACCGCCGCCTTGCAGGACCTGGCCGAGAATGTCGGCGAGGCCACCGCCTGATGGCTGCTGAGCCGAGCCTTGCGGAGCGGCGCCCCGCACTAGGTTCTCAAGGAGGGACTTGGCATCGAACATGGCATTATTCCTTGTGAGGGGGAGCGGAAATCAAGGCGCGCATATCCTGGCGCGCGCCGCTTAGATGGGTACGCGTGCGCACATCCACAATCCAGGGGCCATCGATTATATTATTCCGCGGCGAGCGGCCGTTCCCGCTGGGCGGGGGACTGGCCGCGCGGAGCGCTTGACGATACGATTTTTGCGGCATGGGCAGCCGCCCGGTCCGCATCGTCCTCGGGATCGTCGCGTGGCCCGATGAATCGGCCGAACATCCATGACAGGAAGTGGCCAACGTCATCCATCACGGTAAAGAACGACGGCACGAATACCAGCGAGAGCACCGTTGAGACGATCAACCCGCCGATGACCGCGATCGCCATCGGGGAACGAAACTCGCCGCCATCGCCAAGCGCATAGGCGCTGGGCAGCATGCCCGCCACCATGGCGAGCGTCGTCATGACGATGGGACGCGCGCGTTTGCGGCCGGCGTCGATGATGGCGTCGGTGCGGTTCATGCCCGCCGCCATGCGCTCCACGGCGAAGTCGACGAGCATGATGGCGTTCTTGGTCACGATGCCCACCAGCATGATGAGGCCGATGTAAACCGGCATGGTGACGGCATTGTTGGTTGCAAGCAAACCGATCACCACGCCGCCGAACGACAATGGCAGCGAGAGCAGAATGGTGATGGGTTGCGTCACGCTTGAGAACAGCAGGATCAGAACGCCAAAGACCAGGACAATGCCGGTGAGGATCGCTGTGATGAAGCCTTGTACGACCTCGCCTTGCATCTCGGCCTCGCCCACCGCCCTGAACGCCACGGATTTGGGCAGACCAATTTCATTCACGGCCTTGAGAAATTCCGCCTCTCCTTGCGATAGCGCGACGCCCGGCGCGAGGTCCGTGCCGATCTTTGCATTGCGCAAGCGATCATAGCGCGAGATCAAACTGGGGCCTTGGCCGAATTGCACGTCGGCCACCGCCGTCAAGGGGATCTGCTGGCCGGCATTGTTGGTGACGCGCAGCTCCTTCAAGCGCTGCATGTTTTCGCGCGTGTCTTCCTTGAGCTGTACGCGGATCGGCACCTGACGATCGCCAGCGTTGAACTTTGCGAGATTGAAGTCCACATCGCCAATGGTTGCCACACGCACCGTCTCGGAGATCTGGTCTGTCGAAACGCCAAGCCGTGCTGCAGCATCCGACCGGGGCACGATACGGATCTCCGGCCGCTCCAATGCGGCTTCGGATGCGGGCCCGCGGAAGATGGGCATGGATCGCAATTTCGCTTCGACCTCGTTCGCCGCCTTGCGAAGAGCGTCGCCATCGTTGGAAACGAGGTTATAGGCCAGCTGGCGCTCGTTGCGGCCATTGATGGCCCAGTTGCGCAGATCCGGAATGTTCTTCAGCCGCTCCATCACGACGCTTTCGACCTTCTTCTGCGATCGCGAGCGTTCGGCCTTGGGCACCAGCCGCACGATAATGGCGGCGCGGCGGATATCGAGGTCGCCGGTCGGCGATGTGCCGCCCAGTGCGTATACGGTGGCGACCTCGGGAACGTCTTTCAACACCTCGTAAATCTTGTCGGTCATGATGCTGGTTTCATTCAGCTTGGAGCCGGGCGGCAGCTCAGCGGAAATGACGATGCGCGATTCATCGCCGTCGGGAATGAACCCCGAAGGCAGGAGGTAGGTCGCATAAATCGATCCGGCGAAAAGCCCCAGGCCCGCCAACAGCGTCACGTAGCGCCAGCGCAACGTTACAGAGAGAAAGCGCGTATAGGCCCGCATGATCAGGCCGTCGGCAACGTGTTTCTCCTCGACCGGCCGCAGGAGGTAGGCGGCCATCATGGGTGTTATGAGACGTGCGACCAGCAGCGAGACGAGCACGGCCGCTGCCACGGTCAGGCCGAACTGGCGGAAGTACTGTCCCGCGATGCCGCTCATAAACGATACAGGCGCGAAGATGGCGACGATGGTGAGCGAAATAGCGATCACCGCGAGGCCGATCTCATCGGCGGCCTCAAGCGCGGCGCGGTAGGGCGATTTGCCCATATTCTGGTGCCGCACGATATTCTCGATCTCGACGATCGCGTCGTCGACAAGGATGCCGGTGACGAGCGTGATGGCAAGCAGGCTCACGAGGTTCAGAGAGAATCCGAACAGACTCATGAACCAGAAGGCAGGTATTGCCGACAACGGCAGTGCGATGGCCGCGATCAAGGTTGCGCGCAAATTGCGCAGGAACAGAAGAACGACGATGACGGCCAGCACGGAACCTTCGATCAGCGTTTCCATCGCCGCCTCGTAGTTGCCCTGCGTGTAGGCAACCGCGTCGTCGATCTTGGTCATCTTGATTTCGGGATAGTCCGCGCGCAGCTTGGCAAGTTCCCGCTCGACATTGTCGCGCACTGTCATTTCGCTGGCGCCCTTGGCGCGGAAAATCGCGAACGCAACGATGGGCTGGGCGTTGAGGCGCCCGAACGAGCGCTGCTCGCTGGCACCGTCATAGACGCGGCCCAGATCGGAAAGCCGCACCTGGCGGCCGTTGGTCAGATTGATCTTGGTATCGGCAAGCTCTGCGACGGTGCGTGCCCCTGCAAGCACGCGGATCGCCTGCTCCTGATCGCCGACTTCTCCCCGGCCAGACCCCAGGTCGGTGTTCGTGGCGCGCACCTGACGGTTCACTTCGGCAGCCGTGACGCCAAAAGCGAGAAGCCGGTTCGGGTCGAGTTCGACGCGGATTTCGCGCTTCACGCCGCCGTAGCGCTCAACCTTGCCGATGCCCTTCAAGCCCATCAGGCGACGCTTGATCACGTCGTCGACGTGCCAGGACAACTGCTCCAGCGACATGCCCGGGCTCGAGGTGGCGAACGACAGGATCGACTGGCCTTCCACGTCGATGCGCGAAACGATGGGTTCATCCACCGTGCGCGGGAGGTTGGCGCGGATCTTGTCGATTGCGTCCTTCACGTCGACGACGGCGCGATCGGTATTGACGTCGAGATGGAACTCGATTGCCGTGACCGACGAGCCATCGGTTACGGTCGAGATGATGTGCTTGACGCCGGTGACGTTGGCGACCGCGTCCTCTACCTCGCGCGTCACCTGCGTTTCAAGCTCCGCGGGCGTCGCGCCGCCCTGGGTCACCGAAACGGAGACAACGGGAACGTCGATATTGGGAAACTTCGTGACCGGCAGCGTCATGAAGCTCATCAAGCCGAGCAGGCACAGAACCACGAACAGCAAAATCGGTGGAACCGGATTGCGTATCGCCCAGGCGGAGAAGTTGATGCGCATTACTCCACCTCGGCTGTCTTTTCACTGGCGAACACTGGCTTGATCACATCGCCGTCGCGCAGGAATGTGCCAGAGCGTTCGACGATGACGTCGCCCTGTGAAAGTCCGGACGTGACCTCGACGAGCCCATTGGCGATAAGTCCCGTCTTGATGTCGCGGCGCTCGATCTTGTCGTTGACGACGATCTGAACGTAGGGGCCGGCCGGGTCGAACATGATCGAGGCCGGAGCCACGGCGATGCCATTGGAGCGGCCGGTCTCAATGACGCCGCGTGCGAACGTGCCGATCCTGAGTTCAGGCTTCTTGCCCAGGAAGATCTTCACCCGCCCAAGGCGGGTCGTCTTATCGATTTCAGGCGAGACGAGGCGCACGGTGCCGTCATAGTCACCGACACCTGGAACATTGATGCGGGCCTTCTGGTTCTCCTTCACTTTGACGAGGTCCATCTCGATCACTTCCGCATCCAGCTCGATCTCGCCGTTCTGGATAATGCGGAACATGGGATCGCCGGCGGCAGAAGCGATGGCGCCGATGTGGGCATTGCGGCGGCTGACGAAACCGTCCACGGGCGATGTCACTTGCGTGTTCGAGCGCTTCCATTCCAGTTCCCGGCGCTGCGCCTCGACCTCCAGCCTTTGCGCCTGGGCCGATTTCAGCGCGTCGCGCGCGGCAACCGCGAGCGCCTTGCTGCTACGGGCAGCGCTTTCGCGCTGGTCAAAGACTGACCCCGACAGGTAGCCCGACTGTTTCAAGGGCACCGCGCGGGCGAGCTGGGCTTGTGCTTCCTGGGCGCGGGCTTCGGCTTCGGTAATTTGGCTTTGGGCCCGCGCGATCGCGGCATCCGCGCCAGCCAGATTAGCGTCATTCTGGGCAAGCTGAGCATCGAGCTGGTCGGCGACGAGGCGGGCCAGAACCTGCCCCTTCTTCACCTCGCTGCCTGCGTCTGCGTAGAGGTCGACGACCCGGAAGCCTTCGATCTCCGGCGAAACCACGATTTCTTCGCGTGGCACGAGAGAGCCGGAGACCATGACGGTTTCGACGAAATCGGCATTCACCACCCGCACGACGGAAATAGCGGGCAGGTATGCGGGCGCCTTCGCGCCATCGGCTGGTTCAGCCTTGTGCTCGAATTTGGCGAGCAGCGCGTCCTTGTGTCCGTGCCAGTAGACGTAGCCCCCGCCCGCGGCGGCGGCCGCTACCAGGGCGGCGAAGAAGAGACGCGACCATCTCATGAGTGCGTCTCCTCAAGCGTGCCGCCTTCAGTTTCAACGGGTCTGACCAGAGCTCCGATCATTGATATGAGCACCGGCAGAACTTCTCGGACGTCGTAATCGGGCATGACGGCCCGGCGCCAGAAAAGGCCATCGCCGATGACCACAAACACCTTGGTCAGCATCTCGATGTCCAACGTGGGATTGATGCGGCCGTCATCCTTGAGACGCTGGAACATGGCCTTGAAGGCATCGGCGCAGAATCTATCGGCACCCAGAAAAATGTCGGCAACGCGCGCATTGCGCGTTGATTCAAGGCCCATCTCCACTACGACCCGCTGCTTGGCGGCTGGATCGTCGACGAAATAGGATTCGCCAATGGCATTAAGAGCCGCGAGGAAATCGGGAGACTGGCTAAGTCCTTCCAGGCGCTCTGTCAGTTCCGCGCGGTCGCGCTCGCACAAGCCGGCGATCAGCGCTTCCTTGCTGTCGAAGTAGACGTACAACGCGCCCGGCGAAACAAGAGCTTCCTTGCAGATATCCTGCATCGAGGTGGCGTGGAAACCGCGCCGTGCAAAGCAACGCTGTGCGGCGTCGAGGATGTTCTGGCGCCGTGCGTGCTCCGTCTCGGGCTTCAGCTTAGGCATCGGATGCCTGTCTCCTTTTCGTGTCCTTTTGATTCGTTGGATGCTTGGTGGCAGACCTCGCGCTTTTGCGCGGTATCCCACACGACAGCACCCGCGGTAACGCAAGATCGCGTTGGTCTCTGCCGTTGCATAAAACGAACGCTCGCTCTTTTTGTGGGCTCGGTGTGGATCACAAAAGTGGCCAAGTCAAGAAGAATGATCGTTCGTTTTGTGGGTTCGTCCGCGCCCTGGGGATGAAAACGAGGAAGACGCTCTGGATCTCAGGAGGAAATGCCTGGACGCCAGAGGGCTCCGCGCAAAACCGGGAACCTGGTTTCAGAAAAAACACGAAAAAACAAAGCCATAGAATCTCTCGACCCCATCAAGGCCGGAACGGCTTCTAAGCGGACAGCCTGGCTCTACCAGCGGATTGCGTCATGCGGCGGCAAGCAGATCGTCCAGATCCAGCCGCTTGGTGCCCATGGCCAGATTACCTGCCGCGTCGCGGGGCCATTGCGCCTGGGGCCGGTCCCAATACAACTCAACGCCGTTTCCGTCGGGATCGTCGAGGTAAAGGGCTTCGCTGACGCCGTGATCCGAGGCGCCGGTCAGCGCCACGCCGGCATCGATCAGCCGCTTCAGGGCGTCGGCCAACGACGCCCGGTCGGGATAGAGAATGGCGACGTGATAGAGCCCCGTCGTGCCCGGAGGCGGTGGAGATCCGCCCTTGCTCTCCCAAGTGTTGAGGCCGATGTGGTGGTGATAGCCGCCCGCCGAAATGAAAACGGCTTGCTGCCCATAACGCTGGGTAACCTCGAACCCGAGGATCCCGCAGTAGAACGCCAAAGCGCGGTCGAGATCGGCAACCTTCAGATGGACGTGGCCAATGCGCGTTCCCGGATTGATGGGACGCGGGTTGCGCTGGCCGGGGTTCGACACGTCATCCATAGCGGCTCCTCATGCCGGTCCAACGGCCGCGATCAGCCGCCCGTCACACTCATGTGCCGCGCGACGGCGGGCTTGCTTGTCGCGCGGTCGATGACGAAGTCGTGGCCTTTGGGTTTACGTGCGATGGCTGCACGGATTGCCTCGTTCAGCGCTGTATCCTCGCTGGAGGCGCGCAGGGGCGCGCGCAGATCAGCGGCATCATCCTGGCCAAGACACATATAAAGCGTGCCGGTGCAAGTGAGGCGCACGCGGTTGCAGCTTTCGCAGAAATTGTGCGTCATCGGTGTGATGAAGCCGAGCCGCCCGCCCGTCTCTGTCACCTTGACGTAGCGCGCCGGTCCGCCTGTGCGGTAAGGAATGTCCTCCAGGGTGAAGCGGTCCAAGAGGCGCGCGCGCACGATTGAAAGCGGAAGATATTGGTCGGTTCGATCGCCTTCGATATCGCCGAGCGGCATGGTCTCGATGAGTGTCAGGTCCGCGCCAC
>OEIU01001990.1_pt1 | contig 11626 bp, 8 predicted proteins | sample 1539221 | NCBI WGS metagenome assembly OEIU01 (sample SAMN03792071, study PRJEB22550) | activated sludge metagenome | feature: wastewater treatment plant; material: activated sludge; isolation source: Wastewater treatment plant of a petroleum refinery complex | place: Argentina: Zarate | collected... | reverse complement strand
GCTCCGAGTTCATCGCGACGACGAAAGGGCAGAAGACGTTTCCCCTGTCGAGCCGGGCCTCGACACGCTCGCATCCGACGGTGTCGCTCGATACGGCGAAGGCCCAGCTCACGCGGCGGCGCTACCCCAAGGACGAGCGCATTCCAGTTTCCGCCGATCAGTGGATGTTTGCGCGTGTCGAGGGTGGGACGGGACTGGATGGCCAGGGCGGCGAGATGGCGCTGGTGGCTTCCGATACGCATATTCACATGCCGGGCGGCTTCGAGCCCGGATGGATCTACGAGATCGTCTACGAGGGGCGCGATCCGCTGGTGCTGGGCCTCGGCCATGCGGCGGTGCGCGATGTGGTTGCGTTCTTGAAGTCCGGACGCGCGGACGACGCCGGCAATGCGAACCCGCTGCCCGGCGGCGTCGAGAAAGCCTACGGCTGGGGCCGCTCGCAGACGGGGCGCTGCATCCGGGATTTCATTCACCGCGGCTTCAACGCGAACCCCCGCGGCGGCAAGGTATTCGACGGGCTGTTGCCGCACGTCGCGGGCTGCGGCCTCAAATGGCTCAACTACAGGTTCGCGAGCGCCATCGTCTCCGGCGGGCAGCAGTATGAGGACCACGAGAACCCTGCCGACCGCTTCCCGTTCTCCTATGCGTCCTCCGCCGACCACCTGACAGGCAGGACGGACGCCATCTGCAAGCGGCCGGAGACCGATCCGCTGATCTTCCACACGCAGACGGCGACCGAGTACTGGCAGCGGCGCGGCAGCCTCGTCCACACCGACACGCGCGGCAACGACCTCGAATTACCCGCCAACGTGCGCGCCTATTTCTGGTCGTCGTCGCAGCATCTCGCCGATCCGCTGCTGAAGAATCCCGGTCGCGGCATCTGCCAGAACGTCCTCAACGTCGTTTGGACGTCGATGCTCTTCCGCGCGATGCTAGACGCGATGGATGCCTGGGCGACGAAAGGGACGCCGCCGCCTGCCAGCCGCATTCCGAAGCGAGCCGACGGCACGCTCGTCGATGTCGAGGCCTGGCGTGCCGCCTTTCCCGCGATTCCGGGCGTTGCGACCCCGCTCGAGCCGAACACGCTCGAGCTCCTGGATTTCGGACCGGAGTTCGAGAAGGGATTCCTCAAAGAGCCACCACGGCGGACGGGCAAGCACTACATTGTGCTGGTTCCGGCGACGAATACAGACGGCAACGACACCGCCGGCGTGCGCGCACCGATGGTGCAGGTGCCGCTCGCCACCTACACCGGCTGGAACATGCGCATCCGCGGCCAGGGTCACGGCGCGCTGCACGACTTCACGGGCTCGACCATTCCCTTCGCCGAGACTGCGCGCGAACGGGCCGTGACGCGCGATCCGCGTGCTTCGATCGAAGAGCGTTACGGCGATGCGGCCGGCTACCAGCGTGCCGTCGGCGAGGCAGCGAAACGGCTCGTCGAGGAGCGGCTGATGCTCGAGGAGGACGTCGAGCGATGCATCGCCGCTGCGGCCAACTGGCACGCGCCGCGGCATGACGTGGGGCTGAAGTAAGCAGCCGCCTGCAGTTCGCAAGGCGTCCCGGCGCGATCGTGGAGCCACGGTCGGCCTCGCGTTCTCCAACTCTGCGCAACTCTTCCGATGCATGATGTGCCGCGTTGCGTCGTGATTCGATCCATTGCCGTCTGATCTCGGGCCGCTTTCGCGGCACCCTGGAGATTCTGCGCGCTGTGGATGGCGGCAGAGTTTTCTCTTGGAAATAAATTTAGTCTCAGCTAAAAATAGCGCCCGAAGCAGGAAACACTCTTCAATCGGGGGATATCCGGCATGGCTACGGTCCGCGCCCTATGCAGTCTGCTCCGGCGCAGTGTCGCGATCCTCGTGCTCGGCGGCGCAGCCGACGCTGCTTTCGCACAGTCGCTGCATGTCAAGGAGGCCGACTTCGAGGCCGGGCAGTGGAATGTCGAGTCGATCAATGGCGTGCAGCAGGGATTTCCGCGCAACGCCGATCGCGTGCGCACGGGTCATGAACTCGGTATTGGCTACGGCATCACGGCGGCGTGGCAACTGAAGGGGCTCGTCAGTTTCGCGACACCGGACGAGGAAACGACACGGATTCAGCGCGTCATGATGGAGAACGTGGTCGTGCTGCGCGCGCTCGAGGAGGGCAAGAACGGCTTCGGCATTGCCTGGTTTCACGCGCTTGAAGGGGCGGTGGCGCGCGACGAGACGAACGTGACGATCTTTGGGCCGTCCATCATCCTGCGGGAGGGCAAAACGGAGCTGGCCCTCAACCCGTTCTTCGAGAAATCGTTCGGACGGAACCACACGCCCGGTATGGATTTCCTCTACGGCTGGCAGGCGCGGCGGGAGCTCTCGGAGCACGTTTCGTTCGGTATCGAAGGCTATGGGCGCATCCCCGAGATTGGCAGCGGCATGCCGCTCGACGTGCAGGAGCATCGCATCGGCCCCGTGCTGATCCTGAAGACGGGGGCCGCTGTTCCGGTACCGGGTCATCTTGGCGCCTTGCCGACGAGTCATCGCCAGCTCGCGACCGACCTCGAGCTTGGCGTGCAGTTCGGCCTCACCGAGGCGACGCCGGATATGGCCTTCAAGGCCAACCTGCATTTCAACTACTGAGCGCGAGGGCAGCAAGGCCAGCCCGGCGCGCTCCTCGCGCAAACCCCATGGATTGTCGGTCTGGTCGGTGTCAGGCTTGGGCACGTGCCAATTCGTGGGGGGCCCGCCATGACCGATCTCGCGTCACTCGAAGCCCGCATCCGCCGCCTCGAGGATATCGAGGCCATCCGCGTGCTGCGCAATGCCTATCACGCCTGCCTCAATGACGGGCGCTACGACGAGACCGCGGCCTTGTTCACCGACGACGCGAAGGTGGTGCTCGGCTATCTCGCCACGTATGAAGGCCATGCTGCCATCGACAAGGGCTTTCGCGGCATGGGCGAGCGCGACCGCTTCTTCATCAAGCAGTTCATTCACAGCCATGACGTGACGGTCGACGGGGACACCGGCACGGGCGTCTCGTACCTCGATGCGCGCTACGGACGCTACGGCCTGAGCTACATGGTGGCTGGCCGCTACGACGACATCTACGAGCGGCGGGATGGCAAGTGGCTGTTCAAATCCATGATCGCCGACCTTTACTACACGGTGCCGCTCGGCGTCGGCTGGATGGGCGACGAGAGGCACTATCTCCGTCCCAAGGCGTGAGATAGCGAGCTGCAACGGTCTCCGCAGTGCGGCGGGCCGACCAAATCAAACGAAAAGAAGGAGATCAACGATGCCTGGTCCACGCCTTGCGGGGAAAGTCGCGCTCATCACCGGCGCCGGCGGCGGCATCGGCCGCGCGACGGCCGAGCGCTTCGTCGAGGAGGGGGCGAAGGTCGTGCTCGCCGACATCAATCGCGAGCTGGGGGAGGCTGCGGCGGCCTCAGCGCGGAGCAAGGCGGGCAACGGTGGCGGCGATGCGCGCTTCGTGCACTGCGACGTCACCGACAAGGGGAGCGTGTCGGCCGCAATTGCCGAGACGGTCAAGACCTTCGGCAAGCTTGACATTCTGCATAACAACGCCGGTGGATCGACGCCGCAGGACGGGCCGGTGACGGAGGCCTCCGAGGAGGAGTTCTGGCGGGTCATCAAGCTCGATCTTTTCGGCACGTTCCTATGCTCGAAACTGGCCATCCCGGTAATCGTCAAGGCCGGCGGCGGCTCGATCATCAACATGGCCTCGAACCTCGCCCTGATGGCGGTGCCGGGACGGGCGTGCTACGGCGCGGCCAAGGGCGGTGTCGCATCGCTCACCCGTGCCATGGCGCTCGACCACGCGAAGCAGAGCATTCGTGTCAATGCCATCGCCCCCTCCGTGACGCTCACGGACCGGGTACGCAAGCTGCTCGATTCCAACCCCGAGCTTGCGCGCATGGGCGACAGTCATCTGCTCGGCCTCGGGGAGCCGCTGCATATCGCCAACATGGCGGTCTATCTCGCTTCCGACGAGGCCGCCGTCACCACCGGGCAGGTGCTGTCGGTCGACAGCGGCGTGACGATCTACTGAGCCGGCGGGGGCCGGCCGCCTCGCCTGTGCCGGCAGAGCCCGGATTTCCAATGGCTTGCGCGCATCGCGGTACGGAGCGCCAAGCCATTTACATTTCATCAACCTTTACGAGACATTCTCGATGGGTGCGAGTGGGCTGTCGCTGGTGTTGCCCAGCCGTGGTCAAATTCGTGTCGCAATCCGGCCGTGGCGCATCCCTAGGATTCGAAATCGGGGAACGCTCGACCGGACGGGGGTACAGCGTAAGATGCGTCAGCACGCGTTGATCGGGGCGCTCATCGTAATGGGAGCGGGGGCCCAGGCCGCACCGGTTCCACTGGGCGAGGACGACTTGAAGTCTGCCGTTGCCGGCAAGACGGTTTCCATCGACACACCCTTCGGACTGCCGCTCACGGTCAACTATGGTGCGAACGGCATCATGACCGGCACGGCCGGTACGGCGCTAGCCGTTTATCTTGGCTCGGCGAAGGACCGCGGCCGCTGGCACATCCGGAACGGCAAGCTCTGCCAGAAGTGGTTCAAGTGGCTCAGCAGCGAGATGACGTGCCTGACGCTCGCTCAGGACGGGCTCAAGGTCTACTGGCGGAGCGATGAAGGCCGCACGGGAACCGCGACCATCGAGCCGGGACCACCGGTCATCGAAGGGGCGACGGCGTCCGGCCTTGGACTGCCGCCCCAGCCCGCGCCGCACCCCCGGCGGCCCCCCGCCGAGGAGCCGCCGGCGCGCAAGCCATCGCCCCCCGACCCCGCGCCGGAGACGCGCGCGCAAGTCCACGCGGCGCCGCCTCTGCCGGTGCCGGCGCCCCAGCGCGCGGTTGCGCACGCCGCACCACCGCGCCGCGAGGCCGTGCATCCAAAGCCTGCCGTCGCCATGGTCACGACGCGTCCGGTCTCGATACGGGCGTCGCTGGTGCGCGAGCCATCGCTGCCGCCGAAATTCAGCGAGCCGGCACCTTCGACGCCGGAGCCGGCGAGTGAGGCTGCGCGTGCGTCTGCGGAGCCACCCGAGCCGACGGTCGCACGCTTTGCGGTGGCCGGGCTGATGGCGCTGCGGCTTCCGGCTATGCCGGCGACCCCGGTTGCCGTCGCGCCGCTGCCCACCGACCCGTTCTCGGCCGGTCGCGAGCCCATGCGGCAGGCTGCCGAGCACATGACGCAGGGCGTGCTCGAGCATCGCTGGTGCCTGGGTAATGCCTTCGCGAGGGAGCCTTCCCGGCCGCTCGACATGATGGCTGACGGCCGCGCGCGTGAGCCCGAGCTCGTTCATGCGCCGAGCCTTCTCGCCGTCGCACAAGAGCGGGCCTACGAGGGCGAGCTGCCGCTCTACGATGCGGCGTGTCTCACCGAGCAGCCGGCGATCGGCATGGTGGCGCGGCTGATCGAGCCGACGGAATAGCGGCGTTCCTGCGACGGCCCTGAGAGGAGCGCGCTTGGCGCGCGACCGACTTCCCCGGTAGAATCGCCGGTCTCAGGGAAGGAGACGTTGCATGAAGCAGGCGATTGCCGAGCCCGTCATCCGGCGCATATTCGGCTACCTCGACCACGGCACGACAGCGATGGCCGAGCGGCCGTGGCGCAACGACGTCTCCGCCTACCACTCCGCGGACCATCTGGCGTCCGAGATGCGCGTGCTTTTCCGCGAAACGCCGCTGCTGATGGGGCTGTCCTGCGACTGGCCGAAGCCCGGCGACTGGCGGACGGACGATCTCGCCGGTGTGCCGATCCTGATCGCGCGCGGCGGCGACGGCGTGCTGCGAGCCTTCCTCAACGTCTGTCGCCACCGGGGTGCGAAGGTCGCGCAAGGCTGCGGGCACGGCCGCGCGTTCTCCTGCCCCTATCACGCCTGGACGTACGGCCTCGACGGCCGGCTCAGGGGCGTGCCGGACGAGCGAGCATTCGAGGGTGTGCGGGCGGAGCGGCCGGGCTTGACGCCGCTGCCGCTCGCCGAGAGACACGGGCTTGTCTGGGTGCTGCCGACACCGGCCGCCGACGGCTCGACGGCGCTCGACATCGAGCCGTGGCTCGGTGGCCTCGATGCGGAGCTCGCCACCTACGGCGCGGGCAGCTACCACACGTACGACAAGCGCCTGACGCCCGAGACGATGAACTGGAAGATCCTCGTCGATACCTTCCACGAGAGCTATCACGTCGGCTTCCTGCACAAGGACAGCCTGTCCTCGATCCTGATCGGCAACGTCTCCGACTTCGAGGCATTCGGTCCCAATCACCGCCTCGTCTTCCCGCGCCACAAGATCGCGCGGCTGCGCGAGCAGCCGGAAAGCGACTGGGACCTGATGTGGAACTCGGTGACGGTCTATTGCCTGTTCCCCAATACGCTGTTCGTCACCCTCGGCGATCACCTCGAGGTGCATCGTGTGTTTCCGGCCGAGGGACGGGCGGATCGCGCGGTGATGGAGACGTCGTTCTATATCCCCGAGCCGATCACCAGCGCCGAGCAGGAGAGCCATTGGAAGGCCAATCTCGATCTCATGCTGCGCGTGGTGATGGGCGAGGATTTTCCGACGGGGCGCAGCATGCAGATCGGCTTCGCCTCGGGCGCGCAGACGCACACGGTATTCGGCCGCAACGAGCCTGCCATGATCCACTATCACCAGTCGTTGCGCCGCGCGCTGGGTCTCGAAATATGAGGTGTGGACGGCCGGATCCTCGGCGGCGGCGGTCGCCACAAGCTGTTGAAGCCATGCGCAATCGACCCGGCGAATTGCAGGGCGGGCACGGCTTGACAATGCCTGCTGCCAATCGGAAAGTGAGAAAAGTCGTTCAGCACGCCTGACCGAGGACGGTGTTTGCTTCCACCGTCGGCGCGAGGGATGTCGAGTGCAGCCGGGGAGGTTGCATCGCCGGGCTGGCCGACGCGCGAGCGAAAATACGCCTAAGCAAGAACAGGCCGGAAAAAACTGGCTGCACGTCTGGGAGGAAATCGCGGTGAGGTTCGTTGGCCGCCTGCGCCGTCGCGGGCGAGTGGTTCATTTTGCGCGTTCTGCTTCACACCCGGCATCCGGCGATGCACTCGTCGGCCGCACTGTTGCGGGTCGCTGCCGATGAACGTGGGCGTGCCGGCAGCCGTCGCGTCCGCGGACGTCGATCTTGCCGTTGAAGGTGTGGCGAAGCGCTTCGGCGGCGTGGTCGCAACGGCCGATGTGTCGATGACGGTGCCCAAAGGCCGGATCGTCTCGGTGATCGGCCCGAACGGCGCCGGCAAGACCTCGCTTCTCAACATGATCTCGGGCTTCTACAAGCCGGACATGGGACGGGTCGTGTTCCAGGGGCGCGACATCACGGCTCATAAACCCTACCAGATCGCGGCCCTCGGGGTGGCGCGCACGTTCCAGAACATCGCGCTCTTCTCCGGCCTGACGGTGCTCGACAACCTGATGCTCGGCCGGCACGTGCGCATGCGGTCGAGCGTGCTTGCAAGCCTCGTCTACTGGGGCTCCGCGCAGGTCGAAGAGATCCGCAATCGCGAGGTCTGCGAGGAGATCATCGAGTTCCTCAAGCTCGAGGACCTGCGCAAGCAGCAGACGGCGGCGCTCGCCTACGGGCTGAGAAAGCGCGTCGAGCTGGGCCGCGCGCTCGCGCTCGAGCCCAAGCTGCTGCTGCCCGACGAGCCGATGGGCGGCATGAACCAGGAAGAGAAGGAGGACATGGCCCGCTACATCCTCGACGTGAACGGGGAGCGCGGCGTCACCATCGTCCTGATCGAGCACGACATGGGCGTGGTGATGGATATCTCCGACCACGTCGTCGTGCTCGATCGCGGCCGCAAGATCTCGGAGGGGACGCCTGCCGAGGTGCAGCGCGATCCCGCCGTCGTCGCGGCGTACCTCGGCACCAAACGGGAGAGCGAGTGATGAGCCTGCTGGCTTCGCCCGACACCACGACGCTGCCCAAGCTGGTCCTGCGCAATGCCGGCAGGTTCGGCAGCGAACCGGCACTCAGGGAGAAGAACCGCGGCATCTGGAAGACGATGAACTGGATGCAGATGGCGCAGGAGCTGCGCGACCTTGCGCTTGGCCTCGCCGCACTCGGTCTTGCGCGCGGTGACAAGCTCTCGGTCGTCGGTGACAACCGGCCCTCGCTCTACATTGCGCAGCTTGCCGCACAGGCGCTCGGCGGCCTCGCCATTCCCGTCTATCAGGATGCGATCGCCAGCGAGCTCGTCTACGTGCTCAATCACGCAGAGGTCTCGGTGATCGTCGCCGAGGACCAGGAGCAGGTCGACAAGATCCTGTCGCTGCGCAGCGAGCTGCCGCATCTCAAGTGGATCATCTACGAGGACCCGCGCGGGCTCGCAGGCTCGGCGGAGCCGATGCTCCGGTCGCTCGAGGACGTGCTGGCGCTCGGCCGCGCGGCGGAGGGCGGGGCTGCGGCATTCGAGAAGACGCTCGCGCAGGGCGGGGCCGACGATGTCGCCATGATCGCCTACACGTCGGGCACGACGGGGCGGCCGAAGGGCGTGCTCCTCACCCATCGCAACATGATCAGCACGGCCGAGAGCTACATCAGTGCCGAGCGGGTCGAGCGCGGCGACAACTGGCTCGCGTTCCTGCCGATGGCGTGGGTGGGCGATGCGATGTACTCGCTGGCCGTCGCCCTTGTCGCCGGTGCAACGGTCAATTGTCCGGAGAGCCCGGAGACGGTGCAGCGCGATCTGCGCGAGCTCGGGCCGACGATCGTCCTCGCGCCGCCGAGGATCTGGGAATCGTTGCTGACCCAGGTGCAGGTGCGCTCGGCCGATTCCTCCGCGCTCAAGCGCCGGGTGTTCGACTACTTCAAGGATGTCGCCGAGCGGCGCGAGCTGCTGCTGCAGGACGCAAAGCCGGTGCCGGCAGGGCTGCGCCTCGCCTACGGCCTCGGCGAGTGGCTCGTCTACGGTCCGGTGCGCGACCTCCTGGGCCTGCGCCTCACGCGCTGGGCCGTGACGGGCGGCGCGCCGCTCGGGCCCGACATCTTCCGCTTCTTTCGCTCGTTCGGCATCAACCTCAAGCAGGTCAACGGACAGACCGAGGCCTCGGCACTTGTCGCGTTCCAGCGGGATGGCAAGGTCGATCCCAATACGGTCGGAGAGGCGGTGCCCGGCGTCGAGTTCCGGATCGCAGAGAACGGCGAGCTGCAGGTCAAAGGCCCGGGTGTGTTCGTCGGCTACTACAAGCAGGACGATGCCACGGCCGAGACGAAGACCGCGGATGGCTGGCTCAAGACCGGCGATGCCGCCGTGATCTCGCCGCAGGGCCAGCTCGCGATCATCGACCGCGCCAAGGATGTGGGGCGGCTTGCCGACGGCACGCCGTTCGCGCCGCAGTTCATCGAGAACAAGCTCAAGTTCTCGCCGCACATCCACGAGGCCGTGGCCTTCGGCGACGGACGCGATTTCGTCACCGCCATGATCGCCATCGACATGACCACGGTCGGCAACTGGGCCGAGCGGCGCGGGATCGCCTACACGAGCTTCATGGATCTCGCACGCAAGCCCGATGTCGGAGGGCTCATCGTCGAGGAGGTGGGCAAGGTGAACGCCACGCTGCCCGAAGCCATTCGCGTCAGACGCGTGCTGCTTCTCAACAAGGAGCTCGACGCCGACGACAACGAGATCACACGCACGCGGAAGGTGCGCCGCACCTACGTCGCCGAGAAATACAAGCCCGTCATCGACGCGTTCTACGGCGGCGGCGAGAGCGCCGAGGTGACGATGGAGATCACGTTCGAGGACGGGCGCAAATCGACGCTCAACGCCACGATCGCGATTCAGGACGTCGACGGAGCGGGAGCCGCCCGCCGGGCGGCATAGGGAGAGACACATGAATGAAGAGCTCGAGTTCATGTTCTCCCTGGTGGTGAGCGGTCTGTCGATCGGCATGATGTACTCGCTGATCGCGCTGGGATTCGTGCTCGTCTACAAAGCAACCGACGCCATCAACTTCGCGCAGGGCGAGTTCGTGATGCTGGCGGGCTTTGTTGCCGCCACGTCCCTCGTTGCGCAGTTTCCGCTGTGGCTTGCGTTCGTGATCACGATCGCCGTGATGGTCGGCTTCAGCTTCGCGCTCGAGCGCATCGTGCTGCGACCACTACTGGGTCGTCCCGTGGTCGCGGTCATCATGGCGACCATCGGCCTCGCGGCGATCCTGCGCGGACTGCCGCCGGTCGCCTCCACGCGCGGCATCTCCATCGCGGTGCTCGTCGTCGGCGTTGCCGGCGTCCTGTGGGGGCTCGTCACGCGGCGCACCCTGCCGCGCTGGGCGGCCATCACGACGGCCGCCGCGGGCGCCCTGTCGTTCCTGCCCAATGTGCCGATCGGCGCGCAGACGAAGACGATCCCGCTTCCTCTCCCCGACGAGCCGGTGCCGTTCTTCGTGACCTCGCTGCCGCCGATCCAGGTGCTCGGCCTTGCCGTCTCGGCGCTCTGCCTTGCCGGCTTCACATGGTTCTTCATGAAGAGCCGCATGGGTGTCGCCATGCGCGCCGTCGCCGACAACCAGCAGGTGGCGATGGCGATGGGGATCAATGTCGAGCGCTATTTCGCCATTGCCTGGGCCATGGCCGGCATCGTCGCCGCGCTCGGCGGGATCATCTGGGGCTCGATGCTTGGTGTCGACACGCAGCTCGCGCTCGTCGGTCTCAAGGTATTCCCGGTGGTGATCCTGGGTGGCCTCGATTCGATCGTCGGCGCTGTGGTGGGCGGACTGATCATCGGCGTGGTGGAGAGCGTGGCGGCCGGCTACTTCGACCCGATCGTCGGCGGCGGGACGAAGGATTTCGCGCCCTACGTGCTGATGATCATAGCGCTGATGTTCAAACCTTACGGTCTGTTCGGCAAGCGCCGGATCGAGAGAATTTAAGCCAATGGGGAATACGGCGGAATGAGAAGCTCGAAGGTGTTCGACCGGAAGGCGTGCCGTGGCGCCGGAGAGGCGATCGGATTGCGATTGGCCGCTGCCCTTTCGCGCCCGAGCGCAGAAGTATCGCAAGAGGTTTCCGGCACTTCCCCCCTCCCCTTGATGGGGAGGGGTCAGGGGTGGGGTGAAACTGAGAGCTCTACGCGCTCGATCGTCCCCCCACCCCTAACCCCTCCCCGCAAGGGGGAGGGGGATGCGCCAAATGCGATGGCGTCTCACGCGGGCGGAGCCTGAAATGTTCTATCGCGAAGCCGGCACCTTCAAGACGACCTATGCCGCCGACATGGCGCTCTTTCCGCTGCCGCTCACGCGGTGGTGCGTTGCGGCGCTCCTGCTCCTCTTTGCCGTCATCGTGCCGACGGTGCTGCACGAGTACTACCTGTCGATCTTCAATCTCATTTTCATCGCCATCGTCGGTGCGCTCGGGCTCAACATCCTGGTCGGGTGGACCGGACAGATCTCGATCGGCCACGCCGCATTCATGTCGGTCGGCGCCTACACGGCCGCCAACCTGGCGACCAGGCTCGACCTGCCGTTCTGGATTACGCTGCCGGCCGGTGGCCTGATGGCCGCGTTCATCGGCGCGATCGTCGGCATCCCGAGCCTCCGGATCAAAGGCATGTACCTCGCCATCGCGACGATCGCGAGGTGGTTCAGCG
>OEIU01001989.1_pt1 | contig 11628 bp, 10 predicted proteins | sample 1539221 | NCBI WGS metagenome assembly OEIU01 (sample SAMN03792071, study PRJEB22550) | activated sludge metagenome | feature: wastewater treatment plant; material: activated sludge; isolation source: Wastewater treatment plant of a petroleum refinery complex | place: Argentina: Zarate | collected... | reverse complement strand
CTACGCTCGAACAAGCCCCTCGTCTTCGCTCGGGGATACGGAGTGTTGGGATTGGCATGACCGACCTTTTCGCCAGCCTCGAAAACCGCCGCGCGATCATCGATCGCCGTGCGCTGTCCGACCGGCTGGGCGAGATCGCCGAGGAGACGAGCGATTCGGGCGCGCGCCGCCGCGCGATGGTCGCGCTGCTCAAGGAAGCGCTCGAAGCCGGGCGCGCCGAGATCGACCGGCGTCTGCTCGACCAGCCCTCTTCGGGCCGCGTCGCGGCGAAGGCGACCGCCTTTCTGATCGACCAGATCGTCCGTCTCAGCCACGATTTCACAACCCACCATCTCTATCCCGCCAGCAACCGTTCGGCGGGCGAACGGATCACGCTGATCGCGGTCGGCGGCTACGGGCGCGGCGAGATGGCGCCGTTCAGCGACATCGACATCGGCTTCCTTACGCCGTTCAAGCAGACGAGCTGGACCGAACAGGTGATCGAGGCGCAACTCTACACGCTGTGGGATTTGGGGCTGAAGGTCGGCCACAGCTCGCGCTCGGTCGACGAGATGATCCGCACCGCGAAGGAGGATCTGACGATCCGCACCGCGCTGCTCGAGGCGCGCTTCATCTGGGGCGACCGCGACCTTTACGACCAGGCCGCGGCGCGCTTCGATGCCGAAGTCGTCGCCGGGAACGCCCGCGCCTTCGTGGCCGAAAAACTCGCCGAGCGCGACGAGCGGCACAAGCGTATGGGCGATTCGCGCTATGTCGTCGAACCCAATGTGAAGGAAGGGAAGGGGGGGCTGCGCGACCTTCACACCCTGTTCTGGATCGGCAAGTTCATCCACCGCGTCCGCACCGTTCCCGAACTCGTCGGCGCCGGGCTGCTCACCGAGCGCGAGCTCCGCCAGTTCGAGCGCGCCGAAAATTTCCTGCTCGCGGTGCGCTGCCATCTCCACACCCTCGCGGGGCGCGCCGAGGATCGGCTGACCTTCGATTTCCAGCGCGAGATCGCGCAGCGGATGCACTTCGCCGAGCGGCCGGGGAAAAGCGCGGTCGAGCGCTTCATGCAGCTCTATTTCCTCCATGCGAAAAGCGTCGGCGACCTGACCGGCACCTTCCTCGCGCATCTCGACGAGCAGCTTGCGGCGCGCGGACGGCGCTTTCTGCCGACGCTGCGGCGGCGGCCGGGCAAGCTCCACGGCTTCGTTCTCGACCGCGGCCGGCTCGCGCTGCCGTCGGACGATTTTTTCGCGGCCGATCCGGTGCGGCTGATCGAGATTTTCGCGCTCGCCGACAAGCATGGGCTGGAGATCCACCCGCAGGCGATGCGCCAGGCGCGCCACGACGCCAAGCTGATCGAGACGCAGGGCGTGCGCCGCAAACCCCGCGCGAACGAATTGTTCCTCGACGTGCTGACCAGCCCGCGCGACCCCGAAACGGTGCTGCGCTGGATGAACGAGGCGGGGGTGTTCGGCCGCTTCGTGCCCGATTTCGGCCGCGTCGTCGCGCAGATGCAGTTCGACATGTATCATCATTATACGGTCGACGAGCATACGATCCGCGCGATCGGCCTGTTGGCGGACATCGAGCAGGACCGGCTGAAGGACGATCACCCGCTGTCGACGATGATCATGCACCAGCTCCATTCGCGGCGGGTGATCTATGTCGCGGTGCTGCTGCACGACATCGCCAAGGGGCGCGGCGGCGACCATAGCGTGCTCGGCGCCGAACTCGCGCTGCGCGTCTGCCCGCGACTGGGGCTCAGCGAAGCCGAGACCGAGACGGTGTCGTGGCTCGTCCGCCACCATCTGCTGATGTCGGCGACCGCCTTCAAGCGCGACCTCGCCGACTTCAAGACGATCCTCGATTTCGCACAGATCGTCCAGAGCCCCGAGCGGCTGCGCCTGCTCCTCGTCCTCACCGTCGTCGATATCCGCGCGGTCGGGCCGGGGGTGTGGAATAGCTGGAAGCGGCAATTGCTCACCGAATTGTTCGACGCCGCCGAGGAGGTGCTGCGCCTCGGCCACAAGCAGCGCGGGCGCGAGGCACGGATCGCGAGCAAGAAGGACGCGGTGGCGGAGCTGCTCGGCATCGGGGAAAAAGCCTTCGCCCGCCTGATCCGGCGGCTTCCCGAAAGCTATTGGATCGCCGAGCCGGTCGAGGTGATCGCCGCCAATCTTCGCCATATCGAGGCGGCGGGTGACGCGCCGCTTCATATCGCCGCGGTGCCCGACGAGGATCGCGGCGCGACGCTGGTGATGGTGCTCGCCGCCGACCATCCGGGGCTCTTCTACCGCATGGCGGGGGGCATCCACCTTGCCGGCGGCAACATCATCGACGCGCGCATCCACACGACGCGCGACGGCATGGCGCTCGACAATTTCCTCGTCCAGGACCCGCTCGGCCGGCCCTTCGCGGAGGCCGGGCAGATCGACCGCCTGACCCGCGCGATCGAGGATGCGCTCGCCAACCGTCAGAAACTGCTGCCGAAACTCGAAGCGCGCGCGCTGCCGCGCACCCGCGCCGAGGCGTTCCGCATCGCCCCCAATGTCTTCATCGACAACAAGGCGTCGAACCGCTTCACGGTGATCGAGGTCAATGCGCAGGATCGCCCGGCGCTGCTCAACCAGCTCGCCTATGCGCTGTTCCAGTCGAAGGTGACGGTGCACAGCGCGCATGTCGCCACCTATGGCGAGCGCGCGGTCGACACTTTCTATGTCACCGACCTGATCGGCGACAAGATCGACGCCGCGGCGCGGGTGAAGAGCCTCGAAAAGCGCTTGCTCGAAGCCGCGGCAAGCCGCAGCGAAGAGGCGGTCGCGGCCTAGAGCGCCGGTTTTGATGGAATCAAAACCGGCGCTCCAGATTCTTGTTTTACCGTGTTTTCCGAGTCGTCAGGTGGTTCCACCTGACTTGAAAACACTCTAGAAATCGAATCCTTGTTGCACCGGCGCGACCGGCACGCCCTCGAGTTCGAGCATCCGTGCCTTGGACAGCGCACCGCCCGGTGCGGAAAACCCTCCGATCCCTCCGCCCGCAGCCATGACCCGGTGGCAAGGGATGATCAGCGGCGCGGGATTCGTTGCCATCGCCTGCCCGACCGCGCGGGCATGTTCGGGCCCCGCATCGAGTGCGCGCGCAACCGCGCCATACGTCGTCGTCTGGCCCCAGCCGAGCCCCCGTACATGGGCATAGACCCGCGCGAAAAAGGGCGGCGGTTCGCCAAGTTCGACCGGCGCTTCGAAAAACTCGACCCGCTCGCCTTCGAAATAGCGGATCGCGGCGTTGATGACCGCCGCTATCCCGGCCGGCGGCTCCGCTCGCCTCGCGCCGGGAAGATGGCGCAAAATGGCGCGTTCGGTCTCGGGTGCGGTCGGCGCGGGCAGACGAAAGCTCGCTATGCCGGCGCCCTTCCAGCCGATCGCCGCGACCCCGGTCGCCGTTCCGAAGAGCTGATAATGGCCTTGGTTGATCATGGCTGATCCTCCGTTCTTGTCGGAGATATAGGACGGCATTTTTTCAAAGCCATATCGCCGGCGCAAAGGCGCGAACGGCTGCGGCCCGACCGCTTTGAGGCGGAAAGCCGACGTTGCCCAAAGAAGGGGTCAGCTTGTGCCCGCCTTCGCCGGATTTCGCTCATGCGCGGCGATATTCTCCGGCAGCGTCAGCCACGCGTGCCGGTCCTGCGCCCACACCGCCTGCTCGGGCATCGGAAAGCCGGGATCGGCAAAGGCCCCGACGGCGACGCCGATACGGTCGGGTAGCCGGTCCGGCTCCCACCACAAGGACGATCCGCATTCGGGACAGAAGTGGAAGGTGACGTCGAAACCGCTCGCCGACCCCCGCCGGAAATTCTTCGCGGCTCCTGCAGCCAGCGCGACCGCGGCGCGCGGAAAGAAGACCGCGACGCTGAACAGCGACCCGGTTCGCCGCTGGCAGTCGAGGCAATGGCAGAGCGAGACTTTCGCGGGTTCGCCGGAGCAGCGGAGCTGGAGCTGCCCGCAATGGCAGGTCGCGAGCCGCTCCGTCGGCGCGCCGCTCATGCGCCGGTCATCGCGGCGGCAGCGGCGAGCAGCCCCGCGGTGAAGCGCTGCGACAGCGGGGCATCGGGAATCGCGTTGAAGGCGTGGATCGCCCCGGCATAGCTGTGGAGTTCGACCGGCACTCCGGCCGCGACGAGGCGGCGCGCATAATCGAGATTCTCGTCGAAGAAGAGGTCGAGGCTGCCGGTCGCGATATAGGCGGGCGGCAGATTCGACAGATCCTCCGCAAGGATGGGCGAAAACCAGCCACGGCGTGCGTCGTCGGCGCGGTAATCGCCCTGCAGCGCGCGCCATCCGAAGCGGTTGCTGGGGCGCGTCCAGATGAACTCGCCCGTGGTCGGGTTGGCGTAGGGGCACGACTCGCCGCCGGTGCGATGATCGAGCATCGGGTAAGTGAGAAGCTGCCCCGCTATCGCAGGCCCGCCGAGGTCGCGCGCCATGATCGCAAGCGCCGCCGCCAGCCCGCCGCCCGCGCTTTCGCCCGCGACGACGATCCGTCGCGCGTCGAAGCCGAACGCCCCGGCCTGCCCCGCGAGCCACGCCAGCGCCGAATGGCAATCCTCCTGCGGCGCCGGAAAGGGATGTTCGGGCGCGAGGCGATATTCGACCGAAGCGACCGGCACACCGGCGGCCGCGGCCAGCGCCGCCGGCCCGGCCTGCATCAGCGTCACGGACCCCATTACCATCCCGCCGCCATGGACATGCAGGATCGCGCCGCTGCCCGGCCGGGTCTCCGCCGGGCGATAGAGAAAGACCGCTATGTCGGGCCCGCCGTGGATCGACGGGATCGTCACCGCTTCGGGCGCGATCACCGGCGGCGGCAGGATCGCATAGGCTTCGGCCGCCCGGGCGCGAATATCGGCGATCGGCGCCGCGTCGAGATCGGCGCGCGGGAAAAGATCGATCAGCGGCGCGATGTCGCGGTCGACGAGGTGGCGGGTGTCCATGCTTTCCTCTCCCATTCGCCCCCGCACCTGCGGAGACTCAGCCCCTGAGCATTGCTCCCAGCTTCGCCGCCGCGGCAATCACCTTGTCGGCGACCGCTTTCAGTTCGGCGTCGGTGAAGCTCTTATCCTGCGGTTGCAGCTCGATCTCGACCGCCAGGCTCACCTGTCCCTCGGGGACGCCCTGGCCGGCGAAGCGGTCGAACAGCCGGGCGTCGGTGATCGCCGCCTTGTCGGCGCCGCGGATCGCGCGGACCAGATCGGCGGCGGCCAGCGCTTCGGGCGCGAGGAAGGCGAAGTCGCGGCGCACCGATTGCAGCGCGGGCGGGGCATAAGCAGGGCGCGCCGGGCCGCTCGCTCGCTTCGCCGGGATCGCATCGAGGAAGATCTGTACCGCCATCACCGGGCCGTCGATGTCGAAATGCTTCGTCAGCGCCGGATGCAGCGCGCCATATTCGGCGAGCACCGCCTTGGGGCCGAGCCGCAGCGTCGCCGACTGGCCGGGGTGCCAGATACCGGGTTCGGCGATGGCTTCCATCACCTGCAGCCGGTCGGCGGGCGCGCCCGCGGCGTCGAGCAGCGCCAGCGCCGCCGCCTTCGCATCGAAGGCGTCGAAGGGCGCGGCTTTTCCGGTCTGCCAGCCGCGCGGAGCCTTGTCGCCCGCCATCAGGACGCCGAGCGTCGGATGCTCGGCCTCGCGCAGATAGCGCCGGCCGATCTCGAACAGGCGGATGCTTGTCGCACCGCGATCCTGGTTGCGCTGCGCCGCCGCGAGCAGGCCGGGGAGCAGCGACGGGCGCATGACCTTGAGGTCTTCGCTGATCGGGTTGGCTAGGCTCCACGCGCCGCCGCCGAAGGGCGCCGCCTCGCGCTCGCTGATGAAGGACCAGGTAACCGCTTCGTGGAAGCCCGCGGCAGCGGCGGCGCGGCGCACCCGGCGTTCGAGCATCTGCTCGGCGGTCGCGGTCGGCCGGGCGACGCCGTCCTCGCGCGGCAGCGGCACCGATTCGATCGCGTCGAAACCGGTGATCCGAGTGACTTCCTCGACCAGATCGGGGGCGCCATCGACGTCGCGGCGCCAGCTCGGCACCGCGACCTGCCAGTGTCCGGCCTGCTCGACGATGCCGAAGCCGAGCGCGATCAATATGTCTTTCTGCCGTTCGGCCGGGATCGCGATGCCGCCGAGCGTCGCCGACAGCGCCGGATCGTAATCGACTGTCTTCACCTCGGCGGGTGGAGTGCCCGCGCGCGTCACCGCCGACGGCGTGCCGCCGCAGATGGCGAGGATATGGCCGGTCACGATCGCCGTTGCGTCGTCGAGAAACGCGGGATCGACCCCGCGTTCGAAACGGCTGCGCGCGTCGCTGGTCAGGCCGAGCGCCTGTCCGGTCAGCGCGATGCGCTCGGGAGTGAAATAAGCGATCTCGATCAGCACGTCGGTCGTCGCTTCGCTGCACCCGCTATGCTCGCCGCCCATGATGCCGGCGATGTCGTGGACCTCACGCGCGTCGGCGATCACCGTCATCGTGTCGGTGAGCGTATAATCCTTGCCGTTGAGCGCGGTCACCGTCTCGCCGGCCTCTGCGCGCCGGGCGACGAGTGCGCCGCTCAGCTTGGCGCGATCATAGATGTGGCTCGGGCGGCCGAGGTCGAACATCACATAATTGCTGATGTCGACGAGGGCGGAGATCGATCGCTGCCCGACCGCTTCGAGGCGGCGGCGCATCCATTCGGGGGCCGCGCCGTTGGTCACGCCGGCGATCGTGCGGCCGAAGAAGGCCGGACAGGCTTCGGGATCGTCGGTCCGGATTTCGGTCGCGGGCGCGCCTTCGCCGGTGATCGTCGGGACGTCGAGCGGCTTCAGCGCGCCGAGCCCGGCGGCGGCGAGGTCGCGCGCGATCCCGCGCACGCCCATGCAGTCCTGCCGGTTCGGCGTGATTGAAATGTCGATCACCGGATCGCCCGCGCCGCTGTAGTCGGCGAAGGGGGTGCCGATCGGGGCATCGGATGGCAATTCGATGATGCCGTCATGATCGTCGCCGAGTTCGAGCTCGCGCGTCGAGCACATCATGCCGTTCGATTCGACGCCGCGGACCGCGGCGACTTTCAGCTCCATGCCGTTCGCGGGCACGACCGCGCCGGGCAGCCCGAGCACGCCGACCAGCCCCGCGCGCGCGTTCGGCGCGCCGCAGACGATGGTGAGCGGATCGCCGCCGTCGCCGGTGTCGACGGTCAGCACCTGCAGCTTGTCGGCCTGCGGATGCTTCGATGCGGTCAGCACCTTCGCGACGCGGAAGCCCGCCAGCTTCTCGGCGGGATTCTCGACGCCTTCGACCTCGTGGCCGATGCGGTTCAGGGTGGCGACGACATCGGCGACGGTGAAATCGCCGTCCAGATGTTCGCGCAGCCACGACAGGGTGATTTTCATCGAAAATCCCCCTGTCGTGTCCCGGACCGCGATCCGGGACCCAGAATCAAAAGGCGCATGATCTTCATGCCGAAATCCCCCCGCTCAATGTGGGCACCGACAGCGCGCCGAACCCGTAATGCGCCAGCCAGCGCAGGTCGCCGTCGAAGAAGGCGCGGAGGTCGTCCATGCCATATTTGAGCATCGCGAGCCGGTCGATGCCGATGCCGAAGGCGAAGCCCTGCCATTCGTCGGGGTCGAGCCCGCAGTTCGCGATGACGCGGCGGTTCACCATGCCGCTGCCAAGCAGCTCCATCCACGCATGGCCGTCATCGTCGCCGTTGCCGCCCACGATCCGCCGCCCCTTTTCCTGGGCATAGCCGACATCGACCTCCGCCGAAGGCTCGGTGAAGGGGAAATAGGAGGGGCGCAGGCGGAGCACGATGTCGTCGCGCTCGAAGAAAGCCTTGAGGAAGGTTTCGAGCGTCCACTTGAGATGCCCCATATGGATGCCGCGGTCGATGACCAGCCCCTCGACCTGATGGAACATCGGCGTGTGCGTCGCGTCGCTGTCGCTGCGATAGACGCGGCCCGGCGCGATGATGCGGATCGGCGGCGGCTGGTTCATCATCGTGCGGATCTGCACCGGCGAGGTGTGGGTGCGCAGCAGCATCGCGCGACCCTCGGCATCGGTGTCGGGGAAATAGAAGGTGTCGTGCATCGCGCGCGCGGGATGCGTCTCGGGAATGTTGAGCGCGGTGAAATTGCGCCAGTCGTCCTCGATCTCTGGCCCGGTTGCGACCGCGAAGCCCATGTCGGCGAAGATTTCGGCAAGCTCGTCCATCACCTGGCTCACCGGATGGACGCTGCCTTTGGGCGCGGCGGCGGCGGGGAGCGTCATGTCGAGGCGTTCGCCGGCGAGCTTCGCGTCGAGCGCCGCGCCTTCGAGCGCGGCCTTGTGCGCGCCGATCGCGGCGGTGACGGCTTCGCGCAGACCGTGAATCTTCGGCCCTTCGGCTTGCCGCTCCTCGGGAGTCATGCCGCCAAGCGTCTTGAGCAGCCCGGTGACGCTCCCCGCCTTGCCGAGCGCCGCGACGCGCAACGCCTCGAGCGCGTCGAGATCGCTTGCGGCTTCAATCTCGCCCAGCAGCTTCGCTTTCAAGGCCTCTGTCTCGTTCATCGTCGTTCGTTTCTGTATCGTCGGGGGGACGGCGGTCCCCCGCGCGTCGGTTGTCAGCCGCTTGCACCGAAGGCGGCGCGCGGGTCAAGTCCGGCGGCGCGAAACGCGCGCTATCCGCCGGGCTTGTGGAGTCCCTGCACCGCCTCGCCCGCCGCCGCGGCGCGTCCCAGCGCGGCGGCGCCGAGGATCGGCTTCGGCCGCGCGGCATAGGCGCGCGGGCCCATCCCCATGAAGCGCTGGAAGTCGCGGGTGAACTGCGCCTGGTCGTAATAATGATAGTCGAGCGTTTCGATCCAGCTCATCGACGGGTCGAGCATGAAGCGCGCGAGGCTGCGCAGGAAGCGCTGGCGGCGCAGCAGCAGCTTGGGCGAAAAACCGAAGGCGCGGCGCGACAATCGCTCGACCGACCGCTCGGAGAGGCCGAGCTTGGCGGCGAGTTCGGCGACGCTGGTCAGGTCGTCGTCGACGAGCGCGCTATGCGCGGCGAAGATCGCGGGATCGTCGCGCGGCGCGCCGGCGAGCAGCGCGGCAAAATGATCGTCGATCATCTTCGCCGCGGTTTCGGCATCTCGCACCGATCGCAGGCGCTCCGCAAGCGGGGCGCCCGCCGCGAAGGCCGGATGCTGTTCGCCGTCGTGGAAACGGTCGGCGAAATTCTCGGCAGGCGCGGCAAAGAATTTGGCCCAGCCCATCGGCAGGATGCCGATACCCCAGGCGCGCATCGTGCCCGCGGCGAAATAGCACGCCTGACTCGTCGGTCCGGCGGCGATGAAGCGCGGGGCCGGCGCGGGCGTCGCGCCGCCGATCGCCGCGGACGGTATCTCCCCGTCGATGAAGCGCATGTTCGCCCATTCGGGGTGGAGATAATCCTCGACGCGGACCCCCGGCGGCGCGTCGATTTCGGTCAGATAGATGATGCTGCAATAGGGACGCAGCGCGGCGGACACGGGGAAGAAGCGCGTGACGATGCGCGCTTGCTTGCTTGCGGATTCTGCCCCGGTCATGATTGTTTCATGCGGAGCCAGGCCCAAAAAAACAACAGCCTGCGCGGCCGCCGTGTCGGATTCCTACAATTATTGTCATGATCCTGACGGCATGTGTCACGCCTGTCTGGCGCGAACCGTGTCAGATATCGGGAACACTTCCGCCGGCCGTTAGCTTTCTGCGACCCACGGCGATCCGGCTCGGAGGGAGGGGGGCGATGGTTTTCCAATGAACCATTGTCGGAACGGCGCGAGGGGGAACCTTCGCGCCGTTCCTGTTTGTGGACCGCGGGGCGTCGGCTGTCGAGCGATTGTGGACCTAACTTGTATCGTCATCCCGGACTTGATCCGGGATCCATTCTCTCAGCGCCGGATGAATGGATCCCGGATCAAGTCCGGGATGACGAAAAGAACGACTACTCCCCACCCCAAAGCCGACATCCGGCGCAAGTGATCGCAGCCCAACGAAAAAGGGCGGCCCCGAAGGACCGCCCTTTTTGTTTCAGCGATTTCGCCGGGGGGGTTTACGCCGCCTTGGGCCCTTCGACTTCGCTCAGGACCGCCTTCGCCTGCGCGATGATCGCGGTGAAAACGCCGCCTTCGTTCATCGCGAGGTCGGCCATGACCTTGCGGTCGAGTTCGATCCCGGCCAGTTTCACGCCGTGCATGAACTGCGAATAGGTCAGGCCTTCGGCGCGGACCGCGGCGTTGATGCGCTGGATCCACAGGGCACGGAAGGTCCGCTTCTTCACCTTGCGGTCGCGATAGGCGTATTGGCCGGCCTTTTCGACCGCCTGCTTGGCGATGCGAATCGTGTTCTTGCGGCGGCCGTAATAGCCCTTCGCCTGATCCAAAATCCGCTTGTGCTTGGCGTGCGTGGTCGTGCCGCGTTTGATGCGTGACATCTCTGGCGCTCCTTACTTCAGGCCGTAGGGCGCCCAGAGGCGCACATGGGCCGTGTCCGAATCGCTGAGCACGCTGGTGCCGCGGTTGGTGCGGATATATTTCGAATTGTGCGAAATCAGGCGGTGGCGCTTGCCGGCAACGCCGTGCTTCACCTTGCCCGAGGCGGTGAATTTGAAGCGCTTCTTCACACCGCTCTTGGTCTTCAGCTTGGGCATTTTCGTCTCCTTGTTGAGCGACGATATCGACCGGCCCTGGCAGCCCTTGTCGCCAGGCAGGTCCGCTAATCTATCGTGCGAAGGCGCGCGCCTAGACGGATTCGCGCGGAATTGCAAGCGGGGAAGCGGCCTAGAAGCTCGCCCCGTCGACCTTTTGAATCGTCAGCGAATCGAGGTCGGCCCCGGGAACGCAGCGCAGGTTGACCGCCGCCATCTTCGTGCCGTCGGGGCCGGTGCCGACCGAAAAGCCCTGGCAGCCGCATGTCGTGCAGAATTGATGGTCGATATTGTGCTTGTTGAACGTGTAGGAGGCGAGCCTGTCGCTGCCGCCGGTCAGCCGGAACTGGTCGATCGGCACGAACGCGAGCAGGAAGCCCTTGCGCCGGCAGTGCGAGCAGTTGCAGCTCATCGCCGTCGTGGGAATGTCCCCCTCGACCGTATAGGTCACCGCGCCGCAATGGCAACTTCCGTCGAACGCCATGTCTCTCTCCCTGGGTTCTGGCCCTAATGATGGCAGGCAAGCCCTTCGATAGCATCTTCCAGCCGCGCCGGATCGCCCAATGCGATGACATGGCCGTCACTGTCGGCGTTCAGCGGTTCGCCGTTCCAGTCGCACATCGTCCCGCCCGCGCCCTCGACGATCGGGACGAGTGCCGCATAATCGTGGAGCTTCAACCCAGCCTCGACGACCAGGTCGATATGTCCGCTCGCCAGCAGGCCGTAATTATAGCAGTCGCCGCCGAAGACCATGCGCTTGTGCGATGTCTTGGCGGCGAGCGCCATGAAATGCTCGCCGTCGTGATCGCTGAAATATTGCGGCCCGGTGGTCGCGAGCACCGCGTCGGCGAGGTTGCGGCAGGAGCGGGCGCTGGCGGGCCTGACATCGAACAGTGTCGGCTGTCCCGTCGCACCGACCCAGCGCTCGCCCGAAATCGGCTGGTCGATGATGCCCATGATGGGCC
>OEIU01001988.1_pt1 | contig 11630 bp, 11 predicted proteins | sample 1539221 | NCBI WGS metagenome assembly OEIU01 (sample SAMN03792071, study PRJEB22550) | activated sludge metagenome | feature: wastewater treatment plant; material: activated sludge; isolation source: Wastewater treatment plant of a petroleum refinery complex | place: Argentina: Zarate | collected... | reverse complement strand
CGCGGCCGGCAAGAGTCTTCACCGGCCGGCGCGCACCTTCGGCGCGTCCGGCCGGTTCGAAGCATCGAGGCGTTCGGGTCGGCGCCCGCGCTTGGGCTTCATTGCCGGCGTCGCCGGCTGGTGAGCGTGAGCGCACCCAGGCCGAGCCCGAGCAGCGCCAGCGACATGGGCTCGGGCACCGAACCGCCGCCGCCGTCTCCCGGTGTGCTGACCCCCACGATCCCGACCGTGAACCCGTGCCAGAACTCGCTGGTGTGGGTGAAGCTGATCGACGTGTAGGTGCCGATCACCCGGAGCACGCCGTGCACTTCGCCGCTTCCGAAGAAGCCGGTGCCGCCGGCGTTGAGGATCGGCGTGCCGGAGCCGTACGGGCCGACCCCGTAACTGAGGAACTCGATCGGCGCGCCGAATTCGACCGTGTTGCTGTTCCAGCTGACCAGTGCGAGCAGCGGATCGACCACGGCCTGCGAGAACGTGATGGTGGCCGTGCCGCCCGTGCTCAGCGCGATGATGTCCGCGGCGGGAGGGGCGTTGCTGACCGTCGCGCTCTGGAACGTCGAGGTGGGTGTCCAGTAGTTCGTGCCCCCGCTGGTCTGCGCGAACCCATAGCCCCCGCTGTAGCCGACGCTGAGGGTGTCGCTGCCTGCGGACAGCGTGCCCGATACGGTGCCGGCGGCTGCCGACGCCGACGTCCAGTCGGTCCAGTAGACGGTGGCGGCGCTGGCCGGCGCCGCCGCGACGGCTGCGAGGAGGCAGCCGCCCGCAAGCGCCGCTCGCAGACTCGTCCGTTGCTGATTCATGATGATGTGGTCCTGCGTGACTGCGCGTGGACGCTTTCGGCGCGTGGCTTGCGCCGGATGCCGGCCACCACGCTGGCGCAGCAACGCCATCAGGCAAGCAAGGGACATGCCCCGCTTGCCAAGCCCATGATTCGAAAGGAGGCCCGCGTCGCGGCGAGTCGCCAGGCCGGTTCGGGTGTAAGAAATTTCGACAGGGCGAGCGACGGCGCGGGCGTCGCGCGTGCCGCCGGCACGACTCAACCGTCGCGGCCGTCGAGCCGCGGCGCGAACAGCATCGGCGCGTACTTCGCGAAATACAGTGCGAACGCGAGGCTCCATGCGCTGGCGGCGACCGTCGTCCACGGCAGGTACGGCAGGCCGGGCACGAGGATCGGCGCCAGCCTGACCAGCACCGCAGCCTGCACGAGCAGGTAGGCCGCCACTTCGATCCGGCCCGCCTTCAACGGTCGCGCGGTGTGGCCGAGCGCGGTGCGCGTGATCATGCCGATGATGAGCCCGCCGATCGCGCCGAGCGTCAATGCGTGAACGCCTGCAGACATCGGCACCTTGCCGGCCACCCCGCACGCGAGCAGCACCAGCCCGATCGGCACCCAGGCATACGAGACGTGCAGGATCCACAGCAGGGCCTGGCGTCGCGCCGCCCACGGATTCCAGCCGGCGAGGCGCGCCGCCTGCAGCGCAGCGGCGGCAAGACACGCGGCGACCGTGGGCACCACCGGGGCGGCGACGAGCACCAGCAGCAGAGCGACCCCGGTGCCTGCCAGCGCCAGCACGTCGATCCAGCGGCTGCGGTACTGGCGCACCCCGCGCAACGCGTTGGCGGTGAACGACGGGATCACGCGTCCGCCGATCACGCCGATGAGCATGATCACCGTGAAGACGAAGAAGTGCACGGCCGTGATGGGTGCGAACGCCACCCGCCCGGCGACGGCGAGGTGGAACAACGTGTTCGCGACCAGGAACGCGGTGAGGATCACCAGCACGAACAGGTTGCGGTGGCTGCGCGCCTTCACCAGCACCAGGCCGAGCGCGATCATCGGCAGGATCAGGAACGCCGCGTCGGCGAGCATCGCCGCCGGCGACGGGCCGAAGTAGTTGAACAGCCGCGCGACGACCCACAGGGCGGCCAGGCCGGCCAGATGGTGGCCGGTCGGGGTCGGCAGCCCGGTCCAGACGCGCGCGGCGGTGAGCAGGAACCCGACGATCACCGCCAGCACGAAGCCGAAGCTCATTTCGTGCGCGTGCCACAGCATTGCCGGGTAGGCAGCCGGCGGCGGCAGCAGGCCCGCGAACTGCGCGAGCCACAACGGCACCGCGAGCGCCGCGAACAGCGCTGCGAGCAGGTAGAACGGCCGGAATCCGAGCCGGAACAGTGCCACGCCGCGCGGCGGCGACGCGGGCGATGCGCCCTGCGGTTCGAGCAGGGGAACGAGCACGGTGCGGACGGGGACAGGCTTCATGTCGGCCGGCCTTTAAGATTTAAATAATATATATCTTAATGCTCCGCCGCGGCGGGCACAAGGGCGCACCGCCAGCGGAGCCCCAGGCGCTAGTGTTTCATCGGGGCCTGGCCGCCGGCAAGCGGCCGCACCGGCGCCTTCACCTCGACGGTTTGCCGCGACTTGTCGGGTCCTTCGAACACCAGCGTGATCGGCACCGTGTCGCCGGCCTTCAGCGGGCCTTTCAGTTCCATCAGCATCACGTGGTAGCCGCCGGGCTTCAACTCGACCGCCTTGCCGGCCGGCAGGTCGAGCCCGGGGACGGCGCGCATGCGCATCACGTTCTGTTCCATCGCCATTTCGTGGATCTCGACGACCCCGGCCACCGGGGACTTGGCCTCGACCAGGCGAGCGTCGCGGGCCGCGGTCAGCGTCATGAAGGCTCCGCTGGCCTTCTGCGCGGCCACGGTGGCGCGCACCCACGGATCGACCACCGTCACCTGCGCGAGGGCGGTGCCGGCGGTGGCGAGAAGGAGGAGCGAGGAGGCGACGAGGCGCTTGAGCTGCGCGTGTTTCATGTTCGGTTTCCTTGCGCGCGGCGCGCGCGTCGATGGGCGCTGTCCGCGAATCGCGGTGCGCGCCCGGAGAATCGGGTTCGGACCTGGGCGGATCAGGCGTGCGGCGGTGGCGCGCGTGGATTCGCCGGCGTCCACGCAGAGGGCGCCGCAGGCACCGGCAGCAGGGCGGCCGGCAGCCGATACGCGGCGGCGACCAGCAGGAAGGCCGGCGCGGCGGTCGGCGGCAGGCCTGCCGGATCGGGCGAACCGAGGCAGGCCGGGCAGTGCGCCTTGGCCGCTGCGCCACGAGACGAGCGGCCGTCGGCGGGCTGCGCCGGATCGGCGTCGGCCGCAAGCGGCGCCCAGATCACCAGGCGTCCGCCCTGGCCGGCCGAGCACAGTTCGGCGACCACGACCGGCAGGCCGCGCACCGTCGCGACCGCATGGCCGAGCAACGGGGCGAGCGCGGCTGTCAGGACCGCAATGCAGGCGATCCAGGCGACGAGCGGGCGGGGGCGGCTGATCGACACGAAGCCGATTCTACTTGCGTGCCGGCACGGACCGGCTGAGCCGAATCAAGCTTCCGGGCTCAGCCGTGGCGCACCGGCTCGGCGATGTAGCGCGTGACCACCGGCGGCTGCTCGCCCAGATGGAACGCGAGCCGGCGCGCGCGCAGCGCGACGTCGGCGGCGGTGACCCGGTCGAAGCGGCGCAGGTGCTCGACCCAGGATTCGTCGACGAAGTACTCGAGATAGCGCCCGGGGTCGTTGGTGTCGCGAAACAGCTCCCACGACAGCGCGCCCTGGCGCAACCGGCTGCGGCGGCTCTCCTGCATCACCGCGCGGAACTCGTCGGCGCGCGCCGGGTCGATCCGGTATTCGATCGTCGTCATCACGGGCCCGGCGTCGGGCTCGACCGGCAGTGCGGTGACCGGCGCCTTCCAGCTCTGCGAAGGGGTCAGGTCTTCCTCGGCGCCGCCCTCGACCTTGTAGCCGCGCGTGAGCCAGAGCGCGGCGACCCCGGTGACGGCGGCGACCGCGAGGCTGGTTCGCACGTCGGTCAGCGCCGCGACCTGTCCCCACAGCGCGGCGCCGGCGCCCGCGCCGCCCATCAGCGCGACCTGGAAGGTCGACATGCCGCGCGCGCGCACCCAGTTCGGCAGCGCCAGCTGCGCGGCGATCGAGATCGAATTGGCGACCGTCAGCCAGGCCATGCCGGCGACGACCATCACCGGGACCGCGACGTAGACGTTCGGAGCGAAACCCGCCGCGATCATCGCCGCCGCCTGCACCACCGAACCGTCGCGGATCAGCTCGTCGCGCGTGCGCCGGTGGCGCATGTGCGGCAGCATGAACACCGAGAGAATCGCGCCGAAGCCGAGCGACGCGAACAGCAGCGTGTAGGTGCCCGCCGAGCCCCCGTGCATGCCGCGTGCCACCAGCGGCAGCAGCGCGATCAGCGCGGTCGACTGCCCGAAGAAGTTCATCACGCGCACCAGCACTGCGCGCATCGCCGCCGACTGGCGCACGTACTGCACGCCGACGCGCATCGCGCCCAGGAAACGCTCGCCCGGCAACGCACTGGGCTCCTCGACCGTCTTCCAGCGCAGGATCAGGAAGCCGGCAATCACCGACAGCACGGCGTTGACCACGAACACCCAGGCCGTGCCCGCGCCGGCGATCAGCGCGCCGGCGAGCACGGGTCCGGCGATCCGCGAGGCGTTCATCGCCAACCCGTTCAGCGCCAGTGCAGCGGGCAGCTGCACGCGGGGCACGAGCCCCGGGACGATCGCCGAGTAGACGGGCCAGCGCATCGCGAGCCCGATGCCGTTGGCGAACACCAGCAGCAGCAGCAGCGTCGGATTGATCGCGTCGGAGACGATCGCGAGGCACAGCAGCAGCGCCGTGGCGGCCACCCAGAACTGCGTGACGACGAAATAGCGCCGGCGATCGAGGATGTCGGCGAGTGCCCCGCTGGGCAGCCCGAGCAGGAACACCGGCAGCGTCGCGGCCGTCTGCACCAGCGCGACCATCACCGGGGAGGTGGTGAGCGAGGTCATCAGCCAGGCGGCTGCGACGTCGTTCATCGACATGCAGACGTTGGCGGTGAACCACACCACCCACAGCGTGCGGAACACCGGATCGGCCAGCGGCGCGAACGCCGCGGCCGGCAGCGCCGGCCCGTCGGCTTCCTGTTCGCTGGGCGGCAAGTCGGACAAGCGGGGCTCCTGGTGGATCGCGAGACCGGTCCGGTACCCGGGCCCGCGCAGCCCGCATTGTCGCTCAGGCGGGTGGCCTCGACGCGCGTGACAGTTGCCGATAGACCTCCTCGGCGAGCGCGAGCAGCGTCGCGCGGTCAGTCTGCGCCGACAGCGCGTAGCCGAAGCGCCCGTCGATCCAGTAGAAGGCGGCGATGCGGCCGTCGCGGTCGAACCGGAACGCCGTGTCGCCCGATTGCGGGCCGGCGTCGGCCACGTAGAGGGTGAGCCGGGCGCCGGTCGCGTCCTGGTACATGAACTGCGCGCGCGCGCCGTCGGCGCCCGGGAGCAGTCGCCCCCCCACCAGCGACCAGCCGAGCGCGTCGAGCGAGGGCACGGTGAGCGTCGCGCCGAGCCGCTTCGAGAGCCACTGCACGAGGTGCTCGTGCTGGGCGGCGGCGACCTCGACCGGATGGCGCACCTCGGGCGTATAGACCACGTGCGCGGCCAGCGCGTCGCGCACGAACCCGGGCGCTCCGGCCTGCGCGACGCGCACCGCAGGCGACGCAAACGTCGCGTGCGAGAGCCATCCGACCGACCAGGCCATCGCTGCCAGCGCCGCGGCGGCCAGCCAGACCCGCTGATCGCCGGCGCGCCAGGCACCGGGCCCGGTCGCGCCGCGGGCCGGGCGGGCGGCCCGTGCCGAGCCGAGCGCCGCGTCGACCAGGTGCTGCGGCACCGGTTCGTCCAGCGTGTCGCGGCCGAGTGCCTTCAATGCCTGCGCCTGCCGCCGCCAGGCGTGCGCTTCGGCGCGCAAGACCTCGTCGCCGTCCAGGCGGGCCTCGAAACGGCGCAGCCGCTCGCCGTCGAGGCGGCCGTCGGCCCACGCGTGCATGTCGTCTCGGTCGTCAGTCATCGCTTCCGGGTACCTTCACTTCATCAGCCTGAGCCGTGGCCCGGCGGACCGCGCGCCGTCGGCACCGGGTTCGAGCAATTCGCGCAGCCGCGCGCGCGCCCGCGACAGTCGCGACATCACCGTGCCCGCCGGCACGCCGACGACGCTGGCCACCTGCTCGTAGGACATGTCCTCGAACGCGACCAGCAGCAGCACCTGCCGCTGCGCCTGGGGCAGCGCGCGCAGTGCGCGCTCGAGGTCGAGGGCCTCGACCCAACCGGCCGCGGGGTCGGGCGCGACGTTGCCGGCCGTGTCCCCGGGCAGGGCGTCGTGCGCAGCCTCGAGCCGGTAACGCGGGCGGCGCGTCTCGCTCACGAACAGGTTGTGCATGATCGTGAACGCCCAGGCTCGCAGGTCCGAGCCGGGCCGCCACTGCGCGAGCCGCTCGCAGGCGCGCTCGAGGGTGTCCTGCACGAGGTCGTCGGCCGCGGCTGCGTCCGCGCACAGCATCCGCGCGTAGCGGCGCAGGCGCGGAATCAGGGCGATCAGCGCGTCATGGGCGGGCGACACGCCATGCACCGTTGAAGCCGTCGCCGGTGCGGTCGCCGGGCTTCTGGTCCTTCACCCAGTAGTACAGCGGCTTGCCCTTGTACGCCCACTGCATGCGGCCGTCGTCGCGCCGGATGACGGTCCAGTCGCCCCGCGCCGCGCCGCCGTCGGCATAGAGCGGCGGCCAGTTCGCGGCGCACGGTCCGTTGCACACGCTGCGGCCCGCGCCGGCCGGGTCGCGGTCGAAGGTGTAGAGCGTCATGTCGTTCGCGCCGACCAGCGCGCCCTCGTACGTCTTCGCCGGCGCCGGATGCACCACGCTTCCGTACATCGACTCCATCGTGCTGCAACCTGCCAGAAGTGCAGCGGTTGCCGCAGCCGCGATCAGCCTGACCATGGGGATTCTCCTGTGGACGGGCCCGCCGGATGCAGGCCCTGCACGGTGAACGCGCGGCCGGGGCCGGTTATTCCACCGCGCGTGCGATCATCATGGCCCGACACTGCCACGAGAGGAAGTCCGAGATGACGATGTCCCGCGCCGTCAGGCTCCGCGAATTCGGCCCGCCCGAGGTCATGCGGATCGAACAGGTGGACCTGCCCGACCCCGGCGCCGGCGAGGCGCGCGTGCGCCAGACGGCGATCGGATTCAACTTCATCGACGTCTACCAGCGCAGCGGCGTCTACCCGCTGCCGTTGCCGACCGGCCTCGGGCACGAGGCCGCGGGCGTGGTCGAGGCGGTCGGAGCCGGGGTGCGCGACCTGCGCCCCGGAGACCGCGTCGTCTACATGAACGCCGGCATCGGCGCCTACGCCGATCGCCGCAACGTCCCGGCCGAGCGGCTGGTCGCGTTGCCGGCCGCGGTATCCGACGAGGACGCGGCGGCGCTGTTCTTCAAGGCGATGACCGCGCAGTACCTGCTGAAGAAGACGCACGCGGTGCAGCCGGGCGACGTGCTGCTGGTGCACGCGGCGGCCGGCGGCGTCGGACAGATCCTCACCCGCTGGGCCAAGGCGCTCGGCGCATACGTCGTCGGCACGGCCGGCTCGCCGGCCAAGTGCGAGATCGCGCGCGCGGCCGGCTGCGACGCGGCGATCGACTACTCGCGCGACGACTGGCCGCAGGCGTTCCTGAAGGCGACCGGCGGCCGGAAGGCGCGGGTGGTCTACGACTCGGTGGGGCGAAGCACCTTCATGAAGTCGCTCGACTGCGCCGCACCGTTCGGCCTCGTCGTCGTCTATGGCGGCGCATCGGGCCCGGCGCCGGCGATCGAGCCCGAGGTGCTGAACAAGAAGGGCTGCCTGTTCCTCACGCGTCCGTCCGTGTTCCCGCACAACGCCGACGTGGGCACCCTGCGCGCCAACGCCGCCGACGTGTTCGCGGCGATCGCGGCCGGCCACGTGAAGGCCGCCATCGGGGCGCGCTTCGCGCTCCACGAGGCGCCGGCCGCGCATCGCGCGGCCGAGGCGCGTGCGAGCACCGGCGCGATCCTGCTCGTGCCCTGAGCGGCGCACCTCGGCGTTCAGTCAAGGGAGCCGGTGCGCGCAACGCGGATCGCGATCGCGGTCTTGCTGGCGGGGCTTGCCGCGTTCGCGGCACCCGCTGCGGGCCGCGCGATGCGCTGCCCGGGAGAACCCGTCGTCGCGTCCGGCTGGAGCGCGCCGGACAGCGAGCGGATCTGCGCCGCCGCGACGCGGGCGCTCGCGTTCCTGCGGGCGGCAGGGCTGTCGCCGCCCGCGTCGATCGAGATCCGGCCGCTGGCGCGACGCCGGCGAGGCGACGCTACGCAGCCCCTCGGGCAATACGACGGCGGCAGCGGGGTCGTTTCGCTGATCCGGTACGAGGCGGCGGTCTCCGCGTCTCACGCGCACGCGCCGGCGTTCGGACTGCCGATGAGCCTGGAGTTGTGGCAGAGCTTCGTCGGCCACGAGGTCGCCCATGCGGTGGCGGCGGCGCACTTCACCGCCGTCGTTGCGCGACGCGCAGCCGCGGGCGAGTACGTCGCAGCGGTCGTGCAGTTGTCGACGATGCCGCAGGGCCTGCTTCGCGCGATTCTCGAGCGGCACGACGCCGCGGCGTTCGGCGAAGCCGGCGAGATCACGATGTTGTTGTACCAGTTGAACCCCGCGGTCTTCGCGGTGAAGGCGTACCGGCACTATGTCGCGTTGGGCGACGGGGGGCCTGCCTTCCTGGCGATGCTGATGCGCGAGGGCCTGGCGCCGTAATGGGCCGGACCCGGCAGTCGGGGCGCCGCCAGCCCGGCTCAGGGGCCCGATTCAGCGCGCCCCAGGCGCGGGGCGCTCGGCGGCCAGCACGTGGGCCAGCCGTTCGCCAGCGGCGTCGGCGCGCAGTTCATCGATCGACAGCGCCAGCTTGCGCCGCCAGTTCGGGTGCTCGTCGACGGTGCCCGGCACGTTGCACTGCTCGACGGTGCCGATCCAGTCCTCGGGCTGCACCATCATCAGCCGCGACGGCGTCGACGCGAGCCAGCCGTGGATCGCGTCGACCAGCATCGGCGTGAGCGGGCCACGCGACAGGCGTTCGACGTCCGCGTCGGCGGGCAGGCGGCCGCCGCCGGCGAGCGCCGCGAGCAGGCGAACGCGATCGCGCTCGCGCGCCTGCTCGTGCTGCTCGCGGGTGTCGGCGTCGGGATACAGGCCGAGCCGGTCGCGCAGCTGCAGGTCGTGGCCGTTCCACCAGCCGGCCAGCGTCGGCAGGTCGTGGGTGCCGATCGACACCAGCGCCTCGCGCGGCCAGGCGGCGGGCGACGCGAAGCCGCCCGAGCCGTCGCGCTCGAAGTACAGCAGGCGGTACGACAGCACCCGGCTGCGCCCGAGCGCCTCGCGCACCGCGTCGGGGACGGTACCGAGATCCTCGCCGACGACCAGGCAGCGATTGCGGTGGCTCTCGAGCGCGACGATCGCCAGCAGTTCTTCCAGCGGATAGCGGACGTAGGCCCCCTCGCGCGCGGTCGCGCCGCGCGGCACCCAGTACAGCCGCATCAGCCCCATCACGTGGTCGATGCGCAGCGCGCCCGCGTGGCGCATGTTCGCGCGCAGCGCCAGCACGAACGGCTCGTGGCCGCACGCACGCAGCGCCTCGGGGATCAGCGGCGGCAGGCCCCAGTCTTGCCCGGACAGGTTGAAGTCGTCGGGCGGGGCGCCGACGCTCGCGCTGGCTGCGTAGCAGTCGGCGAACGACCAGACGTCCGAGCCCGCCCGATCGACCGACACCGCGAGGTCGAGGTAGAGGCCGACCGCCATGCCGTGCGCTTCGCAACGCCCGGCTGCGCGCCCGAGCTGCAGGTCGGCCTGCCACTGCAGGTACTCGTGGTACTCGATCCGCTCGATCGCCGGGGGGTCGGCGCCGCCCGCCTCGTGCAGCGCCTCGAAGCTTGCGTGGCGCCGCAGTGCGGCGCCCCCTTGCGCCTGGAATGTGCGGAACTGCCGCGCGCGCACGGTGCCGTGCGCGAGATGGCGGTCGCGGAAGTGCGCGTAGAGTTCGCGAAGCACCTCGTGCTTCGCCGCCGACACGCCGTCGAAGTCGACCAGGCTCGCCGCACGCAACGCCGCGAGCCGCGCCCGAAACTCGTCCGAGCCGACGCGCGCGCGCACCGCGTCGCTCTCGGCGAAGTCGTCGACTGCCTCGACGTCGATCGCCAGCGAGTCGAGCCACAGGCGCGACGACGGCGCATACGGGCTCACCCGGCCGGCGTCGTGCGCGAAGCGCGCGTGCAGCGGATTGAGCCCGACCGCGTTCGCACCGCGCAGCGCGGCGACGTCGATCAGCGCCAGCAGGTCGCCGAAATCGCCTACGCCCCAGTTGCGCGGCGAGCGTAGCCCGTAGAGCTGGACCGACCAGCCCCAGACGCGCGCGTCGTCGTCGAGCCGCGGCGGCCGATGGCAGGTCGGCGGCGCGGCCACGACGAGCACGCTCGCGACGGCGCCGCCGGCATGAAGCTCGAGCCGGTGATAGCCGGGCGGCAGCGACGCGTCGACGCCGAGCGTGCGCGACTCGTGCGGGACACCTTCGACGTCGGCGCGTTCGCGCAGCGCGAGCGCGTCGACGTCGGCCTCGCCGTGCATGTCCTCGCCCGACTCGGTCACCAGCCGCCAGGCGATCCGCTCGGCGGGCCCGCGACGAGGCAGCCGCACCAGCACCTCGAACGCTGTCGCCGGCGCGGCCACGGCCAGGACCGGCTCGGCGAGCCGGTTCCAATAGCGAATGTGGGTCGCCGCCAGCCCGCGGTCGATGTCGGCGTCGCAGTCGGCCGCCACGCCGAGCTCGCGCAGCAGCGCGCGCAGCCCGGCGTCGGAGAGCTCGTGGCGGCGCCCCCAGATGTCGTGGAAGCCCGGCTCGATGCCGTGCGCCGACGCCAGCCACTGCAGGCGCTCGCGGACCGTCGCGGCGCTCATGTCGGCGCGGAGGGGCGCGTCAGGAGGGAGAGCGAGCGTCCTTGCAGCGCGTAGCTCGCGCCCGGCGGAGACGCGGCGCGCGAGGGATCCGCGGCACTGCTGGCGCCTGGCGGGCAGCCCGCGCCATCGCTCCACGCGGTGTCGAGCACGCATCGCCACGGCTCGCCGGGCAGCGACGGCAACACGAAAGCGATCTCCTCGTGGTGAGCGTTGAACAGCATCAGGAAGTCGTCGTCGCGCAGCGAGCGGCCGCGCCGGTCGACTTCGTTGAGCCCGTCACCCGCGAGATAGACCGCCAGGCAGCGCGCGTGTTCGCGCTCCCATTCGTGGTCGCTCATCTCGCCGCCGTCGGGGCGAAGCCACAGGATGTCCTTGACGCCGCCCCCGTGCAGTGGCCGGCCCTGGAAGAAGTCGCGGCGCCGGAACGCAGGGTGCTCGCGGCGCAACTGGATCAACCGGCGCACGAAGCCGAGCAGCGACGCGCGCTCGGCGTCGAGCGTCCAGTCGACCCAGGACACCTCGTTGTCCTGGCAGTAGGCGTTGTTGTTGCCCTGCTGCGTGCGGCCGATCTCGTCGCCCGCCAGCAGCATCGGCACGCCCTGCGACAGCAGCAGCGTCGCGAGGAAGTTGCGCTGCTGTCGCGCGCGCAGCGCGCGCACCCGGGGGTCGTCGCTGGGCCCCTCGACGCCGCAGTTCCACGACAGGTTGTGGTTGTGGCCGTCGGTGCCGCCTTCGCCGTTGGCCTCGTTGTGGCGCTCGTTGTACGAGACCAGGTCGGCC
>OEIU01001987.1_pt1 | contig 11633 bp, 10 predicted proteins | sample 1539221 | NCBI WGS metagenome assembly OEIU01 (sample SAMN03792071, study PRJEB22550) | activated sludge metagenome | feature: wastewater treatment plant; material: activated sludge; isolation source: Wastewater treatment plant of a petroleum refinery complex | place: Argentina: Zarate | collected... | reverse complement strand
AGCGAGCCGGTCTTGATCTGCCCGCAATTGGTCGCGACCGCGAGGTCGGCGATGGTCGAATCCTCCGTCTCCCCCGAGCGATGCGACATCACCGCCGTATAGCCCGCCTTGTGCGCCATCTCGACCGCCGCCAGCGTCTCCGTCAGCGAGCCGATCTGGTTCACCTTCACCAGGATCGAATTGCCGATCCCCTTCTCGATCCCCTTCGCCAGGATGGCCGGGTTGGTCACGAAGATGTCGTCGCCCACGAGCTGGCACCTCTTGCCGAGGAGGTCGGTCAGGATCTTCCAGCCCTCCCAGTCGTCCTCCGCCATGCCGTCCTCGATCGACACGATCGGGTAGTCGGCCGCGAGCTTCGCCAGATATTCCGCCTGGGCCTGGGAATCGCGCGTCCGGCCCTCGCCCTCGTAGACGTATTGCCCGCCCTTGAAGAACTCGCTCGCCGCCGCGTCCAGCGCCAGGGCCACGTCACGGCCCGGCTCGTAGCCCGCCTGCCGGATCGAGGCCACGACGAAGTCGAGCGCCGCCTCCGCAGAGGACAGGTTCGGCGCAAAGCCCCCCTCGTCCCCCACATTCGTGTTGTGCCCCGCCTTCTTCAGCGCCCCCTTCAGCGTATGGAACACTTCCGTGCCCACCCGCACCGCCTCCGCGAGGCTCGACGCCCCGACCGGCATGATCATGAATTCCTGGAAGTCGATCGGGTTGTCGGCATGGGCGCCCCCGTTGATGATGTTCATCATCGGCACCGGCAGGAGACGCGCCGAGGCGCCCCCGACATAGCGGTAGAGCGGCAGGCCCGACGCATCCGCCGCCGCCTTCGCCACAGCCAGCGACACCCCCAGGATCGCGTTCGCCCCCAGGCGCGACTTGTTCGGCGTCCCGTCGAGCCGGATCATGGCCTCGTCGATCTCGACCTGGTCCTCCGCCTGCATCCCGGCCAGTTCCGCCGCGATCTCCCCGTTCACCGCCTCGACGGCCTTCAGCACACCCTTGCCCCCGTAGCGCGACTTGTCCCCGTCCCGAAGCTCCACCGCCTCGCGCGTCCCCGTCGAGGCCCCCGACGGAACCGCAGCACGGCCCAGGGACCCGTCCTCCAGGACCACATCAACCTCAACCGTCGGATTGCCGCGGCTGTCCAGAATCTCGCGGGCGGCGATGTCGATGATCGTGGTCATTGCGATGCTCCGTGGTATCGGCCGAGCCGGTAAGGCCACTGCGCAGCCTTCGCAAGGGCCATCGGCGGCGGCGCGCCTCCTGCACGGCTGCCGAAAATCCCTTGGCCGGCTTTTCGGAGAGAGACGCAAATGCCCCATTCCGATGCGCGCGGCCCTCGCGGCGGAGCGGATGCGGGACGCCGCGCCCTGCTGCTCGGGCTGCCGGCCCTGCTTGGGCTGCCGGCCCTGCTCCTGGCCGGCTGCGACAAGGCCGTGGGCACCGTCCTGCCCGAGGTCGAGCTGGCCGGCCTGCCCGGGCTCCCGGCGGCCGACGGGAGCCTCGTCCCGGGCTTCACGCGCGACACGTTCCGACGCGGCCCGGCCCTTCTCAACATCTGGGCCTCCTGGTGTCCCGATTGCCGCGCGGAGCACGACCAGCTCATGCGGCTCGCCCGCGACGGGCGGCGCATGCTCGGCCTCGTCTTCCGCGACAAGCCCGAGGCCGCCGCCTCCTATCTGAGGCGGGCGGGAAATCCCTTCGCGGCGGTCGCGATGGACGACGGAGGCATCGCGCGCCTCCTGGGGCAGAAAGGCGTGCCCTACAGCTACGTGCTCTCCGGCCGGGGCCGCGTCCTCGCCAGGGTGGCCGGCTCCCTGGACGAGCGCGCCATCGCGGAAACCATCATGCCGGCTTTCCGCAAGGCAGCGGGCGAGGGCGCAGCGACGGGGTGAGGCTGCCCGGCGGGGCTTGACGCATTTTCCGGCGCCTCTACCTCCGCCCCATGACAGATCCCCAGCTCGGCCGCCCCGTTCCCCTCCCCCGCTCCCCGGAGGAGGCGCAGCTCGACCGCGTGCCGAACCCGCATCCCGATACCGACTACGTGGCCCGCTTCACGGCGCCCGAATTCACCTCGCTCTGCCCCGTCACCGGCCAGCCGGATTTCGCGATCCTCGTGATCGACTACGTGCCGGGGGCGTGGCTGGTCGAGTCGAAATCGCTGAAGCTGTATCTCACGAGCTTCCGCGATCACGGCGCCTTCCACGAGGATTGCACCGTGGCGATCGGCAAGCGGCTTGCGGCCTTGCTCGAGCCGCGGTGGCTGCGCATCGGCGGCTACTGGTATCCGCGCGGCGGCATCCCGATCGACGTCTTCTGGCAGACGGGGGCACCCCCGGAGGATCTCTGGCTGCCCGACCAGGGGGTCGCGCCCTATCGCGCACGGTAGGGCGGTTTCCGCCTCAGCGGCGCGGCTGGCTCATGGGAGTTCCGAGGATCCGGGCGGCGGCGAGGCCCAGCACGACGAGCCCCGCCGCACAGGCGAGGAGTGCAGGCGCGCGCCCGAGATGGCCGAGAAGCTGCCCGAACACGACCGGCCCGATGGCCTGTCCGACGAAGAAGCCGAAGGCATGCAGCGACACCGCCGAGGCGCGGGCCTCGGGCACGACCTCCGTCATCTGGGTCTGGAACGAATTGTGGAGCATGTAGAAGCCGATTCCGACCACGAACATCGCGGTCGTGGCGACGCTCGCGGGAAGCGCCGGGGCCAGGGCGAGATAGCCGCCGGCGGCGATGAAGCCGCCGAGGCGCAGCATCCGCAGAAGTCCGAGAACCCGGAGCAGCCAGCGCACGATGAGCGTGTAGAGGATGCCGCCGATCGCGAAGCCCGCAATGGCGATGCCGGCCTGGGTGGCCCCGCCCATGCCCGTGCTCTCCAGCATGGCGGCGATATAGGGATGCACGCCGTAGATCAGGATGCCTTCGGCGAAGACGAAGGCCATCAGCCAGCGCACGCGCCCGATGCTGACGATGCGCCGGTAGCGCTTTCCCGCCGAGGCGAAGCTCAGTTCCCCACCCGCGGAGCGATAGCTCCTGAACCCGACGAGCACCGCCGCGGCCGACACGGCGGACACGACGGCCGCGAACAGGAACACGCCCCGCCAGCCGATGGTGTCGGCGACGATCCCGGCCCCGACGCCGCCCAGCAATTGCCCCGTCAGGACCGCGGTCAGGAAATTCCCGATCGCGACCTGGCGGTCGGACATCCGCACGCGATCTCCGATCGTGGCGAGGCCCATGGGAATGATGCCCCCCGCCGCCATGCCGGACAGGACCCGGAATCCGAACAGCGTCGGGAGGTTGGGAGCGGCGGCGCAGGCGAAGAGCGTGAGCGTCAGGACCGCCATGACGATCTTGGTGACCAGCTCCTTGCCGAGAGCGTCTCCGATCGGGCCTAGCACGAGCTGGATGAGCGCATAGGGCAGCGCATAGGCCGTCGAGAGCAGCGCGACGTGCAGCGGGTCCGCGGCGAGGTCGCGCGCGATGACGGTGACCATCGGATCGACGAACCGCGTCGCGAGGGCGGAGGCGAAGCCGCAGATCGACAGGATCGCGATCGTGCGCCGGACTTCGGCCGGATGGGAGGCGGGGCCGGCCGGGGCGCTCCCCCCCGCCGGCCCTTCGCGACCGCGTCGAAAGCGAGGAGGGTGTCGATCAGCCCGGGCAGATCTTTCAACGGTACCATGTTCGGGCCGTCCGAAGGGGCTTTGTCGGGGTCCTCGTGCGTCTCGATGAAGACGCCCGCGACGCCGACCGCGACGGCCGCCCGCGCGAGGACCGGGACGAAGCGGCGCTCGCCGCCGGAGGTGGTGCCCCTGCCGCCCGGCTGCTGCACGGAATGGGTCGCGTCGAAGATCACCGGCGCGCCGGTCGTCTCGGCCATGATCGGCAGCGCGCGCATGTCGGAGACGAGGGTGTTGTAGCCGAAGGAGGCACCCCGCTCCGTCACCATGACGTTGCGGTTGCCGGCCGAGCGCACCTTCTCGGCGACGTTGCGCATGTCCCAGGGGGCGAGGAACTGGCCCTTCTTCACGTTGACCACCCGCCCCGTCGCCGCCGCGGCGACGAGAAGGTCGGTCTGCCGGCAGAGGAAGGCGGGGATCTGGAGGATGTCGACCACCTCCCCCACCGGCCGGCACTGCTCGATCTCGTGGATATCCGTCGTCACCGGCAGGCCGAAGCGCTGCTTCACCTCGGCGAAGACGGCCATCGCCTTGTCGAGGCCGATGCCGCGCGGGCTCGCGGCGGAGGAGCGGTTCGCCTTGTCGAAGGACGACTTGTAGACGAGCCCGATCCCGGCTTTGTCCGCGATCGCCTTGATGGCCTCGGCCATCTCGAGGGCATGGTCCCAGCTCTGCATGGCGCAGGGGCCGGCGATCAGCGCCAGCGGAAGCCGGTTGCCGAAGCGGACGGAACCGACCTCGACGGTCTGATCGGGGGGCGTGGCGGTCTCGGGCATGCGGCTCGCCTTACGGGGTTCCAAGGCGCGCGGGAAGTGCTCCCATGGCGCCGCCGCGCTGCCAAGGCCGCATGGAGCAGCCGCCGGTCACGACAGCAATTCCGCCGCCTGCCCTTGCGCCGCGACCAGGGCAACCGCCTTCCTGTCGAAGGAGACGAAGACCGCGCCGCCGAGCCTGCGCCCCTCATGGGCGACGATGCCATCGGCGAAATCGCCGCCGCCCTCGAGGATGGCCAGACCGGCCTCGACCGCGGACCGGTCGACGGCGACGTTCTCCGTATCGAGCAGCTTGCGGATCGCCGCGGCGATGTCGCTGCGGGCCACCCCGTATCCACGGGCCAGCACCCAGCAGAATTCGCAAAGCGACTGGAGGCTCACCGCCACGAGATCGGCTGCCGCGAGCGCTTCGGTCGCGCATTCGGCCTGACGCTCGTCATCGGCGACGAAAACCCGCACCAGCACATTCGTATCCGCCGCGATCCTCACGCGTCGCCGGCCGATCCGCCCGCCTCGGCGATCATCTCGTTCATCTCCTCGATCGAGAGCGATCGTCCGTTCGTCCTGCCCTTCAGGAAGGCCCGAAGCTCGTGGAACGAGCCGCGGGGCCGCGAGGCCACGAGTTCCGCCCTGCCCTCGGGCAGGAGACTCAATTCGATCTTGTCTCCCGGCTTGATGCCGAGGTGATGCAGCACCTCCTTTCGGAAGGTGACCTGCCCTCGCGCCGTGACCGTCAGGGTTTTCATGGCGGCCTCCATCACCGGGCCAATATAATGCAAAATTGCATTATAGGCCAGAGACCGCCCTCCTCTTCCTCACTTGAGGTCGCGCAGCCGCGCCAATGCCTCCTCGATCTTGGCGCGGCGCGCGAGGGCGTCGGCGCGGCGCTCGCGCTGCTCCTCCACGACCTCCTCCGGCGCCCGCGACAGGAAGTCGGGCTTGGCGAGCTTCGCACTGATCTTAGCCACCTCGTCGTCGAGCTTCCTGGCCTCGCGCGTCAGGCGCTCGGTCTCGGCGGCGAGGTCGACGATGCCGGCGAGCGGCAGCGCGGCCACCTCCCCACGCACGACGATCTGGACCGATTGCGGGGGCGCCGCCTCGGCGAAGCCGACCTCCGAGAGACGGGCGAGACGACACAGCGTTTCCGCGTTGCGCTCGGCGCGGGCCTTCGTCTCGGCCGAGGCGGCGACGAGCACCAGCGGCACCTGGGCGCCCGGTGCGACGCCCATCTCGGAACGGACCGAGCGGATCTCCGAGACGAGATCGACGAGCCAGCCGATTTCCGCCTCGGCCCCGGCATCGGCGACGTCGCCGGGCGCGGGCCAGGGCGCGAGCGCGAGGAGGCCACGCCCGCCTTCCCCGGCACGCAGGGCCCAAAGCTCCTCCGTCAGGAAGGGCATGAAGGGATGGAGCAGGGCGAGAACCGTATCGAGCACGAAGGAGATCGTCGCCCGCGCCTCGTTCTTGGCGAGCCCGTCCGGCCCTTGCAGGACGGGCTTGGCGAGTTCGAGATACCAGTCGCAGAAGGTGTTCCAGGTGAAGCGATAGGCCGCGCCCGCCGCCTCATTGAAGCGATATTCCTCAATGCCCCTCGTGACTTCGGCGACAGCCTTCGCGCATTCTCCGAGGACCCACCTGTTCAGCCTGTCCTCGACCCGCGTCGGGTCGAACCCGGCGGGCGCCACGGCGCCGTTCATCTCGGCGAAGCGGGCGGCGTTCCAGATCTTGGTCGAGAAATTCCGATATCCCTCAACACGTTGCAGCGAGAGCTTGATGTCGCGTCCCTGCGCCGCCATGGCCGCGAGCGTGAAGCGAAGCGCGTCGGCGCCATAGGTCTCGATCAGTTCCAGCGGGTCGATGACGTTGCCCTTGGACTTCGACATCTTCGCGCCGCGCTCGTCGCGGACGAGGGCGTGGATATAGACCGTGTCGAAGGGCACCCGGTCCGTGCAGTAGAGGCCCATCATCATCATCCGGGCCACCCAGAAGAAGATGATGTCGAAGCCGGTGACGAGCGTCTGCGTGGGATAATAGCGCTCCAGCTCCGGCGTCCGCTCGGGCCAGCCGAGGGTCGAGAACGGCCACAGGGCCGAGGAGAACCAGGTGTCGAGGACGTCCTCGTCGCGCGTGAGAAACCCGTCGAGCTCCTCCGAATCCCTCGCCAGCGCCTCGGCCTCCGCCTCGGTCAGGGTCCCGTTGAGGACGTAATAGGCGAGCGCGTCGGCCGCCGCCTCCTCGCGGTTCTCGGCGACGAAGACGTGGCCGTCCGGCCCGTACCAGGCCGGGATCTGGTGCCCCCACCAGAGCTGCCGCGAGACGGTCCAGGGCTGAATGTTCTCCAGCCATTGGAAATAGGTCTTCTCCCAGTTCTCGGGGACGAACTTCGTCTCGCCCTCCCGCACCGCCGCGAGGGCCCGCTCGGCGAGCCCCGAGACATCCACGAACCACTGGTCGGTGAGATAAGGCTCGATCGGCACGCCCGAGCGATCGCCGTGCGGCACGGCATGGGTGTGGGGCTCGATCCCGACGAGGTGGCCGCCCTCCTCCAGCATCGTGACGATGCGCTTGCGCGCCTCGGCGCGGTCGAGGCCCTCCATGGCGAGGAGCGCGTCCAGGGTCTCCGAGGGCGGCAGGTCCTTCAGGAAATCGTCGTTCTCGACGAGGCGCAGCTCGGCCTGCGGCCCGAAGATGTTGATCAGCCGCAGCCCATGGCGGCGGCCGACCTCGAAATCGTTGAAGTCGTGGGCCGGCGTGATCTTGACCGCGCCCGTCCCCTTCTCGGGATCGGAATAGGAATCGGCGACGATCGGAATCGGACGCCCGACAAGAGGGAGGACGGCATTCTTGCCGATCAGGCCGTTGAAGCGCTCGTCCTCGGGATGCACCGCGACCGCGACGTCGCCGAGCATCGTCTCGGGCCGCGTCGTCGCCACCTCGATATAGCGCCGGGGATCGTCCTCGAGCGGATAGCGGATGTACCAGAGGCTCCCCTTCACCTCGACCTGCTGCACCTCGAGATCGGAGATCGCGGTCGAGAATTTCGGGTCCCAGTTGACGAGCCGCTTGTCGCGATAGGCGAGGCCGTCGCGGTAGAGGCTGACGAAGACCTTCAGGACGGCCCGGCTCAGCCCCTCGTCCATGGTGAAGCGCTCGCGCGACCAGTCGCAGGAGGCGCCCAGGCGCTTGAGCTGGTTGATGATCGTGCCGCCCGATTCCTCCTTCCAGGCCCAGACGCGCTCGACGAAAGCCTCGCGGCCCATCGCGCGGCGATCGGGCTCCTTCGCGGCCGCGAGCTGGCGCTCGACCACCATCTGGGTCGCGATGCCGGCATGGTCGGTGCCAACCTGCCAGAGCACGTCGCGCCCGCGCATGCGTTCGAAGCGGCAGAGGATGTCCTGGATCGTGTTGTTGAGGGCGTGCCCCATATGGAGCGAGCCCGTCACGTTCGGCGGCGGAATGACGATGCAGAAGGGATCGGCCTCGCCGCGATCGGGCCGGCCCGCCCGGAAGGCGCCCGCCTCCTCCCAGCGCGCCGCGATGCGCGCCTCGACGGAGGAGGGGTCGAAGGTCTTGTCGATCATGGAATTGGGGCCGGTTCGGAACGGTGACGCGTCCTTGAACCGGCGCCGGCCCGCTTCGTCAACAAAAACCGGGCCTGCCGCGTGCCCGGCGAAAGTCTCAGCGCTGGCCGCGCGCCACCCGCTGGATCTCGGCCGCCACCAGACGCTCGACCAGCGGGGGCAGGTTGTCGTCGAGCCACGATTTCAGCATGGGCTTCAGCATTTCGCGCACGATGTCCTCGAGCGTGGTCGCGTTCTGGCTCATGATCGTGTGGGACAGGAGGCTGAAAGCCTGGCCGACGCTGGCAGTCGCCTCCTGCGAGATGATCGCCTCGGAGGAGGGCGGCGGGGCGGAAGCCGGCGCCGGGCGCCGGGCGGGCTCGCGCGGCAGGGCAGCCTGCTCCACAGGCGCCCGGGAAGCTTCTTCCACGGCCCGGGGGACGGGCGCAGCGGCCGGCTGCGGGATTGCGGCGAGACGCGGCGGCGCGGGCCTCTCCGGCTCGGGGACAGCGAGCACGGGCACGGCCGCACTCTCCGGGGCCGGCTGGGGCGCAGGCGCGAAAGACATGTCGGGCAAATCGGTCCCGTGCCCCGTCTCGCCTTCCCGCGGATCCTGGAAATCGGCGAGGTCGAGCACCGCGTCCCGCTCTTCTTCCTCCGGCACGTCGTCCCCGGCAGGCGCGCCAGCCTCGGCCGCGACCGGATCGGCGTCGATGTCGGGCGCCTTCTCGTCGTCATCCGCGATGATCCTGCGGATGGAGGCCAGGATCTCCTCCATCGTCGGATCGGTGGTCTTCGCGGAAGCGGCGCTCATCGGGCTGATCCCTCCGTATGGTGCGGAGCCCGCCGCGGCAGCGGCTGCGCCGCCCGAGAATCAAGGCGTCGGAGAACTATTCCACGCCGACTCGCCGGATCAAGCGAGCCGAAGCCCGGCTCACAGGGACTTTCGGGGGCGGCGCCCCCGCAAGCTCAGCGTCCGTCCGGCGTCGTCAGCCCCCACGGGAGATCGCGGACCTGATCGTAATGCAGCTTGGCGCTGTACAGCTCGACCCTCAGGCCGAGGGTGCGCGCGCTCAGCCGCCCGATCGCACCCGCGACGGCATAGGAGGCCACCACGCGGTCGCGCTGCGAGGTGATCAGCGTGACCTGGGCGTTCAGCAATTCCTGCTGCTGGTTGAGGATGTCGAGCGTCGTGCGCTGGCCGACCCTGGCCTCCTCGCGCACGCCGATGAGCGCGATCCGGGCGGCCTCGACCTGCGCCTGGGCGGCCAGGATGCTGGCCTTGGCGGCTTCGAGCCCGCCCCAGGCGGAGACGATCGCGGCGCGCACTTGGTCGCGGACCCCCTCGGCCTCCATCCGCCTCTGCCCCACGGTCTCCTTGGCCTGGCGCACGCGCGCGTAAACCTCGCCGCCCGTATAGATCGGCACGGAAAGCTGGCCCACGATCGAGGCGGAGGCGAAGCGGTCGCCGGCCAGTTGCTGGTCCCAGGACTGGGCCACGCTGCCGACGACGTTGAGGGTCGGGGCGAGTTCGCCCTCGGTGATCTTCACCTGGTATTCCGCGGCATCGACCGCATGCAGGGCAGCGATGACGGCGGGATGCTCCTCGAGGCCGATCTGCACCGCGGCCGTCAGCGTGCGCGGGACGAGCCGGTCGACCGGCGCGCCGGTCGCCAGATGGCGCGGCTCCACGCCGATGACCTGCCGATAGGCGGCGATCGAGGTTTGCAGCGCCGATTCGGCGGCGCTCACCTGGGAGCGCGCCTGAGCGAGGCGCGATTCCGCCTGCGCGACGTCCGTGCGCGTCACCTCGCCGACCTTGAAGCGGATCCTGGTCTGTTCGAGCTGCTGCTCCAGGACGTCCCGGTTGTTGCGCTGGAGGTCCAGGATGGCCGTGTCGCGCAGGACGTTCATATAGGCCTGAGCGCCGGTGAAGAGCGTGTTCGCTTCCGTATTGCGCAGCGATTCGCGGGCGCCGAGAACCTGCGACTCGGCTTGGCGGGTCGAGTTGGAGGTGCGAAATCCGTTGAACAGGTTCTGGTTGACCTGGATGCCGACGGTCGAGGGAAGCGTCGTCTGGTGCAGGGCGCGCCCCCCGGTGATGCCGTCGAGCCCCTGGATGCCGCTATTGGCGATCGCGGTCACGGAGGGACGGTACCCGGACAGGGCGCGCGGAACGTTCTCGTCCGTCGCCCGCACGGAGGCGCGCTGGCCGCCGAGGGTCGGATTGCCGATATAGGCCCGCGAAAGCGCCGACGGGATGGTCTCGGCCTTGGCCGGCGCATCCGCGAGCAGCAATGGGGCGCCGATCAGGGCGAGCAAGCGCCCAGCCCGCCCTAAGGGTCGATATAGTACCAACGCGATGCCTGCCTGAAGCCGTTCCGGGTCGTCGGACCGTTCGGGTCGCCCCGTCCGATACCGCGCCGGCTATCTTTGCCGGCATGGTATCTTACCACCCGGCTCAAGAAAGCGGGCCGGCCGCTTCTCCCCGACGTTTGTGGGGCCGGTGCCGCAAAAAGGCGACACCACGGGTGCGACGACGCACCTGGAAGCTGGTCAGAAGCTGAAGGCGGGCTCCGGCCGGAAGGCGGCGAGCACGGGCGCCGTCACGTCGAAAACGGCGCGGTAGCCGATCCCCGAACCCGATCTGACATAGAGCATGGCGCGGCCGACCCCTCCTTCGCGCGAGACGCAGGCGAGGCGGCCGCCATCGGCGAGCTGGTCGAGAAGGGCTTCCGGGCGCAGCTCGGTCGCGCCGTTGATCAGGATGCACTCGAAGGGGCCGTCCGCACGGGCGCCCTCTTCGAGGGGGCCGGTCCTGACCGGGACCGCGGATCCGAGATTCGCAGCCGCCGCGGCGGCCAGATCCGCGCGGGATTCCAGGAGCACAGGCTTCGCCCCGAGCGCGGCGAAAAGAGCGGAGGAGTAGCCGAGGCCGCCGCCGACATCGAGAACCTTGTCGTCCTCCTGGACCTCCAGCGCCTGGAGCAGCCGGGCCATGGTCATGGGGGCCAGCATCACCCGCGGATCGGCCTCGTCCCCGTCCAGGATCAGGTTGCGGTCGAGATAAGCCAGCGCCTCGCGGCCGGGCGGCACGAAACGCTCGCGCGGCACCTCCGCCATGGCCGCCAGGACGGCGCGATCGCTGACGTCGAAGGTACGCAGTTGGCAATCCACCATCGTGCGACGCGCTGCATCGAATGAAGTCATGACACGCTCCGGCCGTCCCATCGGCTTGTCGGAGATCGGGCGGCAGAATGCAAGCCGTCGAGAGCGTGAATGGCCGAGCCCGAGCCGGCGGGATTCAGCGAAAAGATGGAGGCCTCGCCCGGAATCGAACCGGGGTGCAAGGATTTGCAGTCCTCTGCGTAACCACTCCGCCACGAGGCCGACGCGCCCTTGGGGAGGGGCGGCGCGCCTGCAATAGCCATCCGGCGGGCAGAGGGCAACCACCAAAGAGCGCCGCCCAGGGGCTCCAGGAAGAAACGAGCCGGAACCGGATTGGAACCCCTTGCGCGACGCGGCCCGACTCTGTATCCCCCGCCCCGTGATCCGCGGTAGCTCAGTGGTAGAGCAGCCGGCTGTTAACCGGCTGGTCGTAGGTTCGAATCCTACCCGCGGAGCCA
>OEIU01001986.1_pt1 | contig 11635 bp, 8 predicted proteins | sample 1539221 | NCBI WGS metagenome assembly OEIU01 (sample SAMN03792071, study PRJEB22550) | activated sludge metagenome | feature: wastewater treatment plant; material: activated sludge; isolation source: Wastewater treatment plant of a petroleum refinery complex | place: Argentina: Zarate | collected... | reverse complement strand
AAACAAATGATTTTATTGAAATAGCATATCTGATTTTTTATAAGTGATATCCTATGTATGATTATTTAAGTAAAGGATTTTTTGCACAAGCCCCCGGTATGATGGAAGAGTTTTGCAAAGAAGAGCTGATGGAAATCGGCGCGACTGATGTTGAAACAACTTACAGAGGTGTTTACTTTAAATCTGACCTGGCTACTCTTTATAAAATTAACTACACATCAAGATTACTTTCCCGGGTACTTGCACCGTTAATATCTTTTCACTGCAACAATACAAATGTATTAATAAAGACGGCTAAGCAAATTCATTGGGAAGATTTTTGCTCAATTGATAAAACTTTTGCAATCAGTTCTTCCGTTGCAAAAAGTAATATCACAAATTCACTTTATGCCTCACAGGTTTTAAAAGATGTTATTGCAGATTACTTTCGTGATAAATACGGTAAGCGTCCAAATGTTGATACTGTAAATCCGGATGTACGGCTAAACCTGCACATCGAAAAAGATAAAGCTGTGATAAGTCTTGATACGTCAGGTGAATCATTGCATAAGCGCGGTTACAGATTATTGGCAGGAGAAGCTCCAATGCAGGAAACGCTTGCCGCCGCAATAATAAGAATTAGTAAATGGGATGGAGAAAATATTTTATGGGATCCAATGTGCGGCTCGGGAACAATTTTGTGTGAAGCATTGATGCACTATTGCAGAATACCGGCACAAAAACTCCGTAAGAAATTTGGTTTTTTTAATATGCCCGATTTTGATCCCGCAGTTTGGGAAAAAGTAAAAGAAGAATCTGATAAAAATATTCGCCCATTGCCAAAAGGATTAATTACCGGAAGTGACAAATCTCAAAAGATGATTGATGTTGCTAAAAATAATCTTTCGCGTCTTCCTTACTCTGATTCTGTAAAACTATCCTGTCATCCATTTCAGCATGTAAAAGAGTTTAAAGATGGAACGCTTATAGTAAATCCGCCATACGGAATAAGACTCGGGGAGATTGAAGAAGTTAGAAAACTTTATACTGAACTTGGTGATTTTCTTAAAACAAAATGCACAGGAACCAAAGCTTTTATTTACACGGGTGATCCATCTTTACGAAAATCAATTGGGTTAAAAACTTCAAAGAGAATTCCGCTTGTTAATGGAAAATTAGAAGGCGTACTTTTTCAGATTGATAGTTATGAAGGCAGCAAAAAGAAAAAGTATCAGAACGAACAGAACAAATAAGTTGTTCTATAATCAATTATTGGTGAACAGTTTTCTCATCCTGTAAAAAGCCAAAGCCAATCCAGCCAAAGTTAATATTAAGAGATGCAACAATGCGCTTTTAATCTCAAGATATCCAGCACCGGTAAAAGTGATACGATTATAAATATCAAAAAAGGGAGTACTGGGTATTAATTGAGAAATCCAGTATAGTGATTTTGGCATTGCAAAATCAGGCCAGGCATAACCTGTTAAGAAAAATATCGGATAGGATGTAAATGAAATAACTTGCAGCGCTAATATTTTTCTTTTAAAGAATGATGCGGCAAAAATTGATAAGCTTATCATAGAAATAAGAAACAGCATTGTAACCATAAGTAATAAAAAGTAATTACCAGCAAAATTTATCTTGAACAGTGAAAAATCTATTATGAAAAAGTAAATAGCATAACAAAAATATATTAGCAAGTATAACATTCCTTTGCCGGTAAGCGCTGCAGAAGTGCTATGATTTGCTGCTAAATACCAGTTGCTCAAAGTCCCTAATTCTCTTTCTTTGGCAATTGATTCTCCTAAACCCATAAATAAAGTTTGTTGTAAAATTAAAACCAGTATAGCTGGAATAAGAAAATCGCCGTAAGTAGTTGCAGGGTTAAATAAAAATTTAATATTATCCCGAAGTGGTTCAATAATCTCTTCGGCTTGTTTGGGATTTATGCCTTTCAATTCAAAGGCACGAAGTCTTGCTCGCTTACTGTAATCAAGCACAACTTCATTAACGGCTTTGTTAATATCATTTGAAGGAAGGAATCGCTGAGTGTTAAGATATAATTTTATTTCTGTACCTTTATTCGATTTGATCTGAGACTCAAAATCTTTTGGGATTATTATTACACCCTGAATTTCATCACTAAGTAGTTTGTCTTTTGCATTTTCAAAATCTAAAATTCTATCAGTTACTTTTAATAATTCATTCGCATTTAAATCTGAAATAAATCTTTGAGATACTACAGTTCTGTCCATATCTAAAACAGCAATCGGAACTTCAGTCTCTGTTTTGTACAGATAGAAAGAGCCGTAAAGTAATGAGTAAAATATTGGTGCAATTAAAAGCATCATTATTAAGTCAAAATCTTTTGAGATAATTTCTAATTCTCTCTTTATAATTTGCATCAAGCCCGAAATTCTTAATTTCATTTTACACCCTCATCAATCAACAAAGATTTCTTTATCTGATATCTCAAGGCAATAACGGTTGTAATAATTGATATTAGCAGAAATATTATTAAGTAAATTGTTTCCGGAATTACATATCGGAAAGGAACACCCATTTGTGCAAGTTTTGTAAAGCCAGAAAGAAAATGAGTGTATGGAATTAAATCTGCAACAAAGCGGAATAGCCACGGCATTGCCCAAAGTGGATATGTTAATCCGCTGAAGATGAAAGCCGGTGTAACAACAAATAGCGCCAGCTCGGTTGCAAACATCTGATCTCTGAACAGAGACGAAATCATAAATCCAAGTGCAAAAACCACAATTGAAAAAAATATTAAGAATAAAAGTACCGTTACCCACGAGCTGTGTATTTTAATATTGAATATCGGGAAGACAATCCCAACGAGTATAATTAAGTTTATTATATGAATTACAATATGTGGTAACGATTTGCCAAGAATAATAATAGAAATTTTATTTTCAGAAAGTTTTAAAAGTTCATTGAAAGTATTATGTGTAAACTCTGAACTTAAGATAAGTACCGAAGCAACCATTATTATCATTAAGTACGCAAAGGTGGTTAAACCCGGTGCAAGATAATTTACGTAGCTGTAATTTGGATTGTAAAGAACCATCGTTTCAATTTTAATTGGACTAATGATGTTCATTGCCTGATCTTCCATCAATCCGGATGATCTTAATTTTTTTAACAGCACACCACCTGAAACCATTTTAATAATTTTTGATCCATCGCTCAGCAAGTAATTACTAACAATAATATTTGATGAATTGATAAATAAAGTAACATCAGCTTGCTTACCAGATTTAACATCTTTTTCCATATCTTTTGGAAAGTAAAAAGCACCGCGAACATTTCCTTTCCTAAATTCTGATTTTAATTCATCCATCGAATTAACGTATTTTACTATTTTCATAGAGCTTGCGGAGTTGGCGTAGCGCGTAAGTAAAAGAGAAAGCTCACTATGATCTTCATCAAAAATCGTAATAGGAATTCCTCTCACCAGTTCATTTGAGTACACAAGTGAAAAGAAAACGAATAGAACAACAGGCAAAACAAAATAAAGCGTTGATAAAGATTTTCTGGTTGTTATCCGGTAAAACTCCCGCTTAATAACTTTGCCAAGTATCGTCCAATAATTTTTTACTTTATATAAATTCATCATTTACTCTTTGATCTTAAAAAATCATATTAAAATTTTATAACTCAATGTTTACAGTCATACCCGGTCTTAGTCCATCAATTTTTTCTTTTGCTCTCAGTCTTATCTCAAAAGTCTTCACATCAAAATCACCTTTTTGATTTGTCGGACGCCAGTTTGCAAAATCACCCATCGGCGAAATATAAGTTACTTCAAAAGTGTACTCTTTATTTCCAAGCGCAGTAATTCTGCCTTTGTAACGATTTCCTATTTTAATTGGATTCATATCTGTTTCTTTTAGCTGAAGCGTAACCCAAACATCATTAAGATCAAGAATTGTAAACACAGGATAACCAGCAGAAAGAATTTCTCCGCTATCAACAACTTTCTTTTGCAGTTCGCCATCAATCGGACTTTTAATATAAATTTCATCCTGATAAGCCATCGCTTCTTTCAAACCATTTTCTGCTTGATAGAAAAGTCCCTTCGCCATTTCAATTTCTTCGTAACGGGTTCCTTTTAAAATCATATCATATTTTGATTTTGCAGCAAGCATCTGCTCCATAGCAGCTTTGTATTGAAATTCATAAACATCTTTTTCCTGAGATGATATAACACTATCCTGATACATTTTGTACATTCTGTTCCAGGTTTTTTCTGCCAGATCAAATTGATGTTTTGCCTGCAGATAAAGTTTTTCAACAGCATCTTTCTCTTCAGGTCTTGCACCATTTAATGCCATTTGATATTTGAATTTAGCCGCTTCAAGCTGTCCTTTAGTTTGCTCAACTTTTGCATCTATCTCTTTACTTTGAAGCTTTGCAAGGATTTGTCCTTTCTTCACAAAATCTCCTTCATTAACAAAAATGCTATCTATCCTGCCGGGAATTTTTGAAGCAACATCAACATCAGTTATCTCAACTAAACCGGTTATTACTTTTTTATCATTTCCTGAAGATGAAATAATTAAGTAAGCAATTGCCATAATGGCTAATATTATTGGTAAGGCGATAATTATTTTTTTCATGTTAGGTTTCATTTTATAGCTCCTTTTTATTCCAGATCGTTAAAACTTTTTCAGGATTTCCTGTTGATTGATAAAGCTCTGACAACGATTTATAATATTCGTACAAAGCATTTTTACTTTCTATTAAATTTTTCTCTAAGGATAATTCCGCATCAATAACTTCGAGTGATGTTCCAAGTCCGGTTTCAAATCTTTTTTCATTTTGCCTTAAATTTTCTTTTGCAAGGGCAATGTTAGTTTTTACTTTTTCATATTTTTCTTTTGCGTTTTGTACATCCTTAAAATTTTTATTTACAAGCAGATTAATTTTTCGCTGAGTGTCAGTTTGCAAATATTTTATTTCTTCTTCCAGATGGATTGCTGATTGTAATTTGCTGTAATCTTTTAATCCATTAAAAAGATTAAAGCTTGCCTGAACACCAACAGCCCATTTTGGTTCAAGTGCGGATAAGTCGTCGGGAATTAACTCATATTTACCAAATGCTGAAATAGTAGGAAGAAAATTGCTTCTTTCAATTTTATACTTTTGAGAAGCCGCATCCTGCTTAAGTTCCAATATTTTAAGTATCGGCTGATCGGTCATAGCTTCAGTAATTAAGTTATTCAAAGAATCACTAAAAGCAGAATAGCTGAGTGAATCGGTCACAACAACTTCTTCATTTAAATCTTTTCCCAAAGTATTTTTTAATGCAAGGATTGCAACATCTATTTTATTCTGATCTTCCATTAAATTTAGTTCTGCATCCGCAACGGCTACTTGTGCACGAAGCAAATTATAATTAGCTATTAAACCTTCCTTAAAAAGTTTTTCCGCTTGTTCTCTATGATGCTGCATTCCTTTTAATACATCTTTTCGTGTTTTTATAATATCATTTAACAGAACTACAGACAGATAACCTTGAATAGTTTCTTTAGTTACCTCATTACGAATTTGCGTTAACTCTAATTCCGCCGAATGTTTTTCATCAGCGGTATAATTTTTGGCTGCAATCAATTTGCCTCCGACAAATAATGGTTGAATACCAATCAATGTGGCAGTTCTGTAATCTTGCTTCTTTAATGTCTTTTCAAATGGCGGCAACAGACTGTTAAGGGAATTCGAATACTGGCTGTATAAACCTGCTCGCTGTAAATCATTTAATGCCGGATTACCCTGAATCAAATTATATATGTTAGCAAGTTCAACCTGGTTGCTGGATTGCATCTGAATCATTGCATCACGAATTGGTCCTAAATCAATTAATAGCGGATCATTCAAGTGATTATAACTGCCAGTTAAGTTTATTACAGGCATAAAATTTCCAACTGATCCAAGATCATCAAACTGTTTTTGTTTTAGCTTTTCTTCATACTGCCTAATCTTTGGATTATGTTGCAGTGCATAATCAATTGCATCATCCAAAGAAATTGATTGAGCTAAACCTGTAGTAATTAAGTAATTAGATAAGAACACCAGTAATAAAAAGAAATATTTATTTCGATAAAACATCTTAAGTCTCCATTATAAATGAACAATAATTCATTAAATGATCAAAAAAATTAATTGGATAAAATACCTTTTTTAAGAATGTATTTTACATTTTGCCGCATCAGTGTAAGAGAAAAATCTGTAGGTGAATTAGCCCACATATGCAACAAATGCCTCAATCCTCCAAAAGTAAAATTTCGAAATATCTGAAGATCAAGATTCTGGTTGAAAATTTTCTTTTTTATTCCTTCCTTCAATATTTCCTCACCAAGATCTAAAAAACTCTCATAAAAATTATTGAATCTGCCTTTTTTGCCGCGAAGGAGATAATGCTCCTCGCTTGCGATTACTACTGCCAGAGAGGGGTTTGCTATAAATAAATCAAACACTATATCCAGCATATTCTCAAATTTTTCTAAAGGATCAATATCCGTTCTCTTTGTTATTACTTTGGTTTCCTGATAAATCCTTTGCCAAAGCTCTTCAAATATCTTTATCAAAACTGAATCTTTATTCTTGAAATATAAATAAACACTACCTGTCGCAACATTTGCTTCCTTTGCGATTTGAGAAATTTTTGCCTGATGAAATCCTTCTTTGGCAAAAATCTTGATTGCTGCATCAAGAATATCTTTTTCTTTATTTCCTTCTTTTGTTCTCATAGCTAAATACCATAAATGAATGACGGTTCAAAAATAAATTATTAATAATCGTTTGTCAACCCCTATCAGGAATTATTGATTTAAATCAAAGAGTTATTAAATAAAAAAATGAAAGGCGATATAAATATTTACCTTGGCCAGTTTATCGTGGGCGTAATAGTGCATCTATTTTGGTTAAAAATTTAAGATAAGTTATCTGAGTAAAAGAAAGAAAATAATTTTTTTAAGTAAAAATATTACGGCAAAAGTTTTTTCTTATTTACCTCTTTAATCCATTCTGAAAAAGGAGTAACAAGCGGCATACCTGCAATTCTTCCTCCAAATCCCATAAATCTATGAATAAACATCGGGATTTCTGAAAAATTAATTTTATTAACTACCTCACCGTAAATTTTAACATCATATTTTTCTGCAAGTTTAGCTGTCGTTTCATTAAGCCGGTCTGTTAATCGTTTAAATCTTAGTTTACTTCGTAATTGATTTTTAATTGATTCGAATGAAACCTTTACTGAATCATCCGATTCTTTTCTTTCGATAACCTGGAATAATGAATAAGAATTATTTCTTTGAATGGGTCCATAGATTTCATTCACTTTTAAATTTGCCACAATCTTTCCAACTTCTCCCAACGATATAACGGGTCTTAAATTAGTTTCTCCAAAAATATTTACCAGTGAATCTGTTTGACCATACGGCCTTATAATCTCGCCAAAATCTTTTCCGGATTTAATTTGATCAAGCACATTGGAGATGGCATCCAGATTATTTAAAGTTAATATCCTTACATTAATCAAATTCATATTTGATTTGTCTTTCAGTTCATTCAGATAAAAGTTGTAAACATCATTTTCTGAAATCTTTATTGAATCCAGCACAGCATTAAAATAAAATTGAGCCAAATATTTTTCCCGCCATTTAGCTAAATCATTACGAACTGCCTCTGTTAGATTTAATTGCTGTGCATAGGCTTCGTGAGTAATCAACTGGTCTTCTACAAATAGCTTGGCTCTTCGTTTAAGCTTTTGTATAACAGCAACTGAGTCAAGTTTGTCAAAACTAAAACCATCAAAAGCCAATTGACTTAAGAAAGATCCCACACTAATTTTTTCTTTACCGATATAAAACAATGCTGCGTCTAATTTTGATTTTGGTGTAGATTTTAAAATACTTTCATAATCAGCTTCTGTTAATCCAAAGTAATTTACAATGTCTTCAGCTGGAGGATGATTTTTAAGCTTTTTCCATATCAGATCAGACACAAAATTAAATGACTCGGGATTGATTAATATTTTTATCCCTGACAATAAATCTTTCAAATACTCTTTATATCTGACTTGAATTCTTCTATCCTTTATTATGTTGTCGTTTTTTTTGATTATCTCTTTATTACCCAAATCAATTGGCGTTAATATTTTATCCTTTAATCTAAAAATTACCCAGCCAACTTCACTTTTAATTGGAGAAGTAAATTGATTCGACTTTAATGCATAAAGGGAATCTTCTATTTCTTCATCTGCAATCGAACCAAAAGTTACTTCCAAATCTTTGGAGGTCAGACTTGGATTCAGGGCTAATAATGAATCAAAATTATTGGTCAACCTTATCTTGTCATAAAATCTAAAAATCTCAGTCGAGTCAGAAGATGAAATCATTTGTGTATTTAGTTTTACTTGTGATTTCATAATTCCACTATTCACATCTTCAGGAGTTAAGTGAACTTTATTTTCAATTTCTTTTTTAAATAAGGCATCCCGAGCAAATAAGTCTTCAAGAGGTTTAAAATAAAATTTAAACCTATCCGTATTCTGAATACCTAATTGAGTGGCTTCATCTGCCCATAATTTTTCAGCTATCCAGGAAAAAAGAAAATCATATTTAACAGAATCCGGGCTAATGTTTTTGTTTTCTGGAATGTAAGGAGAAAGCTCGAGCCGAAGCTTAAAATCTTTTGTTGTTATTTTATCTTTCCCGATTTGAGCAACTACTGATTGATCATTTTGAGAGAAACCTGAGCTAATGAATATTAAAACTGTAAAAATTAATAAATATGATTTCATAAAGTTTAGTGTTACTTCAGATTAAATGTATCTTTTAATTTAATATCCTTTGATGAACTGCCAATTAAAACCTCAAATTTACCGGGCTCGGCAATCCACATTTTTTTATGTGTATCAAAAAATGAAAGAGCATTTTGATCAATTGTAAGTTCAACAACTTTTTCTTCTCCGGGATTTAAACTTACTTTCTTAAATGCTTTTAGTTCTTTTACAGGTCTATCGACAGAGGATTGAAGATCATTTATATATAGCTGAACGACTTCGCTTCCTTTCGACCTCCCGGTATTCTTTAGTTTTAAGCTTATTGTTAATTTATCATTATTATCTATTTCTTTTGATGACAAATTTATTCCACTATACTCAAATGTTGTATAACTTAATCCGTAACCGAAAGGAAACAGCGGTTCAATTTTATTTTTTTCAAAGTGACGGTAACCAACATAAATTCCATCTTCGTATCGAGTGGTGCCATCTTCTTTTTTGTAAGTATTAAATGCCGAGCAGTCTTCCCATCGTTTAGGAAAAGTCATTGGCAATTTCCCTGATGGATTTGCTTCGCCAAGTAAAATTTCTGCAATAGCATTTCCTGCTTGTTCACCTGCAAACCAAGCTTCAATCAAGCCATCCACTTTATCAATCCATTTATCCATTAAAACAGGCGAGCCGGTTGTTAAAACCACAATTGTATTTTTATTTGCAGCAGCAATTTGATTTATCAATTCATCTTGTTCATTTGGTAAAGATAAATCTTTTCTATCGTAACCCTCGCTTTCATAAGTATAATTTGTTCCGGCGAACACAATTGCAACATCAGAATTTTTTGCTGCGTTAATTGCGTCAACAATTAATTCATCATTCGGTTTACGCCAGCCAAATTTAACAATTGCGCCGCCGCCGTTTTCGTAATACTCTAATTTGATTTTATAAAATTTATTTGCTTCGAGATTAACTGTGTATGAATTCGTCAAGAGTGCGTGGTCATTCCAATCATCAATCACAAGTTTATCATCGAAGTAGAAGCGAACACCATCATCGCTTGCGACATCCAAAGTATATCTGCCTGATTGATCAACTTTGATGTAACCGTTCCACCTTACTGAAAAATTATCCTGCGGAAAATCTTCGAACGGACCTTTATCATTCCACATAAAATTTATTGTTTTATCAATAACAATTCTTTCCGGCTTACCATTCAGATTCATATTAGTAAAGTATTCACCTTTCAATCCATTTTCTTTTTGATCTATATCCACAAATAAATATTTAGGATCAATTGGATTTGCATCCCCATCAATCATCGAACCTTGAGCAAAATTGATTTTTACTTTATTCCCGATTTTATTTCGTAAAGCTTCTAATGGACTAACTGATTCAAAAGGTACAACCATTGAACTTCCACCACCGCCAGTAACTGCAACATTACTGTTCGATCCAATGACAGCGATTGATTTTATTTTATTTAATTCCAAAGGAAGGATTGAATTATTATTCTTGAGTAAAACTATTCCATCTTTCGCAACATCAAGTGCGACTTGCTTGTGCTCATCAGTATTTACTTTTGATTTGTCATATTGATAATCATCGAACAATCCGATAGTAAACATCACACGCAAAATTCTTCTAACTTTATCATCAAGTTTTGCTTCGCTGAGTTCACCGCTTTTAATTTTATCAAGAAGAGTTTCTTTGTTTAGATATTTACCAGTTGGCATTTCAAGATCAAGTCCGCCGTTAAAGGTGGGAACAGTACTATGAACAGCGCCCCAATCGGACATAACTAATCCTTTAAACTTCCATTCTGTTTTTAGTTTATCAATAAGCAGATAATCATTTTCACTACAGTAATGTCCATTCAATTTATTGTAGGCAGACATAACAGCAAGCACGTTTGCCTCTTCAACAGCGGCTTTGAATGATGGTAAATAAATTTCATTCAATGCTCGTTCATCAACAATGGTGTTAACAAAATCGCGTTGATGTTCCTGATTGTTAGCAGCGAAATGTTTTACAGTTGCTACAACATTTTCTTTCTGTACACCTTTAATATAATCGACTGCGATTCGAGAAGTTAAAAATGGGTCTTCGCCAAAGCTTTCAAAATTTCTTCCGCCCATAGGAATGCGTGCAATGTTTACACAAGGCGCAAGAATAACGTGGCGACCTTTTGCTTTGACTTCCGTTGCGAGAACAGTTCCAAGTTTTGAAATCAATTCGGGATTCCAAGTTGCACCCATTAAAATTCCAGAAGGCAGTGCAGTAGAATTATCCCAGCGAACACCGAGAGGTCCGTCAGTCATATTAAGCGGTGGAATGCCGAGCCGTTCAATAGCTTTTGTTTCAAAGCCGGTTCCGCCGAGCATATCAATTTTTTCTTCAAACGTCATTCGCTTAAGCAAGTCTTCAACTCTATCTTCAATGTTTAATGATTTATCCAGATAGAATGCAGTCATTTTTTTCTCTTTACTATTTTCTAAAAAATTCAATGATAGCAATGATGAAATTATTATTACCGTTATAATAAGTAATTTAGGTTTCATTTGATTAAGTCTTTATAGTTGTTAAAATTATTAATTGCGTCTGACTTTAATGAAAATTTATAAATATACTTGTCGTTAATATATCTTTTATGAGGCAGTCTTAATAGACCTCGTAGAGGTCTTATTATTGTAATAAATAAACTCAAGCTTTACCTCAAAATCTTCGTAGAGGATTAATAATTTCTCATTATATTTTTTTAATTCATCCTCTACGAGAAGGTTGCTTTTTATTCGATTGTTCATCTCTACAATAATTGAACATCTACGATGTTATCATTTTGTCGTGAAAATATTTTTT
>OEIU01001985.1_pt1 | contig 11636 bp, 14 predicted proteins | sample 1539221 | NCBI WGS metagenome assembly OEIU01 (sample SAMN03792071, study PRJEB22550) | activated sludge metagenome | feature: wastewater treatment plant; material: activated sludge; isolation source: Wastewater treatment plant of a petroleum refinery complex | place: Argentina: Zarate | collected... | reverse complement strand
AACCGCGACGGCGACTGCCTGTCGGACATGGTGCTGCAGCTCTTCGGCTCGATCGCCGGCGCCGAGTCGCAGCTGCTGGCGTTCGACGAGGAGTTCCGGGCGTCCGCCGTCATGGCCGAGGCGCCCCACGGCACGGCGCCCACCCTCCAGGGCAAGAACGTGGCGAACCCGCTGGCGATGATCCTGGCCGGCGCGTCGGTGCTGCCGTACATGGGCGACACGGTCGCCGCGACGGCGTCGCGGGCGATCTACGAGGGTGCCCTGGAGGCGATCTCCGACGACGTGCGCACCGCCGACCTCGGCGGCCAGGTGGGCACCGACGAGTTCACCGACGAGGTCATCAAGCGCGTCCGCACCAAGCTGGACGTGTGGTCCGCGCTGGGGGAGAGCACCCTCCGCTACTGATCGACACCCGCCGGCCGTACCGCGCGAAGCGCGGTCGTAGCGCCCGGGTGAGAGGTGCTGCCTGCCGGCGTGTCATTGCCGTCCCCGGGACTTGACGACCATGAGGACCGCGATCAGCACCACGAGCACGACCACGCCGACGATGCCGATCACGTCGACGGGGTTCAGGCCGCGTCCTCGTCGTCGGTCGTGGGGCCCTCCGCCAGGAAGCCCAGCAGGTCCTCGACCGTGAAGCGGCCGCTCTGCATGGACGCCACCAGGCCGTAGACCGTGGCGGTGTGCGGGCGGTTCATGACGTACTCGCGCATCGCCTCGTTGGCGTCGGTCTCGATCGCGGCCGCCCGCTCCAGGCCGCGCTCGGTCACGGCGATCCCGTCGGGCCGGGCCTCGGCCATGTGGAGGTCGATGAGCCGCGCGCAGAGGTTGGTGAGCTCCTCCGGCTCGGCGCCGAGGCGCCCGGCGAGGGCGGTCACCGCGTGGGGCCCCGCGTCGGCCACGAGCTCGCGGAGGATCAGGTACGAGCCCGCCGACAACCCGGAGTCCTGGACGGTCTGGTCCAGCACGCCCGCCAGCTCGGCGAGGAGCTGGAGGTCCTCCTCATCGCGGAGCATCAGCCACCCCCCGCGACCCTACGGGCCGTCGCGGTGCGGCGGGGCCGGCCGCGTCAGCGTGCGCGTCGCCCCGCCCCAGGTGCGGCCGGTGATGCCGCGGTCGTCGAGGATCCGGAGCGCCGAGCGCACGACTCCGGCGCCGGCGCCGTGGCCGTGGGTGTTGGCGACGGTGATCGCGAAGTCGTGGTCCCCCGGGCCGTACGCGGGCCGCGCGTTGGCGCGGGCCAGCGACACCCGGGCGTCGGCGAGCCGCCGGGCGTCGTCCAGGGTGACGTAGACCTCGAAGAAGGCCCAGTCGGACGGCTGCTCGCCGAGCATGTCGTCGAACGCCTGGGTGTGGTTCATGCCGCGCCCTCCAGTCGCCGTGCCTCGAGCCGCTCCACCACGGCCCCCTCGCCCAGGTCGCGGGCCACGATCTCGGCGACGTCCCCGACGCCGACGGGCGCGTACCACGCCCCGGTCGGGTAGCAGCACACCACGGGGCCCCGGCCGCAGAGCGGGCCGATGCAGCCCGTCTGGCTCTGCACCACCTCGTCCTCCTCCAGCCCCCGGGCGTGCCGCTGCGCCGCCATCTCCGTGTAGACGTCGAGCGCGCCGCGGGACGTGCAGTCCGGTCCCCGGCAGACGAGCACGTGCGCCCGCGTCACCCCGTGACCCCGGCCGCCGCGAGCGCCGCCTCGACGTCCGACTCGGCACGGGCGAACGCCTCGTCGCCGAGCGCCGGCACCGCCCCCTGCGGCGGCCCGATGTCCTCGGGCAGCTCCACCCAGCTCACGCATCCGCCGTGCTCGGGCAGCACGTGCAGCACCTGGGGGTCGGGGAGCACCGACACGCGCAGCACGGCCGCCCACAGCGGGTGCCTGCGGCGCCACTTCAGGCGTTCCTCGGCGTAGGTGGGCTCGAGCACGTGCAGATGGTCGATCGCGGCGAGCGCGTCGGGGTCGGCGATCGGGTGCGACGACACCAGCTCCGCGTGCACGGCCAGCGGCAGCTCCGCCGGATCCTCGCGCCGGCCCAGGGGGTCGGCGAAGCGGTCGCGCGCCGCGGGCTTCACCAGCTCGGGCCGCTGGTGCAGATAGGTGGGGAAGAGGTAGAAGCGCGGGTGGGGCAGGTCGAAGCGCTTCTCCCCGATCCCGCCCTTGCGCACGATCAGCACCTGGTCGCCCGCGGCGAGCGCGGCGATGGTGACGGCCCACTCCTTCAAGGCGTGCTGCGGCACGTGCCCAACCCTAGCGCGCCGCCCCGGAGGTTCGTCTGGGTTTCCCGAGCGAATCGCCCGCGAGGCAAGGACGCAGATCCTCGGTCAGGGTGGTTCCCTGGCCGAGGTCGAGAACGCAGCCTCGCGACGCGATGCAGCCGGGAGACACCACGCTGCCTCCGGGGAGGTGCGCTGGCGCGGGACGGTTGCCCGATCATGGTGACGGGAGGCCCTGGTAAGTTGTCGTTCATGACCGATGCGATCCTCGCCCGGGCCGCCGACGGCGGCCGCATCACTCCCGAGGAGGCCATCGCCCTCTTCCGGGACGCGCCACTCGAGGAGCTCGGCGCCGCGGCCGACGCCGTCGTCCGGCGCCGCTACGGCGACGCGATCACCTACAACGTCAACGCGCACCTCAACCCGACCAACATCTGCGTCGTCGGGTGCGGGTTCTGCGCGTTCGCGGTGTGGACCGAGAAGGACGAGCGGGCCTACGCGTACAGCGTCGAGCAGCTCGTGGACCGCGCCGTCCAGCTCGCCGAGCTCGGCATCACCGAGCTGCACATCGTCGGCGGCATGACGAAGGAGTACGACCTCCCGTACTACGAGGAGCTCTTCAGCGAGCTCAAGGCCACGCTGCCGCACGTCTCGCTGACGGCGCTCACCGCGGTCGAGGTCGATTTCATCGCCCGGATCTCCAAGGTCGACCACGCCGAGGCGCTCCGGCGCCTGCGCGCCGCGGGCCACGACACCATGCCCGGCGGCGGGGCCGAGGTGTTCAGCCCCCGCGTCCGGAAGATCATCGCCGACCGCAAGGTGCCGGCCGAGACGTGGCTCGCCGTCCACCGCGAGGCGCACGCGCAGGGCCTGCGCACCAACGCGACCCTCCTGTTCGGGCACTTCGAGACGCCCGAGGAGCAGGTCGACCACATGGCCCGGCTCCGTGACCTGCAGGACGACACCGGCGGCTTCCAGGCCTTCATCCCGCTGCCGTTCCTGCCGGGCAACACCGACTTCGCGTACCTCCCCGGCCCCTCGCGGGAGGAGAAGCTGCGGACCATCGCGGTCGCGCGGCTGATGCTCGACAACTTCGCGCACATCAAGGGCCACTGGGTGATGCTGGGCGAGGAGATCACCAGCGAGGCGCTCTCCTACGGCCTCGACGACCTGTCGGGCACGCTCACCGAGGAGCGCATCGCGCACGCGACCACCGTCCAGACGCCGCTGGGGCTCTCACAGGAGCGCATGGAGGGCCTGATCCACGCGGGCGGCAAGGTCCCCGCGGAGCGGAACACGCTCTACGGCGGGGTCAGCCGCGACGGGCTCGCCACCTCCGCCTAGCCTCCGTCAGCCGAGCGGCCGGCGGCGGAAGCCGGCGACGCACGCCAGGGCGAGGAGGGCGCACCAGAACAGCGTCCACAGGACGCTGTCCCACCCGGAGGTGGGGATGAGCACGGTGTTGCCGTTGATCTCCACCCGGGGGGCGGCGGCGCCCGCGGCGTCGCGGAGCTGGAGCTCCGCCAGCATCGGCGAGGTGATGGTCCGCGGCGCGACGTAGTAGAGGAGGTTCACGCCGGCGTCGGCGGTGCCGATGAGCGCCTGGTCGGCGGCGGCCTTCAGGTTCACGGCGGCCTGGGCGGTCACGTAGAGCGCCCCGGCGGCCGCGCCCGCCGCCAGCGGCCCCACCACCGAGCTCGCGGCCGAGCACGCCAGCAGCGTCAGCAGCAGCCCCTCCGCCACGGCGAGGGTGTGCACCGCCATCGGGCCGTCCAGGCCGAGGCCCAGGGCGGCGCTGCCGATCTGCAGCACGACGCCCCACGCCACCAGCGCGACCGCCAGCACCGCGACGCGCGCGCCCACCGCCCCGGCGACGACCTCGCCGCGCGACGCCCCGGCCCCGGCCATCATCCCCAGGGCCCCGGTGTCGGCGTCGGTGTTCAGCGCCGCGCTGCCCAGCGCGACGGCCAGGGCCAGGCCCCCCAGCAGCAGCAGCGCCGCCGCCGCGCGGCGGAACTCGTCCTCGCGCGCCAGCCCGTGCGATCCGATGGCCACCAGGGCGCACACCACCGCGATGGCGACGCCGGCGGCCAGCGCCACCTGCACCCAGCGGCGCCGCGAGAGGCGCAGCAGGACGGCGGTGCCGACGACGGCGGCCCGCCTCACTCCGGCACCCCGTCGCGCAGGGTGATGCGCCGCCCCAGCAGCGGGGCGAGGCCCGCCGGGCGCCGCGCCGCCACCACCACGGCGGCGCCGCGCTCGCGGGCGGCCTGGATCGCGGCGATCGTCTCCCGCAGCACCCACGGGTCGTCCAGCAGCACCAGCTCGGGGTCGCCGGCGACGGCGACGGCCAGGCTCAGGCGGCGCCAGCCCTCGGCGTCGAGGCGGCTGGTGCGCCATCGCGCGACGTACGACAGGCCGGCCGCGTCGAGCGCCGAGGCGGCCTCGGCGGAACCGCCGCCGCGCAGGGACGCCACGAGGCGCGCGGTCTCGCCGACGCGCAGGCCCGCCGCGAAGCCGGCGCCCTGCGGGCCGTAGCCCGCACGGCCGAGCATCAGCGGGCCGCCGGGGGCCCCGCCGAGCACCTCCAGCCGCCCGCGGTGGGCGACCAGGCCGAGGATGCCCCGCAGCAGGCTGGTCTTGCCGGCGCCCGCCGGCCCCGACACCATGAGGCCCTCCCCGGGGCGGAGGGTGAACGAGACGTCCCGGACCGCCGGCTCGGGACCCCCGTGATAGCGGACGTCGACGCCCTCCGCCGCGATCGCGGCGACGGCCGTCTCCGGATGGGCGACGCTCACCCGGAGCGGATCACCCCCAGCACCTCGTCGCGCCGCCGCTCCATGTCCTCCCGCGAGACCAGCGACTCGAGGTTGAGGCGCACCAGCGGCTCGGTGTTGGACGACCGCACGTTGAAGTGCCAGTCGTCGTAGTCCACCGAGAGCCCGTCGATCTCGGCCTGGCGGCCGTCGGCGAACCGCTCGCGCAGCTCCTGGAGCACCGCCTCCGGGTCGGACACGGTCGAGTTGATCTCACCGGAGATGTGGTACTTCGCGCGGAACCCGGCGATGAGCTCCGACAACGGCCGGCCGCTCGTGGCGACCATCTCCATCACCAGGAGCGCCGGCACCAGCCCGGTGTCGGCGAAGGAGAAGTCCCGGAAGTAGTAGTGGCCGCTGACCTCGCCGGCGAACACCGCGTCGACCTCGCGCATCCGGCGCTTGATGAACGCGTGGCCCACCCGGAACATGTCCGGCGTCCCGCCCGCCTCGGTGATGGCGTCGGGCACCGCGCGGGATGCGCGCAGGTCGTAGACGACGGTGGACGGCCCGCTGCGGCCCAGGATGTGGCGCGCGAGGAGGGCGGTCAGGAAGTCGCCGTCCACGAACTCGCCGGCGTCGTCGATGAAGAAGCAGCGGTCGGCGTCGCCGTCGAAGGCGATGCCCAGGTCGGCGCCGTGCTCCCGCACCTTGGACATGATGAACTCGCGGTTCTCCGGGAGTAGCGGGTTGGGCTCGTGGTTCGGGAATCGGCCGTCGAGCTCCAGGAAGTACGGGACGGCCTCGATGTCGAGCCGCTCCAGGACGGGCGGCAGGTAGAGCCCCGACATGCCGTTGGCCGAGTCGGTCACCACCGTCAGGCCGGTGATGGCGGCGACGTCGACGAACGACAGGCACTTCTCCACGAACCGCTCGAGCAGGTCCGTCTCCCGCGAGCGCGTCCCCCGCGGCCCGCTGCGCGGCGCCCCCGCCATGGCGATGCGGCCGACCTCGCCGATGCCGGTGTCGCCCGAGAGCGGCAGCGCGCCGGCGGTGACCATCTTGGCCCCGGTGTACTGGGGAGGGTTGTGGCTGGCGGTGATGCAGGCACCCGCGTCGTAGCCGCCGTCGGCGACCGCGAAGTAGAGCATCTCCGTGGCGCAGAGCCCCAGCTCGGCGACGTCGGCGCCCGCATCCAGCGCGCCCTCCACGAAGGCGTCCGCCATGCCGGGGGACGACAGGCGCGTGTCGTGGCCGACCGCGACCCGCCTGGCGCCGGTGACGTCGATGAACGCCGCGCCGACCCTGCGGGCCCCCTCCTCGTCGAGCTCCTCCGGGTGGAGCCCGCGGACGTCGTAGGCCTTGAAGACGGCGGGGTCGATCGTCACGCGCCGAACCCCGTCCGCAGGAGGGCATAGGTCTCATCGAGGTGCTGCGGCATGACGCGCACGTCTCCCATCACCGGCATGAAGTTGGTGTCGCCCACCCAGCGCGGGACGAGGTGCATGTGGACGTGGTCGGCGATCCCCGCGCCGGCGGCCCGGCCCTGGTTGATGCCGACGTTGAACCCCTGGGGGCGCATCCGCTCCTGCACGACCGCCTGAGACCGCTGGGCGAGGGTCATGAGCTCGGTCAGCGTGGCCTCGTCGAGGTCCGCCAGCGAGTCCACGTGCGCGTAGGGGACCATCATCAGGTGCCCGTTGTTGTACGGGTACAGGTTCATGATCACGAACGCGCGCGCGCCACGGTACAGGATGTAGGTGCGCTCGTCGTCCTGTCGCGCGGGCAGGTCGCAGAACACGCACGAGGGGCCGTCGTGGCCGCCGGTCTGCTCGGCGGAGATGTAGGCCATCCGCCACGGCGACCACATGATGTCGGGCCCCTGCCGGCCGGTGCCGCCGGGGTCTACCGGCATGCCGCTACAGCCATCGCTTGTGGCGGAACCAGGCGAAGAGGGCGACCGCGATGACCGCCATGATCATGATCGGGAAGAGGAACGAGAAGACTCCGCTGCGGGCGAAGGGCAGCGTGTCGGTGTTCATCCCGTAGATGCCGGTGATAAGGGTCAGCGGCAGCATCACGGCCGACAGGATCGTGAGCACGCGGATGATGTCGTTCAGCTTGTGGGTGATCACCGACTCGTTGGTGGCCTCGAGCGCCTCGGCCACCTCCTTGTAGTTCTCCAGGAGGTCCCAGATGCGCTCGCTCTTGTCGACGATGTCGTCGAAGTAGAGCTCGAGGTCCTGGGGGGCGTAGCGCTGGACGTTGCGCTCCAGCAGCCGGAGCGTGGGCCGCTGGGGCTTCACGATCTTCCGGTAGTTGATGATCTCCTGCTTGATGTTCGAGATGTCGCGGACCAGGTCGTCGCTCTCGCCCTCGAACAGGGCGTCCTCGATCGAGTCGAGCTTGAACCCGATCTTGTCCAGGATCGGGAAGCAGTAGTCGTACATCGTGTCGACGATCTCGTAGAGCAGGTAGCCCGAGCCCATGCTCATGTACTGCTCGCGGGCCGTCTCGCTGCGCTCGCAGCGCGACCAGAGCGCGCTCAGGGGCTTCAGCGGCTCGTTCGGCAGCGTGATGACCAGGTCGTCGGCCACGAAGACGTTGAGCTCGGTCGCCTGCAGGCGTCCCGTGCGCTTGTCGAAGCGCGGGAAGTGCAGGACGATGAACAGGTAGTCCGGGTATTCGTCGATCTTGGCCCGCTGCCGGCGCCGCGAGAGCACGTCCTCGAGGTCCAGCGGGTGGAACTCGTAGTGCTCGGCGAGCCAGGCCGTCTCGATCTCGGTCGGCGCCTCGATGTTCAGCCAGGTGAGGCCGTAGGCCTCGATGCGCTGGACATCGGGCCGTGCGCGCTCGGCTTCAGCGTGCGCGGGCCCCTGCCCGCGCCCCTGGCCTCGGCGGATCTTCGGAAGGTTCGCCATCGTCCGCTCGGGTGGTGAGGGGCAGGTCGGGCCGGATCGCGCTCATCAGGAGGATTCTGGCACACGGGCGGCGATCGGGCGTGCCGTCCTCCCGGCGGACGGTCTCAGGGGCCGGGCCGGGCCCGCGTGTCGGGGATCACGACATCGGCGATGACGCGCCGCACGCGCGCGGTCAGGGTGCGCAGGTGGAGGCGCTCCGCCGGGTCCAGGGCCTCGCCCAGGATGCGCTCCTCCAGCGCGGCCATGTGCGCCGCGAGCCCGCGCACGCCCTCCAGCCCCTGCGGCGTGGCCCGCACCAGCCGGCGGCGACGGTCGCTGGGGTGCGGGCCGCGCTCCAGGAGCCCGCGCTCCTCCAGCGAGTCGAGCAGCATCGTGATGTGGTTCGACCCGAGGTGGAGCATCCGCGCCAGCTCCAGCGGCTCGAGCGCCTCGGGCTCGGCCGCGGCGAGCGCGTCGAGCACCCGGAACTGGGCCAGCGTGACGTTCCCCTGGCGGCGCGCGAGGCGGTCGAACAGCGTTTCGAGTTCGGACCCGAGGGCGATCACCTCTCCCGAGGCGCGGTCGCCGGGATCCGGGACGGGTCGCATGGATGTGCCCACCGCGCCCAAGTGTACGATGCTCAGCAATTACTCAACGTTGAGCGAAAACCCTGGAGGCGCCCGTGCGTTCCGCCCGCTACCACGGCCTGCGCGACGTCCGCGTGGAGACCATCCCCGAGCCCACCATCCTGAAGGGCAGCGACGCGCTTGTGCGCGTCACGAAGGCCGGCATCTGCGGCTCGGACCTGCATTTCTTCAACAACGGCCCCGACCTCGGGATGGAGGCCGGCACACGCCTGGGCCACGAGTTCGTCGGGATCGTGGAGGCCGTCGGCGGCGACGTCCGGGGCCTGGCGGTGGGCGACCGGGTGGTCGCGCCGTTCGTGTTCTCCGACGGCAGCTGCTTCTTCTGCGACCACGGCATCCACAGCTCGTGCACCAGCGGCGGGATCTTCGGGAGCCCGTTCTGGGGCGAGCACGCGGGTGGCGAGGTGGAGGGCGGCCAGTCGGAGTACGTGAGAGTCCCGGAGGCCGACGGCACGCTCGTCGTCATCCCCGAGGCGCTCGCGTCCGACGAGCACGACCTGGCGGTGCTGCCGCTGGGCGACGTGTTCGCCACGGGCTACCACGGCGCCGTCCAGACCGGGGTGAAGCCCGGCGACACGGTCGTGGTGATCGGCGACGGCGCCGTCGGCCTGTGCGCCGTCCAGGCGGCCGCGCTGAAGGGCGCCGCGGCGGTGGTGCTGCTGGGGCACCACCAGGACCGCGTCGCGATCGGCATGGCGAACGGCGCCACCCACACCGCGGAGGGCGGCGAGGAGGCCACGGCGGTGGTGCGGGAGCTGTCGGACGGCCGCGGGGCCGACGCCGTGATCGACTCGATCTCGGGCGACGCGTCGATCAAGCAGGCCGTCGGGCTGGTGCGCGACGGCGGCGCGGTGTCGATGCTGGGGATGTCGCACTACTTCCAGCCGGTCGAGCAGCCCATCTCCGGGGTGTTCATGCGCAACGTGAGCCTGCACCCGGGCGTGTGCCCGTCGCGGGCCTACATCCCCGAGCTGCTGCCCGCCGTGCAGGACGGCACCATCAACCCGGGGGTCGTCTTCACCCACGACCTGCCGCTCGAGGACGCCGCGAAGGGCTTCGAGATCATGGACTCGCGGGCGGAGGGGTCCATCAAGGTGGCCCTCACCCCGTAGGGGCGGGGCGGGACCGCCGGGTCCACGGACCCGGCGGTCCCGGGCGCCCGGAGCGGGACGGGATCGGACCCCTCGACGAGGAGGGCCGACCGGGGTGCCGCATCGGAATGTGCGCGGGGCGCCTCGGCGCCGCCGCGGGGGCCTATTCGATCAGGCCGTTCCGGTAGGCATAGCGGGTCGCCTCGGTGCGGTTCCCGACGCCGAGCTTGCGGTAGATGTTCGACAGGTGGAACTTCACCGTCTGCTCGGTGACGTACAGCTTGCTGGCGATGTCGAGGTTCGACAGGCCCTCGGCCACGAGGCGGAGGATCGACAGCTCGCGGTCCGTCAGCCCGCCCGGGTGGCCACCGCCGCCGGCGGTCGGCGCGGAGCCGCCCTCGCCGCCGCGGCCGCGGGGGTGGTAGACCGTGCCCTCCACGACCTGGCGGATCGTGGACGGGAGGTCGAGCGGGTTGATGGACTTGACGACGTAGCCCGATGCGCCCTGGTGCAGCGCCTGGTCGATGTGCTCGGAGTCCTCGAACATCGACAGGATGATGATCTTGAGGTCCGGGTAGTCCTTGCGCAGCGCGGCGAGGGTCGTGAGACCGTCGCCCTTCGGCATGCGCAGGTCGAGGATCACCACGTCCGGGCGCACCCGGGGCACGATGGTGAGCATCTCCTCGCCGCTCATCGCCTCGCCCACGACCTTGATGTCCGGCGCCGTCTCGAGCGCCCGCTTGATGCCGTCGAGCATCAGTCGGTGGTCGTCCGCGATGGCGACTCTGAGGGGCGTTGTGGTGGGGGAGGTCTCGGGCACGTGGCTCGTCGTCGTCACGACGCGTACATCGGCGCGGCCGGCGCGGTTCTTGAGATCAGGGTCTCCGGGCGCTGCGGCCACACTAACGCAGGGATCGGCGCCCACCAACCGGACCAACGCCTGCGGGAACGGCGCCCCCGAGCGGTCAGGCCGTGCCCGGAACCGGACCGTACCGCTTGATCGCGTCGACGATCTCGCGGGCGGGACCGCCCTTCACGAGGTACTCGGCCGCGCCGCCGGCGAGTCCGGCCGCGATCTCCTGCTCCTTGTCGCCGACGCTGAGCATCAGCACGGTGACGTCGGGGAGCTGCGCCTTCAGCGCGTACGTCGCCTCGAGGCCGTCCAGGCCCGGCATGGAGACGTCCATCAGGACGACGTCCGGGCGGACGTCCTCCGCAAGCTCGAGGGCCTCGGCCCCATCGCCGGCCTCGGCGACCACCACGATCTCGGGGTCGCGCTCCAGCAACCGCCGGAGCACCCCTCGGAACCTCGCGTTGTCGTCTGCCAGCAGGACACGGACCACCGGGCTCCACCCTCCCTCGTCCCGGTACATTGCGCGGATTCGGGCGTCCGCCGTGGGAAACCCTACGCCGCATCCCCGTGACGGTCGCCTAGACGCCTTGGTAGTTCGGAGTAACAGGAGGTATAGGCGATTGCATATCGCAACGCGAGCCCGGCCGCGGTCCCCCGCTAGAGTGCACTGAGATGTCCTCGGGCGGCGAGCAGATCACGGGTGCTGCCGTCGAGGCGCTGCTCGGCGTGGTCATGCTCGACGCCGATGCGTCCCAGGGCGACGACGCGGTGGCGCGGCTGGCGGAGGCCGTCCGGACCGCCGCTGACGCCCCGGGCGTGGCGGTCCGGATCCTCGACCACCGACTCGACCGGGGCCGGATCGTGGCGTCGGCGGGCGCCTCCGACGAGGCGTGGGAGGCGGTCGCCGCGGCCGTCGACGCGGCGCGCCCCGGAGCGCCCATGGAGGTCGGCCCGGGCGACGGCGCGCCGTCGGCGGCGCTCGCGGCGGCCGGTCTGCCGCACGCGCTGGTGCTCCCCGTGGCCGAGGCGTCGCGCGGCCTGGTGATCGTCGCGGGGGACGAGCCACTGGACGGCGACCCGGTGCGGCGGGCGGGGGCCGGGCCGACCTGGGCGGGCCGCGCGGAGGACCGCGTCCCCCCCGCCCCCCCCCCGCCCGCGGCCCCCCCCCAGGAGGCGCC
>OEIU01001984.1_pt1 | contig 11638 bp, 10 predicted proteins | sample 1539221 | NCBI WGS metagenome assembly OEIU01 (sample SAMN03792071, study PRJEB22550) | activated sludge metagenome | feature: wastewater treatment plant; material: activated sludge; isolation source: Wastewater treatment plant of a petroleum refinery complex | place: Argentina: Zarate | collected... | reverse complement strand
AACTGCGGCGCTTTAGCTGAATCAATTCTTGAAAGTGAATTGTTCGGACACGAAAAGGGTTCATTTACAGGCGCTCAGTTCAAAAGAAAAGGTAAATTTGAAATGGCTGATCGGGGTACCATTTTTCTTGATGAAATTGGTTCCATCTCACTTAAAATGCAAATCGAATTATTAAGAGTTATCGAAACAAAACAATTTAGCCGGGTTGGCGGAAATGAATTAATTAAAAGTGATTTTAGAGTTATTACCGCAACAAATGAACCATTAGAAGAATTGGTTAAAGCCGGTAAATTTAGAGAGGATCTTTACTATAGATTAAATGTTTTTACTATTATCATTCCACCTTTGCGCGAAAGAAGGGATGACATTCCTCTGCTTGTAAATTTCTTCATTAAAAAATTTTCAACTGTAATGAATAAAAAGACAAAAAGTGTTTCTAAAGAAGCTATGGATTTTTTAATGAATTATGATTGGCCCGGGAATGTACGTGAATTAGAAAACGCTATAGAAAGAGCAATGGTGGTTGGTAAAACTGATATTATTACTGTTGATGATCTTCCATTTCACGTTGCCGGAAATAATTTTGGATTTGATAATGATGATAAAAGCCTTTCCGCAATGGAACGGAAATATATTCTTAAGATCTTAAATGAAAACAGCTGGAATATTTCTAAAACTGCACAAATACTTGAGATTGATAGAGTTACACTTTACAATAAAATAAATAAGTACAACCTCCGTAAAAATGAATATTGATGGATATTTTTGTTGCTCCAATAAAATTTTACAGCACCTTGCTTTTACAAAACCTGGTGGCCGAGTTATCAAAAAGGTTTTTATCAAAAATTCACATCATAGATCTGAAAATAAATCTTGATGATTTTTTTTCTGTAGATCGTAAGCAATATTATTCTACGCAAATTATTGCCGAGGCACTTAAACTTACAGATGAATATAATGGTAAGATAGTTTTGTTAACCGATGTAGATATTTTTGTTCCCGCATTAACTTTTATCTTTGGCGAAGCACAACTTAACGGAAAGCATGCCATTCTTTCTGTATGTCGTTTGCACGAAGAATTTTACTCCGGAATCTCAAACGAAAACCTTTTACTTGAACGCACAATTAAGGAAGTACTTCATGAGCTTGGGCATTGTTACGGTTTGCGCCATTGTATTGATTGGGACTGTGTAATGCACTCATCACCTGGAATAGAAGAAGTGGATATCAAAGGAAATACTTTCTGTAAAAATTGTATCACTAAGATTGAAGGATATAAACAATAATTTATGAAATTCCTGAATGCTGATTTTTAACTTAGGTTTCCTTTTTCTTAGTAATTAACTTACTTATAGAGATAAATCGTGTACTCTTCCACAACGCGGACAGGTAATTGTATTACCTTTATAATCGGGAGGAATTTTAATTCTTAAACCGCAGCTGCAATCAATAAATCTGAAATTATTCATTTTCATTATCAAATCTCCAACTTCTCTTTTTTGATTTGCCGGTTCAATGATAGTTTTATTTTCTAAAGCCGGAGATATAATCGGAATCGCAGCCGTTGACTCCATTAATCCAGAAGGTGGAATTATTGAAATATTTTTTTTCTTTATTTCATTAAATGCAAATTGATAACTTTTTAAATCAGCACCCTGATGCATTGCCCGAAGAATTCTTATTCTCTCTGTAATTGGTGGATGTGTGCTCGTAAGATCCGAAAGTTTCATTCCCTTTTTCTTTAAAGGATTAACAATATACATAGGTGCTGTAACTTTGTTTGCAGTTTTAAGATCATAAGTAGATTGAGAAATTTTTTCAAGTGCGGAAGCAAGACCCTCAGGATATCTTGTCAATCGTGCAGCAGAAGCATCAGCAAGATATTCTCTTCTTCTTGAAATTGCAAAGTAAAGCAGTTGTGCCATTATTGGAGCAAGTATTGCCAGAACAAGCGCAACAATCATAATTATAATTTGTCCTTGTCCACCTCTATCTGATTTTGATTTATAACGAGACCCGCCTCCGAACCAAAGACTTCGAAGAAATATTTCAGACATTAAAACAATTGCCCCAAGCATAATTCCTGCAAAGGTCATTAATAAAATATCACGATTTACTATGTGTGACATCTCGTGCGCAACCACACCCTGCAACTCATCTCGATTTACAGTTCCTAATAATCCGGCAGTAACGGTGATAGCAGAATTTTCAGGTTTGATTCCCGTTGCAAAAGCATTTGGTGCAGGATCAGCAATTACATAAATTTTTGGCATATTGGGAAGGTTTGCTGCAATACGCATTTCCTCAACTACATTGTAAAGCTGCGGATGATCTTCTTTCTGAATTTCTTTCGCTCCACTTACTGAAAGCAGAATTTGACTGCCCGAGAAATAACTAATTACTGAAAGTATTCCCCAAAGAATAAGTGCTATAAATACTCCGAACAATCCTCCATTTTCCGGGGAATAAAAACTTCCGAAAGTATATCCAATCAGGATGAGAAGTAGTCCCATCCCGATAAAAATAAAAATTGATTTTCGTTTGTTTGCCTGAATCAGTTCCCACATCATAACGAGAAATATCCTGTATTAAGAAAAACTGACTTTAGGAACTTCTTTTTCTTTTTGATCTTCAACTTCAAAAAATTCTTCTTCTTTAAAGCTGAACATTCCGGCTACTATATTTGAAGGGAACATCTGAATTTTATTGTTATAAAATAACACCTGATCGTTATATGCCTGGCGTGCAAATGAAATTTTATTTTCTGTTGATGTTAACTCTTCCTGAAGTGCAAGAAAATTCTGATTGGCTTTCAAGTCAGGATAATTTTCAACTTGTACGCGAAGCTGACCAAGAGCGCCGCTTAACATTCCTTCGGCTGCAGCTTTTTCACCAACAGTATTTGCTTCCATTGCCTGGCTTCTGTATTTGGTTATATTCTCCATAATTTGTCGTTCGTGAGTCATATATCCTTTTACAGTTTCAATGAGATTGGGAATTAAATCGTGTCTTCTTTTTAGCTGAACATCAATCTGTGACCATGCGTTTTTTACACGATTACGCAATCCAATAAGTGAGTTGTACAGAGATACAAAATAAAATCCTATAACAACTATTATCACGATTAAGATAAGTAAAACTGTCATTGTGGTCTCCTTATTATTAAATGAACAATAAAACTAACTGCCAAACATATTTTTTAACAAATGCAAAACTTTATGATTACTATTAAAATTTTTATCAGATAACAAAGTATCCAGTTCACCTTTATCAAACCAAAGTCCGTGATCATTTTTACATTTATCTATGATTACTTTTGAATCACCAAACTCAACTTTTTCCATTTTCTTTTTACATATCGGACAACGATACTTTACTTCATTATTATTTTTTACTGATTTAAACCTGTTTGCTTCATCACTCTTAGAAAGAGTTCCTGTAAGAAGCTCTAGCTCACCGCTATCCAACCATATACCTTTACAAGATGGACAAAAATCAATCTCAACTTTATCAAGTTCTAAAATGACCATTGAATTTTTACAAACCGGGCATTGCATAATTTTAATAATTTGTTAATGTGAAAATGCAGAGAATAAATTAAATAAAAAATAACCAGATTATTTAATAGTTTTTGAATTCCACTAAAACCGTTTATAGATAAGTTAAATCATTAAATTTTATTTGCTTACAGATTCTAATTCTTTTATTTCCTCAGTTGTTAAATTCAAAGTATCAGCACGAAAAACACCATCAACCTGTTCTGCATTTCTTGCCCCAACGATTGCTCCTGTAACTGCAGGATTATTTAATACCCAGGCAATAGCAACTTCACCGGCATTTCTGTTGTATCTTCCGGCAATTTCTTTAAGCTTTTCAACTATTAAAAGATTTTTGGAAAGTTTTGGTTCATTAAAATCCGAACTTTTCTTTCTCCAATCATCTTCGGGCAGATTTGAAATTCTTTCTCTTGTCATTTTCCCGGTCAGCAAACCTGAGCCCATTGGTGAGTAAGCTATCACTCCAATATTTTCAGCCAGACAATAAGGTAATATCTCTTTTTCTACTCCCCTATTTATTAATGAGTATGGTGGCTGTAATGAAATAGTTGGTGCAAGTTTTTTTGCAATATTCATCTGAGTAACATTAAAATTGGATACGCCTACCCATCTAACTTTTTCCTGTTGCTGTAATGTTAACATCATATCCCATGCTTCATCAATTTCAGAATCATCGCTTAAAGGAGGCCAGTGAATTTGATAGAGATCAATAACATCAACTTTTAACCTTCTCAAACTATCTTCACACTCCTGCTGAATAGATTCCGCTTTAAGATTTCTAAAAACTTTTCCACTGCTATCCCATCTCAATCCGCATTTTGTAAAAACATATGGATTTTCTCCAGTCCAGGTTTCAAGTGCTTTGGCAACAACTTCTTCTGAGTGACCCATTCCATAAACGGCAGCAGTATCAATCCAATTAATGTTTTGCTCTAACGCTCTGTGTATTGCTTTGATTGATTGATCATCTTCTTGTGTTCCCCAGCCAAATTCCCATCCTGATCCACCGATTGCCCAGGCGCCAAAACCAATTGGAGTGATCATTAAATCGGACTTTCCTAATTGTTTTGTTATCATCGTTTTTCCTTTCCTTTTGATTATTACAATTTTTATTTACTAATAATCATATTTAGAATTTTTAAATATTTTTTTTCTGAGATAAACTAATATACTGCCAAAAATAAAAGATGCTGCTGCCAATATCAGCAAATATTTGGCGTCAGTAATTAATAATCCCGGTTTAAGCAAAGAGCTTTCAAAAAGTGATAAGAGTGCTAATAAAGTCAGAAGTATTGTCAAAAGAAAACTAAAAAAACTCAGCAATCTCATTATCATTTTCATATAATTTTAAAAACTCATTTAAAATTGATACCGCACAATTTTTCACTTAACTGCCAGAGTTGTTTTTGCAATTCTGTATTATAAGCCAGATCAGATGCTGGCTTTTCCTTTTTTTCATAAAAGAATTTACCGCTTATTCCCTCTACATCAGAATTTTCTGCAAGATAAATAATAGTTTCAGCTCCTTTTTTTGCACTTAACAAAGATCCTTTTGTAAGATAATATCCAATGTGTTTAATCCACGGCAATAATCCATTGTTCTTTGCAAACCTTGTTGCAACTCCGCCGGGATCAAGTGTATTGACTGTAATTTTAGTATTTGATAATCTATTTGACAGCTCAAGTGTAAACAAAACATTAGCTAATTTAGATCTGCCATATACAGCACTTCTAAAATATTCTTTTGGGTTCACTAATTGATCTATTGGCATATCCTTAACATTGTGCGCTGATGAAGAAACATTTATAATTCTTGCCGAAACTGAGTTCTTAAGCAAGTCCATTAAATAATAAGTAAGTAAAAAGTGTCCAAGATGATTTGTTGCAAACGTTAGTTCAATATCATCTTCACTTTTTAAATATTTATCAAATCGAGCGCCTGCATTGTTAATAAGTACGTCAATCCTACTGAAATTTTTTTTAATCTTTTCGGCTAATCTTTTTACGCTGTTTAACGAAGATAAATCACAATCAAAAAAAGAGGCGTTACTTCCGTACTTTTTTGTTATTCGATTAACTAATTCAAATCCTGCGCTTTTATTCCTTGCAACAAGTATTAATTCATTTCCGTGCTTGGCTAATTCAATTGCAGCAGCTCTTCCTATACCTGATGTAGCTCCTGTGATCAAACAAATTTTATTCATTTCATTTATTATTTAATTAGGATTAATATATTACTAACTGAAGTTACACATTACATTAAATAATGAATGTCATACCCGCTGCCATAGGCATCCCTTCGGTAGAAAGCGGTTATCCAATGTGAAAAAATAAACGAAAAATATATTCTCACATGCCTTACCGTCTGGCAGGCTTTCGTGGGTATGATAATATAAGACATTAAAATTCATTTTGCGTAACTTCAATAACTAAGTTAAAAATTAGGAATCAATTACGCCAATTAAATATTTAATTTAATTTGTGATTTGTTTTCTGTCCTTAGAATTTCGTTCCCAATTTAGCTCTAAATTTTTGTAGTTTTGAATTGCACATTTTTTGAATTTAGGAGTGACTATGTCTCAAGAAGTAAAACTTGGTGATAATCCCGATCTTAAAAAAGATTTTCCTGTTCCATCTTTTGAAGAATGGAAAAATCAGGTTATAAAAGACTTAAAAGGTGAACCATTCGAAAAACTTATCACAAAAACTTATGAAGAAATAAATCTTCATCCACTTTACACATCAAACGATATAAAAGATCTACTGCAAATAAATAATTTTCCTGGTTTCGAAAATTACCTTCGTGGTAATTCTGCATCAGGATTTAATGGGCGGGATTGGGAAATTGCACAAGAATACAATCAAGCATTACCCGAAGATTTGAATGAAGCTTTACGGTCTGATCTTAAGCGCGGATTGAATTCGATAAATATCGTTTTGGATAATCCGACTAAACTTGGAATAGATGCTGATCAATCTATAGCAGGAGAAGTTGGTAAACATGGTTTATCAATTTCCGGTGTCAGAAAAATGCAAGTGTTGTTTAAAGATATTGATTTGACAAATCAGCCAATAAATATTTCTGGTGGATTTTCAGCTCTTCCAACCACTCTTCTATTTACAGCTTATGCAAATGAAACAAGAACAAGTTTGATGAATATTAAAGGATCTATCACATCTGATCCTTATGATTATTTACTTTCAAAAGGTGAACTGCCAATTTCATTAAATCAGATTTTTAATGAGATGAAACTTGCAACTGAGTTGATGATCAAATCAAACTCAGCCATAAAAACAATTGGAGTTAGCAGTTTACCTTATAATAATGCTGGCGCAAATGCTGTTCAGGAATTAGCATTTACACTTGCAACTTCGGTTGAATATTTGGATGAAATGATTTCTCGTGGATTAAAAGTTGATGATGTAGCTAAAAGAATTAAATTCACTTTTGGAACTGGTTCGTTTTATTTTATGGAAGTTGCAAAACTTAGAGCAGCAAGAATGTTGTGGAGTACAATTCTTGAAGCTTATGGCGTTGCTGAAGAAAACAGGAAGATGTTTATTCATTGCAGAACTACTGAGTTCAATCAAACATATTTTGATCCTTATGTAAATATGCTGCGCACTACCACCGAAGCTTTTTCTGCAATTGTTGGCGGTGCAGATTCTATGCATACAAATCCATTTGATGAATCGTTTAATCCAGCCGATGATTTTTCCAGAAGAATTGCACGTAATACTCAAATTATTTTAAAAGAAGAATCGCATCTTGATCAGGTTATTGATCCAGCTGGTGGATCTTTCTTTGTTGAAAAGTTAACTGATAATATTGCAAATGCCGCCTGGAAATTATTCCAAACAATTGAAGAAAAAGGTGGAATGTTAAAAGCAATTCAATCGGGATTTGTTCAGGAAGAAATCAGCAAAGTTGCAGATGCAAAGAAGAAAGATTTTGCGAAACGTAAATCAGTTCTAGTTGGAACAAATATGTATGCAAATCCAAAAGAAGAAATGATGGAGATTAAAAAACGGGATTTGGACGCGGTTTATAAAAAAAGAGTTGAGTACATTCAAAAGTATCGAATTACAGGAGAGGATAAAAAGCACGAGAGTATGCTGGATAAACTTCAGAAAATTGCGGATACTAAATCTTATGATTTAGTTGATGATGCCGTAGAAGCTTTTCTTGAAGGTGCTTCGCTTGGTGAAATATCAAGATCAATTCGTGCTTCTGCTGATAAAGGAATTACTGTTAAACCATTAACACAATTTCGTCTAGCAGAAATGTTTGAGGAATTAAGAATTGCATCTGAGAATTACAAAAAGAAAACCGGAAGCAAACCAAAAGTATTTCTTGCAACAATGGGTCCACTAAAACAATTTAAAGCCCGTGCAGATTTTTCAAGAGCTTTTTTTGAAGTTGGTGGATTTGAAATAATTTATCCAAATGGATTTGCTACAACTGATGAAGCAGTGAGTGCCGCTATTGAATCTAAAGCACAAGCAGTAGTTATTTGTTCAACTGATGACACTTATCCAGAACTTGTTCCAGCAATTGTAAAAGGGATTAAAGAAAAATCAAAAAATATAAAAGTAATTCTTGCTGGTTATCCAAAAGATCAGATTGAAGAACACAAAAAATCCGGGGTGGATGATTTTATTTATCTCGGCGCAGATACTCATAAAGTTCTTTCAACTTTATTAAATAAAATTATCACATTGAAATAAAAACCTTTGTCACGCTGAGCGAAGTCGAAGTGTGACCCATTGCTAAATAAATTGGATACACCGTCATCCTTCGATAAACTCAGGATGACACTGGAATATTAAAATAAATATTTTGTCACGTTGAGCCTGTCGAAACGTGACCTTTGCTCATATTAAAATACTAAACTGCCATCCTTCGACAAGCTCAGGATGGCATTGGAATTAAATCATTTTAAATAATTATGAAACCAAATTTCAAAAACATAAAACTAGATTTATCATCTAAACCAACCTCAAAAAAAGAGTGGGAAGAAAAGTTTAAACAGGAAACCGGAAAATCAGTTGAAGATTTTATCTGGGAAACGATGGAAAAAATTCCTGTTAAACCTCTTTACACAAAAGATGATATACAAAATCTAGATCACGTCGATTACCTATCTGGAATTCCTCCTTTTTTAAGAGGGCCTTACTCAACAATGTATGTTCAACGTCCGTGGACGGTGAGACAATACGCTGGATTTTCTACAGCGGAAGAGAGTAATGCTTTCTATCGAAGGAATCTTGCAGCTGGACAAATGGGATTATCGGTTGCATTCGATCTTGCAACGCATCGTGGTTACGATTCTGATCATCCAAGGGTTGTTGGTGATGTTGGCAAAGCTGGAGTTGCAATTGATTCAATTGCAGATATGAAAATTCTTTTTGATCAGATTCCACTTGATAAAATGTCTGTCTCAATGACGATGAACGGTGCAGTTCTTCCTGTACTTGCATTCTACATTGTTGCTGCAGAAGAGCAAGGTGTTAAACACGAGCAGCTTACTGGAACAATTCAGAATGATATTTTAAAAGAGTATATGGTTCGGAATACGTACATCTATCCACCTGAAATGTCTATGCGAATCATAGCTGATATTTTCAAGTTTACAGCCAAGAACATGCCTAAGTTTAACAGCATTTCTATTTCCGGTTACCATATGCAGGAAGCTGGTGCTACAGCCGATCTTGAAATGGCATACACTCTTGCTGATGGTTTGGAATATGTTCGTACCGGAATAAAAGCTGGAATGGACATCGATGAATTTGCACCTCGTCTTTCATTCTTCTGGGCGCAGGGAATGAATTATTTTATGGAAGTTGCAAAGATGCGTGCCGCAAGATTAATCTGGGCAAAAATGATTAAACAGTTTAATCCTAAAAATCCTAAATCGATGTCGTTAAGAACTCACTCACAAACTTCCGGCTGGAGTTTAGCTGAACAGGATCCATTTAACAACGTTGTGCGAACTTGTATTGAAGCTATGGCTGCCGCACTTGGTCATACACAATCACTTCATACAAATTCTTTGGATGAAGCAATTGCTTTACCAACAGATTTTTCTGCACGAATTGCTCGCAACACTCAGCTTTACTTGCAGGATGAAACTTACATCACAAAAGTTATTGATCCTTGGGGAGGTTCTTATTATGTTGAAGCATTAACTGATGCACTTCTTAAAAAAGGATGGGAACATATTCTTGAAGTTGAGTCTTATGGCGGAATGACAAAAGCGATTGAAGCCGGAATTCCTAAAATGCGAATTGAAGAAGCATCTGCTAGGAGACAAGCAAGAATTGATTCAGGCAGAGAAACAATAGTGGGAGTTAATAAATACAGATTAGAAAAAGAAGATCCGATTGAAATCTTGGAAGTTGATAATACTGCCGTTAGATTATCACAAATAAAAAGATTGAATGAAGTAAAGAAAAACAGAAATAATGAAGATGTTAAGCAGTCACTTGATGCATTGACAAAATGTGCGGAAACAGGTGAAGGAAATTTACTTGAACTTTCAATCGTTGCAGCCAGAGCGCGTGCAACACTTGGAGAAATTTCATCAGCAATTGAAAAAGTAAGCGGAAGGTATAAAGCCGTGACAAGAACAATATCAGGAGTTTACAGCAGCGAATACGCAAAGGACGATGAACTGTTTGAGCAGGTTCGAAAGATGACAGATGAGTTTGCAAAAGAAGAAGGACGCAGACCAAGAATTTTAATTGCAAAGATGGGACAGGATGGACACGACCGTGGTGCAAAGGTAGTTTCAACTGCTTACGCCGATATGGGTTTTGATGTTGATGTTGGTCCGTTATTCCAAACACCTGAAGAAACAGCACAGCAAGCTGTAGAAAATGATGTTCATGTAGTTGGAATGAGTTCACTTGCAGCTGGACATAAAACTTTATTGCCGCAACTTATTGAAGAACTAAAAAAACTTGGAAGAGAAGATATAATTGTAATCTGCGGTGGAGTTATTCCTGCACAGGATTATGATTTTCTTTATGAGCACGGCGCTTCTGCAATCTTTGGTCCAGGTACAAAAATTCCCGTTGCAGGAATTAAGATAATGGAGTTGATAAAAGAACGATTCTAAATAAACCTCCGAGGTTTTCCTAAACCTCGGAGGTTTGTGTAATAAATTTTATTATGGAAAAACCAAGAAACTACTACAAGAATACTTACCATCATCTTTACAACAGAGGTGCCAATAAATCTTTGATATTCTATGAAAGAGAAAATTATCTTTACTTTTTAAGAAGAATGAAATTCTATTCCAATAAGTACAAAATAAAAATTTTATCTTATTGTCTAATGCCTAACCACTTTCATATTTTCTTAAAACGAACAACAGATGAATTTTCTATTTCTTTGCTCATATCTTCGCTGCTAAACTCTTATGTAAAATCCATGAATCAAAAATATGAACATAGCGGAACATTGTTCGGGAGTAAAACAAAAAGCAAGCAAATTGAAGATGAAACCTATTTTATTTGGGTGATTAAATACATTCTTGAAAACCCGATAAAGGCACATTTAGCAGAAAATATTTACGACTGGGAATTTTCTAATGCGAAAGATTTAGTCGGATTACGAAAAGGAAATTTAACAGAGGTTAAGTACGTAGAATCTTTCTTTCAATCAAGAGAAACTATGATTAAATTTTTAATGGATAAAAAAATTAATGTGGTTTATGATTTTTAATAACCCAAAAGCAAAAACTTTAATTAAACCTCCGAGATTTAGGAAAACCTCGGAGGTTTGGGTTATGCAGGTACAAAAATTCCCGTTGCTGGGATTAAGATAATGGAGTTGGTAAAGGATAGATTTTAGAGCAATAGAACGCTGATGACACAGATTGGGCGGATTTACACTGGTCTTATCCGTGAAGATCTGTTTTATCAGTGTCATCCGTGTGCCATTTTAATTATCCATAATTCGCCAAAGGGAAATTTGTTTTACTTACCTTGTTTTCCATTCAATAATTATTTTTAAAGAGTTTGGTTCTGAATATCTGCCAATCTAAGTTATTGGCAGCAAAAATATTTTCTCCTAG
>OEIU01001983.1_pt1 | contig 11650 bp, 6 predicted proteins | sample 1539221 | NCBI WGS metagenome assembly OEIU01 (sample SAMN03792071, study PRJEB22550) | activated sludge metagenome | feature: wastewater treatment plant; material: activated sludge; isolation source: Wastewater treatment plant of a petroleum refinery complex | place: Argentina: Zarate | collected... | reverse complement strand
CCTGACGATGGCCCACGGCCACAGCCGAAATTACACCACCTTGACGGACGCGACCGAAGCGCTCGTTGAAGACATCATCCAGGGTCGCGCAAAACTGCGGCAATATGGCGACCTTAGCCAAGCCGAAGAGAGGCTGAAGAATCTTCTGTCCCCCAGCTTTCCTGGACACCGTCCTGATTTACGCGCCCGCCTGATCGCGTCTGGTCACTTGCAGCCTCGCGCTGCCCGTATTGAAGCAACAAGAGCAAAACTTGAGGGACTATTATGCGGGATCGAGAGCGGAGAAGTGCGCTGGAATAGCAGGCATCCGGACTGGAAGTGGTTGGAAAAGTATTCCAATCCGACCTGCAATTGCTTTCGGCCAGAAGTGCGTGAGCGGCTGATCAAGTGCGGCGCATTGAAGCCAGCTGGACCACGACTTGAGGCGAAGGTCCGGCTTAACTTAGTAATGGAGAAGGTTCTCGCCAGCCAGAAGTTGCCACCGCAAAAGTCGGCAGATCGCGCCTTTCTCAACCAGTATCTCTCACGTCGAAGCCCCAAATTCGATGCTTTGGTCCGCAAAAAGGTCGAACATCTTCTCGGGAAGCGGCCCAATTCTGTGATCCAAGGGCATCTGGACCGGCGTGATCGCAAGCGTCTAGAGGATTGCTCGTACGCTTGGCTTGCTGCAGGCTGGGCTCCGCCTGGCTGATGTGCTGATCGCGGTGTTCCACGAGACGGCTTCGGCGCGGCTTGGATGAAGTGAGCCCAGGCCGTGTTCAGCTGCGCTGGAACTGCCCGCCTGAAATTTCCACATAGCCGATCAGCTCTGCCGAATAGCTGAAATCGCCTGTCGCCAATCCCTTGTGTTTGAGCTCTCGCTGGAGCGTTGGCTCGACCACATTGCCGAAAAATTCCACTCTTTCCTCAGCCGTTAGGAAGGGTTTGGCCAGCGGCGCGTTCAGATACTGACCCGACTGCCTTTCGACAGCGGGCATCCGTGTGCCGTCTGGTTGCACTGCAATGGTTTGGATCGTGGTCCGCCGCTCACCATTGGCGACAGCAGATTCTACAATCCAGAAGGAAAGGAGTGTCGGGCTCAGGTCGTCGCTGGAAACGGAAAGACCCAGTTGTTCTGGCTCCAGCCCCCTCCACCGGCCCAGCTCTTCCTGAACCAACGGGTGGTCTAAGCCGAGCAATTCGATACCTTCTTGGCTCGTGGCGACATCGCGATCGAGCGTGAAACGCGCCTTGCGTGACCCATCAGCGGACGTCAGATCGTAGGTTTGATCATCCACCTTTGCGAGCCGCTGGTGTCGGTCGGGAAGAGAGGATGACATGAACTGGACGATCCGCCCCATGCCGGTCGAGACGTCGGAAAATGGCTGATACTCATCCAGGCTGAATCCATCGAGGTCCTGAAAAAGGTCAAACACAACTTCCCGAGCCTCTCGGGCATTGGATAGCGCGGCCTCGAGCTCGACGGTGGTTCGCTGCAGGGTGGGGTCGGAGAGCGCCTCTTGATAGACGCGGTCGTAGTTCAACCGTTCGGATAGCTGTCCCAAAATCTGGGCCCGGAGATCCTCAGCGGCATTCCCATGATCGGCGACCTTGCCCAGGGTCCGGGCGATCTCGGTGAGCTTGTCGTCCAGGAGCAGGAATATCCGCCCCTCGATCGTGTCGGAAAGAACGAGATTATAGACTTGGGCAGTATGTGCCTGGCCGTAGCGATGGATGCGCCCGATACGCTGCTCCATATCCATCGGGTTCCAGGGCAGATCAAAATTGAAAAGGATGCGGGCAAACTGGAGATTGATGCCCTCACGGCCGGCCGCGGTGCAGACCAGAACCCTGGGCCCATCTTTCATACGGAAGCGGCGCTCAGCCGCCGTCTTAGCGCCATGATCGCCGCCACGAAGCACGACGACGCCTTGGCCGGGATAGACCTGCTCGATCTCACGGGCGATCAGATCGACAGTCCCGAGATAGGTCGCAAAGATGACGACCTTCTCGCCCGGATTTTGACGCCACAGCGTTCCCAAACCATCCAGCAGCTTCTGGACCTTGGTCTCGCGTGGTTGCGGGAACGCTTCGAGCAGGTCGCCGATGCGCAGCCGCTCCTCGGGCAGATGAAGGTCCACGACGGAGGAGGCGATATCCTCGACGTGTGACGCGGCGAACTCGCTGCCGTAAGGGTCTGAGGCCATTTCCAGAGCATCGTCGTCGAGCTTTCTGGCAAGCCGGTACTTGAGGTCGGCCACCACCCGATCGACTTCGCTCCGCCCAATCGGATCGCGACCGAGGTTCCACTCAATATGGATCAGCTCACGCGCTTCATCGTACAGGCGCTCGCGACCCTCAATGTCGAGTTCGCGGTCGCGGAGAAGGGCTTCCTTGAGCGTCAGCATGAGCAAACGCCGCTTCAGGGTCCGACGGACGGCCGCAAAGCTCGAAGCGGCGATCTTCTGGAAAATCGCCATCAGGAAGCCCAGGGCTCGCCCCTGGCTTCCCTTGCGCTTGGCCAGATCGAAACCGTCCTCAAGGTACTCACGCAGCTTCTCGTAAAAGCGGCGCTCTTCTTCCTGCATGAGGAAGGACTCGGTGTGGACCCAGCGCCTGGCGAACAACGGCTCACCGTCTGGCTTGCAGGCGTCCGCCTTGGTCCGGCGGTAAATGACTGTATTCAGTCTATGCCTATGCTCGACCATCTCCTCTGGTCCGTTAAACAGGGTCGGATTGAGCAGCTGGATCAGCATCCAGAATTGAAAGTGGTTGCCCTGATGCGGGGTCGCGGAAAGGAGAAGGAGGTCACGGGTATGGCCCTTGAGCGCCCCCGCCAGTTTGTAGTTCTCCGTTTTCCTCGCCTTCCCGCCAGTTCGATAGGCGGTCAGGTGGTGAGCCTCGTCGAAGACCACCAGATCCCAACGGGGGGCGTCCAGAAGGCGCTTGATCCGGTTCGGGCGCTTCAGTGTGTCGATGCTGGCAATCAGCAGATCGTGCTTGGCGAATGCGTTGGTCTTGCGGTCTGTGATGTCGCCTTCAGACCCGAAAACCTCGAAGTCGAGATTGAAGACGTCGTTGAGCTCACGATGCCAATTGTTCACCAGCCCTGCCGGTACCACCATGAGCGCGCGGTTGAGTTCCCCGCGGCTCGCCAGCTCTCTCAGCACGAGCGCGGTCTCAATCGTTTTGCCCAGACCCACCTCGTCAGCGATTAGAAACCTGCGTGGTGAAGCCGTCGCAATCCGGTGTGTGAGGACCACCTGGTGAGGCAATAAGTCGATGCGAGCCGACGTCAGAGCCGATGCGCTCTCCATCAGCGGCAAGACATGCGCCTCGTAAGAAAGCCAAGCCTTACGCGCCCGATCCTCCGTGCCTTCAACCGACCGAAGAATCCGCTCGGTACGAGACGCCTCTCCTTGGATTCCGGCAACGGGAACACGCCGTTCGCCGACACTGAAGAACGCTCGAAGGTAGCCTTCGCGAGGCGCATCCAGGACGACGCCAGCGCCGAACTCGGCGTGGGCGATCCTCTCGCCGGGAGCGAACTGAGGCTGGTCTGTCATGCGACCGCCTCAGGTGATCCGAAGGTGGAACAAGCCTGACGGCTTGGCCCCATCGGCGAGAATGATTTCTTGCGGATAGTCCCGGGCCTCTCCCCAGATGAGCCGCCCGAACTCGACCTGCTGATCACTGTGCGGAGCAGCGCAACGCCAGCGGACGGCGTCTGTAGCCATGTCGGTATGAAAGCGGCGCTGGCCGGATGGTAGCCAGAAGACCAAGGCCGCTTCGCCGGAATAGGCGTCCTGAAACGACAGCACCGCCGCCTTGAGGTCGTCCCCCAACCATGTCTCCGCATCGGTCGGAGACAACAGATCGATGCAGGCATCCAGGCCAGCGACAACAAGGGTATTACCATCGTTGCTCGGCAGGTCGTCTGGCCAGTTCTTTCCGGCCTGCAGCAGCTCACGCAGGCTGAGAACTTCGGATGGGCGCGCCACGGTGTAGAGCGCTTCATCATCCCAAATCCAGCTGACGCCTCGGCGCTGCCATACGCTGTCGAGCAATCGCTTCATGGTCAGTCCTCCAGAAACAAGGACATCTGGACGACGGCGTCTTTGTTGCTGGCCGCCCAGGCGTTATAGATGGAGAGCGCCCTTGAGGACGCGTTGCGCATGGGCTGGTTTGGCGCACGTTTGCCCAACCACTCCAAGAGACCTTTGAGCGCCGGGTGGGGCTTGAAATTGTCGTTCTTCAGCGTGTCAGAGGCATTAATCCCGCTGCCATCGTAACAGGCGCCCACAAGTACCAACGCCTGATCGAGGTCAGCCGTCAGTCTCCGCCTGTGCTTGCCCTGCCAATCCCGGGCAAAGTCCAGGGGATCGGCCAGATGAAAGACCTTCTTCTCTTCATTTGCCCAGCCACGGCTGGTGAATTCATCGGGCGCGATGCCAGAGCCGCGCAGCAGTTTCTGCATCTGGTCGCGGGCAAGCTCGGTCTTTCCGTCGAATATGCGCAGGAACTGGCGAGTGATCGGCTCTGCCGTCACTGGGGGCGGCTCAGCGGTCTTGTTTGCGTCCTCGTCGATCAGCTGATTGATGCCGACCAGCGCGTCCTTGACCGAGATCGGCCGACCTTCGTCGACATAGACCTTCCCGTAATGTTGGGAGAAGTATTCAAGTGCCTTGCCGCGCCGGATAACTTGAAGGTCGGCGGCAGGCAGGCCAGCCCGAGCGTGGTTTTCCAACATGCCTTGCAGTTGGCGCACATCTGCCAGCACTTCGCGCCGCATCCGGCCCCAGCTTACTTCCTTGGGCTCTTCCGTGCGCTTTCGGCAGACGTGGACAATATCGTACTCAATCGTTTTAGAACCGAACTCGCCTTCCCCCTTGGTTTCGTCCGAGCGGATCGGATAGGTAGCTTCCAGGTAGAAACCGGCATCGAAGAGCGACTCGAGAACCGATACCCAAGGCGCATCTTCGCTATGGTGGAATGTGAACGCCAAGATGCCCCCGGGTTTGAGCACTCGGTGGGCCTCCTTCCAACAAGCCGTCAGCAAACGCTGATAGAAACCGTCTGGATCCTCCGGCTCACGGGCCCTATTCGCAACTGCCTCTACCGATTTCGGAGTATATTCCGGACCGAAATGTGTCGGGTACTTATCTTTTAGCGCCAACCGCATCCAGACATAAAAAAAGTCCGAAAGCTCAGAATAGTGGAGTAGCCCACCAAAAGGCGGATCAGTGATAACAAGATCTATACTTTTGTCAGGATAGTGATTTAACTCTGTAGACGATCCTTGGCGGACCTCTGCGCCAAGGCTCTTATCTCTCGGATAGACTTTTTCACTTTTCCCAAAGATTTCGGCGGCGATGTCTTCGCCCGCGTTCTCAAGGTTCTCTTTGCTGACAATCTCCCAAGGGTTATTTATCCAGCCATGCGATTTATCCAAAACCTCAACAGTGGAACTCCATGGCCCATATCCCATCGGTGGGAAGATGCCGACCTCGATCACATTATTCTTCGGGTGAAAATTGCTGTTCGACATGGCCGGCGCGAGCTTGTCCATCGTCATGTGCCAAAATGACAAGCTGTTCTGATTCCGTAGGAAATTCTGGAATGCCCCCAGAACATACTCCCTAGCAGCATTCGAATATTCACCAACCTCTACGATTGCCTTTAGCAGAAGACTAAGAGTCAAGAGCTGCCTCGGGTTAAACATGGTCCACCAATGAGTGAATCCATGGTTAGGAACGCCGCCTTGGAGGTGGTGTGTCATGAAGCCATAAGGAAGCTCAGATTTCGGCCAGTATTCTAAAAGGTCACCATTCTTCCGAGCCTCCCATTCTGCAATGGCAGAATTGTATTGGCTAGCAAGGCGCTCATTGAATGGAAGGAAGTAACGACCGCCATACGGAGAGTTTGCATCCTTTCTCTTCGGAGAAAAGCTTTGAACCGCGTAACCAGCCATCGGGCCCGTCTTCTTGGTCAGTTTTATTGAATCTAGGACGTCATTGGCTTTACCGTCGGCTTGGCATGTAAACGTAGACTTCTTTGGTACGGTTCCCCCGCCTTTGCCTGCAGCGAAGGTGATTTTCGTTTCTGGGCAAATAACTTCATCAGGAAGCGAGCCACGCACCTCAACTAGACGTAGTTGCTCTGCGCGATCTTTGTTCCATTTGGCTGTTGCCGTATAGTTGTCGGTAGCGGAGCCCCCATATTCATTTCCATCTTCATCTTTTCGAGGAAGCCCTGCAAGCCACTCGGGATGGACCAGAAGCGAGAGATCGACCTTCTTGTTCTTGCCCTTGTCGAGTTTTGCCATCTCGGTGTGGCCGCAGAGGGGACAAATGACGCGGCCCTTCGTGTCGAGAATAGAATAGGGCTTCTCGTCTTGCGCTACATAAAGCGGGACGTCCGGTGCCATGCGCGCTTCGGCGTCCTCGATATCGAAGTGCTCGCTGCACGATCGACATTTGTGCGGCCAATGCCTGACAGTCAGTGTTTTAATCGCCATGACGTTGCTTGTCATGATCGGCGTACGGTGGCCGCAGCCCGTTACCTGGCAGGGTCCATGCTTGGCCCAAAAGGTATATATGATCTCGGGCCCTTCATAGACGTAGTTCTTCCGCTCGTCCGACTTCAGGACAAGTGGATCGAAATCCACGCCCATCACCTTGCCCGAAGGCTTGTGCGTCCAGGTGCCTTTCTCGCCGTTCGGACCGTCGCAATAGTAAAACGGCATGATTTGCGGTTTCACCTCGGCCTCGATATCGGCCAACAGGCGCTTCACTTCGTGCAGATCGATATCAGCCAGTTCCTGCTTGACCACGAACCAGGCGACGGGGTTCAGGTCGTTGCCCGACATCTGCATGCCCAGCCGGGAGCCCTCAACCAGAGTGGTGCCGCCGCCCATGAAGATGTCCGCGACCTTCAGATGCTTGAAAGCACCCTTCTTCTGGTGGTTGGCATAATAGTTGTCCCAGACAAGCTTGGCTGCGTGGGAGGGATCTTCGGGAGCCTTGGTCGCGGCCGCTATGAGCATGGAACGGAACACGCTGGACCGTCGCCGTGCCCACCACTTCGACATCTGATAGATGGGCTTACCGGCATTGCCCTCGATCACGGCGCCCTGGTTGACGGGCAGGATCGGGAAATCCACCTCAAGGCAGGTCTTGGGCCGGTTCGGATCGCTGAAATCGACGGTCTCCATGGCGACGGCCTTGCCTGCACCGACCGCGCGGGCGACTTCCTGTGCGATGAATTCCTTCTTGGTGGCCATGGTCTCGCGTCCTTACTTGGAGAGTTCGACGAAGGGCGAGAGCACTTCGAGCAGAGAAAGGCCGCCATGGGCCAATGTCGGGTAGCCGCCCTGACTGCGCCATTTCCAGCGGCCTACCGCCAAGAGATGTGCGCCGTTAGAGCCGTTGGTTTGCATTACGATCGGCGGGACAAACGGCCCCGGGTCGATCTCGCCGGCGATGCTGCGGCCACTCTTGAGCGTTGATTTGAGGTAGTTGGCCTGCTCGTCAGCGGCATCGAAGAATAGGCCAGTGGCGGCGTAGCCGTGGTCAGAAGTGATGATCAGCCTTCTACCGAGCGCCAGGCGCTCGACGAATGCCCAAAAGTCGTCGCTGCTCAGCTGCTCGGCAACATCGCGGGTCAGGACATCAAGGCCTTGTCCCGCGCCCGACCCATCATGGATCTTGCTGTCGGGCCATTGGTGCCAGAAAAGCCAGTTTGGCGAAGCGTCAAGGGGGGTGCGGCAGCGGCCCGGGGGCAGATCGAGGCTTTGGGTTTTGGCGGGGGCCAGCCGGGGGCGGGAGCCACCGCCATTATTCTGAAGCTGACTTCGGCTGTTGAGGCCCAACCCTCTTGCGAATGAGTTGGTGTCGCTGGGCAGCTCGGAGCCTGTTGCCGTGGCCTCATGAAGGGTGAAACCGCGTTCCTTTGCCCCTGCGAGGAGCCAGGGCATTTCGCGTAGGCTCAAGCCGTCGAGGATAAGGACGGCCTTGGCGCTGTAGGGTTCGGCCCACCACCGCGCCAGACGGTCTGACGTCGGTTCGACATCGTGGCCAAACCGCTTCCAGAGATCCCAGCCACCTGCGGAGAGGAAATGGTCGAGTGTGCCGATTTCGCGATCGCGCCGGGTCACCTCGCTTGGAGCCGTCGCCGCCGACAGGGGCGCTGAACAGATTTCGACCGCGCGGCTGATGATGGACTGCCACGCAGCCTTTGATGTCGCGCCTGCCAGCTCGCGGAGTTCGTCAACGCCCAAAGCCATCAGCCTTCCTCTTTGTCCAAGGAGAGCTCAAAGGTCATGCCATCTGGCAGCTTCCGTAGAAGCTCCTTGAGTTGAGCTCCGGTTGCGGCGGATACCACGAGCGTGACCCCGCCGACCGGCGTAGCCGGCCCGATGCCCCAACCCTCAAGTCGGCCTATGAGATTGAGGGCAGACGTCGGCGGATTGGAAAGTCTCACGCGAGGCTGTGAACCGCCGCCGTCGAAGATGCCGCCAGTGCCCGGGGACGGCGTGCCGTCGGTCGGACCCGCACCGGGCGTAGGGATCGGCGAAGGTGAGCTACCGGTGGTCAGTTGCCCGCCAAAGAGGCCGCCCCCAGGGACGGGGGCTGGCACGTCCGGTACTGGCGGCGTTGCCCCACCTGTCGACGGCACGGCAGAAGGTGGCAGCAGGAACACTTCATCAAGCTGACGCCCGGTGAAGGACAGTTTCGGACGCAGGCGGCGCCATGCCGTGTCTTCATCCTCACCTGGCTGAGACTGTAGATACTCCATTCCGCGCAGATTGATCGCGATCTTGCCCCTCGCGCACAGGCGCACGATCCGCTCTTTCATGGCGCTTTCACCCAGCCACGGCGTGCAGTCCAGGCCGCCCGCACGGGGCTCCTGAAGTTCCTTGAGCAGTTTGCCGACCGAGGCATTGTCAGCCGCCGCCTCTAGAACCAGCGCCTGGAAATCTTCGGGCACGAAGAGGTCGTTTACGACCGCCTGCTCCAAAGCTTCTGGGATCTTGGCTCCCTGCTCGCGCAGCGCCTCAACGCTGAACTCGCACCTTTCAGGGTCGGCGAAATTCCAGCGATGCAGGACCGCAAACCGGTCAAACCGCTTTTTCAGGATGTCCCTCAGCTCACCTTGGTATTTGGTGTGGAGCTTCCGGTACTCGGGGTTTTGCCCGCTCCATTCCTGAGCCTTCATCGCGGCGCGTGCGAGGATCAGCAGGTCCCGATCGTAAAATGCATTCGAGGAGCCGGCGCGAGGCAGCAGGAAGCGAATGGTGTTGCGGCGCCTCTGAAGATGCTCCTTGAGCCAGCGGCCGAGGCGCTCATTGATCTTGTCTGGCTCCTCCGGGAGCAGAAGAATGGGAAGGCGCTCGTCCCAACGGTCGGGGTGCTCAGCTTCATCGAGGGCCGTCCATGGGTCGGTTAGCCACTGCCGCGGAAGGGCGATAACCCTGAAGGTCTTTGCGACCTCTTCTGAGCCACCGACCACATAGCGAACTTCCTTCGCCAGTTGCACCAGATCCTCTCCGTCGCTGAAGAGTTTGTCATTGCGGGCCGACGCCATCAACTTGGCTTGGGGGTTCTCGTCCTCGCGGAAGACGAGTCTCTGGCCTTCCTGGTGGATGTTGAAACTGTTCTCGATAACCGTCGCCAGTTCGACCTGGAAACCATTGTCATCGATGGCCTTGCCCTGTGTGATGTCGACCTGAAGGGTTGAGGGCTCCGCGCCGGCGAGGTTGCCGACCGCAATTGACCGAAGCCAGAGCGCTCCGACGATTTCCTGTAGGTGCGGCACCTTGGCGGCATGCCCCGGGACGGCCTCAACCACGGAAGTCAGATTCCGCAGCGCCTTCTCGCGGAGCGTCCGGTGTTGCTGGTTGGCAACCGAGTCTAACAACGCGCCGATACCCGAATTCGCGTCATCCAACCGGAAGTCTGCCGCGGTTAGGAGAGGGCCCTTTTCTCCTTGGCTCTTGAAAAGGTTGGCGAGGATGCGGATGAGGTCGCGCGTTTCCTGAGCGTCCGTGGCAACAAGGACCTGATCTTCCAGCAATTGCAGGAGGTGCGGTGCGTATGGCCAGGACTCGATGAAGTCGGCGCGCTTTCGATCCTGCTCAGAGGACGGAACGTCGAGAAGGCGGAAGTACTCGGAGATGTGTACACGTAAAATTGCCTCGACATCGGCCCTGCCGATTTGCAACCGGTTTTCGAAAAGACGGTGCAACAGCATCCGGCGGCGATCGTGCTGGATACGCTCGGGGCTACCACCTGCCTTGAAGTCGACCTGCACCGGGTTGACGCGGTGGATCTGCTGGTAGGCATCGGTGTCGCCATTTCGCACCGATACGACCAGCGCTAGAAGGTCGGGATGCTCTTTGGCAATCTCCGAGAGGATCTGAATGAAATTGAACGCCCAGTTTTTCCAAGGAAACTGCTTGGTATTCGTGAGCCCGTCGTACCAGGTCTGGAATTCATCAAGGAGCAGCATAGACGGCGTGTGCCGCAGGAGTTCGAGGATCAGCTGATCGGATGGAATATCCGTCTTCGAAGCGCCCATTCCTTCCCATTTGCCTTTGATGAAGGCCCCATGAGGGTGTTGCTCGAAAAGGAGATCCCAAAGGAACTTGTAACGTTGGCGATGAAGACTCTCGCCGATAACGAGCATGCCGCTCCGTAGCGGAATTTGGCCGATCTCTGGCTGGCCCAACGTGACCGCCCAGCTCTTCAACCACGCCTCGGTGGAAGAAGGATCGTGAACTGCGTGGAACAGCGCCGCCATCAAGTGAGACTTACCAAGGCCGCGCTCACCCATGACAACTACAGGTCGGCCCTGGCTTGGGCCGACTGCCTCAATGCCCTTTAACAGGTCATGAGTAGGGTAGGTGATCTCGAGGAATTCTCTGGCCGCGATTTGAGTCGCGCCAGTGTTAGACTCGTTCGAGAGCTCAATGGCAGTTCCTTTTAGGCGTTTGCCTCGGAACTCCTCTCGTAATGTAAGACCCAACATGATCAATTTTCTCCGATCTTGGGCCGACAATATGGATCTGAGCCCCCTTTAGTCTGCTCGCCCATCCAATGGATGAGTTCGGCTTTTCGAAACCGCCAAGAGCCTCCAACTTTAAAGGCCGGAATCTGGCTGTCAGCGGCAAGCCTGTAGATCGTCCGTTCAGTAACCTTGAGGAACTCAGCGACTTCACGGATGGTCAAAATCTCTTCGGGCATTCGAACACCCCCGTATGGTTCGCCGGTAAAATATTCAACTATTTTCAAACGCGCCAGTGGCAAGTTGCAGTCAGCCAACTTTGTGCTCGGAAGGCGCGCTACTGAGGGCATTGCATTTGATACAATGGTGCCTTGGCTAGCTGAATAGAGCATCAAACTCACCTCCAAGGCAGAACCGTCTTTGTGGCGAGCATGGCTTGAGCGAGGTCTCGGCCATCTGAAAGTCTGCAAGTGGCAACCACTCGGCCGTAGCTCTGTCCGTCTGTAGAACATCGCATCGCTGGTGCCCGCACGATGACATGACCAGTGCCGCGCTGGCCTTTGGGTCCACCTAGCAATCGTACCAGGGGGCATCGCAGAATCTGGTCGTAAACGTACGCTAAGCCTCTGATTGGCGGTTTTGCGTGCGTAATGGTCGAAACCCGTCC
>OEIU01001982.1_pt1 | contig 11657 bp, 9 predicted proteins | sample 1539221 | NCBI WGS metagenome assembly OEIU01 (sample SAMN03792071, study PRJEB22550) | activated sludge metagenome | feature: wastewater treatment plant; material: activated sludge; isolation source: Wastewater treatment plant of a petroleum refinery complex | place: Argentina: Zarate | collected... | reverse complement strand
CGGCGATGCGGCCCTTGCAGGCGATGTTGAACAGGCGCGCGGGGCCGGCGCTGGTCAGATCGACGAAGCGAGCCAGCGACAGCCGCCCGGCGTTGACGTGATCGAGCATCAACGGCACCAGCGTCTGCACCCCCGTCATCCCCGAGGGCGAGGCCGGATAGGTCTTCGCCTTTTCCTCCAGCGTATGCGGCGCATGGTCGGAGCCAAGCACGTCGATGATGCCCTGCTCGATGCCGTACCAGATGCCCGCCCGGTGATCGGCCGAGCGCACCGGCGGGTTCATCTGGGCCAGCGTGCCGAGCCGCTCGTAGCATTCGGGCGCGGCCATGGTGAGATGGTGCGGCGTCGCCTCGCAGGATGCGACATCCTTGTGGTCGCGCAGATACAGGATCTCCTCCTTGGTCGAGATATGCAGCACGTGGATGCGCTTTCCCGTCTCCCGCGCAAGGTTGACCAGCCGCTCCGTCGCCATCAGCGCCGCCGTCTCGTCGCGCCAGACCGGATGCGAGCGCGGATCGCCCTCGATTCGGATCGGCTTGCGCTCGTTGAGGCGGTATTCGTCCTCGGCGTGAAAGGCGGCGCGGCGACGGATCACCTGGAAGATGCGCCGCAGGCTCTCGTCGTCCTCGACCAGCAGCGCGCCGGTGGACGAGCCGATGAACACCTTTACGCCGGCGCAGCCGGGGGCCCGTTCGAGTTCAGGCAGATCCTGAACATTCTCGCGCGTGCCACCGATAAAGAACGCAAAATCGCAATGCATGCGGTGGTGGCCCGCCCTGATCTTGGCGGTGAACGTCTCCTCGGTGACCGTGAGCGGATTGGTGTTCGGCATCTCGAACACCGCGGTGACGCCACCCATTACGGCGCTGCGCGAGCCGGTCTCGAGGTCTTCCTTGTGCGTCAGGCCGGGCTCGCGAAAATGCACCTGGGTGTCCATCACGCCCGGCAGGATGTGGAGGCCCTTGCAGTCGATCGTCTCGGCGGCGGAGGCCTGTCCGAGCCCGCCGATCGCGGCGATCCGGCCATTTGAAATGCCGATGTCGCGGACGCCCTCGCCGTCCTGATTGACCACGGTGCCGGATTTTAGAATGGTATCAAATCGTTGATTCATCGGTCCTCAACGCCTGCTTTGGGCTTACGCACAGGGCTTGTTGGGGGCACCTTACCGCCTTAGCTTTGCAGGGGCACCTGCGTTTCCCCAGGAACTTGAGAAATTACGTCAAAAGAGGCCGATTTAGCCTATGAAAGCAGCGTTTCTTCCCGATCGGGGCGTAGTGAAGGTCGCGGGCGAGGATGCCCGCAGCTTCCTCAACGGCCTCGTCACCACAGACGTGACGCTGCTCGCGCCCGGGCTTGGCCGGTTCGGCGCGCTGTTGACGCCGCAGGGCAAGATCATTGCCGACTTCCTGATCACCGAAGCCCCTGAAGGCCATGGCGGCGGGTTCCTGCTCGACGTGCCCCGCGCGCTGGCGCAGAACCTCGCCGACAAGCTCGGCTTCTACAAGCTGCGCGCCAAGGTCACGGTGGAGAATATCTCCGACAGCATGGGCGTGCTGGCGGCGTGGGATGGCGAGCCGGCGACCACGCCCGATCTCGCGTTTGCCGATCCGCGGCACGACGCCCTGGGCTGGCGCATATTTGTGCCCGAAGAGCTCAAGCAGAAGGTGGCCGACCTGATCGGCGCCGACCTCGTCGACAGCGATGCCTATGAAGTCCATCGCGTTGCGCTCGGGGTGCCACGCGGCGGGCTCGATTTCATGTACAGCGATGCCTTCCCGCACGAGACCAACATGGATCGCCTGCACGGCGTCGATTTCGACAAGGGCTGCTATGTCGGCCAGGAGGTGGTGTCGCGGATGCAGCATCGCGGCACCGCGCGCACCCGGGTCGTGCGCATCACGCTGGAGGACTTCTCGCCCGAGACCGGCGTTACCGTGCTCGGCGGCGACAAGCAACTCGGCACCATGGGATCGACCGCCGGCGGCCACGGCCTGGCGCTGGTACGGATCGACCGCGTCGCCGATGCGCTCGACGCCGGACATTCGCTGACGGCCGGCGGCCTTGCGATCCGGCTGACCGATCCGAACGAGGTTCGCCTGCCGCCGAAGCAGACCGTCGCATGAGCAGAGCTGCCCGACTGCACGCCGACGGCAAGACGCGATGCCCCTGGCCCGGCGAAGACCCGTTCTACATGGCCTACCACGACACCGAATGGGGCGTGCCCGAGTATGACGACCGCGCGCTCTATGAAAAGCTGATCCTCGACGGCTTCCAGGCCGGGCTGTCCTGGATCACGATCCTGCGCAAGCGCGACAACTTTCGCAAAGCCTTCGACGATTTCCAGCCGGACAAGATCGCACGCTACAGCGAGAAAAAGGTGCACGCATTGATGAACGACGCCGGCATCGTGCGCAACCGCGCCAAGATCGAGGGCACCGTCAACAGCGCGAAAGCCTATCTGAAGATCATGGAAGACGGCGCGGGCTTCTCCAGATTCCTGTGGGACTTCGTCGACGGCAAGCCTGTCGTCAACCAGTTCAAGACCACGGCGAGCGTGCCGGCCTCGACGCCGGTCTCGATCAGGATTTCCAAGGAACTCGGCGCGCGCGGCTTCAAATTCGTCGGCCCGACCATCGTCTACGCCTTCATGCAGGCGACCGGCATGGTCAACGACCACCTGGTCACCTGCTTCTGCCACGAGACCTGCAGCGGCAACGTTCGCAAGCCCCGCCTCAAGACCAAATGACGGCGCGAAAATCGTCAGATGTCGCAACCCGTGCCTGGCAGCGGATGCTGTCGGGGCGGCGGCTCGACCTGCTGGACCCCTCGCCGCTCGATATCGAAATCGCCGACATCGCCCATGGCCTGGCGCGCGTCGCGCGCTGGAACGGGCAGACCAGCGGCGCGCATATCTTCTCGGTGGCACAGCACACGCTGCTGGTGGAAACCGTGATGCGCGAGCAGATCCCGCGTGTCGATGTTCGCTTCCGCCTCGCCGCCCTGCTGCATGACGCGCCGGAATATGTCATCGGCGACATGATCTCGCCGTTCAAGGCGGTGCTCGGCGGCGATTACAAGGTGGTGGAAAAGCGCCTGCTCGCGGCGATCCACATGCGCTTCGGCCTGCCGGCGGTTCTCGCCGATGAGATCACCAAGGCCATCAAGGCCGCCGACCGCGGCGCCGCCTATCTCGAGGCCACCCATCTGGCCGGCTTCTCTGAAAGCGAAGCCAGGCGCCTGTTCGGCAGGGACCCCGGCCTGCCCGAGTCCACGGTGCGCGACTATCTGACGCCGTGGACTGCGGCGCGGGCCGAAAAGCAGTTTTTGGCGCGATTCAACCTGCTGCTCGGTTGAACGGGCGCCGCAAACCTGCTTTCACCGCCCGGTCACCGGCCCTATAATCGCGGCAAAAGCCTGCCAGGGAACGCTTCGAAGGATTGCCATGCTTCACGTCTGCTCGCTTGCCGCACTGCCCGAAACCGTGCGGGCCACCGGCGCCAGCCACATTCTGACCGTGATGGCCAATGTCGATCAGGTGCAGCGTCCGGCTTCGGTGCTCGAGGCCAATCACCTCCGCGTTTCGCTGGACGACATCACCGAGCAGATGGACGGCTTCGTCGCGCCCTCGGTCGACCATATCGAGCGGGTCCTCAATTTCGTCCGCGGCTGGGACCGCAGCGCGCCGATGGTGGTGCACTGCTATGCCGGCATCAGCCGCTCGACGGCGAGCGCCTTCGCGGCCGCCTGCGCGCTCAATCCGCACCGTGACGAGATCGAGATCGCCCGGCAAATTCGCGCCCGCTCGGCGATCGCCTCGCCCAACCGGCTGATCGTCAGCCTCGCCGACAAGGCGCTGGGGCGCGAGGGACGGATGCTGCGCGCGCTCGACGAAATGGGCCCCGGCAGCATGACCGTCGAGGGCCGGCCCTTCCAGCTCGACCTGGAATAGAAGCTGTGCACTCCAGGGAATGTGGCACGAAAGAGCCATATCCCTGATGGCGAAGCGTGCGACATTCCCTCCTTGATTTGAACTTTTAGCGGGCAAAGCCCCACACAGGAGTGCAGCCAGGCCGCCGACGCCCGGTTAACGCCCTGACGCGCCGCCGGAGGCCTGATGTTCGAAGACCCCTTCACTTTTTTCGCGCTGGTGATCGCGATCGTGGCCCTGATTTTCGCGCGAAAGGCGATGAATCAGGTTGCGGAATTGCGCCGGCGCGTGGAGGCCCTCCAGGCAATGCCTGCCACGGCCGCTGCGCCGCCTCCGCTATCGCCGCTTGAAGCATTTGAGCGCACCCTTCCACCGGTTTCGGCCGAGGTCACGCCGACGCCGCCGCCCATTCCTGCAGGGGTCGCAAGCGCCACCCCGATTGCGCCGGCCGAGACCAACGAGCAGGCGGCGGACGCGCCACCTCCGCCCCTGCCGCAGCCCGGCCGCGGCTTCGAGGAAACCATCGGCACGCGCTGGGTGGTGTGGGTCGGCGGCCTGACGCTCGCCCTCGGCGGATTCTTCATGGTCAAATACTCGATCGAGGCCGACCTGCTCGGCCCCGAAGTGCGCGTCATACTTGGCGGCCTGTTCGCGCTGGCGCTGCTGCTTGCCGGCGAGTGGATGCGGCGCAAGGAGAGCCTGTCTTCCATCGCAGCGCTGCCGATCGCCAACATTCCGGCGATCCTGACCGCGGCCGGAACGGCGGCGGCATTCGCGACGGTGTACGCCGCCTATGCGCTCTACGGCTTCCTGGTGCCCGCGACCGCATTCATCCTGCTTGCGATGGTGGCGCTCGGCACGCTGGCCGCAGCGCTGCTGCACGGCCCCGCACTGGCCGGACTCGGCATCGTCGGCGCCTTCGTGACGCCGATCCTGGTCTCATCGGGCAAGCCGGACTACTGGGCGCTCTACGTCTATCTTGCGATCGTCACCGCAGCGGCCTTCGGCCTGGCGCGCGTGAGGATGTGGCGCTGGCTCGCGGTCACGACGATCGCCTTCGCGCTGCTGTGGACCTTCCCCTGCCTGCAATGCGGCCCCGAGATCGTCGGCCCACATGCGTTCCACGTGCTCGTCGGCTTTGTTCTGGCTGCGCTGCTCGTGGTGTGCGGCTTCATGTTCGGCCCGCCCGCCGACGCCGGCGAAGTCGAGCCGATCTCATCGGGCTCGCTCGCGGCCTATCTGCTCGGCGCCACGCTGATCGTGCAGAACAGTTTTCATGCCGATACGGCCATGATCGTGTTCGGCCTGATGGTGGCCGGCAGCCTGCTGGTGGCCTGGCGCAGCGATGCGGCGGCCGGCGCCGTCGGCGCCGCCGCCGTGCTGGTCTTCGTCGTGTTCGCCGAATGGGCCATTCGCGCCAATCCCGACATGCTGGTGCTGCCCGGCGGGCCGCTGCAGGGCATCGGCCCGAATCCCACGGACGGATCGGTGTCGCTGCATCTGATATCGGCGGCGATCTTCGCCGCAGGCTTCGGCATCGCCGGATTCATGGCACAGGGCCGATTCACCGGGCCGGTGATACCGGTGATCTGGTCGGCTGCCGCGGTGTTCACGCCGCTGGCACTTCTGGTCGCGCTCTACGCCCGCATCGCGCATCTCGATCGCTCGATCCCGTTCGCGATTGTCGCGGTTCTGCTGGCGGCCGCCAATGCCGCCGCGACCGAGATCCTCAGCAAGCGCGAGGACCGTCCCGGGTTGCAGGCCGCCATCGCGCTGTTTGCGACCGGAACCCTCGCTGCGCTGGCTCTGGCGCTGACCTTTGCGCTGGAGAAAGGCTGGCTCACGATTGCGCTTGCGCTGATGTCGGCGGGCACGGCGTGGATCTCGACGCAGCGGCCGATCGCGTTCCTGCGCACCCTGGCTGCCCTCCTCGCCGGCATCGTGGTGCTGCGCATCGGCTACGAGCCGCGCATCGTCGGCCAGGCTGTCGGCACCACGCCGATCTTCAACTGGCTGTTGTGGGGCTATGGCATCCCGGCGGCATCGTTCTGGGCGGGCAGCATCCTGTTGCGCCGCGGCGGCGACGACGGACCACTCAGGACCGTGGAATCGGCGGCGATCCTGTTCACGGTGCTGCTGGCATTCATGCAGATCCGTCACGCCGTCAACCATGGCGACGTCTATCGCGCGAGCGCTGGACTCACTGAGGTCGCGCTGCAGGTCTGCGTCGCGCTCGCCATGGCGATCGGGCTGGAGCGGCTGCGCATCCGGACCGGCAGCGTCATTCACAACGCCGGCGCGATCCTGCTGACCGCCTTCGCCGGCCTTGCAACGGTGTTCGGGCTGCTGTTGTTCGAGAACCCGATGCTGCAGTGGATCGACATCGGTGGCATCGTGATCAACCTTTTGCTGCTCGGCTACGCCCTGCCCGCGGTGCTCGCGCTGCTGTTGTCCTATGCCGTGGCGGGCCGCCGTCCCGTCGCCTATGCCAACACGATCGCGGGCGCAGCGCTCGTTCTGGCGCTGGCCTATGTGACGTTCCAGATCAGGCGAATCTATCACGGCCCGACGATCGCGACCGGCCCGACCACCGGCGCCGAACAGTACACCTATTCGATCGCGTATCTCGCCTTCGGCGTGGCATTGCTCGGCATCGGCATTATCTTCAACTCGCAGCGCGCGCGGCTGGCGTCGGCGGTCGTCATCGGGCTGACGATCCTGAAGGCCTTCCTGATCGACATGTCGACGCTGACCGGCGTCTATCGCGCGCTGTCCTTCATGTGCCTCGGCCTGGTGCTGGTGGCGATCGGCTGGCTCTACCAGCGGATCCTGTTCCGCAGGCAGGCGCTGCCGCCGGTCGCGCCGGCGACATCGGCGGGTGGTTGATCAGGCTGCCCTGACCGATTCGAGGAATTTGGCAACCTCGCCCCTGAGACGGTTGCTGTCGCCCGACAGCATCTGCGCCGCCGAGAGAACGTGCGATGACGCACTCTCCGTTTCGGTAGCGCCGCGCTGCACGTCGGTGATGTTGGACGAGACCATCTGCGTACCCTGCGCCGCCTGCTGCACGTTGCGCGAGATTTCCTGCGTCGCCGCGCCCTGCTCTTCCACGGCAGCCGCAATCGCCGAGGAAATCTCCGACAGCCGCGAGATGGTGCCGGAGATCTCCTGGATCGCGCCGACCGAGTCCTGCGTCGCCGCCTGAATGCCGGTGATCTGCTGGCCGATCTCGCCGGTCGCCTTCGCCGTCTGTTCGGCCAGCGCCTTCACTTCGGACGCGACGACCGCGAAACCACGGCCGGCCTCGCCGGCGCGCGCCGCCTCGATGGTCGCGTTCAGCGCCAACAGATTGGTCTGGCCCGCGATGTTGTTGATCAGTTCGATCACGTCGCCGATGCGTGCGGCGGCCTTCGACAATTCACCGACCCGGTCGTTGGTTCTTGCCGCCTGACCCACGGCTTCGCTTGCCATCCGCGCGGATTCCTGCACCTGCCGGCTGATCTCGGTGACCGAGGACGCCATTTCCTCGGTAGCTGAGGCGACCGACTGCACGTTGGTGGAAGCTTCCTCCGAGGCCGAGGCGACGGTGGTCGCGAGTTCCTGCGCGCGCTCGGCCGTCGCGGTCAGCGTGCCCGCGGAAGCCTCAAGCTCGGTCGAGGCCGAGGAAACGGTTTCGACGATCTGGCCGATCATGGCTTCGAAATTCCGCGTGATGCTGTCGACGCGGCGGCCGCGCTCGATCTTGGCTTCAGCATCGACGGCTGCAGCCTCATCGGCCGCCTTCTTGGCGATCAACGCGTCCTTGAAGACCTGCAGCGCGTCCGCCATGGCGCCGATTTCGGTCTTCTCGCCGCGACGCATCACTTCGGCAGACAGGTCGCCGTTTCCGAGCGCCTGCATCGGCTTCACGATGGAAGCAATGCCGCGCGAGAGATCGCGGACGAGATACACTCCGATCGCGACGCCGCTGATGATGACGGCCGCGACAATGCCGAGGACCATCCAGAATGCGAAGTTATAGCCTTCAGCGGCCTCCCTGGTCGCAGTGGCCGCGCCCTTGTTGTTCAGGTCGATCGCTCTCTCCAGAATCACATCGGATTCAGCGGCGATGACGGCAACCTTCTTGGAGATGGCCTCGCTCGCTTCATGTGGAATGCGCCCGATGCTGCCGCGCGACAGTTCGATCACTTCCTGAACGCCGGTGATGTACTTGTCCCAGGCGCGGCCCCAGTTCTCGTAGATCGAGCGCTCGTCGGCAGAAGTGATCATCGGCTCGTAAGCCTTGCGGTCTCTGGCAATCCGCTCGAGGATGCCGGCAAGCCGCTTGTCGTTGGCGGCCTTCGCCTCCAGCGTTTCCGCCATGACGTGGGCACGAAGCGCGACGCGGAACAGGTTGATATCGGTGCGTAATTCGCCGAGCACCCGGACGCTCGGCAGCCAGCCCGAGGCGATTTCCACCGTATGGGTGTTGATCATCTGCATGCTGCGGATCGCCAGAAGGCCCATGCCGGACATCGCGACCAGCATGAAGGCGATCACGGCAATGACCTTGGCGCGGATGGAAAGTGCAGACATGGCTGGCCCTCGTTGGCTGGCTACAGAACAGAACTGGCGCCGCTGAAACTGAGGAACTGCCCTCAATCTTCAATGCGCCGGGAATATTCGGCAACCCTAGGCGCCAGCTTCCAAGCATTTGTTAATTGGAACCCCGTAGAATTACCGGGATGTGAGCGCGCGTCGGATCGAGCGTCAGCTCACGGATTCGGCAATCAGGCGAATCCTGAACACGGGCTTCTTGGCTTCGTCGAGAAGCTCCATCTTCCATTCGGCGTTCTGTTTCAGGCTGCGCGAAAGGCTGCCGAGAAGGTTGCCGCAGACCCTGGTCATTTCGGCCCAGGCGGCTTCCCGGCTTTCGAATTCGGATCCCTGATCGGATGCGCCCGCGTAGCGGCCATGGCTGATCCGAAAAAAATACAGCGGCATGAGCGATCTCATTTGTTGGGCCGCCTCCCGGCCTCTTTTGCCGGCACCACTTCCAACGAGATTCGCTACCAGCACATGAATGCGCCCGCCCGTATGACTACGGGTCCGGGCCGGTCGACCAGCATCCGCCGGGCGGCTGGATGCCGGTTGTCAGTTTCGCCAGACGTACCTCGGGATCATTCCGTCGAGCGGCGCAACTCGGGGGCGCTCTCGGCCTTGGCGGATTCCTTCGCCGGCTCGGACTTCACCGGCTCGAGCTTGGCGCTTTCGACCGCCGGCGTTTCGACCCGCGCCGTCACTTCGGCACGTGCTTCGGCCGCCGCGCGCGCCTCCTCCCGATCCCGGCGATGCAGCGAGCGCGGCCGCGCAACGGAGCGCGCCATCAGCATCTGCGAGGCGCCCTGGTGGCGGAAATCGCAATAGGCGAAGCCCATGCCCGAGACCGAGCCACGGAACGAGCGGTCGTCGCGCTTGTCGATATTGAAGCACGGTTCGAACGGCAGGCCCTTGATGGAAGCACAGACCGCCTGTCCGCGGATCTGCAGCGTGTTGCCGGGCAGGCGCACGTGGCGGATCGGGCCGGAGCCGCTGAACTGGATCGAACCGGCCGCGCCGAGATCATCGAGGATGCGGCCGGCGCCACGGGTGCCGTCGAAACAGGTGAAGGCGAAAACCTTGCCACTGACAAACCTGCGCGCCTCGTCGGCGTTCATCATCCCGGCCACCGCGGGAACGATCGTCGCGACTGCCGTAACGGCCCCCAGAACCAAACGCGCAAGCATGCAGCTACTCCAACTTTACAAGAGCGCGGGCGCCCGCCTCGGCCTGAGCAGGAAACCGGGACCCCAACGTACCGGACACATGCTGCAGGCCTTTACCCGCTGCTTACCATACCAACCGTGGCGACATTGAAGCACACTGGTTGGTAAAGTCTGAACATCGTTAGACAATTTTTACCACGATTCGACCGCGTACCTGGCCGGCAAGGATTTGTGCGCCGGTTCCGATGACTTGGTCAAGGTTAATTTCCTGAGTAATATCAGCAAGTTTCTTCTTATCCAGGTCGGTGGCGAGCCGATTCCAGGCCAGTTTGCGCTGGGGCAGCGGGCGCATCACGGAGTCGATGCCCAGAAGGCACACCCCCCGCAAAATAAATGGCGCGACCGAGGACGGCAGGTCCATCCCTGCGGCCAGGCCACAGGCCGCGATGGCGCCGCCATATTTCGTCATCGAGAGCAGGTTGGCGAGCGTGGTCGAGCCGACGCTGTCGACGCCGCCGGCCCAGCGCTCCCCGGCCAGCGGCTTGGCTGCGCCTGCGAGTTCGGCGCGGTCGATGACCTCGGCGGCGCCGAGGCCTTTGAGATAGTCGGCCTCCGACATCCGCCCGGTGGACGCGATCACGTGGTAACCGAGTTTCGAAAGCACGGCGGTGGCGACCGAGCCGACGCCGCCAGCCGCGCCCGTCACCACGACCGGGCCGCTGTTCGGCGTCAGGCCGTGCTTCTCCAGCGCCAGCACCGACAGCATCGCCGTGTAGCCGGCGGTGCCGATCGCCATCGCTTCGCGCGCCGACATGCCCTCCGGCAGCCGCACCAGCCAGTCGCCCTTGACGCGCGCCTTCTCGGCATAGGCGCCGAGATGGGTTTCGCCCATGCCCCAGCCGTTGCAGACGACCCTGTCACCGGCCTTCCAGTCCGGATGCGAGGATTGTTCGACGGTGCCCGCGAAATCGATGCCGGCGATCATCGGGAAGCGCCGCACCACCGGGGCCTTGCCGGTGACGGCCAGACCATCCTTGTAGTTCAGCGTCGACCACTCGACCGCGACGGTGACGTCGCCGTCCATCAACTCGGCTTCGTCGAACTGCGCCAGTGCAGCGGTAGTGCCCTTCTCTGCCTTGTCGATCCTGATGGCCTTGAACGTTGCCATGGCACACTCCCCGGGTTGTTCCTTGTCGGAGAGTGTTTACCGCATCAGGCGGGTTGTGCAACCGCCCGCGCCACCGGCCGCTCGACGATCGGCAGGTTGATCAGCGCCGACAGCACGCCGAACAGGATCGAGAGCCACCAGATCGGCGTGTAGGAGCCGTACTGCTCGAACACGACGCCGCCGAGCCAGACGCCGAGGAAGCCGCCGACCTGATGGCTGACGAAGGCAAAGCCGTAGAGCGTTGCGAACCATCGCGTGCCGAACATCAGCGCCACCAGCGCCGAGGTCGGCGGCACCGTCGAGAGCCAGGTCAGGCCGGTTGCGGCGCCGAACACGATCGCCGAGAAGGTCGAGATCGGAAACGAGATGAAGGCCATGATCGACAGCGCGCGGCCAAGATAGATCAGCGAGAGGATGTAGCGCTTCGGATATCTGTTCTGCAGCCAGCCGACGCTGAGCGAGCCGATGATGTTGAAGAGACCGATGGCGGCGACCACCCAGCCGCCGGTCTGCGAGGAGACGCCACGATCGGCGAGATAGGCCGGCAGATGCACGGTGATGAAGGCAAGCTGAAAGCCGCAGGTGAAGAAGCCGAGCACCAGCAGGACGTAGGAGCGATGTCCGAATGCTTCGGCGAGCGCGGTCTTGAACGATTGTTCGTCCGCGGCGCGCTCGTGGGACGGCGCCGCCGGCGGCGTTGCGATCACCAGCGACAGCGGCACGATCAGCAGCATCAGCAGCGCAAACACCGTCAGCGCCGGCTGCCAGCCGAAATTGTCGATCATCGCGACGCCGAACGGCGCGAACAGGAACTGGC
>OEIU01001981.1_pt1 | contig 11660 bp, 9 predicted proteins | sample 1539221 | NCBI WGS metagenome assembly OEIU01 (sample SAMN03792071, study PRJEB22550) | activated sludge metagenome | feature: wastewater treatment plant; material: activated sludge; isolation source: Wastewater treatment plant of a petroleum refinery complex | place: Argentina: Zarate | collected... | reverse complement strand
GGCCGAAACCCGTCGCCAGAATTCACAGAGACCGGCCCGCCGGCGTTTTGCACCGAGGTGGCCTGAGCCGCCGGAGCGCCCAGCAGAAGAATACAGAGCGCCACAGAACCGCATCGTGTCATTGCCTAATTCCCTCACATTAGATCCCAGCCCCCGCAGCTGGGACAGGCCCGTCGACCTTACGGGGATGATTGTCACGCGACTCATAGGCCCGCAACCGCCCGGTCTTTAGAAACCGGTAATAACCCCAGCTTCGATGCAATTAAGACACGCCTGATACATTTTCACGCATAGAGCCCTATCGATGACCCGTCGGTGAATTGACTGGTTGGCAAACTTGCGATTGGCCCGCATTTGCTCGCGCGCCCTCAACTGGCCGAATACTCGGCTGAAAAACTGACGTGAAACACGTCAAACTGCATGAACGGTGTTTTATTTTTATCCACAATCTATCCACAGCACTGACTTGCGCCACATCTCGTGACGCATTGCGGCATCAGCATGCTGCACGTACGTTGTGCTGTGCTTTTCTTGTTTCAAATGCTGTCAGGGTGGAGTTGCTTAGGTGATTGATCTTCATTGCCACCTCTTACCCGGCATCGATGACGGCGCGCCCGACATTGACGTCTCGCTCGTGATGGCAAGGCAATTTGTTGCGGACGGCGTAAGCACAGTTGCATGCACGCCTCATATTTTGCCGGGCCTCTATCACAACACCGGCCCCGACATCCGTCAGCGCGTTGCGGCTCTGCAAAAAAGACTTGAGGAAGAAGAAATCCCTCTTCAGCTGGTCTGTGGTGCCGACGCCCACGTCTGTCCGGATTTTGTAGGGGGCCTTCGTTCTGGACGCATCTTGTCCCTGGCGGACAGTCGCTACGTTTTGGTCGAGCCCCCACATCATGTGGCCCCTCAGCGACTCGAACAGTTTTTTTTCGATATCGCTGTCGCGGGTTATGTGCCGATCCTCACACATCCTGAGCGCTTGACTTGGATTAGCTCTCATTATGACAAGATAATCCGGCTTTCGGCCGCGGGTACTTGGAACCAAATCACCAGTGGATCGCTGACTGGCGCCTTTGGTCGGAATGCGCAATACTGGGCAGAACGAATGTTGGACGAGGGACAGGTGCACATCTTAGCGACAGATGCGCACGATCCAATACGCAGGATGCCAGATTTAAGCCGCGGACGGGACGCTGCGGCTCGCAGGGTGGGTGAGCAGGAAGCTCAGCATTTGGTTTTAACGCGGCCACGGGGTGTGCTGGAAAATGAACTGCCGTCGAATTTGCCAGCACCACAAGGCGCATCGGCGCACAATCCTGCGTCAGTCTCGAGCCCGGCTGCTGCCAATGATGACAGCGGTTTTGTTGGCCGGCTGCGGCGCCTCTTTAACTGAGACGCCCAACGCACTCACAACAACCGGAAGCAACGAGCCTCAGAAGGTTGTGGGCAGTGAAATCGGGCCGACCAAAGGCCCGTCGACGACCGGCGCACTCGCTGAGCCTGAGGCAAAAAAAGCAGCACGCGAGCTGACGGCCTCGTCTACGCCCGGAAATTCCGCCTACAAGATCGGACCTCTCGACGTGTTGGAGATCTCTGTCTTCAAAGTCCCTGACCTTTCCAAGACGGTCCAGGTTGCCGATAGCGGAACGGTCAATCTGCCTCTGGTTGGAGAAATTCCGGCCGCAGGTTTGACAGCGCAACAAGTCGAACACGATCTGACCAAGAAACTTGGTGCGAAGTATCTGCAAAACCCGCAAGTGACGGTGTTCGTCAAAGAATACAATTCTCAACGGGTGACGATTGAAGGGGCGGTCAAGAAGCCTGGAGTCTATCCGATCCGTGGACAATCAACACTCCTTCAGATGATCGCGACGGCGGAAGGTGTGACCGAGGTTGCTGAGAACGAAGTTGCAGTCTTCCGCGAGGTCGATGGCAAACGCCAGGGTGCCAAGTTCAATCTCGATGACCTGCGTTCAGGACAAAGCCCTGATCCGGTTCTCCAAAAGGGCGACACGATTGTCATTAATGACTCAGCTTTGGCGAAGGGCTACCAGAACCTTCTCAAGGCTCTGCCGATCGGCACCTTTATCGCGCTACTCTAAGGTGCAATAAAAGTGCTACTCTCACAAACGTTGAGTTGAGACGTATTGATGTCTAACGCCGCAGACGCGCAGCCCAATGGTAATCGGGGCAGTCTGACCAAAGTCCCTGCTTCAGACGACAGCCTTGCGCTTCGCGAGGCCTACGGTGGTGGACCCTATCCCTACGGCGAAAGTGACTTTCCTGATTTTGCTGAAACGGTGCGCAATTATCTGCGAATCGTCTATCGCAGGCGCTGGCTGATCCTCAGCATCTTAGGAATCGTCGCGACTTTGGGAACGCTTCGCGTTCTCATGTTGACGCCGATGTATACCGCAACAGTGCGCATCCAAATTGAGCAGAACGCTGCCAAGATCGTCGAAGGAGGCGTGAGCCAAGCCGACTCTAATAGTTGGTCTGATGATTTCCTCAAAACGCAGTACGAATTGCTGCAAAGCCGGAGCTTGGCGCAACGAGTGGCGATGGCTGCCGATCTTGCTTCGGACAGAGACTTTCTCAATCCAAAAAGTTTCTCGCTTCTAGGCGCAGTCCGCGGGCTCTTGTCGCCCGTGTCGAAAGAGGATGAGGCCACATCCGACAAGGCCGATGTTCTCAACAGCGCAGCAGGAATTGTGATGGGCCGCGTCACGATCAAACCCGTGGCTGGGTCTCGTTTGGTCGACATTTCATATACAGATCCGGCTCCCGCGCGCGCCCAAAGAATCGCCAACGCTTACGCCGAAGCCTACGTTTCATCTAATCTCGACAAGCGTTTTGAAGCGAATGCCTATGCCAAGACGTTCTTGGAGGACCAGGTCAAACAGCTCAAAGCGCGCATGGAGCAATCAGAAAAGCAGCTCATCGACTTTGGCGAAAAAGAACGCATTCTTCAACTGAACGACAAGTCATCGATCGTTGAGAACAATCTCGCCGCGGCGAACGCAGCCTTGGGCGGGCTCATTTCAGAGCGCATTAAGAACGAGAACCTTTGGAAGCAGCTTGAGACGGTCAAGGGTTTTGAGCTTCCCCAACTCTTGACCAACGGTGTTGTGGACGGATTGCGTCAGAAGCGCAATGCGCTCGCAACCGAATACCAAGAGAAGCTCGAGACGTTCAAGCCGGACTACCCTGCCATGGTTCAGATCAAAAACAGGATCTCGGAAATCGACCGACAGCTCGGCACCGAGGTCAAGACGATACGTGGGGCGTTAAAGTCGGCCTATGAATCGTCTCTCGCGCAAGAAACTGAGATGAAGGCTCGGATCGAGACGCTCAAGACGGAAGCCCTTGATCTGCAGAAGCGGTCCATTCAGTACAACACATTAAAGCGAGAGGTTGAGACCAACCGCGGCCTCTATAACGGTCTATTGCAGCGTTATAAGGAAGTCGATGTTGCGGGCGGTGTGGGCGCAAACAACGTCTTTATCATAGATAAGGCCGAGCTTCCCGACGCACCGTCATCGCCGTTGATCATGCGGTCAATTCTTCTTTCAGTCCTTTTGGGCTTAGGCGCCGGCATCGGATCGGCCGTATTACTCGATAAGATGGACGACGTGATCGTCTCAATGGAAGAGGCGGAGCGTCTTTCAGGAATGTCGATACTCGGGGTCATTCCGAAGACAAAAACGTCTCCTGAGGTCGAACTCGTCGAGCCGCGATCAGCTCTGTCTGAGGCTTATCGATCGCTTTGTACGTCTTTGCAGTTTGCAACCGACCACGGGCTGCCGCGATCGCTCGCAATCACAAGTTCTGGTCCCGGCGAAGGCAAGTCCCTAACGTCGCTGGCGATTGGATCTCATTTTGCGCGCCTAGGATTGAAGGTCCTGCTAATCGACGCCGATCTGCGCAATCCATCCCTGCATAAAAAAATGAATCTAGACAACTCTGTCGGGCTTAGCAATTACCTGACCGGCGCCAACACCCCGCCGGAAACAATGCAGCGTTGTGAGTTGGAAAATCTCGCCATCATGTCATCGGGGCCTCTGCCGCCGAATGCTGCTGATCTTCTCAGCGGGGCTCGATTTGCGTCTTTGCTCTCAAACAGCCTCGAAATCTTTGATCTCGTTCTCATCGATGGCCCGCCCGTCCTTGGGTTGGCAGATGCCGTTTTGCTGTCAAACGCGGCGGAGGCGACGATTTTCGTGATGGGGGCAGGCAAGGCGCGGCGGGGAGATGTCAGTGGCTCGTTGAGACGGCTCGGAATGTCGAAAACCTCGCTGATCGGGGCGGTGTTGACGATGTTTGACGCCAAGAAAGCCGGATATGGCTATGGTTATGGGTATGGCGGTCATGGGTACGGGAACTATACCTATGGTGTTGGCCATGAACCCGCGCCCCTTATCTCTCAACCAAACGGAAACACGTGATGTCTCAAGAAGCGGCCCTGAGAGCTGCTTTGAGCCTTTTTAGAGTTCCGACGCAAGCGCGCCTGTTGCGCGCTTCATCACTTCCTGACGGCGTCAGCCTGTTGTTGAAAGTTGCTGTGCGCGAAGACGACGCGCTCGCTGAAGCAGAGGCACTTACAGCAAGGCAGGCCGAAGATCTTATCGACGCATCAGGCTTTTTTATCGAACAGGTTCTCCTCCATCCTGACGCCGACAGTTATCGTGCACTTGGTGTTGACCCTGAATCTTCGACAGGCGAACTGAGAACGCATATGGCGCTTCTGATGCGATGGCTTCACCCTGATGTTGCCCTCTCGCCTGATGTTGATCCCTCGCGAGCGCAGTTGGCCAATCGGGTTTTACGTGCGTGGGATGACGTCAAAACCCCCGAGCGGCGGAAAGCATTGGACATCCGTTTGAAGGCGAAGCGACCTGAAAAACGAAAGGCCCCGCGCATAACCTTTCGTAGACACCGACGAAGCCGGCCTATGGTAACCCGGTTATTGTCATTCTTGGCCAGACGTCCCCACAGTTGAGTACGAAAATTTTTAGGTCAGTCTCGCATGAGACGTTCTTCAATCCGACTGATAGCAGCAGCGGCCTTTGCAGGACTGATGTTGTGGGCTGTGTTGGCTCACACGCTGCCGTCTTACCTCGCTAACAGCGATCCTGAACTCGCGCACAGGATCGATGGCAGAAATACGCAAGCACTCTTGGGGCTATCTGATCCGCAAATCCAAGAGCTGGTTGAGACCTCGAATGGAAAAGAAAGCCGCTTAGGTTCGTTTGCTCGCCTCCCAAATGACGACGCCCCAAATGTTCCCCGGCATCCTCAGGCCGACAAAAGCAGCTTAAGGGCACTCAGCGTTGAGGCAATCGAGAGCAATCCTCTAAGTGCGCAAGCGTTTGCCAACCTCGGCATACTCACGGCACTCGATGGCGAAGAGGATAAAGCCAACCTGTACATGTCGGCGGCTGCACAACGCTCCCATCGTCATAAGCTCGCGGTTTATTGGATGATGCGGCAGAGCTTTGAGGAAGGAAGCGCGCATAAGGCGTTAGAGTTTTCAGATGCACTGCTTCGACTGTCACCACAATCGATCAACGCCGCCGCTCCTATATTGGGCCGTCTCGCGGAAGATCGAACGGCTTCAGGTGATCTTCTCGAAATACTGAAATCCAATCCACCCTGGCGAGGTGCTTTTTTCGCTCATCTTAAGGGAAACATCACCGATGCGCGAACGCCATTGTCTTTGCTTCTTGCATTGAAGACCTCTTCCAACCCGCCGACTTTAAGGGAGCTTCAAAGTTACGGTGCACTGTTGAGCGAAGCAGGATTGTATGAGCTCGCCTACAATGCGTGGCTGCAGTTCTTGCCCGCTGAGGAACTCAAGGTTGCCGGCTTCCTCTTCAATGGGAGCTTCGATTTCCCATCTTCTGGAGCACCGTTTGACTGGGACATGAATGCTAAGAAAGGCGTCGTGGTCGATCGCGTCACAGTGTCGGGAAATCCTACCTTAGAGATCCAGTTTTCCGGTTCTCGGATCAGCCCTGTGATCACGTCGCAGACAACATTGCTGATGCCCGGTGAATATGTATTGGTGGGAGAAGCTCAAGGTCTCGTACGGTCGCGACGCGGTTTGCGTTGGCGGGTTCGATGCATTTCCGACAACAAGATCGTTGGAGAAAGTCGCCCCTTGAGTGGCGCTCTCGACAATAAAGAAAACTTTGAAACCTCTTTCTCAATCCCGAAAGAAAACTGTCGCGTTCAGCGGGTTGAGCTTGCGATCGAGGCGTTCTCCGGATCGGATACTATGACCACGGGGCAGATACGTTTTGACAATTTGGCGATCCGCCGAAGCGAGACTTCAAAGATCCAATGAAGGCAACGCTGCAAGACGCTGATCAAGCGTGATCAAGAACAGATGTTTTAGGATTTAATAGTTTCGGGACAGCTGTTGAACGGTCGGTCGAGATACCACTTTGATGCTCACACATTGATCATTTTTATGCCGTTTTCTGCGTCAATCTGACGTGGTCCACTCGTTGTCCACACCAATGCTGTAATTAAGTTTTCTAAACTTGCTCCGCTTGTCGGACGCTGTTAACTGGTGCGCACTGAGTTTTCGTCGCAGATATTGAGATGCGGGGGCACATGCGACGCCGTTTAGCTTTTTTCACCGATCTTGTTCTCATTGCGGCAGCGGTACTTTTATCCCTGTTCGTGCGTGACAATCTTGTCTACGACCCTGCGCATTTCAAAGCAGTCCTCCCCTACTTATTCGCCACGATTGCGAGCGCTGTGATCCTGTTTTCGATATCGGGAGGCGTGGCGCGGGCTTGGCGATTCTCGACTCTCAGCGACTACATCCGCCTCACGGTCATGTGCGTCTTGATGGTTGGGTGTGCCGTTGCTTGGAGCTTTGCCTATAACAGGCTTGAGGGCATCGCACGCTCTCTCCCGATCTTGCAGGCCCTTTTTTCCGTCTTTCTTCTGGTTGGAGCGCGCGTTCTTCGCCGCGTTTATTATTCGAATAGAAGAGAGAGTTCGCCTCGCATGTCGGTTCCCTTGCTGGGGGGCCACGAGAACGTCCTGGTAATAGGGCTGACTCGCCTTTCCGATCTTTACGTTCGCTCGGTTGCGGAGTTCGCGCCGATTAGTGTTCGCATCGTTGGTTTCCTGGATCAAAAGATCAAGAACGCCGCAACGTCAGTCCATCAATCCAAGGTTCTTGGTGTCCCGGAAGACGTCGAACGAGTTGTTGCAGATTTACGTGCTCAGGGTGTGATCCTTGACAAGATCATCGTCGCGGTCCCCTTTAATATGCTCACTTCCGAGACACGAGCTGCACTCATGACCTTGGAAAGTTCGTCCTCAATCAAGATTCGTGTCCTGTCAGAAATTCTCGAACTTGATCCGAAAGCAGACGTGACATCGAAGGCCACGCAATCAGAGTTCGTGTTTTCATCCGATGAGCTGAAAGCGTTGCAGTCTAGGCCTTATTGGATCGTCAAGCGGGCTTGCGATCTCATTGGGGCGACCATCCTACTGATGCTTACAGCACCACTCATGTTGCTGGTCGCGGCAGTGGTTGCGTTTGATTTGGGATTTCCAATCCTGTTTTCTCAGCAGCGACCAGGTCGCAATGCCGTTCCGATAGACGTGCACAAATTCAGGACGATGAGTGCTTCCCATGATGAAGCAGGACGCCGCATTCCCGATCAGCGCCGGGTTTCTGTGATCGGTCGCTTTCTTCGGCGGACACGACTGGATGAACTCCCTCAGCTCATCGATATCATTTCAGGCGATATGTCATTCGTTGGCCCTCGGCCGTTGCTTCCGATTGACCAGGCGCCACAGCATTCTTCTAGGCTTATCGTTCGCCCCGGCCTTACAGGTTGGGCCCAGGTCAATGGCGGCCGGCAAGTGCCGGCAGACGACAAGGCAGCCATGGATGTCTGGTACGCGAAGAATGCATCCCTCCTGCTAGATATCAAGATTGTTTTGCGGACGCTGTCTACTCTCGTTGGAGGAGAGCAGATGGATGCTCAAGCGATAGCTCGGGCGTGGAATGATCTGAGCCATGAAGGCCGCTCTTCCTACGATCAGAAGCTGAACTCTGCTAGCGCGCCCCCATACGTTGGGCGCGGCGTCTAAGATCCGCTGCTCAATAGCACGGTCACCTTTAAATGTAAGTTAGTCTTGGGAGTGGTTTCACCCTGAGTGCGGTAGCAATTTTGAAATCCCTAAAGAACCACAAAGCAACCACGTCAATTGCTGTTATAGCGCGGGCTTCCGTTGCACACTTCTCGGGAAGCACGCTCCCCCGACTGGCGCGCAAGATCAAAAGTGCTGAAGCGAGGAGCGGGGTTGCAGGCGGCGATAGATTAGCTTTGCCCAGTATAAGATATGCTATATCGGCTTCAACAAAGCCGACAGCGTTGTCAAGGCATCTTAGATCAGTCGGAATGTCAGGAACGTCTGCGAACGATGCAGATTCATTTAATCCAGCACGCTCAGAAATACCGGCGCTTGATGGAGTGCGCGGCATCGCGATCCTGATGGTATTGCTTGTGCATGCCTACTACAGAGGACCAGAATTACCGCACGGGCCGCTGTCGAAACTTCTAGTTGCGGGATGGATGGGTGTTGATCTCTTTTTTTGTTTGTCGGGCTTCTTGATCACATCAATATTGATACAAGCGCGCTTGCAACCAAGCTACTTTCGCAACTTTTACGTCAAGAGAGCCGGGAGAATCGTACCAATATTTGCCGGACTTCTTATCGTTTTATTTGTGGCCAGTTTTTTTGCCGATTTATTTCCTGCCAAAGTCGCCTCTCCACTTCGGGGCGTAGCGCAGAATGTGCATATCTATGCTTTTTTTGCGGCCAATTTGAGCAGCGTGTTTGGTTGGGATTTGGCGTCAGCCAATGTCATTCTCGGTCCGGTCTGGTCACTATGTGTGGAAGAGCATTTTTACATGGTTTGGCCAGCGGTCATTCTCGTTCTCAGTGATCCGAGGTTTTCCCTGCGCTTATTGTGCAACGTGACTGGGTTGGCGCTATTGGTCTCAATCTTGGCTCGGTGGGCTCTGGTCGACCATGGTGATTCAGACTTGGTCTATCATTTCACCCTTACCCGGCTTGACGGTTTGCTACTTGGCAGTCTGCTGGCGATCATGATTGCAAGACATCGCCTCGGGCATTCTGCGATGCAAGCGGGCGGTGCTGCCGCTTTTGCCGCCGGCTTAGCCGGACTATTTATGGTCTATTGGATAGAAGGTAGCCTTCATTATTCTACAGCGTCGATGCAAGTGTTTGGATACACAGCAAGTGCGCTGTTGTGGGTTGGGTTTATCGCGCTTGGGCTCGCTTTCCGGCCAATGAGACGCGCCTTGGCGTTGAATGTGCTGCGCCTGTTTGGCCGCTATAGCTATTCAATCTATTTGTTTCATTGGCCATTGTTGCTGTTATTGGATCAAGCCCGCTGGGCACCGGGGTATCTAAGTTATATGTTCTATATTTTGATTGTTGGCTCAATCTGCTTGTTTTTGGGTTGGTTGATTTTCGTCGCGTATGAGCGGCCTGCAGCCTTGTTCATTCGAAGGGTCGGGCTACGGTAGTATTTGAACTAATGAATCGCGCAACCTTCTAAATGAAGAACATCTTTCTCACCTACGCCACGGAAGCTTTCATCGCCAACGCAAAAGCACTTGCAGAGAGCGCGCGGAAGGTAGGCTTCGACGATGCGCTCACGCTGGGTCCTGAAGACCTTCTGAAAACCGATTTCTATCGCGCGAACGAAGTGGTCCTCACGGAGGAGCGCGGCGCAGGTTACTGGCTCTGGAAGCCTTTCGTCATTCTGATGACGTTGCAACGCCTAGAGCCTGGCGATCTCCTGTTCTACTCTGACGCCGGACGCGCCAACTACTATCGGTTTTCACGCTGGCCTGGAGGCCTGATCGATAAAGTTCGGTCATCAACGCAAGGATTTCTGCTCGGCGCGACAACCCCGCATCTTGGGCCAATCTGCCAATGGACCAAGCGAGACTGCCTGGTCCTCATGAATGCCGACGAAGAGTCGCTCTTCGATGCGGAGCAGATTCAAGCTACATGGAGCCTCTGGACGCCTACGGAAACAGCGAAAGCCTTTGCGAGGCGCTGGCTTGACTTCTGTTGCGATCCCCGTTGCCTCACCGACGCACCTAACGAGTGCGGCTTGCCGAATTATCCGGAATTCCGTGATCATCGCCACGACCAGTCGATCCTGTCTATCCTCGCCCATCAGACCGAAGCGCCCCGGCTCGATTTCAGACATACGCTGGTGCACAAGCTGATTCAGATGCGGCCCGGGTCGGCACTGAGCCATACGTTCTACAAGAGGCCGCAAAACGCCGATGATCTGCTGCGCGGGGACAATCCCTACCTGCTGGTTCGTGAGTATGTTCGTCTGAAAAGAGCGCGCTGAGATCGGATGAACACGATTTCGCAAGCGAGGGCACTCCTGACATTGCATGGCGGCAGCGTCCTGCCGCGTAATATATCCTATGCCGCCCTGCAAGCGGTGGTGGCGCTTGCTGCGACATTCCTCGCCTATCGCCTCCTGGTGAAACACGTGGGCCTAGAAATACTCGGGCTGTGGTCGCTTCTGACGGCAGGTTCTATTGCGGCGCGACTGGCCGATGTAAGCGGTGCTGGCGGACTGGCGCGCTTCGTTGCCGTCGAGCGCGAAGCCGGTCGCAATCCGAACCTGCATGTTCACACGGTTGTGCTGACTTCGTTGGCTTTGAATGGCCTGGTCTCGGCCGTTCTGTGGCTCGTCGCAGGCGAATTGATTGCGCGCTTCATAGAAGCCCGCAATCAGGCTATCGCTGGTGAACTCGTGCCTTGGGCAGTCCTATTGATCGGTCTACTGACCCCGCTCGCTGCTGCACTCACTTCCGCTGTCGACGGATTGCAGCGTGCCGACATCCGAGCAACGATCTTGTGCGCTTCATTTATCGTTTTCCTCGGTTTAAGCGCAGTCATGATCCCCCATTACGGCATCCGGGGATTCCTATTGGCTCAAACTTTCCAGCAGATCATCGTCATCGTAGCATGTTGGGGGGTATTACACCGCTACATCCCGGCTCTGGGCTTGATCCCCTATCGGTGGTCCGGACATGTTTTTCGCCAGACAGCAGCTTACGGGGTCAAGACCCAAACCAATGCACTTGCGAGTATGCTTTCTGATCCTGTGGCGAAGATGCTTCTCAGCCAATGGGGCGGACTGAGCGCTGTTGCGGTTTATGAGCTTGCATCTCGTCTGGTCCTCGGCGTGCGCTCTCTGCTCGTCCAGGCTGCGCAGCCCTTGATACCGGCTTTCGCTGCGGGGTCGTCGACCGATCTGACGCACCTATTGCGTAAGTCCGCTAGAATGGCCAGCAATGCGGCATTGCTATCTGCGATGCTAGTCGCCATCGCAAGCCCCGTATACAGCTATCTCATGCTCGGGGAAATCTCAGGCGCACTCCTTGGTACAATTTTTCTGCTGGTCATCGGTTATGGCATCAACTCACTTGCGGTTCCACACTACCTCCTCGGTATTGCGCTCAATCAGATGCGCTGGAACATTGCCTCTCAATTTTTGATGGCAATCTCCATCGCCGTGGCGGGTGGGGGGTTTTGGCCTCCTTTTTGCCGCGGTGGTGTGC
>OEIU01001980.1_pt1 | contig 11660 bp, 11 predicted proteins | sample 1539221 | NCBI WGS metagenome assembly OEIU01 (sample SAMN03792071, study PRJEB22550) | activated sludge metagenome | feature: wastewater treatment plant; material: activated sludge; isolation source: Wastewater treatment plant of a petroleum refinery complex | place: Argentina: Zarate | collected... | reverse complement strand
CGACCCCAACCTTGGCAAGGTTGTGCTCTACCCCTGAGCTACACCCGCATCCATGCCGTCGCTTCGGCAGCGACGACGCCGTTCCTTTGCCCCAAGCCGGCGCTCATTTCAAGGGCCTGACACAAGATCGGGTAAAAAAGCGCCTTGCCCGCTGCCGCGCCCTCACTCCTTCACTGCGCCGGTCATCGACGAGACGTAGTAGTCGACGAAGAACGAATACAGGATCACTACCGGCAGAGAGCCCAGAAGGGCGCCGGCCATCAGCGCTCCCCATTCATAGACGTCCCCGCGCACAAGCTCGGTCAGGACGCCGACCGGGACCGTCTTGTTCTCCGAGGACCCGATCAGCGTCAGCGCATAGATGAACTCGTTCCACGAGAGCGTGAAGGCGAAGATGCCTGCCGAGATCAGACCCGGAACGGCCAGCGGCAGCATGATCTTGACCAGGATCTCCCAGCGCGAGGCACCGTCCACCAGGGCACATTCCTCCAGCTCGTAGGGAATCGAGCGGAAATAACCCATCAGAAGCCATGTGCAGAAGGGCACGAGGAAGGTCGGATAGGTCAGGATCAGCGCCATCTTGCTGTCGTAGATCCCGAGTCGGATCGTCATATAGGCCAGCGGGATGAACAGGATCGAGGGCGGGACGAGATAGGCGAGGAAGATCAGAAGCCCCGTGACCCGGGAGCCGTTGAAGCGCACGCGCTCGATTGCATAGGCGGCAAGCACCGCGCAGAAGAGCGACAGGATCGTCGAGCCGAGCGCGACGAGCAGCGTATTCCACAGCCAGCCCGGATAGGACGTCTCCGTCAGCAGGTATTTGACGTGCTGCAGGGTCGGCGACGTGGGCCAGAACGGGCTGTAGTCGTTGAAATTGGTCATCTCGGCATTCGGCTTCAGCGTCGTCACCGCCATCCAATAGAAGGGAAACAGCAGCACGAAGACGAAGACCGCGAGTGGCAGGTAGATGACCAGGATCCGCCGCGGCAGGCGGTTCAGATAGGTCATTCCCTCACGGTCGTCCACGAGATCCGCGTCACGGGAGGAGGTGGCGGCCATCAGTCGGCTCCCCCCTGCTGCCATTTGCGGCGCTGAAGGCCGAAATAGGAGAACAGGATCGCGGCGAGAAGGAAGGGCACCATCGCGACCGCGATCGCCGCGCCCTCTCCGAGCTGCCCGGACGAGAAGCGCTGGAAGCTGAGAGTCGCCATGAGATGGGTCGCGTTGAGAGGGCCGCCGCGGGTCAGCACCCAGATGAGCTGGAAATCGGTGAAGGTGAAGAGCACCGAGAAGGTCATCACCACGGCGATGATCGGCGTCAGCAGCGGCAGCGTGATGAAGCGGAACCGCTCCCAGGAGGTGGCGCCGTCGAGCGTCGCCGCTTCCTGAAGGGACGGCGAGATGGTCTGCAATCCTGCCAGCAGCGTGATGGCCACGAAGGGAATGCCGCGCCAGACATTGGCCGCGATCACCGACAGGCGCGCATTGGTGGGATCGCCGAGGAAGTTGATGGGCGAGGAGATCAGCCCGATCTTGATGAGGACCCAGGAGATGATCGAGAACTGGCTGTCGAAGATCCACCAGAAGGCCAGCGCCGAGAGCACCGTCGGCACGACCCAGGGCAGCAGCACCACCGCGCGGAAGAACGACTTGAACGGCAGGTTCTCGTTCAGGATCAGGGCCAGCCACAGGCCGAGCCCGAATTTCGCGATCGAGGCCGCGATGGTGTAGAGCAGCGTGTTGAAGACCGAGAGCCAGAAGATGGGATCGCCCGAGAGCGACTGGTAGTTCTCGAACCCGATGAACTCGCCCGGGCGGTTCAGCCGCGCATCCGTGAAGCCGAGCCAGACGCCGAGGCCCAGCGGATAGGTCAGGAAGAAAAGAAGGATCGCTGCCGCCGGCACCATGAAGGCGAAGCCGAGGAAGGCGCGGCTATGGCCGAGATCCTGCCAAAGAGACCTTTTGGCCGGGGCCGAGGTCAGGGCTGATGGAGCCATGGTCTGGTCGTTCGTCCCGGTTCCCGTTGCTCGTCCTCCCCGAGGGGAGGGGGTGGCGGGCGCCTCGCCGCGCCCGCCGGTCGTCTCAGGTGTTGCGATAGGCGCGCACGGCGCGCTGCTCGGCGCGCTTGGCCGCGTCCTCCGGCGTGCGCTGGCCGGTCGCGGCCTCCGCCACCATGTCCACCATGATGTAATCCGCCATGGCCGCGGCCGAGCCCGGCCCGAGCGGCCCCGCATAGCCGTTCGGACGCAGGGTCTCGGACGCCGTCTTGTAGGCCAGGTGGTTCGGGGAGGACGTCCAGATGGGATTGTCGATGAAGCTCTTCAGGGCCGGGCAGCAATAGGCCGAGGAATTCGTGATCCAGGAATCCATCTGCGGCTTCTCGAACATGAATTGCAGATAGGCCTTCGCCGCGTTGGGGAACTTGGTGTGCTTGAAGATGATGCATTCGGTCGTCTGGTGGAGCTCGACCGACTTGCCGATGGGACCGACCGGAAGCTTGATGGTCTTGATGTCCTCGGCGAGGGCGGCCAGGTTCGGATCGTTCTTCGCGGAGTAATAGAGCGAGACGCCGTTCGCCGTGACCGAGATGTCGCCGGCCAGGAAAGCCCGGTTGTTGTTGATGTCCAGCCACGATTCGGTGCCCGGAATGAACTGCTGGTAAAGCTCGCGCGCATATTTCAGCCCGGCGATGGTCTCGGCCGAATTGATGGTGACCTTGCCCTTCTCGTCCACCATCTTGCCGCCGTGGCTCCAGACGATCCAATGGGCATAGTTGTTGCCGTCGCCGACGGCCTTGCCATGGGCGAAGCCCATCGGCTTCGACTTGGCCTTCAGCGCCTTGGCAAGTTCGAGGAAGCCCTTGGTCTCGCTGGGGAACTCGGAGAAGCCGGCGGCCTTCACCATCGATTCGCGATAGCAGATCGCATTGCCGATCGTCGCGAGCGGCAGGGCGATGAACTTGTCGCCGAGCCGGCCGTAGGATTCGAGCCCCGGGAACCAGCCGCCATATCTCTTGCCGAGATCGTTGGCGACGTCCGTCACCTCGAGCAGCTTGTCAGGGTACTGGAAGGGATCGTCGAACCAGACGAGCATGACGTCGGGACCCGAGCCCGCGGTCGCTGCCGTCGCCGCCTTCGGCCGGATGTCCTCCCAGCTCTCCTTGTCGATGCGCACGGCGACGCCGGTGGCCTCGGTGAATTTCTTGGTATTGGCGATCCAGGATTCCTCGTCGCCCTTCACGAAGGGCGCCCAGCGCAACACGCGCAGGCTCGCGCCCGCTTCCGGCTTGTAGCTCGGGGCCTGGGCGAGGCCGGGCTGCGCTCCGAGCAGCGGCAGGGTTCCGGCGACAAGGCCGGTCGCGAGCAGATCGCGCCGATTGAAGCTCATCAAGTCTCTCCTGTCATGTGGTCCGAGCGCGGCTGCCTCCCGCGGAATCTCAGATCCTCTGCCCCGTCGCCTGGTCGAAAAGGTGAAGGACGCTCTGGTCCGGCTGGACGTGGATGGTCTCGCCGGGCTTGGGCAGCACCCGCTCGCGGAAGACGCAGAGCATTTCCTGCGTGCCCGCCTTGACCGAGAGCAGGGTCTCCGAGCCGGTCGGCTCGACGACGACGACCTTGACCGGAATGCCTTCCGCGGCGGGCTGGAAGTGCTCGGGCCGGATGCCGAGGATCAGCGCCTTTCCGTCCTGGCCGGACGGGCGCCGGGACAGCGGCACCGTGAATCCGCCATCGGCCACGAACTCGTTTCCGCTGCCGAGCTTGCCGGGAATGAAGTTCATCGCCGGCGAGCCGATGAAGCCCGCCACGAAGAGATTGGCCGGATTGTCGTAGAGATCGAGCGGCGCGCCGATCTGCTCGACATTGCCGTCATGCATGACCACGATCCGGTCAGCCATCGTCATGGCCTCGATCTGGTCGTGCGTCACGTAGACGGTCGTCGTTTTCAGGCGCTGGTGCAGTTCCTTGATCTCGGTGCGCATCGCGACGCGCAGCTTCGCGTCGAGATTCGAGAGCGGCTCGTCGAACAGGAAGACCTGCGGATCGCGGACGATGGCGCGCCCCATGGCGACGCGCTGGCGCTGGCCGCCCGAAAGCTGGCGCGGATAGCGGTCGAGCATCTTGCCGAGGCCCAGGATGCCGGCCGCCTGGCTCACGCGCTTGTCGATTTCCTCCGCGGGCGCCTTCCTGAGCTTCAGCGAGAAGGCCATGTTGTCGCGCACCGTCATATGCGGATAGAGCGCGTAGTTCTGGAACACCATGGCGATGTCCCGCTCCTTGGGCGGGACGTCGTTGACGACGCGGTTGCCGATCTTGATCTCCCCGCCCGAGATGTTCTCGAGCCCGGCGATCATGCGCAGCAGCGTCGATTTCCCGCAGCCCGACGGCCCGACCAGGATGACGAACTCGCCGTCCCTGATATCGACCGAGACCCCGTGCAGGATCTTCGTCGAGCCATAGGCTTTCCGAACGTCGTTGATGGTAACGGACGCCATCGTTCCTCCCGGAGCCCAGGCCGATCTACCGCCGGCCTTGTCCTCCATCCGTAGCACGCGCAGCCGTCCCGGCAATAGGCCGAAGGATCGAGGCCGCCCGCGAAGGCGCCGGCTACCGGGGAGCGATGGAGGCGGCGAGGGCCTCGACCCGCGGGACGATCTTGTCCCGGTCGAGAGAGCTCGCGATCGCGACGATTCGGATGTAGCCGGTCTTGTCGAAACGCATCAGTTGCAGCGTGCTCACCGCTTCCTGGCTGGCCCGATAGGTTCCACGTCCCTCGATCCGGCTCCAGCTCGCGCCGTCCTTGTCGGTCATCGACCGGGAGGCTACCGACACGTCGCTGACGCCGGCGATCGAGGAGAATGCCCGTTCCGCGAGCGCCTCGCGCTCGGCCTTGTCGTGCGCTCCGACCGCGCCGACCGCGCTGGCGACGATCACGACCGGCTGCGAGGCGTCCGGGATGGCGTCCCGCGGACCTTCGGTCAGAAGCAATCCCGAGCCCGAGATCACCCGGACGAGCCGGAACCCCGCCCGGTTGCCGATCCTGAACGGCAGGGAGGAAACCTGCTCCTCCAGGCTGGGGGGCGCCTTGAGCGAGATCGTCTTCAGGGCGCCTTCCACGGCGGCGTCCGGGAGGGCGGCGCTCTTCGCGTCGGGCACCTGGACGGTGATCATCACGGTGTTGGCGGGGCCCTTGGCGAGCAGCACCCATTTGCGGAACACCGTCCCATAGGCCGTCTGCCGCCCACGGATCAGCCGCCCGCCCTCGCCGCCGGCCACCTTCCAGTCGATCGCGGGGCCCGCGGCCTGCAAGCCGCTCGAGGCCAGCCCCTCCGGGGTGAAGGTCGCGAGAATCGCCGGATAGGCTTCGGCCGGCAATTCCCCGACCAGGATCGAGGCGCCCGTCTCGGGGCTCTCGAAGCCCGAAAAGGTCTTGGACGGGCGCATCCCCTTGGGGGGCGCGAGGCCGATCCCGGTCCCTGCCACATGGGATACCCCCTGGGCGAAAGCGGGAGGGGCGCAGAGAGCGGGCGCCGCGACGCACAGGGAGGCCGTCAGGAGGCCGGCCCGCAGGGCGCGGGCGGGGCGGGAAAGAGCGAGGCTGGACAGCATGGCGCAGGCGCATAGCCGAAAAACGAGGCGCCGTCGCGGCCCTGATTGTCTCAACCGTCTTCGGTCTGCGTCCCGCAGGGGACTGGCCGCCATGCGCCGCGCTCCCTACCCGAATCATCCCGCGCTGCTATGGAGCCGCCTCCTCCTGAACCGGCGATGCCGTGCCCGCCCCCACTCTTCACCCGCAGCCGCCGATCCATGCCCCGGCGCCGCTCGACCGGCCGCTCGGCGGAATCCTCATCGTCATCTGCGCCGGCTTCGTCTTCGGGATCTCCGACGCGACCGCGAAATACCTGACTCCCACCATCCCGGTCATCGAGATCGCCTGGATGCGCTGGCTCGGCTTCCTGGCGATCGTCTCGCCCATCATCGCCTATAGCCGGGGCGAGATCCTGCGCTCGCGGCGGCCGGTCCTTCAGACGGCCCGCGCCTTTTGCCTGCTCTTCTCGAGCCTGCTCTTCATCCTCGGCCTCTCCGCACTCCCCCTCGCCTCGGCGACGACCCTCAACTTCGTCTCGCCGATGCTCGTCACGGCGCTGTCGATTCCGCTCCTCGGCGAGCAGGTGGGGCTCAGGCGCTGGGCGGCGATCGGGGTCGGGCTGGTCGGGGTGCTGATCGTGGTCCGGCCCGGCACCGGCACCTTCGGCCCGGCGGCGCTCTTTCCGATGCTCTCGGCGGCGAGCTGGGCCATGGGCGTGGTCCTCACGCGCAAGCTCGCCGGCATCGACCGCGCCTGGACGGCCATGTGCTACGCGGCCATCGTCGGATTCGCCGCGCTCAGCGTCGCGGTGGCGCCCGTCTTCGTCGTGCCGACCTGGCGCGAGGCTGGGCTCGGAATGCTCGTCGCCATCGCCGCGACCGCCGGGCAATATCTCACCGTCCTCGCCTTCCAGCGCGCGCCGGCCTCGCTCCTCGCCCCCTTCAGCTACGTCCAGCTCATCTGGTCGACCTTCTTCGGCTACCTGATCTTCGGCAACCTGCCCGATCATTGGACCTGGGCCGGGGCGACGGTGATCATCGGGAGCGGCCTCTATACCGCCCATCGCGAGCGCGTCCGCCTGAAGCAGGAGCGCGCGAGCCGCGGCAGCGGACGCGCTTGAACCGCAGGCCCCTCCATGTGACTGAGGGGCATGGCCCTCTCCCCCGAAGAGATCGAACGCTATGCCCGCCACATCGTGCTGCGCGACGTCGGCGGACCCGGCCAGGCGAAGCTCGGCGCGGCGCGAGTGCTCGTCATCGGCGCGGGCGGCCTCGGCTCGCCACTGCTCCAGTATCTCGCCGCGGCCGGGATCGGCACCCTCGGCATCCTCGATGACGACACGGTCTCGCTGTCGAACCTCCAGCGGCAGGTCCTCGAACCTCCAGCGGCAGGTCCTGCACGGGACGCCCGACCTGCGCCGCCCCAAGGTCGAGAGCGCGCGGGACGCCGTCCGGCGGCTGAATCCCCATGTCGCGGTCGCGGCCCATCCGATGCGACTGACGCAGGAAAACGCGCGCGAGATCGTCGTCGGCTATGATGTCGTGGCCGATGGGTCGGACAATTTCGAGACCCGCTACGCCGTCTCCGATGCCTGCTTCCACGAAGGAAGGCCCCTCGTGACCGCGGCGCTCGGGCAGTTCGACGCCTCCCTCACCACCATCCGGGCGCACGAGAGAGGCCCGGACGGGCGTCCCAATCCCACCTATCGCTGCCTTTTCCCCGACCGTCCGCCGCCCGGCTCCGTCCCGACCTGCGCCGAGGCCGGCATCCTCGGCGCGCTGGCCGGGATCATGGGCGCGATGATGGCGCTCGAGGTGATCCGGGAGATCGTGGGCTTCGGCGAGGGGCTGGTCGGGCGCCTGCTGATGGTCGATGCGCTCTCGATGCGTTTCGAGACCCTGCGCTACGGCTGGGACGAGACGAACCCGCTGAGCGGGATGGGAGCCCCCTGACCGCGGCCGCCCTACTGCACCGTCTCGCCGCCGTCCCGCGCCCGGATCGCGTGCTGGAGGGCCTCCTCGCAGGCATCGCCGATCTCGACCAGCATGCCGATGGGAATCGGAATATCGACGCGCTGGTGCTCGATCGTCTCGAAGCGCAGGACCGCAAGGCTCTCGCCGAGCCCGATATCCTTCAGATCCGTGCAGATCGGGAGCTGGAACGGGCCGGGACCCTGGAGCGGAATCTCGATCGGCTCCGGGCCGCGCGGGCGCTCGTCCTTCTCGTCAGTCATTGCCGGCCTCCAGGCAGCATTTCTTGAACTTCTTGCCCGAGCCGCAGGGGCACGGATCGTTGCGGCCCACGGTCCGGTTCGGGTTGCGAGCCGGCTCCGAAGCCTCCTCGCCCTCCGGGTCGTCGAGGGCTTCGGCAAGCTCGCCCACCACGTCCTCGACATGGCCGAAGCCCTGGTCGTGGAAGCGCTCCGGGTTCTCGGGCGAGGCTTCCGCCTCCGCCATCGTCAGCGCGAACCATTCCGGGTCGTCGTCCTCCAGGAGCCGCGCATCCCGGCGCGCCGCCTCGACCAGCGGCAGGAGGTCGGAGAAGCCGAGAAGCGCGATCGCCTGCTCCCAGCCGGTCCAGGCGGCATCGCCCGCGCGGGCGGGACGCTCACGGTCGAACCTCGCCAGGAAGTCATGGGCCCGCCCGCGCGGAATGCGCCCCTCGAAGACGAGATAGGCATAGGCGCCGAACAGGCTCCAGCGGACGAACTCGTCCGCCTTCGGATCGAGGATCGCCTCTTCCAGCGCATCGGCATCGCCGTCGAAGGTGCTGGCGGCGAGCCTCGGCAGGGTCGCCGGGACGGCATCCCCCAGAAGCCGCGCTACCGCCTCCTCGTCGCGCCGCGCGATCCGCAGCAGCGGGCCGAAAAGACGCTCGTCGCGGCCATGGGCGAGCACATGGATGCCCCAGAACAGGAGGTTTGCCTCCCGCTCGTCGAGTTCCTCCCCCGCAGCCGCCCGCCCGGCGACCGAGAGGACGGCCGGGGCGATCCGGCCGGGCTGGAGCGTCGCCTCCTCCAGCGCCTCGACCGGCAGGTCGCGCGCACGCGACAGGGCCTCGACGAGCCGGGCGCGCCCGGCGGGGCCCGCGGGGATGTCGTCCGGCCCGCTCATGCGCGGAGCACCGCGCCGGCACGCTTGGCGGCGGCCTCGACGATCTTCTTCGACACGGCTTCGATCTCCTGGTCCGTGAGCGTCTTCCCGCGGGGCTGGAGCGTGACTTCGATGGCGACCGACTTCCGGCCCTCGCCGACGCCCGGCCCTTCGTACAGGTCGAAAACGCTCGTGGCCGCAATGAGGTTGCGGTCGACATTGCCCACCGCCCGCACGAGGTCGCCGGCCGGCACCTTGCGGTCGAGCACGAAGGCGAAGTCGCGCCGCACGGGCTGGAGATCCGAGAGGACGAGCTTCGGCTTCATCCTGGTCGGCCGCTCCTTCGGCGGCGGCAGGGCGTCGAGCGTGATCTCGAAGACGACGGCCGAGCCCTTGAGGTCGAGCTTCGCCATCACGGCCGGATGCACCTCGCCGAAATGGCCGACGATCGTCTTCGGCCCGAAGGACAAGGTTCCCGAGCGACCCGGATGGAGCCAGCCGGGGCCGCCGGCCGTCACCATCAACCCGGCCATGGGCAGGCCGAGGCCTGCAAGCAGCGCCTCGGCGTCCGCCTTCGCGTCGAAGGCGTCCACGGCGCGTGTCGTGCCGTCCCAGTGGCGGCCGGCACCGCCCTGGCGCGCGGTCCCGCGGCGCAGGCCCGACGCCCGCATCGTCTGGCCCTCCGGCTCGTCGCTCGCGAAGCACTGGCCGACCTCGAACAGGGCGACATCGGCAAAGCCGCGATCCGCATTGCGCCCGGCCGCCTTGAGCAGGCCCGGCAGGAGGCTCGGGCGCATGTCGGACAGGTCGGAGGCGATGGGGTTGGCCAGTTGCAGCGTCTCCGCCCCGCCCCCGAACAGTTCCGCCTCCTCATGTGCGATGAAGGCCCAGGTGACCGCCTCGACCATGCCGCGCGCGGCCAGCTCGCGCCTCGCAGCGAAGGTCCGGCGCTGGAGCACGGTGAGGACCGGCCTGATCACGCCGCCGTCGAGCCGCGCCAGCGGCTGCGCCGCGACCCGGTCGAGCCCGGCAATGCGGATGACCTCCTCGACGAGGTCGGCCTTGCCCTCGATATCCGGGCGCCAGGAGGGCGCCACGACCTGCGCCCGCTCGCCGGAGCCGGAGACCGCGAAGCCGAGCTTCTCCAGGATCGCCTCGGCCTCGGCGCGCGGCAGGTCGAGGCCGGATAGGCGCTTCACCTCGGCCCAGGGGAAATCGATCGCGCCTCCGGGACCGGGGATCGCCCCCGCGAAAGCGATCTTGGAGGGCTCGCCGCCGCACAGGTCGAGGACGAGGCGCGTCGCGAGATCGAGACCCGGCAGCGTGAAGGCGGGATCGACGCCGCGCTCGAAGCGGTAGCGGGCATCGGTGATGATGCCGAGCCGCCGCCCCGTCTGGGCGATGTTGAGCGGGTGCCAGAGCGCGGATTCGATGAGGACGTCCGTCGTCCCCTCGTCACAGCCCGAATGCTCGCCGCCCATGACGCCGGCGATGGATTCCGGGCCGTTCTCGTCGGCGATGACGACGATCTCGGGATCGAGCTTGTAGGTCCGGCCGTCGAGGGCGAGGATCTCCTCTCCCTCGCGCGCCCGGCGCACGGCGAGCCCGCCCCGCACCTTGGCCGCGTCGAAGACGTGCAGCGGCCGCCCCCGGTCGAAGGTGAGGAGGTTCGTGATGTCGACGAGCCGGTTGATCGGCCGAAGGCCGATCGACACGAGGCGGCGCTGGAGCCATTCGGGCGAGGGGCCGTTCGTCACGCCCCGCACGAAACGCAGCGCGAAGGCCGGGCACAGATGCCGGTCGTTCTCGGCGAAATCGAGCGCCAGCGGCACGGGGCAGGGATAGGAGCCCCGGACGGGCTCGGCAGGGTCGGGCTTCAGCGTGCCGATTCCCGCCGCGGCGAGGTCGCGCGCGATGCCGCGGACGGAGGTGCAGTCGGGCCGGTTCGGCGTCAGGTTGATCTCGATGAGCGGATCGCCGAGCCCGGCCCATTCGGCATAGGGCCGCCCGACCGGCGCATCTGCCGGCAGCTCGATGATGCCGTCGTGATCGTCCGACACTTCGAGTTCCGCGCCTGAGCACAGCATGCCGGCGCTCTCGACGCCGCGCACCTGGACCACGGCGAGGGTGATGTTCTTGCCGGGCACATAGGTGCCCGGCGGCGCGAAGACGCCCTTCATGCCGGCCCGCGCATTCGGCGCACCGCAAACCACCTGGATCGGCCCGCCCGCGCCGAGATCGACGCGGCAGACGCGGAGGCGATCCGCATTGGGATGCTGCTCGGCGGAGATCACGGAGGCGATCACGTAGGGGGCGAGCGCCTTCGCCTTGTCCTCGACGCGTTCCACCTCGAGCCCGATCCGCGTCAGCGCGTCGGTGATCTCGTCGAGGGTGGCGGAGGTGTCGAGGTGCTCTTTGAGCCAGGAGAGGGTGAATTTCATGAGTGTCGTTCGATCGCGGCGTAGATGGTGTCGAGCACGCTCGCATGCTCGTGAAGGACCTGGCCGTTCCAGAAGCGCAGGACCCGGTAGCCTTCCGAGGCGAACCAGGCATCGCGAGCCGCGTCCCTGGCGAGGCCGTCGTCGAAGCCGTGCTGCGCGCCGTCGATCTCGACGACGAGCCGTGCGGCGTGGCAGATGAAATCGGCGATGTAGGGGCCTATGGGCGCCTGGCGACGGAAGCCGAGCGCCGCGAAGCGATGTGCGCGCAGGCTGTGCCAGAGGCGGCGCTCGGCCGGCGTCAGGTCACGCCGCAGGCGGCGCGCATGGTTGCGCATCCGCGTCGACGTCGCGTCCCCCCTCTCCAGCTCTCCCCCACAAGGGGGGAGAGGGCCGGTTGGAGTTTGCGGAGACATCACCCCGTCAGCCCGCCGGCCAGCGTCGGCATGTCGAGCGGGCGGAAGCCGTAATGGTCGAGCCAGCGCACATCCGCGTCGAAGAAGGCGCGCAGGTCCGGCATGCCGTATTTCAGCATGGCGATGCG
>OEIU01001979.1_pt1 | contig 11664 bp, 10 predicted proteins | sample 1539221 | NCBI WGS metagenome assembly OEIU01 (sample SAMN03792071, study PRJEB22550) | activated sludge metagenome | feature: wastewater treatment plant; material: activated sludge; isolation source: Wastewater treatment plant of a petroleum refinery complex | place: Argentina: Zarate | collected... | reverse complement strand
GCACCGCACGTTCATCGCCGCTCAGCTGCGCGTCCAGCAGCAGCGGGTCGTCCCATTGAAAGCTTGCCTTGTCCATCACGACTTTTCCTCGTTGGCCGCGCTGCGCGGCAGGAAACGGTCGCCTTCGGCCAGCGGCGCGAAGCGGTAGCTGGCGGGTGTGCGGCTCAGCTTGATCGGTGCGCCGATGCCTTGGTAGCCGCCGGGCAGCTCGACCACCATCTCGCGGTGCGCGGTGTGCGGATGCTGCAGCGCCTGCGGCACCGACAGCACCGGCGCGCAGGGCACGCCGGCCTGGACCAGTGCGTCGGCGAGCGGCTTGCAGTCGTGCGTCGCGAGCAAGCGCTCGAGTTCGAGCTTCAGTGCCTCACGGTTCACCGAGCGTGCGCCGGCACTGGCGAAGCGCGCATCCTCGGCCAGCGCCGGCGCGCCGAGGTGGCGGCACAGGATCGCGAACTGCCGGTCGTTGCCGACGGCCAGGAAGATCGGCTCGCTGCCGGTGGCGAAGCTGTCGTAGGGGTAGATGTTCGGATGCGCGTTGCCGGTGCGCTCGGGCTCGCGGCCGTCGAGGAACCAGTTGGCGCCATGCGGGTGCAGCAGCGACAGCCCCGAGTCGTACAGCGCCGCCTCGACGAACTGGCCGCGCCCGCTGCGCTGCCGCTCCTGCAGCGCCAGCATCACGCCCAGCGCGGCATTCATCCCGGTGACCATGTCGACCACCGGCAGGCCCACGCGCAGCGGCGGACCGCCGGCCTCGCCGTTGACGCTCATGATGCCGCACAAAGCCTGCAGCGCCGCGTCGTAGCCGGGCAGGCCGCCGAGCGGCCCGTCGGCGCCGAAGCCGCTGACGCGCACGTGCACCAGCCGCGGGAAGCGTTCGGCCAGCGCGTCGTAGCCCAGACCCCACTTCTCCAGCGTGCCGGTCTTGAAGTTCTCGATCAGCACGTCGGCGTCGGCCAGCAGGCCGAGCAGCACCACGCGCCCCGCTTCGCTGGACAGATCCAGGCGCATCAGCCGCTTGTTGCGGTTCAGCCCCAGGTAGTACGAGGCGACGCCGTCAGCGGTGAACGGCGGGCCCCAGGCGCGCGTGTCGTCGCCCTGCGGCGGCTCGACCTTGAGCACGTCGGCACCGTGGTCGCCGAGGATCTGGCCGCACAGCGGCCCGCCGAGGATGCGCGACAGGTCGACGACGCGCAGGCCGTCGAGTGCGCCGGTGGAGGTCGGGGGCGTGGTCATGGCCGTGGCCTCAATCGATTTCGGCGCCGGAACTCTTGACGACGGCGCGCCACTTCGGCACCTCGGCCTGCATGAAGGCGGCCAGCTGCTCGGGCGAGGTCGAGGGTGCGAACTCCAGCCCCTGCGCCTGCAGCGTCTTGCGTACCTCGGGCTGCTTCAGCGCCTCGGCGAAAGCCTGGTTCAGCTTGTCGATCACCGGCTTGGGCGTGCCGGCAGGCACCACCAGGCCGAAGAACACGGACACGTCGTAGCCGGGGAAGCCCTGCTCGGCGATGGTCGGCACGTCCGGCAGCACCTGCGAGCGCTCCTGGGTCGTCACGCCGATGGCGCGCAGCTTGCCCGACTTGATGTGCGGCAGCGCAGTCAGCACGTCGGTGAAGGTCATCGAGACCTGGCCGCCGAGCAGGTCGTTCAGCGCCGGCCCCGTACCCTTGTAGGGAATGTGCGCGAAGTCGGTACCGGCCAGGTTGTTGAACAGCACGCCGGCCAGGTGCGACGAGGCGCCGTTGCCCGACGAGGCATAGCTGAGCTTGCCCGGATGGGCCTTGCCGTAGGCGACCAGTTCCTTGACGTTGTTCACCGGGACCGACGGATGCACGACCAGCACGTTCGGCAGGTGGCCGATCTGGATCACCGGTGCGAAGCTCTTCAGCGGGTCGTAGCCGACCTTCTTGTACAGGCTGACGTTGATGGCCAGCGGGCCCGAGGTGCCGAAGAGCAGCGTGTGGCCGTCCTTGTCGGCACGCGCCACCGCTTCGGCGCCGAGGTTGCCGCCGGCGCCGGCCTTGTTCTCGACGATCACCGGCTGGCCCAGCTTGACCGCGGCGGCCAATGTGCGCGCCATCGCGTCGGTGGGGCCGCCGGGCGCGAAGGGCACGACCATCGTCACCGGCTTGGTCGGGAAGCTCTGCGCCATGGTGTACGGGGCGGCGCCCAGCGCGCACATGGCGGTGAGTGCGAAAAGGTGGCGGCGGCGAAGGCTCATGTCTTGTCTCCAAGTGAAATGTGGACGCCCGAGCCGCCGCGAAGGCCGGGACCTTCGCGGCAGAACGAGCTTTGTTGAACCGTCGATGCGACGGTGCGCCGGCTTCAGCAGCCGAGCAGCAGTTGTTCGGCCTGCGCGGCTTCGCTGGAGCGGTCGTCGCTCAGCGGATCGCTCGGTTGCAGGCGGTGGCGCAGCACCAGCCGGGCGACCGTCATGCGCTCGGGCGACTGCATGCGGCTGGCTTCCCAGGCCATGGCAATGGCCGTCGTGATGTTGTACAGCGCCGTCCCCGCGCGGCGGGCGAGCGTGTCCGCGCCTTTTTCGGCGGCGGCCTCGGCCAGCACGCATACGCGATCCAGACACTGCTGGAATTCCTCGCGCAGGCCGGCATCGACGCCGCTTTCGGCGAGCAGCCGCTCCAGGTGCGTCTTCAGCGCCGGCAGCGATCCTTCGCGGCGGATGGCACGCACGACATCCAGCGCGACGATGTTGCTGGTGCCTTCCCAGACCGAGCCCAAGTGCGCGTCGCGCACCAGGCGCGGGTCGGACCACTCCTCGATGTAGCCGCAGCCGCCGCGCACTTCCATGGCGTCAGCCGTGACGTCGCGCGCGTCGCGCGTGGCGCGGAACTTGATCAGCGGCGTCAGGATGCGGATCAGCGCGTAGGCGCCGGGTTCGCCGTTGTCCGACCTGCGCAGGGCGTCGGCGGTCTGGAACATCATGGTGCGCGCCTGCTCGGCGGGCAGGATCAGCTTGAGCAGTTGCCTGCGCATCAGCGGCAGCTGGACCAGCGGCTTGCCGAAGGCCACGCGGTTGCGCGCGATGAACAGCGCCTCGCTGACGGCGCGGCGCATCAGTCCGGCCGAGCGCACGCCGTTGGACAGGCGCGAGTTGTTGACCATGTCGGCCATCTGCGGGAAGCCGCGGCCGCGCTCGCCGATGAGCCAGGCGCGCGCGCCGTTCATCTCGATCTCGCCGCTGGCCATCGAACGCGTGCCCATCTTGTCCTTCAGGCGGACGATGCGGTAGTGGTTGTGGCTGCCGTCGTCCAGGTCGCGCGGCAGCAGGAACAGCGACACGCCCTTCATGCCGTCGGCATCGCCTTCCACGCGCGCCAGCACCATGGCCAGCGCCGCATCGGGGTTGGAGCAGAACCACTTGTCGCCGCTCAGCAGCCACTGGCCCGGATGGTCGGGGTCGGGCCGGGCCAGCGTGGCCGTGGCCGAAATGTCCGAACCGGCGCCCTGCTCGGTCATGAACATGGCGCCTTGCGACAGCGTGTCCAGGTCGAGGCTGGTGAGCGAGGGCAGGTAGCGCGAGATCAGGTCGGGCTCGCCGTACTTCTTCAGCGTGCGGGTGAGCGAGTCGGTCATCGACACCGGGCAGCACAGACCGAATTCGGCCTGCGCGAACAGGAAGAACAGCACGTACTTGACGATCGGCGGCATCTTGCCCTGCCAGCCCAGCACGTCCTCGCGGTGAGACACCGCGGCCATGGCGAATTCGCCGAAGGCGTATTTCTCCATCTCGACGAAAGCCGGATGCTTGACGATCTTCTGCGCGTTCACGCCGGTGCGGTCGCGGTGCTCCAGCAGGGCCGGGTTGCGGTCGGCGATGGTCGCCAGTTCATCCAGCAGGCCGCCCGCCAGCCCGCCGAGGCGGCTGAGGTGCGGCTCGAGGTGCCTGACCAGGTCGGCCGGCAGGTAGACCTCGAGCAACCCCTTGATGAAGGGATCCGTGTCGTAGAGGTTGACGCCCTTCTGGTCAGGGATGGGGTTCAGCGCCGGGGTGCGGGGCGGGTTGGTGGTCATCACAGTCTCCTCCTTCGTCGAGGCACGAAGTCTGGATCCGGGGGCCATATCTGTCCAATACCGATTTCGGCTGAGTCGATATAATTTGTAAATCGTGGAGTTCCGTCACCTGCGTTACTTCCTGGTGCTGGCCGACGAACTGCACTTCGGCCGCGCGGCCCAGCGTCTGTCCATCACGCAGCCGCCGCTGTCGCTGAACATCCAGCAGCTCGAAGCCTCGGTCGGCGCGCGGCTCTTCGACCGCGACAGCAAGGGCGTGCGCCTGACCGCCGCCGGCGTGGCGTTTCGCGAGGCGGCGCGTGCGTTGCTGGCGCGCGCCGACGAGGCGCGGCTGTTGGCGCACGAGATCGGAGCCGGTCTGGTCGGCCGGCTGCGCGTGGGCTTCGTCGGCTCGGTGCTGTTTCGCGGCCTGCCGCAGGGTCTGGCGCGTTTTCAGGCCGAGCAGCCGCGCATCGAGGTCGCGCTCGTCGAGATGAACTCGCAGGAGCAGCTCGACGCGCTGATGCGCGACGAGATCGACCTGGGCTTCGTGCACACGCCGCAGGTGCCGGCCGCGGTGCACACCGAACTGCTGCACGAGGACCAGTTCCTGTGCTGCCTGCCGGCGACGCACCCGCTGGCGCAGCGGCGCAAGGTGCCGTTGCTGGCGTTGCGTGACGAGCCCTTCGTGCTGTTCTCGCGCCGCGCCTCGCCCGACTACCACGCGCGCATCGTCGCCATGTGCGCCGATTTCGGCTTTCAGCCGCTGCTGCGCCACGAAGTGCGCCACTGGCTGTCGGTGGTGTCGCTGGTGGCGCAGGGGCTGGGCGTGGCGGTGGTGCCGGCGCCGCTGCAACGCTCGGGCATGGCCGGCGCGGTGTTCCGGCCGCTGGCCGACGCGGCGCTGCCGTCGCCGGTGTACTGCGCCTGGAAGAGCGCGGTGGACCAGCCGGCGCGCGACCGCTTTGTGCAGACGCTGCGCGCGCTGCAGTGATCGGTGCGGCCGTGCCGGCGCGCCGCGTGATTGCGTAGCATCGCGGCCTTTGCGCCTGACGAGGGTTCCCATGAGCGAATCGACGCGTGTCACCGCCGCCGTGCTGATCATCGGCAACGAAATCCTGTCCGGCCGCACGCAGGACACCAACCTGGCGCATCTGGCGAAGACGCTGAACGGCTACGGCATCCAGCTGCGCGAGGCGCGCGTGGTGCCCGATGTCGAGGCCGAGATCGTCGCCGCGGTCAATGCGCTGCGCGCGCGCTGGGACTACCTGTTCACCACCGGCGGCATCGGGCCGACGCACGACGACATCACCGCCGACTGCGTGGCCAAGGCCTTCGGCGTGGAGCTGGAGATCAACGAGCAGATCGCCGAGCTGCTCCGTCGCCGGCCGTCGCCGCCGGAGGTGATGGCCTCGCGCATGCGCATGGCGCGCGTGCCGCGCGGCGCCGGGCTGATCGACAACCCGCTGGGGCCGCCGGGCTTTCGCATCGGCAACGTCTACGTGATGGCGGGTATCCCGCGCATCATGCAGCAGATGCTCGCCTCGCTCGACGGCAAGCTCGCGCGCGGCGTCGTCGTGCGCTCGCGCAGCGTCACCGCCTTCGTCAGCGAAGGCCAGATCGCCCGCGGCCTGGGCGAAGTCCAGGATCGCTTTGCGCGGGTCGATATCGGCAGCTATCCGTTCCAGCGCCAGGAGCGCTTCGGCACCACGCTGGTGATGCGCGGCAGCGACGAGGCCGAACTCGATGCGGCCTTGGCCGAGGTGGTGGCGCTGATCCACTCGCTGGGCGCGCAGCCGCAGGATATTCAGCAAGGCTGAAGAGGAAGATGCGGCCAAGCGACTGCAATCAGCACGCTCGGGGCCGCGTTGGCAGGGCGCCGCGATCAGCCGGCGAGGTCGGCCACGGCGCGCACCGCCGTCAGCGCCGACACGCCGATCAGCAGCTCGAGCACGCGGCGACGGAACGCTGCCTGCGACACGCCGGCGAAGCCACGCTGTCCGATGGCAATGCCGGCGAGCATCGGGGCCAGCAGCCAGGCGGTCCACTGCAGCATGGCCGTTCCGACCAGGTTTCCGGGCGCGCCGCTGCCCCAGGACAAGATGGCGGCCCAGGCCAGCGCATAGAGGTCGGTGAAGAGGAACAGCGCGATCAGCGTCGCGCGCATCGCCGCTGCGGCCATCGGGGACGCGGCGAGCAGCACCGCGACGGCGATGCCGCCGATCGCTGCGACGCCGTTCACCAGCCCCGAGATCAGGCCCGTCGCCAGCCTGGCGCCGGAGCTCGGGGCCAGCCCGATCGACACGCCGCCGCGCAGCAGCGCCGCGGCCGTGAGCAGCAGCGCGCCGATCAGCAGCCGCAGCGGCGTCTCCGGCAGCCAGGCGAGCAGCGCGACGCCGAGTGGGATGGCGATCGCATTGCCCAGCGCGAGCCAGCCCAGCCACGGCCAGTCGACGTCGCGCAGCGCGCCGCGCAGCAGGCTCAGGCTGGCCAGCACCTCGAGCACGAATACCGGCGGCACGACCTGGGCCGGCGACACGACGAGCGCCAGGCCGGCCACCGAGATCGCCGAGAAGCCGAAGCCGGCGAAGCCGCGCACCACACCGGCGGCGAGCACCACGCAGACCGCGTAGGCCATCGGCAGCGCCGGCAGCGGAGCGTCGATCTGAATCAGGCGATCCCCCGTGCGGCCGGCGCGATGGGGCTGCGATTCAGGGCGCCGCGGCCAGCGAGGCGAGCGCCGCCAGACACGCCAGCCAGGCGACGAGCGCCACCGCAGCGATGGCTGGCGTCGGCGGCGCAATCGTGGGCGCGGCGCTGAGAAGAACACGCCGGCGCCACCATCCGCAGCCCGCGGCAGCCAAGGCGCCGAGCAGCAGCGCCGCCGCGAGCATCGAGACGAGCGCGCCGCCGCTTGCCCAGGCGGTGCGCAGGGCAAGCAGGGCATTGACCAGGATAGCGAGCGCGGTGCGATTCCAGGCCAGCGCGGTGCGCTCGGCCTGCAGCCCGGCGTCTCGCGGCCCGGTGCGCGTGAGGCTCACTGCAGCAGCAGCAGGATCGCCATCACGGCGCAGATGAGCAGCGCGCCTGCAGCGAGCAGCGGAATCACCAGCGTCACCGGCAGCGGCCGCGCGTGACGCATGGCGATCTCGTTGGCACGCCAGCGCAGGTACGCCGCGGCGCTGAGGACGGCTGCGAGCGCCGCCAGCGCGATGCCCAGCGCGACCAGCACGAAATGCGGTTCGAGGCGCGTCGCGAACTGCTCGAGCAGCACGCCGCCGGCAAGCAGCGCCAGCGCCGTGCGGATCCAGGCGAGAAAGGTGCGCTCGTTGGCCAGCGAGAAGCGGTAGTCGGGCTCCTGGCCTTGGCGGCGCCAAGACGGTTCACGCATGCGATTCTCCGGCGACGACGCTTCGGTTCACGACATGCGCTGGTAGTACAGGTTCTGCGGGTGCTTCGCTTCGGCAAAGAACAACCAACGCTCGGCGAGCAGGCCGAAGTATTGCAGCAGCGCGGCGGCAGCCAATAGCGGCGCCGGCGCGGCGGGCGGCGTTGCGGATGCGAACACGGCGAAAGCCAGCAGCAGCAGCGGCAAGGCGAAGGCCAGCACGCCCACAGCCGCGCGCAGCAGCCGCAGTGTCCCGGCGCTGCGGCCGTGGAAGAACTCCCGCGTGTTGAACGAGCCGCCCATGAAGCCCTGCGCCTTCTGCTCGATGCGCGGATGCTTGATGCCGATGGCGGTCTGCAGCGTCGACTTCGGCGCCAGCGCCGCGTTGCGCCGCCATGCGGCGAGGCGTCCGGCCAGGCCGGCGAACGTGAAGGCGATGGCCCCGGCAGCAAAGAAGGGCAGCAGCGCTGGCGCGCGCAGTGCCGCCAGCGCCGCGGCCAGCGTCAGGCCGTTGGCGCAGCCGAGCAGCGTGAAGTTCAGCGGGGTCAGCGGCGTCGCCCATTCGCGCAGGAAGCGCATGCACGCGTAGATCATGCCGGTGCAGAGGAAGAGCAGCAGCGCCACCAGCGCGGCGAGCCCCCCGATCGGCAGCGCCCAATCGCTGCGCCCGGCAAGGTACGCCGCCGCCAAGGCCAGCGTCAGCGCGATGAAGCCGGGCAGCACGATGACCTCGCGCGACAGCCACGAGGTGCGCCACTGCGTCGCGGCGCGCCAGGCGCGCTCGGGGCGGCCGAGATGCAGGAAGCTGGCCGCCAGCCCCACCGTGGCCAGCGCGGCGGCGATGAGCGCGCCGAGCGCGGCGAAACCGGGGTCGACCGCCGCCGCGACCCAGCCGTGGCGTGTCGACCAGTCGGCGGCGACCAGCGCCAGCAGCAGCCCCTGGCCGGCGCCGGCCAGCGTGGTGAAGAAGACGACCGAGAGTGCGGGGTTCATCGTGCGGGCTCCCTCACCACGAAGTCACGTCCTCGAGCGACGGATCGCTCGGCTTCGGGATCGGCAGCCGGCCGTCCTTCTTCAGCGGGTTGTCGGCGCGCACCAGCTGGTCCTCCTGCGTCTGCGCCTCGGTACGGCGGCGCGGCAGATAGTGGTTGGCCGGCTGCGTGCCCCACTCGGGCATCAGCGCGTAGCCGCCGCGCTCGCGGATCGCCTTCGACACCACCGACTCCTCGTCGTGGATATCGCCGAACAGCCGCGCGCTGGTCGGGCAGGCCAGCACGCAGGCCGGCTGGCGGTCGCGCTCGGACAGGCTGGTGTCGTTGATGCGGTCGACGCACAAGGTGCACTTCTTCATCACCTTCTGCTGCTCGTCGATCTCGCGCACGCCGTAGGGGCAGGCCCACGAGCAGTACTTGCAGCCGATGCACTTGTCGTAGTCGACCAGGACGATGCCGTCCTCCTTGCGCTTGTACGACGCGCCGGTCGGGCACACCGGCACGCAGGGCGGGTCCTCGCAGTGCAGGCAGCTCTTCGGGAAGTGCACCGTCTGCGTGTTCGGGAACTCGCCGACCTCGAAGGTCTGCACGCGGTTGAAGAAGGTACCGTTCGGATCGGCATCGTAGGGGTTGAAGTCGGACAGCGTGCCGGCCGCGCCGGAGGTATTCCACTCCTTGCACGAGGTCACGCAGGCGTGGCAGCCGACGCAGACGTTGAGGTCGATGACCAATGCGAGCTGAGTCATGCGGACTTCCCTTCCGATTCGATGCGGCCGGCGACGAAGGCCTGCCACTTGCGCCGCGCCTTGCCCCATACGCCGGGCGCGTCGGGCAGCGGCGCGAACTGCGGCCAGCTTTCCTTCGGCTCGTCGGCGCCGGCAGGATAGATGCGCACGCGCACGTCGTACCAGCCGGCCTGGCCGGTGACCGGGTCGCTGTTCGAGATCACGCCGCGCGCGGCGCCGGGTTGCGGCAGTTCTTCGGAGATCAGGTGGTTCAGCAGGAAGCCGCGGCGCGACTCGTTGGCGTCGTTCGACAGCTGCCAGGCACCCTGCGCCTTGCCGATCGCGTTCCAGGTCCACACCGTGCCGGGTTCGACCGCCTCGCTGAAGCGGCACTGGCAGCGCACCTTGCCCCACCGCGACTCGACCCAGATCCAGTCGTCGTCGGCGATGCCCGCGGCGCGCGCCGTCTTCGGGTTGACGAACAGGTAGTTGTGGGTGTGGATCTGGCGCAGCCAGGCGTTCTGCGAGTCCCACGAGTGATACATCGCCATCGGCCGCTGCGTCAGCGCGGCCAGCGGGTACTTCTGCAGGTCGCTGGCCTGCACCTCGAGCGGCAGGCTCCAGAACGGCAGCGGGTCGAACCAGCGCTCGATGCGCGCGCGCAGGTGCTCGGGCGGCTGGCGGCCGGCGCGCTTGCCCTGCGCCGCGGAGCGGAAGCTCTGCAGCTCCTCGCTCCACAGCTGGATCAGCACCGGATCGGCGAAGCGGCGCAGCCGCGTGCGCTGCGCCCACTGCATGTAGCCCTTGTTCCAGTTGCGCATGTACTGGTAGGACTTGGGCAGCTCGTAGTGGAAGACGCAGTTGTGCTGCGCGTACATCTCCCACTGGCGCGGGTTCGGCTCGCCCTTCATGAACTTGCTGCCGTCGGCGCCGCGCCAGCCGGCCAGATAGCCGATGCCCGAGCCCGGCTCGGTCTCGAAGTTGACGATGAAGTCGGGGTAGTCGCGGAACTTGCGCGCGCCGTCGGGCCGCGTGAAGGCCGGGAACTTCAGCCGCGAGGCGAGCTCGATCAGCACTTCCTGGAAGGGCTTGCAGTCGCCGCTGACCGGCAGCACCGGCACGCGCACCGCGTCGACCGGGCCGTCGAACTCGCTGATCGGCCGGTCGAGCATCGACATCACGTCGTGCCGCTCGAGGTAGGTGGTGTCGGGCAGCACCAGATCGGCGAAGGCCGTCATCTCCGACTGGAAGGCGTCGCAGACGACGAGGAAGGGAATCTTGTATTCACCGTCCTCGCGTTTGTCGTTGAGCATCCTGCGCACCTCGGACGCGTTCATCGTCGAGTTCCAGGACATGTTGGCCATGAAGATCAACAGCGTGTCGATCGGATACGGGTCGCCGCGCCAGGCGTTGGTGATGGCGTTGTGCATCAGCCCGTGCACCGACAGCGGGTGCTCCCACGAGAAGCCCTTGTCCAGGCGCACCGGGCCACCCGCCTCGTCGAGGAACAGGTCGTCGGGCGACGCCGGCCAGCCCAGCGGCAGCCCGCCCAGCGGCGTATTCGGCTTGATCGCCGCCGGGCTGCTCGGCGGCTTGGCGCTCGGCGGCACGGCGCGCGGGAACGGCGCCTTGTGGCGGAAACCTCCGGGGCGGTCGATCGTGCCCAGCAGGCTCATCAGGACGGCCAGCGCGCGGATCGTCTGGAAGCCGTTCGAATGCGCGGCCAGGCCGCGCATGGCGTGGAACGCCACCGGGTTGCCGGTGACGATGTCGTGCTCCTTGCCCCAGCAGTCGGTCCAGGCGATCGGCAGTTCGATCTTCTGGTCGCGCGCGGTGATGCCCATCTCTTGGGCCAGGCGGCGGATCGTCTGCGCGGGGATGCCGGTGATGCCCTCGGCCCATTCGGGCGTGCAGCTGCGCACCCGTTCGGACAGCAGCTCGAAGGCCGGCTTGACCTTGCGCCCCTTCTGCGCCCCATTCGGCTCCCCGTCCGGCAGCGTGAACTCGCCGAGCAGGAAGGGGTCGGCGCCTTCGCGGTGCGTGGCCACCGGCTGGTTGGTGTGCCGGTCCCACCACAGCTTGTTCTGCGGGTACATCGCATTGACCTCGGGCGCCGACGCGTCGCGCACGTGCAGCCCGAAGTCGTCGCGGTCCTCGTCGACGTGGATCAACTGCCCGGCGTTCGAATAACGCACCAGGAACTCGCGGTCGTACAGGCCGGTGCGGATCAGTTCGTGGATGAAGGCCAACAGCAGCGCCCCGTCGGTGCCGGGGCGGATCGGCACCCACTCGTCGGCGATCGCCGAATAGCCGGTGCGCACCGGGTTGATCGACACGAAGCGCCCGCCCGCGCGCTTGAATTTGCTGATCGCGATCTTCAGCGGGTTGCTGTGGTGGTCTTCGGCAGTGCCGATCATCACGAACAGCTTGGCGCGGTCGAGGTCGGGGCCGCCGAACTCCCAGAACGAGCCGCCGATGGTGTAGATCATGCCGGCGGCCATGTTCACCGAGCAGAAGCCGCCGTGCGCGGCGTAGTTCGGCGTGCCGAACT
>OEIU01001977.1_pt1 | contig 11679 bp, 10 predicted proteins | sample 1539221 | NCBI WGS metagenome assembly OEIU01 (sample SAMN03792071, study PRJEB22550) | activated sludge metagenome | feature: wastewater treatment plant; material: activated sludge; isolation source: Wastewater treatment plant of a petroleum refinery complex | place: Argentina: Zarate | collected... | reverse complement strand
TGGCGCCCGGCGGCTTGGTGCCGGTCGATGCCGCGGCGCCCGTTTGTCACATCAGCTATTTCGAGGCCGATGCCTATGCGCGCTGGGCCGGCTGGCGCCTGCCCACCGAGTTCGAGTGGGAAGTCGCGGCGAGAAGCGGCCTCCTGGCCGGCGCTTTCGGTATTGTCTGGCAATGGACGCGCAGCGCCTATCTTGCCTATCCGGGCTATCGCGCCATTGAAGGCGCGCTCGGCGAATACAACGGCAAGTTCATGATCAACCAGATGGTGCTGCGCGGCGGCTCGCTCGCGACCCCTGAAGGTCATTCGCGTTTCAGCTACCGCAATTTCTTTCCGGCTTCCGCGCGCTGGCAGTTTTCCGGTCTGCGTCTTGTCGAACACGAGCACTGAGTTTGGGGTATTTCATGAAAGCCATGGTCGGGAAGGCGCGGCGCGAAGCGCCCATTGCGGAAGATTCGTTTCTGCACGATGTCGTGACGGGTTTGTCAGCGCAGCCGAAGTGGATGGCGGCGAAGCACTTCTACGATGCCGAAGGATCAAGGCTGTTCGAGTGCATCATGGAGCTGCCCGAATATTATCCGACCCGAAGCGAGATGCAGGCGCTGCGCGCCCATGCCGCAGCGATCTCGGCGCTCATCCCGGAAGGCGCGGCGCTCATTGAGCTTGGCTCGGGCTCGACCGCGAAAATCAGATTGCTGCTCGAGGCGGCGCCGCACATCGCGGCCTATGTGCCGGTCGATATCTCGGCCGATTATCTCGAGGAGCAGGCGCGGGAATTGCGCCGCGACTTCCCGCGATTGGAAGTGCTGCCCGTCACCGCCGATTTCACCAGGCCTTTTGAATTACCGCTCAGCGTGCGCAAGCTCGCGCGTGTTGGATTTTTTCCGGGCTCGACGATCGGCAATTTCGAGCCGCTCGCAGCGGTGGCTTTCCTGCGCAATGCCGCGCGCATTCTCGGCGGCGGCGCTTCGCTGGTGATCGGCGTCGATCTCGTCAAGGACGAGCGCGTGCTGAACGCCGCCTATAACGACAAGGCGGGCGTCACCGCCGCCTTCAATCTCAACCTTCTCGCCCGCATCAACCGCGAGGCGGGCGGCAATTTCGACCTTGGCGCGTTTTCGCACCGCGCCTTCTTCAACACGGCGCGCGAACGGATCGAGATGCATCTTGTGAGCCGGAAGCAGCAGCGCGTCACGGTCGGCGGCGAGACGTTCGACTTCGCGCCCGGCGAGACGATTCACACCGAAAACAGCTACAAATACAGCCGTACGGGCTTTCGTGACCTTGCGCGCCAGGCCGGCTGGCTCGAAGAAGCATTATGGACGGACGACGCCGGCAATTTCTCGGTGCGCGTCATGACGGCGCGCTAAGCCTTCTCGATCCGGAAGATGAGGCGGTCTTCGCCATGCTCGCTCATGAGCAGCCGGTCGCCGGTCCTTTGCAGGAGGTGAGGGATGTCGATCGCCGCCATCGGGTCGGTGCATTCGACGATCAGCCGGTCGCCCGCCTGCAGCGAAGCCAGCATTTTCTCCGTCTTTAGCGCGGGTAGCGGGCACTTCAGCCCTTTCAGATCAAGGTTAATATCAGTCATGAATGCCCATCATGCAGATTCCCTCAGGCGAAATTCCCTATAGCATGACGACGCAATCGCTTTGCCGCTGCATACCGGCTTCGGCTAGGGAGGGGGTCATGCCGTCCGACACTTATGCTTCGCAACGTATCGCGAAGCTGACGCCGCTCGACGATGTCTTCCGCAAGCTCGACGCGCTCGCGCAACCTGTCGCCGCGCGCACCATCGCGCTTGCCCGCGCCGGGCACCTTGTGTTGGCCGAAGATGTACGTCTCGCGGCCGCGAAGCCCGCGCGCGCCATCGTCTTGCAGGACGGCCATGCGGTGGCCTCGAAGGACGTCACCGACGCCGGGCCTTACACCCCGATGGCGGCGAAGACAGTCTGGATCGAAGCAGGCGAAGCTTTGCCTGATGGCTTCGATGCCGTGCTCGTGCCCGATGCCGTCAACGAAAGCGGCGAGGCGATGGAGCCCGCGGTGCCCGGCGAGGGCGTGTGGCCGCAGGCCGCCGACGGCCAGGCGGGCAGCCTTCTTTCGCAGGCCGGCGAGCAGTTGCGCGCCATCGACATCGCCGTGCTCGAAACGCTCGGCGTCAAGGATGCCTCGGTGCGCGTGCCGAAGATCGCGCTCGTCGCCGTTCGGCAAGATCGGCAGCCATTGCTTGCGCTGTTCTCACGCATGATCGCGGTGAGCGGCGGCGAGGTTATCAATGCCGTATCGCTGGAAGATGCTTTCGCGAATGAGAGCGCCGACGCCGTGATCGTGCTCGGCGGCAGCGGCATGGGCCGCAGCGATAAAAGCGTCACGACCCTTGCCCGGGAAGGGCACGTCGAAATTCATGGCTTTGCATTGAAGCCCGGCGAAACGGCGGCGCTTGGTGACGTCGCCAAGCGGCCGGTGCTTGTGGTGCCGGGCCGCTTCGATGCGGCACTCGCGGTTTTCGCGGTCATGGGTTTGCGGCTGATTGCGAAACTTTCCGGTCGCACCAGATATATTGTGCAGATGCCGATCACGCTGTCGCGCAAACTCGCTTCGCAAGTGGGTATCGCCGAGTTTGTACCGCTCGCCCGCACCGGCAAGAGCGAGGCCGAACCGGTCGCGACCGGAACGCTGCCGCTCGCGGCCCTTGCGCGCAGCGACGGTTGGCTCATGGTGCCGGCTGGAAGTGAAGGCTATCCGGCGGGTAGCCAGGTCGAAATGAGGTTTCTGCCGTGAGCGGTGACAAACGATATGAGAGTCTGCTGGCTGCCGTGCGCAGCGCCGCACGTCAGGAGCAGTTTCTCGAAGTGGTTTCGGCTGAGGATGCCCATGCGCGCTTCGCTGGGGCGATCGAGCTCACGCCGAAAGGAGTCGAGAAGGTCGCGCTCGCCGCGGCGCACAATCGCGTGCTTGCAGAGGATACGCTGGCGCCGGTCGATGCGCCGCCGTTCGATCGCTCATCGGTCGACGGCTTCGCCGTGCGCAGCGTGGATACGTTGAGCGCGAGCGACGCAAGCCCAAAACGATTGCAGCTCAACGGCGAAGTGCTCGCCTGCGGCGTATTCCCGCGCGTGCCGATCGCCACCGGCACGGCAACGGCAATCGCGACCGGCGGCGTCATTCCGCGCGGCGCCGATGCCGTCGCCATGATTGAATGGACCGATCTTGTCGAGACCGAAGACGGCCCGGCGATCGATCTTCGCCGCGCTGTGGCGGCGGGGCAATTCGTTGCCTTCGCCGGCTCCGACATCGCACGCGGAGAAACCGTATTGCGCAAGGGCACGCTGATCGGTTCGCGCGAGATCGGCATGCTGGCCGCCTGCGGCATCGCGCGCGTGAAAGTGGTCCGGCGGCCGAAGGTCGCCGTACTTTCGACCGGCGACGAACTGATCCCGCCGGGTGAACCGCTCAAACCTGGCGGCGTTTACGATTCCAATAGCGCGTTTGTTGCCGCGGCCGTGCGCGAAGCGGGCGGCGAGCCAGTCAGTTTCGGCGTCTTTCCCGACAACGAAGCGCAGCTTTCCGATGCCGTGCGCCAGGCGCTGTCCGAGTGCGATATGGTCGTGCTCTCCGGCGGTACCTCGAAGGGTGCGGGCGACCTTTCGCACCAGATCATCCCGCGTCTCGGCAAGCCGGGCATCCTTGTGCATGGCGTGGCGCTCAAGCCCGGCAAGCCCTTGTGCCTCGCCGTGATCGGCAAGAAGCCGATCGTCGTGCTGCCGGGATTCCCGACTTCGGCGATCTTCACGTTTCACGAATTCGTCGCGCCGGTGATCCGCGCTTTCGCCGGGTTGCCGCAACAGGCAGCCGATACCGTGAACGCCACCGTGCCGGTACGCGTGCCGTCCGAGCTTGGCCGTCAGGAATTCGTGCTCGTGGCGCTCGTCGCGAAAGACGACGGGCTCGTCGCGTTTCCGTCGAACAAGGGCTCGGGCGCCGTCACGGCGTTCTCCGAAGCCGACGGCTTCATCGAAGTCGATGCGCTGGCGAACGCGCTCGATGCCGGCACGCCTGCGGCCGTGACACTGATCGGCAAGGCGGCGCGCGCACCAGACCTTGTCATCATGGGCAGCCATTGCGTCGCGCTTGATGTGGTACTGAACGCCATCGCCGGCCAGGGCTTCGTCATCCGCAAGATTGCACTTGGCAGCCAGGGCGGCGTCACTGCCGCGAAGCGCGGCGAGTGCGATCTTGCGCCGACGCATCTGATGGATCCCGCGACCGGCACCTACAACAGGCATCTCCTTGCGCCCGGGCTCGCGCTTGTGCCCGGCTGGCGCCGCATGCAGGGTTTTGTTTATCGCAAGGACGACGAGCGTTTCGAGGGCAAGGATGCGAAGGAAGCAATCAAGGCGGCGCTTGCCGACAGGCGCGCCATCATGGTCAACCGTAATCAGGGCGCGGGCACGCGCATCCTGATCGACCGGCTGCTTGCCGGCGAGAAACCGGCGGGTTACGGCAATCAGCCGCGCTCCCATAACGCGGTGGCGGCGGCGGTCAGCCAGGGCCGCGCCGACTGGGGGATCGCCATTTCGCAGGTTGCCGAACTTTACGGCCTCGGCTTTTTGCCGCTCACGCCCGAGCACTACGACTTTCTGCTGGTCGAGTCGCGCCGCGAGCGGCCTGCGGTGAAGGCATTTCTTGCAGCGCTGCACGATCCGGCGGTCCGTGAGAAAATCGCCGCGCTCGGCATGAGCCCCGCGGCGGAGTAAGATCACAGAATGAGCACGACGAAAAACACCATGCGCGTGATCGGCCTTGCCGGCGCGAGCGGCTCGGGCAAGACGACGCTGATGGCCAGGCTGTTGCCGGCGCTGATCCGGCGCGGGCGCAAGGTCTCGACCATCAAGCACGCGCATCATCACTTTGATCTCGACAAACCGGGCAAGGATTCCTTCGCCCATCGCGAGGCCGGCGCTTCCGAAGTCTTCATCTCATCAAGCAATCGCTGGGCGCAGATGCACGAGCTGCGCGGCGAGCCGGAACTGCATCTTCACGAGATCATCAGGAAAATCACCCCGGTCGATCTCGTGATCGTCGAGGGTTTCAAGCGTGAGGCCCATCCCAAGATCGAGGTTCATCGCGCCGAAGTCGGCAAGCCCTTGTTGCAGCCGGACGATCCGTGGAGCGTCGCAATTGCCGCGATCGGTGCGATCGGCAACGCGAGCGTGCCGGTCGTCGGCCTCGACGATATCGAGAAGATCGCCGACATCGTGCTGGCAGAAGCGATGCCAGTCGAGGATCTGAGCGGCGCTGCAGCGGCGATGACGGCCGCGGAGGCCTGAATGGCCCAGCTCACCGACGATTGCTTCGCCTTCAACGGCCCGCTGATGCCGATCGAGGAAGCGCATCGGCGGATGACGGGGCAAATTCCCCCCGTGACCGAAACCGAAAGCGTGCCGCTTGCTGCAGCCTTCGGCCGTGTCGCCGCCGAAGACATCAGGGCGCCGATCGCGCTGCCGTCGTTCGAGAATTCGGCCGTCGACGGCTATGCCGTCCGCCATGGCGATATCGGCGCGAGCGGCGACACGCAGTTCCGCATCGTCGAGCGCGTCTTTGCGGGTGAAAGCCCTGCGCGCGCGCTCGCGAGCGGTGAGTCGGCGCGCATCTTCACCGGCGCGCCGATGCCGGCCGGTGCCGACACTGTTTACATGCAGGAGGATTGCCGCGAGCAAGGCGATTTCGTCATTGTGCCGCCGGGACTGCGGATCGGCGCCAATCGTCGCTTGCCGGGTGAGGACGTGAAAGAGGGCGCGGTCGCGATGCCAAAGGGTCGCCGCTTGAAGCCGCAGGATGTCGCGCTTGCCGCGGCGCTCGGCATCGAGCGCATCGCCGTGCGCCGCCGTGTCAAGGTTGCGCTGTTTTCGACCGGCAACGAAATCGTCGAGCCGGGGAAAAAACTGCCCGTCGCGGCGCTTTACGACGCCAACCGTTATCTGCTGCTGGGGCTTCTTCGCGTGCTCGGCGTCGAGGTCAGCGATCTCGGCATTCTCTCCGATGATGCGAAGACCCTGGAGAAAAAAATTGCCGAGGCCGCGCGCAACCATGATCTCGTGTTGACGTCCGGCGGCGTTTCGACCGGCGAGGCCGATTACGTCAAGAGCGCGGTCGAGAACATCGGCAAGCTCGTGCTGTGGCGTATCGCCATCAAGCCCGGACGGCCGGTCGCGATGGGGGTGATTTCAGGCGCGGCCTTCGCGGGGCTGCCGGGCAATCCGGCGGCGGTGTTTGTGACCTTCGCGCATATCGTGCGGCCGCTGCTTCTGCGTTTGATGGGTGCGGGGATGGAGCCGCTCACGGCGCTGCCCGTGCGCGCCGCCTTCGATTACCGCAAGAAAAAGGATCGCCGCGAATATGTCCGCGTCGCGCTGAAGCGCGCGCCGGACGGCGTCTTCGAGGCCCACAAGCATGCGCAGGAAGGCGCAGGCGTCATCACCTCGCTGACCGAAACCGACGGCTTCGCCGAACTGCCCGAGACGGTAACGGCCGTGAAGACCGGTGAAATGATCGGCTTTATTTCTTACGCCGCGCTCGCGGTTTAGATATCAGGGTACTGCCGTGCGAGTGCCTCGGCTGCCGCGCGATCTTCCGGCGTATTGACGTTGAAGAACGGATCGACCGGCGTATCCGGCCACGCGGCGCTAGCGGCACTGTGCCGTCCAACCCAGACTCCGACCTTGTGCAGCTTCTCCGTGAGAAGCGCCGCGCGCAAATCCTCGCGCAACACGGTCGGAAAAATCCCCGCGACCGGGTGTATCCGCCCGCCGGTGCTGGCGCAGGCGAGCGGCGTGTTTGAAGCCCGCCGCGCGGCGTGCAGCCTGGCAACGAGATCGCGCGGCAAAAACGGGCAATCGCCCGGCACCGTCGCGATCCATTCGACCCCCGGGGCATTTTCCGCCGCCCAGTCGAGCCCGGCGAGAATGCCGGCGAGCGGTCCTGCGAAATCCGGCACGCTGTCGGCAACGACCGGATAACCGAACGGCGTAAAGCGCGCCGGATCGCCGTTGGCATTGATGACGAGGCCTGCGCATTGCGGCCGGAAGCGTTCAAGAACGCGCGCCAGAATCGTCTCGCCATTGATCGTAATGAGCGGCTTGTCGCCGCCGCCCATGCGGCGCGCGAGGCCGCCGGCGAGCACAAGCCCGAGCGTGGGGGGATGAGAAGCCATGCCGGAACCTAAAGCATGATCGCGAAAAGCGGGAACGGGTTTTCGGGAAAGATCATGTCCGGAAGTCCGGCATGGCGGCGCAAACCACGAACCCGATCGCAATCGGCGCCCGCGGTTGGCGGGTGCCGGCAGCTTCCGGGTCAGTCATGAATGTCGACTAGACCTTGAAGCGCGGATCGAGATAATCGCGCAGCGAATCGCCGAACAGATTGAAGGCGAAGACCGCAAGGCTGATGGCGATGCCCGGAAACAGGATCATCCAGGGCGCCTGGCTGTAGAACTCCTGCGAGGTGCCCGACAGCATCAGGCCCCAGGCTGCCGTCGGCTCGGTCACGCCGAGGCCGAGGAACGAGAGCGATGCTTCCAGCAGGATCGCCTGCGCGATGAAGGCGGTGAACATGATGAGGAACGGCGCGACGACGTTCGGCGCGATGTGGCGGAAGATGATGCGTGTGCTGCTGTAGCCGGCGGCGCGGGCGGCGTCGATATAGGGCAGACCGCGGATGGCGAGCGTCGCCGAGCGCACGACGACCGCGAGCGCCAGCACGATGATCGGGAACGCCAGCAGCACGTCCATGAGCCGCTCGATCGTCATGTCAATACGGCCGCCGTAATAGGCCGAGATCATGCCGATGATCGCGCCGATGCTCGAGCCCAGCATCGAGGAGAGGAAGCCGACGGCGAGCGCCGTGCGCGCGCCGTAGATGATGCGCGAGAAGACGTCGCGGCCGAAGGCGTCGGTGCCCATCCAGTGCTCCCACGACGGCGGCGCCAGCATAGCGCCGTAATCGAGCTGCAGCGGATCGTAGGGCGCAACGAAATCGGCGAACACGCCGGCGATGAACAGCACGATGATGAACACGAGCCCGGCCATGCCGGTCGGCTGCGTGCGCGCAAACGCAATGATCGGATGCCGCGCCTTGCGCTCGCGGAAGTCGATGTCGGAGGAAGTCGTTGTCGTCATGTCACGAATACCGGATGCGCGGGTCGAGCACGGAGTACAGCAGGTCGACCACGAAATTGACGAGGATGAAGAAGGCGGCGACCAGCATGACCAGCGCCTGCACCATGGTGTAGTCGGCGCGGGTGACGGACTCGACGAACAGCTTGCCGATGCCGTTGAGGTTGAACACCTGCTCGGTCACGACGAGACCGCCGATCAGGAAGGCGAATTCGAGCCCGATCACCGTCACCACCGGCAGCATGGCGTTGCGGATGGCATGACGCGAAAGCACGAGGCGCTCGTAGACACCCTTGGCGCGCGCGGTGCGGATGTAGTCCTCCTGCAGCACTTCGAGCAGCGTCGAGCGTGTCATGCGGGTCGCGACCGCCGAATAGCGATAGCCGACGGCAATTGCCGGCCAGATCAGCTGGGAGAGATTCCGAATGGGGTCCTCCCAGATCGGCGTATAGGTGAGAGGCGGAATCCAGTTGAAGGTGAGCAGCAAGCCCAGAATGATGAGCATGCCGAGCCAGAACGAGGGCACGGCAAGGCCGGCGATGGCAAAGGCACGGATGACGTGGTCGATCCAGGTGTTGTTGTACAGCGCCGAGATCGTGCCGAGCGGGATCGAAATCGTCACCGCCAGAATCGTCGCCATGATCGCGACCTGAAGTGAAAGGCCGAGGCGGGCGCCGATTTCATCGATCACCGGGCGGCCGGTCCACATCGACGTGCCGAAGTCGCCGACCATGATGCCGGTGATCCAGTGATAGAACTGATAGAGCAGCGGCTGGTCGAGGCCGAGCCGCGCGCGCTCGAGCGCGAGGGCCTCGGGGCTGACCTGCCCGCCGTCCATCAGCATGCGCATCTCGACGATATCGCCGGGCATCGCCCGCAGCAGGATAAACACCAGTACGGCGACGCCGAACAGGGTCGGGATCATCAGAAAGAAGCGGCGGATCGTGTAGCGGAGCATGACAGGTCCTGTGCTCGCGGGCGGAATTAGAAACCGGGCGGCGGGTCACGCCGCCCGGTCGATGTTGCGGATTACTGGCTGAGCCAGACGTCCTGGAGGTCCTGGTTGATGTAGTGGCTCGGCGACATGTGCCAGCCGTGCATCTGCTTCCAGGTCACGACGATGCGGTGCCACCAGATGACCGGAAATGTATCGGCCTCGGTGAGGATGTGCTTCTCCAGCTCGCGCAGGATCGCAGCACGCTTCTTGGGGTCGAGCTCGCGCTTCTGCTTCTCGTACAATTCGTCGATCTTGCGGTCGATGTTGCCGCTGTAGTTGATCGTCGCTTTGTCGGACGAGAGATACTTCAGGAGTTGCAGGTTCGGATCGTCGACGGCGTCACAGTTGAAGTCGAGGCCGACGTCGTAGTTGCCGCTGCGCAGATTGCCGATATAGGCCTTGGTTTCCGGCTGTTCATGCTCGGCGGTAACGCCGATCTGGCGCCACTGGTCGACCACGAATACGCCGACCGGCGTATAGGGCATCGGCACGTTGCGGTTCAGGAACTTGAACTTGAGGTCCTTGACGCCGGCGTCGGCGAGCAGCTTCTTCGCCTCGGCCCGCGCCTTGTTGATGTCCTTGCCGAAGCCCGGATAGGTTTCGAGTTCGGCATTGGACGCGGCGAGCTCATAGCCCGGACGCAGCACGCCGCCTACAGGGCCGACGACTGCGATCTTGGACAGGGCTTCCGAGCCCTTCCAGCGGTCGATGGCGAGCGAAAGCGCCCGGCGAACGCGGGCGTCGTCGAACGGCTTCTTCTTTGTGTTGAACGTTACCACCAGGCTGCATACCCAGGGCGACTCGGCGACGTTGATTTTGTCGCCGAGCGCATCCATGAGCTTCTTCTTGTCGGCGGGCGACTGGCCGCGGAACTCCGCCAGCACTTCGCCTGCCTGTAGTGCGTTCACGCGGGCCGAGGTGTTGGTCATGAAGATCGCGCGGAAGCCGTCGAGATAGGGACGGTCCTTGACGAAGTAATCGGCGAAGCGCTCGCCGACCCAGTGCGAGCCGGCGGCGTGTTCGACGAACTTGAACGGGCCGGTGCCCATGACGTTCTTTTCAGGGAACTTCGGATCTTCTTTCAGCTTGGCGGCGCTGTAGATGCAGTCCCACGGCGACGCGAAGTTGGTGAGCATCGAGGCGTTGGGCGCCTTGAGCTTGAAGATCACCGTGTTCGCATCGGGCGTTTCGATCGAGGCAATATCCTCGTAGGCCGCCTTGCGGATCGACACTACGCCTTGCGGCGGATGCGCGATGCGCTCATAGCTCGCCTTGACGTCGGCCGAGCTGAATGCCGAACCGTCATGGAATTTGACGTTCGGGTGCAGCTTGAACGTGTAGGTCAGGCCGTCGGGCGCAACCGTCCACGACTGGGCGAGATCGCCGATGACCTTCGGGTAGTTAACCGGGTCGAATTTCAGCAGCGTATTATAGTGCGGCCGCACCGGATGAATGAAGGCGAACGATGTCGCGGCGTGACAGTCGTAGTTCGGTGGTTCGGCGCCGACGGCAAATTTCAGGATGCCGCCTTTCTTCGGTGTCTGGGCATCCACACCGCCCGTTGTCAGGGCAAGTGCGGAAAGTCCCAGTATCAAAGCTCCTAGACGTAACTTCATGTCATTCCTCCTCAGTCTTGGTCCTTCACGGTGTCGTTTCTTGTCGTTGCAGATAGCTCGTTCTTCATCGCCTGCTGTCAAACCTTGATGCAGGCGGCGAAGTGTCCCGGACGCTTTTCCTCGAGCGGCGGAACGATTTGCCGGCACTCTTCGCTGGCGATCGGACAACGCGTATTAAAGACGCATCCGGTCGGCGGCGCCAGATGGCTCGGCAATTCTCCTTTGATCAGCCGCGGCTCGCGGCTCTTTTCGATTGTGGGATCAGGCACCGGAGCCGCGTCGAGCAGGACTTTGGTATAGGGATGCAGCGGCCCGTTATAGAGCGCATCGCGATCCGTGATCTCCATCACGCGGCCAAAATACATGACGACGACGCGCATCGAAATGTGGCGGACGACGGCAAGGTCATGGGCGATGAACAGATAGGCAAGGCCGAGCCGGCGCTGCAGGTCTTCGAGCAGATTGATGATCTGTCCCTGAATCGACACGTCGAGCGCGGAAACCGCTTCGTCGCAGACAATGAACGAAGGTTCCATGGCGAGCGCGCGGGCAATGCCGACGCGCTGACGCTGGCCCCCCGATAGCTGATGCGGGTAGCGTGCAGCCATCTCCGGCCGCAGGCCGACCTGCTCGAGCAGTTCGCCGACGCGCGCCTCGGCGCCGCGCTTGCCGCCGGCGAGGTTATAGACCTTGAGCGGCTCGCCGATGATCTGGCCGACCGTCATGCGCGGATTGAGCGACGAATATGGGTCCTGGAAGATCGCCTGGATCTGGCGCCGCACCACCCGCATCTCCTTGGTCGAGCTGTGGGTGATGTCGTCGCCGGCGAACTCGATGCTGCCGCCGGTCGCCTCTTCGAGCCTGAGGACGGTGCGGCCGACCGTGGTCTT
>OEIU01001976.1_pt1 | contig 11679 bp, 11 predicted proteins | sample 1539221 | NCBI WGS metagenome assembly OEIU01 (sample SAMN03792071, study PRJEB22550) | activated sludge metagenome | feature: wastewater treatment plant; material: activated sludge; isolation source: Wastewater treatment plant of a petroleum refinery complex | place: Argentina: Zarate | collected... | reverse complement strand
CGGCCCGCGCACCGTCCCGCTGAACGGCGAGCACATCGCCCGCGCTTTCCAGACGATCGTCGACGACTATGTCAGGCGGCGCTACGGCCGGCGCCATTCCACCGATCAGGTGGCCGGCGCCTGACGCCGGCCGCTGCAAGTTGCCGATCAGATGCGGCCGATCAGATGAGCAAGACAGAACGCATTCAGGGTGTGCGCGGCATGAACGACGTGCTGCCCGACGACGAGGCCTTGTGGAGCCGGCTGGAAGACGCGGTGGCGGCGGTGATGGCCAGCTACGCGTACCAGCGGATCCGCACGCCGATCCTCGAGTCGACGAAGCTGTTCGTGCGCGGCATCGGCGAGGTCACCGACATCGTCGAGAAGGAGATGTACTCGTTCAACGACGCGCTGAACGGCGAGGCGCTGTCGATGCGCCCCGAGAACACCGCCGGCGTCGTGCGCGCGGTCATCGAGCACAACCTGCTGTACGACGGGCCCAAGCGCCTGTGGTACGCCGGCCCGATGTTCCGCCACGAACGGCCGCAGAAGGGCCGCTACCGCCAGTTCCATCAGGTCGGCGCGGAGGCGATGGGCCTGGCCGGCCCCGATGCCGACGCCGAGGTGATCCTGCTGTGCCGGCGCCTGTGGGACGACCTGGCGCTCGAAGGCGTGCAGCTCGAGATCAACACGCTGGGGGCACCGGCCGAACGGCGCCAGCACCGCGAGGCGCTGATCGCGCACTTCGAGGCGCATGCCGACCGCCTGGACGCCGATGCCCGCCGCCGGCTGCACAGCAATCCGCTGCGCATCCTCGACAGCAAGAATCCGGCGATGCAGCCGATCGTCGAGGCGGCGCCGCGGCTCATCGATTTCCTGAGCGGCCCGTCGCTCGAGCACTTCGAGAGCCTGAAGGCGCTGCTGACCGCGCAGAACCTGCCGTTCAAGGTGAACCCGCGGCTGGTCCGCGGCCTGGACTATTACAACCTGACCGTGTTCGAGTGGGTCTGCAACGGCCTGACGATCTGCGGCGGCGGTCGCTACGATCCACTGATCGAGATGCTGGGCGGCAAGCCCGCGCCGGCCTGCGGCTTCGCGCTCGGCGTCGAGCGGGTGCTGGATCTGATGCGCGGGCAGCCGTCTGCGGCCCCGTCGGTCTGCGACGTGTATCTGGTGCATCCGGGCGGCGCGTCGGACGCGCTCGCATTCGCCACCGCCGAGCGGTTGCGCGATGCCGGGCTGGACGTGCTGTGCCATTGCGGCGGCGGCAGCTTCAAGTCGCAGTTCAAGCGCGCCGATGCCAGCGGCGCGATGTGCGCGGTGGTGCTCGGCGACGACGAGATCGCGCACGGCACCGCCACCGTCAAGTGGCTGCGCGGCGAGGAGGGCGAGCGCGGCCAGGGCCGTCAGCAGTCGGTGCCGCTTGCGAACCTGACCGAGTTCATCGTCGATCTGGTGGTCGCCGAGGACGAGGCCGACGAGCTGCCGGCCGACCGCACCATCCATTGACCGAACACCGACCAGATACCGATACCGACCGAATACCGGGAGCGCGCAGGCGATGGCCTACGACTTGGAAGAACAGGAACAGCTCGAAGGCCTGAAGGCGTTCTGGAGACGCCACGGCAATTTCATCATGACGGTGATCACCGTCGTGCTGCTCGCGGTCGCCGGCTATCGCGGCTGGCAGTGGTACCAGCTTCGGCAGGCCGGCGACGCGGCGTCGAGGCCAAGGACATGGCCAGGATCAAGGAGGCCGCCGGCTCGATCTTCGAGAAGCACGGCGGCACCGCGTATGCCGAGATGGCGGCGCTGGTGGCGTCCAAGGCGTATCTGGAGGGCGGCGATCAGAAGTCGGCCAAGGCGCCGCTGCAGTGGGCGGCCGACAAGGCCACCGATGCCGAGTTCCGTCATATCGCGCGGCTGCGGCTGTCGGCGATCCTGCTCGACGAGAAGGCCTACGACGAGGCGTTGAAGCTGCTGGGCGCGCAGGTGCCGGCGCGGTTCGCGCCGCTCTACGCCGATCGCCGCGGCGACGTGCTGGCCGCGCAGAACAAGGCCGACGAGGCGCGCGCGCAGTACAAGCAGGCGCTCGAGGGTCTGGATCCGGGAAGCCCGCTGCGCCGGCTGGTGCAGCTCAAGCTCGACGGGCTGGGCGGGGCGGCGTCGTGAGCGTGCATCGTCCACGGCCGTCGGCGGTCCTGATCGCTGCGCTGGCGCTGGCGGCGCTGGCGCTGGGCGGCTGCGGTTCCAGCAAGCCGAAGCCGGCGGAGCTGCCGCGGCTGACCGGCAACACTCCCGGCAAGGTGGTCTGGAGCACCCGCATCGGCAAGGCCGGTGTCGGCTTCCGGCCGGTCTACGCGGCCGACAGCGTCTGGGTCGCATCGGCCAACGGCGAGATCGTCCGCATCGAGGCAGCCTCCGGCAAGCGGCTGTGGTCGGTATCCGCCGGCAAGCCGCTGGTGGCCGGCGTGGGCAGCGACGGCCAACTCGCGGTGGTGGCCAGCCGCGACGGCAACCTGATCGCGTTCGATGCCGACGGTAAGCAGAAGTGGGCGACGCCGGTCGGCAGCGAGGTGGTCACCGTGCCGGCGGTCGGCGAGGGAGTCGTGATCGTGCGCGCCAGCGACAACCGGGTGTCGGCGTTCGATGCCGACACCGGGCGGCGGCGCTGGACCTTCACGCGGCAGAATCCCACATTGGTGCTGCGGCAGACCGGCCAGCCGGTGATCGCCGGCGGGGCCGCCTACTTCGGCCCGCCGGGCGGCCGGCTGGCGGCGCTCCGCCTGACCAACGGCGCGCTGCGCTGGGAGATCGCGGTATCGCAGCCGAAGGGATCCAACGAGATCGAGCGGATCTCCGATGTCGTCGGAACGCCGGTGCTGAACGGGCGCGATGTGTGCGCGGCCAGCTTCCAGGGCCGCGTGGCCTGTGCCGACGCCGGCAGCGGCCGCGCGCTGTGGGCCCGCGACCTGTCGTCGTCGCGCGGGCTGGACACCGACAGCCGCAGCGTCGTCGCGGTCGACGTCACGGACCAGGTGCAGGCCTATTCGCGCGCCGGCGCCAGCCTCTGGCGCAACGACGACTACAAGCTGCGCGGCCTGTCGATGCCGCTGGTGCGCGGCTCCCGGGTGCTGGTCGGCGACGACGCCGGCCTGGTGCACCTGCTGTCGCTCGACGACGGTTCGACGCAGGGGCGGCTGTCCACCGACGGTTCCGAGGTGCTGTCCGGCCCGGTCGATGCCGGCCCGGTGGCGGTCGTGCAGACCGCCCGCGGCGGCGTGTACGCGATCGCCACCGACTGAGACATCAAACGACATGGCCCGGCTGCCGGTCATCGCGCTCGTGGGCCGTCCCAACGTCGGCAAGTCGACGTTGTTCAACCGGCTGACGCGCAGCCGCCAGGCGATCGTCGCCGACCGGCCGGGGCTGACCCGCGACCGGCACTACGGCCGCGGCCGGATCGGCGAGCGGCCGTTCATCGTCATCGACACCGGCGGTTTCGAGCCGGTCGCGCGCGAGGGCATCGCGGTGGAGATGGCCCGCCAGGCGCGTCAGGCGGTGCTCGAGGCCGATTGCGTCTGGTTCGTCTGCGATGCGCGCGCCGGGTTGACCGCGCACGATCAGCAGATCGCCGACGAGCTGCGCCGCTCGGCGCGCCGGGTGCGTCTGCTGCTGAACAAGTCCGAAGGCATGCCGCGCGAGCAGGTCGCCGCCGAGTTCCACGAGCTCGGCCTGGGCGAGCCGCTGACGGTGTCGGCCGCCCATGGCGACGGCGTGCGCGACGTGCTGGAGGCCACGCTCGACGAGCTGCAGCCGGCGGTGCCGGTCGATGGCGAATCGGCCGGTGATGACGAAGCGGCCCGACGCCGCGACGCTGGCAAGTCCGATCGCACGCTGCAGCCTGGCGATGCCGGGCCGGCTGCTGCCGACGAAGGCCCGCGCCGGCTGCGGGTGGCCGTGGTCGGCCGGCCGAACGCCGGCAAGTCGACCTTGATCAACACCCTGCTGGGCGAAGAGCGGCTGATCGCATTCGACGAACCCGGCACCACCCGCGACTCGGTGGCGATCGATTTCGAACGCAACGGACGCCCGTACACGCTGGTCGACACCGCCGGCATCCGCCGCCGCGGCAAGGTCACCGACGTGATCGAGAAGTTCTCGGTGGTCAAGACGCTGCAGTCGATCGAGGACTGCAACGTCTGCGTCCTGATGCTCGATGCCACGCAGGACGTCGCCGATCAGGACGCGAACATCGCCGGCTACATCCTCGAGGCCGGCCGGGCGGTCGTGCTGGCGGTCAACAAATGGGATGCGGTGAACGCCGAGCAGCGCGACCGGGTCAAGCATGATCTGGACCGCAAGCTGCACTTCCTGGGCTTCGCCAAGCTGCACTTCATCTCGGCCAAGAAGGGCACCGGCGTGTCGGCGCTGATGCGCTCGGTCGATGCCGCCTATGCGGCAGCGACGATGAAGCTGCCCACGCCGCGGCTGACGCGCCTGCTGCGCGAGGCGGTCGAGCGGCAGGCGCCGGCCCGCCGCGGCCCCATCCGCCCGAAGCTGCGCTATGCCCACCAGGGCGGGCAGAACCCGCCGATCGTCGTGATCCACGGCAATGCGCTCGATGCGATCGCCGACACCTACCGCCGCTATCTGGAGAGCTGGTTCCGCGACAAGTTCTCGCTGCAGGGAACGCCGCTGCGCATCGAGTTCCGCAGCTCCAGCAACCCTTTCGACCGGGGGGAGTAACCGTCCCCCGGGGGAGGGTCACGCATCCCGCCGGGGAGGGTTACGGCCTGCAGGCCCCAGGCGGGAGCGGCGGATGCCACGGATCGCGGATGGCGGCCGTTGGATCGTCCCGGCGGTGTGGACTGGCCCGGCTGCTCCGGCCGTACCCTGCGCCTGTTGAATTTGGGTTAAATTGGCGGACGGCATCAGTCGTACCACCGACGAAGAGCATCACTACAACCAGTACAAGCACTCAAACCACTACAACAACGGATTAATCCGGAACTGGAGCCGCCATGAGCAACAAAGGGCAGTTGTTACAAGACCCCTTCCTTAACCTGCTTCGCAAGGAGCATGTCCCGGTGTCGATCTACCTGGTCAATGGCATCAAATTGCAAGGTCAGATCGAGTCGTTCGACCAGTACGTCGTACTGCTGCGCAATACCGTGACGCAGATGGTGTACAAGCACGCGATTTCCACCGTGGTGCCGGCGCGGCCGGTGAATTTCCAGCAAGAAGGCGCGGAAAGCTGATCCCTCAAGACGCTCCCCGAACCAAGCCTCCGGCCACCCCCGGCCAGGACGATCGCGCGCTGCTGGTCGGCGTCGCGTTCGGCGGCGAAACCCGTTCCACCGCCAGCCTGGACGAGCTCGATGCGCTGGCCCTGTCGGCAGGCGTCACCGGCGTCGCCCGCGTGGTCGCACGCCGGCCGCGCCCCGATCCGGCGTTGTGCATCGGCTCGGGCAAGGCCGAGGAGATCGGCCGGATGCTCGAGGAGCACGGCGCCGGGCTGGTGATCTTCGACAACCTGCTGTCGCCGGTGCAGCAGCGCAACCTGAATCGTCTGTGGGGCGTGCCGGTGTTCGACCGCACCGAGCTGATCCTGGAGATCTTCGCGCAGCGCGCGCGCAGCCACGAGGGCAAGCTGCAGGTCGAGCTGGCGCGCATCGAGCACCAGATGACCCGGCTGGTACGAGGCTGGACTCACCTGGAACGCCAGCGCGGCGGAGCGGGGTTGCGCGGCGGCCCGGGCGAGAAGCAGATCGAGCTCGACCGGCGGATGCTCGACAGCAAGGCGCGCAATCTGCGCGAGCGGCTGGCCAGGCTCGAACGCCAGCGACGCACCCGGCGGCGTGGCCGCGACCGGCGCGAGGCGTTCAAGGTCTCGCTGGTCGGCTACACCAACGCCGGCAAATCGACGCTGTTCAATGCGCTGACCCATGCCGGCACCTGGTCGGCCGACCAGCTCTTCGCGACCCTCGATACGCTGACCCGCCGGCTGCGGCTGCCGGATGGCCAGCAGATCGTCGTCTCCGATACCGTCGGTTTCGTCCGCGACCTGCCGCACTCGCTGATCGAGGCGTTCCGCGCCACGCTGGAGGAAACCGCCGATGCCGACCTGCTGATCCACGTGGTCGACAGCGTCGCGCCCGAACGCACCGAGCAGATGGAGCAGGTGCTCCGGGTGCTGGAGGAGATCGGCGCGGGCGACGTGCCGATGATCACCGTCTATAACAAGATCGATGCGGCCGGCCGACCGCCGGCGGTCGAGCGGGACCCGTGTGGTACCATCGACCGGATCTGGTTGAGCGCCCGCACGGGCGCCGGGCTCGATGGCCTGCGGGCCGCGCTGGCTGAGCGTCGCGCCGATATCGTCCAAGAATCTCCCGCCCATGTGGAAACCCCTTAGAAGCATTTTTTCGCTGAACGACCCCGGCTGGGGTCGTGGTGGCCAAGGGTCGGGTGGCAACAACGACCGTCCGCCCACCCAGCGCCCATCCAATGACGGCCCGCCCGATCTCGACGAGTTGTGGCGCGATTTCAACCGGCGGCTGAACGGGCTGTTCCGGCGCGGTCGCGGCGGTGGCCAGCCGCCGTCCAACGGCGGCGGCAACGACGGCGGCCCGTCGCTGCGCGGCGCCGGTGCCGGCTTCGGCGTGCTGGTGCTGATCGCGGTGCTGCTGTGGCTGGCCAGCGGCTTCTACATCGTCCAGGAAGGGCAGGCGGCGGCCGTGCTGCAGTTCGGCGAATACCGCTACCTGAACGATCGCGCCGGCCTGACCTGGCGCATCCCGTACCCGGTCCAGAACCATGAGCTGGTCAACGTCCAGCAGTTGCGCCAGATCGAGGTCGGCTACCGCAGCAACGTCAAGAACAAGGTGCTGAAGGAATCGCTGATGCTCTCGCAGGACCAGAGCATCGTCGACATGCAGTTCGCGGTGCAGTACCGGCTGTCCGATGCCAAGGCCTGGCTGTTCAACAACAATCCGGGGCCGGCGCCCGACGAGATCATCCGGCAGGCCGCCGAGACCGCGATGCGCGAGGTCGTCGGCCGCCGCACGATCGACCAGGTGCTGTACGAGGAGAAGGAAAGCGTCGCCAAGGACGGTCAGAAGCTGATGCAGGGCATCGTCGACCGCTATCAGGCCGGCGTCACGGTGATCGACGTGACGATCCAGCAGGCGCAGCCGCCCGAGCAGGTGCAGGCCGCGTTCGAGGACGCCAACAAGGCGGCCCAGGACCGCGAGCGGCTGATCAACGAAGGCCGCGCCTATGCCAACGACGTGATTCCGAAGGCCCGCGGCAACGCGGCGCGGCTCGGCCAGGAAGCCGACGGTTACCGGCAGCGGGTGATCGCCACCGCCACCGGCGATGCCAGCCGCTTCAAGCAGGTGCTGACCGAGTACTCGAAGGCGCCGCAGGTGACGCGCGACCGGATGTACATCGAGGCGATGCAGCAGATCTTCGCGAACACCAGCAAGATCTACATCGATTCGAAGGCCAACGGCAATCTGCTGTATCTGCCGTTGGACAAGCTGATGGCCGGCGCCGGCGCCGAGGCGGCGCGCGGCGGTATGGGCTCCGCACCGCCGGCGATGCCCGAGCGGCAGCCCGATCCGTCGCTCGAGAACCGCGGGCGCGAGGGGCTGCGCGGCCGCGATCGCGATCTCGGGCCATCGCGCTGACCGGGGCTGAGGGGCAAGGCAAGATGAATCGAATCGTTCCGTTGCTGCTGCTGGTGGCCGTCGCGCTCGGCGTGCTGGTTTCATGCCTGTTCGTCGTCGACCAGCGCCAGTTCGCGGTGGTGTTCGCGCTGGGCGAGATCCGCCAGGTGATCGACAAGCCGGGGCTGCATTTCAAGCTGCCGCCGCCGTTCCAGAACGTGCAGTATTACGACAAGCGGATCCTGACGATCGACACCGCCGACGTCGACCGCTTCATCACGTCCGAGAAGCTGAACGTGCAGATCGACTCGTACGTGAAGTGGCGGATCAACGACCCGAAGACCTTCATCCGCTCGGTCAATGGCAACGAGCTGATCGCCGCCGACCGGATCTCGCGCAGCCTGCGTGACTCGCTGAACAACGAGATCGCCAAGCGGACGGTGTTCGACGTGATCTCCGGCCAGCGCAGCGTCATCATCGAGGCGCTGCGCGCCCGCGTGAACGAGGACACCAAGCAGATCGGCGCCGAGGTCATCGACGTGCGGCTGAAGCGCGTCGACTTCGCCCCCGAGGTGCAGGAACGGGTGTTCGACCGGATGCAGTCCGAGCGCAAGCGGGTCGCCAACGAGCGGCGCGCCACTGGCGCCGCCGAGTCCGAGAAGATCCGCGCCGACGCCGACCGTCAACGCGAGGTTATCCTGGCCGAGGCCTATCGTGATGCGCAGCAGGTCAAGGGCGAGGGCGATGCGAAGGCCGCCAGCGCCTATGCCGAGGCTTTCGGCCAGAATCCGGAATTCGCCGAGTTCTATCGCAGCATCGACGCCTACCGGGTGGCCTTCCGCAACCGGGGCGACGTGATGGTGCTCGATCCGTCGTCCGAGTTCTTCAAGTACTTCCGCGCGCCGGGCGCGCCTTCGAAGCGATGACCGCGGCGCCTGTACGAGGCCCACGAGAACCACGAGGCCCGCAAGGCCAGTCCCGATGGGTTCCGTCCAGTCCTGGCTGACCGCGCTGGGCCTGGTGCTGGTGATCGAAGGGCTGATGCCGTTCGTGTCGCCGGGCGCCTGGCGCGACACGATGCAGCGGCTGACGCGGCTGCGCGATGGCCAGATCCGCTTCATCGGCCTGGCGGCGCTGATCGTGGGGCTCTTGCTGATCAGCGTCTGAATCCGGGACAATACCGGGTTTGCCCTTCTTTTCCCTTTCCGAGTCCGATCAATATCATGCCGCGCTGGCTCCTTCCCGAGAGCATTTCCGACGTCCTGCCGTCGGAGGCCCGGCGCATCGAGGATCTGCGCCGCCGGCTGCTCGATCTGTACCGCTCGTACGGCTACGAGCTGGTGATGCCGCCGCTGGTCGAGCACCTCGATGCGCTGCTGACCGGCTCGGGCTCCGACCTCGGCCTGATGACCTTCCAGCTCGTCGACCAGTTGTCCGGCCGCACGCTGGGCATCCGTGCCGACATGACGCCGCAGGTGGCGCGGATCGACGCGCATCTGCTGGGCCGGCAGGGGGTCGCACGGCTGTGCTATGCCGGTCCGGTGCTGCACACCCGCCCGGCGGGTCTGTTCGCGACCCGCGAGCCGTACCATGTCGGCGCCGAGCTGTACGGCCATGCCGGCATCGAGGCGGATCTGGAGGTCATCGAGCTGATGGTCCGCTCGCTGCAGGCCGCCGGCGCCGGCCGGGTGCGGGTGGATCTGTGCCACATGGGCATCGTGCCGGCGCTGCTCGCGCAGGCGCCGGCGCTGGATGCCGAGGAGATCTACCGGCTGCTGCAGCACAAGGCGGTGCCCGAGCTGACCGCCTATCTGGATGGCACCCTGACCGCCCCCGACGCGCCGGCCACGCGGGCGGCGGTGCTGGCGCTGACCGATCTGTCCGGCAGCGCCGACGGCACCGAATCGGTGATCGGGCGGGCCCGCCAGCGGCTGCCGGCTCTGCCCGGCATCAGCGCGGCGCTGGACGAGCTGCGCCGGCTGGTGGCGTCGCCGATCTGGCGCGGGCTGCCGGGGCTGGCCTGGTCGATCGACCTGGGCGACCTGCGCGGCTACCGCTACCACGGCGGCATCTCGTTCGCCGCCTACATCGACGGGCCGGCCGATGCGATCGCCCGCGGCGGGCGCTACGACAATGTCGGCCGGGTGTTCGGGCGCGCCCGCCCGGCCACCGGCTTTTCGCTGGAGTTGCGCGAGCTGGCGGCGCTGCAGCCCGACCAGTCGCCGGCGCCGGCGATCCGTGCGCCGTGGTCCGACGACCCGGCGCTGCTGGCCGAGATCGCCGGCCTGCGTGCGCGAGGGCAGATCGTGCTGCAGCAGCTTCCGGGGCATGAAGAGGAACAGCAGGAGTTCACGTGCGATCGTGAACTGGTACGCACCGCTGGCGGCTGGGTGGTGCGCCCGCTGCCGGCGGCGGGCCCGGGCCGCCGCCGGCACTTGATTCGAGGAACGGGGCGGCGACCGTCGCCGCCCGCCGTGGGGATGGATCCGACATGGGCAAGAACGTAGTCGTCTTCGGCACGCAATGGGGCGACGAAGGCAAGGGCAAGATCGTCGACTGGCTGACCGAGGCGGCGCACGGTGTCGTCCGCTTCCAGGGCGGCCACAACGCCGGCCACACGCTGGTGATCGGCGGTCGCAAGCAGGTGCTGCGGCTGATTCCGTCGGGCATCCTGCGGCCGGGCGTCACCTGCTACATCGGCAACGGCGTCGTGCTGTCGCCGTCCGCGCTGCTGTCGGAGATCGACGAGCTGGAGCGGGCCGGCGTATCGGTGCGCGAGCGCATGCGCATCAGTCCGGCCTGCACGCTGATCCTGCCGTACCACGTCGCGCTCGACCAGGCCCGCGAGGCGCGGCGCGGCGACGCCAAGATCGGCACCACCGGCCGCGGCATCGGCCCGGCCTACGAGGACAAGGTCGCGCGCCGCGCGCTGCGGGTGCAGGACCTGGCCGACGGCCAGCGCTTCCGCGAGCGGCTGGACGAGGTGCTGGACCTGCACAACTTCACGCTGACCCAGTACCTCGGCGCGCAGCCGGTGGCTGCGGCGCAGGTGGCCGACGAGGCGCTGGCGCTCGGCGAGAAGATCCGGCCGATGCTGGCCGACGTGCCCGACCTGCTGGCGCGCGCGATGGCGCGCGGCGAGAACCTGCTGTTCGAGGGCGCGCAGGGCGCGCTGCTCGACGTCGATCACGGCACCTATCCGTACGTGACCAGCAGCAACTGCGTGGCCGGCGCCGCGTCGGCCGGCGCCGGCGTCGGGCCGCAGACGCTGCACTACGTGCTGGGCATCGTGAAGGCCTACACCACCCGGGTCGGCAGCGGCCCGTTCCCGACCGAGCTGACCGACGAGGTCGGCGCGCAACTGGCCAAACGCGGCAACGAATTCGGCTCGGTCACCGGCCGCCCGCGCCGCTGCGGCTGGTTCGACGGGCCGGGCCTGCGGCGCACCGTGCAGATCAACGGCGTCGGCGGCCTGTGCGTGACCAAGCTGGACGTGCTCGACGGGCTGCCCACCGTCAAGCTGTGCGTGTCCTACGAGATCCACGGCGAACGCTGCGAGCTGCAGCCGTTCGGCGCCGACGCGGTGGCCGACTGCAAGCCGGTGTACGAGGAGATGCCGGGCTGGAGCGAATCGACGGTCGGCGTGAAGACGATCGACAAGCTGCCGGCCAATGCCCGCCGCTACCTGGAGCGCCTGTCCGAGATCGTCGGCGCGCGGATCGACATGGTGTCCACCGGCCCCGATCGCGACGAGACCATCCTGGCCCGCCACCCGTTCAACTGACGCCGCCGGGACACAGATTACCGTTCAACCCGCGAGACTCGACCTATGAAGGATCTTTACGTTTCCTGGGACGAGTACAACCGCCTGATCGAGAAGCTGGCGGTCAGGATCTACGATTCGAACTGGCACTTCGACGCGATCCTGTGCCTGGCGCGCGGCGGCCTGCGGGTCGGGGACGTGCTGTCGCGGCTGTTCGACAAGCCGCTGGGGGTGCTGTTCACCAGTTCCTATCGCGACAATGCC
>OEIU01001975.1_pt1 | contig 11679 bp, 10 predicted proteins | sample 1539221 | NCBI WGS metagenome assembly OEIU01 (sample SAMN03792071, study PRJEB22550) | activated sludge metagenome | feature: wastewater treatment plant; material: activated sludge; isolation source: Wastewater treatment plant of a petroleum refinery complex | place: Argentina: Zarate | collected... | reverse complement strand
ACGACGCTCTTCCGATCTCGGCAGCAACGATCCGTGCATGTTCAACGCGCCGCGAGGTGCGAGTGCGAGCAATTCGGGGCGCAACATCTGTCGAAAGTAGAATGAAAATAGAAAGTCCGGTTGCGCGGCGCGTACGCGATTCAATACGTCAACGGAATTCGGATCGGCGGGCATGAGGGTCTCGATTCCACGGATACGAGCCAGCTCCGCCACGCTCGCAAACCATCGCGTCTCATAAAGATCATCGGTATGAGTAACGACCAGTGGCACCTGCACGCCATTGTCCAGCAGCGTCGATAGACACTGCACTCCAATCTCACTGTAGGCGAAGACGACGGCGCGCGCGCTCATTCAGCGGTCTCGCGGCGACGTTCGATCTTGAGCACGGGGACGGTCTGCGTCTCGATCCCATCTTCCATCACGGCCGCGATCGTGTACCGCGGCCGCTGGCGTACCTGCTCATAAATACGGCCGATGTACTCGCCGACCACGCCCAATCCCAGGAGCAACATACCGATCAGGAAGAATGCGATGCCGAACAGCGTAAACAGGCCCTCGACTTCGGGACCTACGATCAGGCGCCGAACCGCGAGAATCACCACGAAGCATAATGAGCCCACTGCCGTCAGCAATCCGATCATGGAGAAGAACTGCAGTGGTGCGACCGAGAAGCCAGTCATCAAATCGAAATTGAGCCGGATCAATCGGTAGAACGAATACTTGGATTCACCTGCAACTCGCTCCGCGTGGCCCACTTCAATCTCAACGGGGTTACGCGCAAATGCATAACCCAGGGCCGGCACGAAGGTGCTCACTTCATTGCAGCGATTGATCGCTTCGACCACGTTCCGATGATAGCCCCGCAGCATGCAACCTTGATCCGTGATGCGGATCTGCGTGGTGCGCTCGCGCACACGATTGATGAGATGGGAGGCGCTCTTGCGCCACCAGGCGTCCTGTCTCATCTTGCGCACGGTGCCCACATAGTCGGCGCCGGCATCCATGGCGGCCACGATGCGGCCAATCTCTTCGGGCGGATTCTGAAGGTCCGCATCGAGCGTGACGACGTAAGTGCCACGCGCGCGGGCAAAGGCAGCCATGATGGCCATGTGCTGTCCGGCATTTCGAGCCAGGATAATGACGCGTGTGACATCGGGCCGCTTCTCGAACTGGTCGCGTAGGGTGTTCACCGAACGGTCTGTGCTGCCATCGTCCACAAAAATAAGTTCGTAAGAAACTCGTAGCGCATCAAGCGCCCCATATAACCGCTCGAACAGTTGAGACAGTCCGGCTTCTTCGTTGAAGACGGGAATGACAACCGATAGTTTGATTGTGTGGTTTGGATTGTTCATTAGCGGCAGTTCGCCTGCAGGATCTCAATGAAGGTTTCGCAGACGCGATTCAGATCCGCGAGTGTCATCTGTGGAAACAGCGGCAACGTCAGGATGTTACGGCCGACGTATTCGGCATGGGGAAAATCGCCAGGTTTCCAGCCTTGTTTTCGGTAGAGCGAGAACAGATGAATGGGCGGGTAGTGAACGCCGGAACCGATGCCAGCCGCGTGCAACTGTTCCATGATGGCGGCGCGCTGGACTTTCATGCGCGGCTCCGGCAGCACCACCTGAAACATATGCCAGTTGCTCTGGTTGAAATCGATGACCGGAAGCCAGGCACCCAACTCGCGCTCCACCGGTTTTTGCAGGCGCTCGAAGTAGGTCTGTGCCAATGCCAGGCGCTTGGCATTGAAGGACTCAAGATGCTGCAGCTGTCCAAGGCCCACTCGCGCGGCGACGTCGGTTAGATTAAACTTGCCGCCCAACACTTCCACATCCATGCCATCGAAGCCCGCGCGTACTACACCCTGCAGCCGATACTGTTCGGCCAGCTTCGCTTCCGCCTCGGTATTCAGAACGAGACAGCCGCCTTCGATAGTCGTGAGGTTTTTATTGGGGTGGAAACTGAAAGACACGAGATCGCCGAAGGAGCCGATGCGCCGGTCTCTCCATCGAGAACCCATGGACTGCGCCGCGTCCTCGATCACGCGCAGCTTGTGTTTGTCGGCGATCATATAGAGGCGATCGCGATCCACGGGCAGCCCCGCCAGATCGACGGGGATAATGGCGCGCGTTTTTGGCGTAATCGCGTCTTCGATGCGGTCCAGGTCGATGTTGCGCGTCACCGGGTCGATATCGACGAACACGGGCCGCGCACCGACCTCGAGGATGACGTTGCTGGTCGCCACCCAGGACAGCGGCGTGGTGATGACTTCATCTCCCGCGCCGATCCCGGCAATGCGCAGGGCGATCTCCATGGTGCAGGTCCCGGAGTTGAATGCCCGCACCGGACGGCCGCCGAAATATTCGCTGAGCTTCGACTCGAAGGTTTTGACTTGCGGGCCTGAGGTAATCCAACCGGAGCGCAGCACCTCGGCGACACCCGCAATGGTCTCCTCGTCGATCGAGGGACGCGTAAAAGGCAAAAAGGCGTTCATGAACGGGCCACCATAACGACTCCAACCATGATGACGAACACGCCCAGAATGCGTTGGACGTTCGGGATCTCGCCGATCAGCCACCAGGCGAGAACGATATTGATGAGATACCCCATGGACAGCAGCGGATAGGCCTGTCCCACGGGCACTCGCGACAGACCGATGATCCACACCACCACGCTGACGCCATAAGCAATCAGAGCCCACCACAGTGCTGGAACCGCGAACACGCTGAGCAGCTGGTTCCATTCCGGCGGTATCAAGCGCAAAGGACCGATGCCGCGTGTCGCGGCCTTCAATCCAAGCTGTGCGAAGGCGTTGAGCACTACGCCAATCGAGATGATTGCAAAGTCCGAGAGCTTCATAGGCGTTTCAACGCTTCAGTGAGATCATCTTCATGAGCCATTCGCGCTTGTCATCGCGGGTTTGTTCGGCCTGAACCGGGATGAACCCCAGCGAGGGTGCGCACCACATCCTCGTCTTGCGCTTCGAGCCGTGGCGGTGGCTCACGTAAACGACGGTGTCCAGTTCACCCAGCACCGTCTTGATCCGTGCGGCGCCTTCATTGGTGTAGTCGTAAGTCTTGATTTCCTTTTTGTCGACCAACGAGTAATTGACCGGCGTTTTGCCACGCATCAAGTCGTGCATCAACGCAATCTGGATAGACATCGGATCTTGAACGCCATCGATCAACGCAACGTCTACCGGCTGTTGTTCCTCGACGCCTTTGACGCGGCGGAGGGTCCAGTCGAAGTCGTAGCTGATATCGCGGCTGACGCTTTTTGAACCGTCATCGCCGCGGTACTTCAATGGCTGCACGCCGGCGTCGGTGAGCGAGAAGGTGCTGGTTTGGAGAATGTCATTGCCCAAGAAGAGTCGAAATAGGCCATGGGCTCGGCTGCGTGAGGTGTATGTATACCTGTCACCATTCTCGTGCTTCAGCTCAAGATGAGTGCTGCCCGCGTCGATCCCCCGAAACACCACATCATAGGATGCCGTGAAGGGCTGTAGCGTGACCTTGTCAACCGACGCCGCAGTGCCGGCCGCGATGAGCGCGCAGAGGGCAAAATTGGCCATAGATGTTTTCATCGGTGCGCAACGACCTCCACTATGAATAGGAGCGCGACGACGACAGCTCCAACCGAGGTGACGAGAACGGCGCCGGCAGCGCAGTCCTTGACGATGCGGATCTCAGGATGCTCCTGCGGGTGCAAGCGATCCGCCAGCTGCTCGACGGCGGTGTTGAACAGTTCCGCGGCAATCACTGCGGCGCTCGTGATTGCGATGAGCGCGCACCACAGCAGCGGCGGCCGCAGTCCGAGCAGCGCAATCAACACGACCACCAGAATGAGCGTCTGTGTCTTCAAGCTCTTTTCAGAGCTCAAGCCATGGCGAATTCCCGCCATCGCAAACTGGATGCGGTGCCACAGTCCTCGGTTCTTTAGATGTCGCATCGTGCGGCTCTGTCAAAACGACCGGTGGTAGTTCAGCGCGAGGCCGCCATCGACGGGCATCAGCAGCAGCGAACCCGGCCGCTGCTCGCCTTCCTGAGAATCACGTCGATGCACCACGAACTGCGCAGATGCCAACCCCACGGCCGCACCGGCGACGGTGTCGGACAACCAATGCGCATCGTGCTTGATGCGCTGGTACGCGGTGGCCGCGCCAATGCCATAGCCCAGGACGCGACGGACCCACCGGTACTCATCATTCCCCGATTCCGCGAGTACGCCACCGATGGCGAAGGCGGCGGTCACGTGCATCGAGGGAAAGGCACTTCCGCCTTCGCGCCAGGCGTTGACATCCAGAGTTTCCGCTGGCCGTTGACGACCGGTGGCGAACTTGAGCGCATAGCTCGTCACGCCGCCCAAGCCCGCAGCTTCCAGCATTGACCAAGTCTCACGATGTCCCCAGCGATCGCGAGTGAGGCCTGCGTAGGCAGCGGTGCCGATGAGCGCGACCAGGGGCAAGGTCGCGTCTTTGAGATCCTCGCTATTGTGCGCGCCGCTGGCATTCTGAGAATCCAGGAAATGGTTGTGCACATCGCGATCATAGGTGTGCGCGGCAGCGGTGGCCGCGATGGCGCTGCCCAAGAACAGCCAGTTGCCGCGATCCCAATGCAGCGGCGCCAGTACATAATCCTTTGCATCGTTGACGGTTTCCTGAACCAAATGGCCGGTCGAATGCACAGGCTGTTGACCGCTATCCCGTCCGGGCTCGGCTGCAACCACGCCCGTCCAGACCATGATAAGGCAAACAAGCCAACCGCGCATTTGAGTCATAGATCGATGCACCTTATGCAACCAGGTCTTGTGCATCCCGGACCCGCCCGCGGTAGGAGTCGAAGATGCGCTCCAAGGCGTCCTGCATGCCGATGCGTGGACGCCAGTTCAAGTCTGCGCAGGTGGTCCCAATTTCGGGCACGCGATTCTGCATGTCTTCATATCCCTCACCGTAATATTCGCCGGCCGACACATTGATCAGTTCGACTTCCCGGGCGGAAAGCGAATACTCGGGATACTTCGCGGCCAACGCCAGCATGGTCTGCGCCAGCTCGCGTACCGAGAGGTTGTTCTTCGGATTGCCGATGTTGTAGATCTTCCCGCTTGCGATTCCATCTTTGTTTTCGATAATCTTCATCAGCGCATCGATGCCATCGTCGATATGCGTGAATGAGCGCTTTTGCTGGCCGCCGTCCACCAGCTTGATGGGTTCGCCGCGCACGATGTGACCCAGGAATTGCGTGAGCACTCGGGAGCTGCCCTCTTTCGGGGTGTTGATTGAATCGAGTCCGGAGCCAATCCAGTTGAACGGGCGAAACAGTGTGAAATCCAAACCGCGCTCGAACCCATAGGCATAGATCACGCGGTCCATCAGTTGTTTGGAGCAGGCATAAATCCATCGTTGCTTGGCTATTGGTCCGTACACGAGCTTGGATCCCGCTGGATCGAAGGCTTCATCGGCGCACATGCCATAAACTTCCGATGTCGAGGGGAACACCAGACGCTTCTTGTATTCCACCGCCGCGCGGACGATCGGCAGATTGGCCTCGAAATCAAGCTCAAACACCCGCAGCGGTTCACGCACGTAGGTCGCGGGCGTGGCGATGGCTACCAGCGGCAGAATCACATCGCATTTCTTGATGTGGTAGGCAATCCATTCGCGATTGATCGTGATGTCGCCTTCAAAGAACTGGAATCGTTTGTTTTCCTGAAGGTCTTCCAGGCGATCGTCGCTCATGTCGATGCCATAGACCTGCCAGTCCGTGGTGCTCAGGATGCGGCTGACCAGATGGTGGCCGATGAAGCCATTAACGCCAAAAATCAGGATTTTTTTCATGGAAGCTGCTGCCTGGCTATTGCAACCAAAGTCCGTTCCGAATGGACCAGTCGCATGGGAAGATTCATCTGACGCAGCTTCTCGTAGGCTGCGGGGCTCATGAACGCGATGGCATCGGCGTCGAGTTTCCAGCGAAGGGCAAATCCCGGCAGGTCATCGATGAATCGCCACGGCTCTTGCTGAATCCCGAAATCCAGCTCGCCGCGATAGCCGACCAGTGTGCAAGTTCGATTCAAGTAGAACGGCAGTGACTGCCGGTAGCCATGCACGCAATACAAACGTGTTTTATCGGTTACGTACGGCTGTGTGTGGGTGAGGACGGCGGCCACGTTTTCTCGTTTGGGCAGTTTGGTGATGCTGGGCAGTACAAAATAAGTGAAGGCCATGGTTCCCGCCGCCGCGACGATTGTGGCCGTGATGAGGCGGCCGCGATTTGCGATGAACGCCGCCGCCACCGTAGCCACCGTTGCAACCCAAAAGGCGATGATGATTCCAGGCGCGGCATTTCCAGCCGACTTTTCAAGCCACGCCGCGGCGCCCGGCCAAGCAGCGGTCACGCTGGCCGCGATGGCCAAGAGCAGCCACAACCCTGCGGAGATCGCGAGCGCCCGCGCGACTCGTTTCTGCGGCAGGTTCACGAGCAATCGGCCCGCGAGAAGAGCCAGCGCGGGAAAGATCGGCAGGATGTAAGGCGCGAGTTTTGACTGAGAGAAACTGAAAAACAGGAAGATGAACACGGTCCAGATCGTAAGCAGCTGCACGACGCGATCCTTGGCGCGCCAGGACCGCCAGGCATCCGCCGCGAGCGCGGGCAAGAGCGGTGTCCACGGTAGAAATCCGACCAGGAAAATGGGAACGAAAAACGCGTTGGATTGATAGCGGTCGTGTACGCGCGTCAAAAAGCGTTGAAAGTGCTCGTGGACGAAAAAGAAATGCGCGAACTCGGGATTACTTTGAGAAACCTTGAGCAACCACGGACCCGCGAGCACCAAAAGTACGATGGCGCTCCACCACGGTTGCGATCGCAATAGCAGCTTCCAGTCGCGGCTGACGAGCAGATACAGTCCCGCGACCGCCAACGGAATGAGAATGCCGATCAGACCTTTGGAGAGAAACGCCAGCGCCACGCCCACAGCCAATAGAGCGACGCCCGGCCTACAGCGTTCGGGATGGTCTTTGTCATGGATGAGCCACACGAGGCCTGCCAGCGTCAGCTGCAGGGCGAAGGTCAATCCCATGTCGAGCGTCGTCACATGCGCCAGCACGACGTACAACAGCGAACCAGCTTGCACGGCGGCCGCTGCGAGCGCGGTCATCGGACCATAGAGCCGCCAGGCGAGCCAAAACGTCAGCAGTATCCCCAAGAAACCGGTGAGCGCCGTCCACAGTCGGGCGGACCATTCCGAGGTGCCGAACACTTCATAGGCGGCGGCCGTCGCCCAATACTGCAGGGGCGGCTTCTCAAAATACTTGATGCCATTCAGTCGGGGGGTTACCCAATCGCCCGAGGCCACCATTTCCCGCGGAATTTCCGCGTAGCGCCCCTCATCCGGCTCAAGCAGGCGATGGGTGCTGAGCGTGCCGAACCACCCGGCGACGAAGACGGCGAAAATCAGGCCGAGCGCCCATAGTGGACGGGATATGAAGCTCATGGGTGCCGCCCGCTCGATGCCGGATCTGACCGGCCGGGTGACTGCTGAGCTTGCGGAGCCTGACTGTCATACAACTGAAATACACCGCATGGAGACACTGGCCTCCGATACCGGCGATAACGGTTCAGGGCGTGCAGCCGTCGGAACGGTTGCACGTAAAAAGTGCGGATTACAGTCAAAAAGCCACCTTGCAGGCGATGAATCCAATCGCGTCGTGGCGCCCAATCAATGCGCGCCTGCCTGTAAGACGGACGTGGCCGGAAAACCAATCGCAGCGCACCGGGCGCGTTGAAAAAATGACAGGGTGGGCACTGATGCCTGTCCGTACCGCGGCCATGGAGTGAACTGGAACAGTGTGCCCAGCCCGATTCAGGGAGATCAGCATGGGCGGACAGTGTCGAGTGCGATGCTTGGATTGGGCTTAGGGTGATCCTAAGTTGGCGCTAATAATCCACTTTGATACTCGATTTCCATGAGTACGAAGCTCGGTCGGTCTTGGTGGCTTTTGGCATCGACAGGTGTCGCGACGTTTGCACTGTCGGCATGTGCTTCCTATCAGCCTCGGCCCCTGGCCGGTGCCGATGTCGAGGCGCTGCTGCAGTCGCCCGACCGCGAACAGCTCGGCCGCGACGCCTCCCAGCTCAAGCACCCACTGCTCAAGCCGGTTGAACTCGATTTTTCAAAACCACTGACTGGCGATGAACTGGCGATTATCACTGTACTCGCCAATCCCGATCTGCGCGCCTCGAGGACTCGGCAGGGGGTCGCGGACGCCCAGGTCTTTGAGAGCGGGCTGCTACCGGATCCGCAGATTGGATTGGGATTCGACAAGGTGCTGTCGCCAAACGACCCCGGCATGACCAGTGCGTATGCTGCTTCGTTGTCGCTCGATATCCTGGGCGCGCTGGCTACTCGTCACACCGATCGCAGCATCAAGCAGGCCACCGCGAACCAGGTGCGCAACGACATCGTCTGGGAGGAATGGAGTACGGCGGGACAAGCCCGGTTGCTGGCACGCCGTTGGTTCTATCAATCCAGAGCCGCGGCGCTCACCCGAGAAGCCATGGACTCGGCGGAGCGGGCCTTGCAAAGGGCGTTGTCCGCGGCCGAGGCGCGTGACTTGAAGGGCGATGAACTCGAAACGCGCCGGATCGCCGCCGCCGACGCGCGCGAGAAGGCGCTGGCGGCGGAGCGCGACGCCGACGCCACGCGTCTCGATCTCAATAAGCTGCTGGGATTCAAGCCCGACGAACGCCTCACGCTCGCACCGCCGCCGCCGTTGCAGGCATGGCAGAGGCCAGACGCCGAGGCGCTGTTCGCAATGGCCCGGCAACAACGGCTAGATCTGAAGGCGCTGGAGCAAGGTTACGCCAGTCAGGAGGCGACACTCCATCGCGCGGTGCTCGGTCAGTATCCCCGGTTGAACATCACCCTCAACCGATCGCGTGACACGAGTAACGTCCACACTTTCGGACCGGCGGTGAATTTCGATCTGCCATTATGGAATCGCAATCGGGGAGCGATCGCCACTGCCAAAGCGGATCGCGAGCAGCTGCGCGCTGAATTCATTGCGCGTCTGCATCAGACGCGCGCCGAGATCGCGGCGCTGGTATCGGCCTTGGAGCGGGACGAGCGCGCGCGGGCGGCGCTGCACGATCAGCTGCCCGCTATTGAGCGCACCGCCGCCGCATTCGCCGTCGCGGCCGCGGAACATGACGTGACGCAAACGGACGCGGATGCGGCGCGCGCCACCGCCATCGACAAACAATTAGCGCTGCTCGCACTTGAACAATCGTGCGCAGAACAACGCATCGCGCTCATGCTCGCAACCGGCTCGCCACTGTCCGACCTGATAGACCTACCATGAAAATCCATCTGCTGACCCCCATACCTGCGGTACTCCTGATTCTGTCGGGATGCCAGCCTGCAACCGACGCAGAAAACGCGGCTCCCACCGCCACGGTGCTGGTGCAGCCCGTGCGCACCGAAGATTTTGAGGAGCGGCTCACCGCGTACGGTAGCGTCGAATTTGCCCCGGCACAGATGCATGCGGTCATCGCTCAAGCGGAATCTCAAGTGGCGGAAGTTTGGGTATCCCAAGGTGCCCAGGTTAGAAAGGGACAGAGCCTGCTGCGTCTGATTCCTACGGAAGCCACGCGCATCGATGTCGATAAGGCTCGGCGCGACGCCACCACTGCGGCGACTGAGGCCGCACGGATCGGGCGGTTGTTCGACAAAGGTCTGGCAACGAATTCAGAACTCGAAACAGCGAAAGCCAATGCCGCCAGCGCCGCACAGCTGCGCGACAGCCTCGCGGCGCGCATTGGCGCAGGCATCGTGCTACGTGCGCCAAGCGCCGGCATCGTGGACGGATTGACCGCGCAGGCCAACGATGTCATTGCCACCGGCACCGTAATCGCGCGCATTGCCGATGCATCGGCAACTCGCGTGCGACTGGGGTTGGAAGCGGAGGACGCATCGAAAATACCCGCGGGCGCCGCGACGCAGATCGTCAATCTCACGCCCGGAGCTAAAGCAGTAGCGTCGCGCATCGACGATGTCGATCCGCGCGTCGATCCGCAATCGAGGATGGCCTCGGCGGTGGTGACGCTGCCGGCCACTTCGGGACTCGCGGCGGGCATCAGCGTCCGGGCGAGCATCGTGATGGCCACGCACCGAGACGCGCTGATCGTGCCGCGTACCGCGGTGCTGTATGACGGCGATGCCACCTCTGTGTTTGTGGTGGACAAAGGCGAGGCTCATCGTCGCCCCGTCAAGGTCGGTCTGCACAGTGATACCGATATTGAAGTTCTCTCGGGCTTGCGGGCGAACGAATCCGTGGTCGTCAGCGGTAATTACGAACTGGACGACGGCATGAAGATCCAGATCGCGTCGGCAACGCCATGAATCAATGGCTGGCCACGCACCGGCGCTCGGTGCTGTTCCTGATTGCCGTTGCCACCGTGGGCGGCCTGCTCGCCGCCTGGAAGCTGCCCGTGGCCTTGTTCCCGAAAATTGATTTTCCGCGAGTGGCGGTGAATGTGGATTCGGGCGACCGGCCGGGCGACCGTATGGTGGTGGAGGTGACACGACCCTTGGAGCAGGCGTTGCGGTCGGTGCCCGATGTCGCCGGCATCCGTTCCACCAGCTCGCGCGGATCGGCCGAACTGTCGGTGAGCTTTGACTGGGGCATCGACATGACCGCCGCGCAGCTGCAGGTGGAATCGGCGATCCACTCGGTGGTGGCCGATCTTCCGGCCGGCACCCGCTTCGAGGTGCGGCGCATGGATCCCACTGTGTTCCCGGTGCTGGGTCTGACTCTCACGTCCGAGACGCGCGACCTCGCGGCGCTGCGCCGTCTTGCGCTCTATCAATTGCGACCGCTTCTGTCCGCGGTGCCCGATGTGGCGCAGGTGGAGGTGTTGGGCGGTGATGTCATGGAGTATCAAATCATTGTCGATCCCGCGCGGCTGCGCCAGGCGGGATTATCGGTCGATGACGTGAATCGGGCATTGACTACCAATAACGGCGCCACTGCCGTCGGCCGCCTCGAAGATCGCTATCGTCTCTACCTGACCTTGACCGAAGCGCGGCTGCGTACCCTGGAGGAGGTTCGACAGCTCGTTGTCAAGGCGAGCCCGCGCGGCGCCATTACGCTGGGAAACATTGCGCAGGTAGAGATGGGCCACGCACCCCTCTGGACGCGGGTGACGGCTGATGGCCGCGATGCGGTGCTCGTCAACATCCGCCAGTCGCGCGGCGCCAATGCCGTCAATTTGACGAAGGCGGTGCGCGCACAATTGGCGGAACACGCGACAGAGCTGCCGCGCGATGTGCGCATCGGCACCTTCTACGATCAATCGGAACTGGTGTCGGCGGCGGCCGCGAGTGTGCGCGACGCGATTCTGATCGGAGCGATTCTGGCGGGCATCGTACTGTTACTGTTCCTGCGCAATTGGCGTCTAACGCTGCTCTTGGCCGTGGTGCTGCCGGTGGTGCTTGCTATTACCGCCCAACTGCTGAGCGTATTCGGCATGAGCTTGAACATCATGACCCTGGGCGGTATGGCGGCCGCGGTAGGTCTTATCGTCGATGATGCCGTGGTGATGGTGGAGCACATGGTGCGGCGGCAGCAGGAGGCTTTCGCGCGCGAGCAAGGCTCCCTGTTACCCGCTGCGCACGAGATGGCACGCCCAT
>OEIU01001974.1_pt1 | contig 11679 bp, 10 predicted proteins | sample 1539221 | NCBI WGS metagenome assembly OEIU01 (sample SAMN03792071, study PRJEB22550) | activated sludge metagenome | feature: wastewater treatment plant; material: activated sludge; isolation source: Wastewater treatment plant of a petroleum refinery complex | place: Argentina: Zarate | collected... | reverse complement strand
TCAAGGAAGAGCTCTACAACTGGCGCGCCGACGTGCGCCCCAACGTGCTGGGCAAGTTCGACGAGCCCGAGGGCCGCGATGGCGAAGACCGCACCGGCGGCGAGTGGAGCATGCCGAACCCGAGCGAGAACTGGCTGCTGCGCGCCAAGGCCGACCTGACGCCGGCGATCATCGCCAAGGCCATCGCCAAGCGGCTGAAGAAGCTCGGCGTCGGCGGCGACATCGTCGCGCGCATGGACACGCGGCTGGCGATCATCGCCGCGCGCGAGCGCGAACTGACCGAGTTGAAGACCGACACCGGCGACCGCATCCCGTGGTTCTGCAGCGGCTGCCCGCACAACACCAGCACGCGCGTGCCCGAAGGCTCGCGCGCCACGGCCGGCATCGGCTGCCACTACATGGCGGTGTGGATGGACCGCTCGACCAGCACCTTCACGCAGATGGGCGGCGAAGGCGTGCCCTGGGTCGGGCAGGCTGCGTTCACCAAGGACAAGCACGTGTTCGCCAACCTGGGCGACGGCACCTACTTCCACAGCGGACTGCTGGCCATCCGCCAGAGCATCGCCGCCGGCGTGAACATCACCTACAAGGTGCTGTACAACGACGCGGTGGCGATGACCGGCGGGCAGCAGGTGGGTGAACGGGCCGAGGGCCATTCGGTGCTGCAGATCCAGAAGAGTCTGACCGCCGAAGGCGTGAAGAAGCTCGTCATCGTTACCGACCAGCCGGAGAAGTACGAGGGCGCGGCACTGGAAGCCGGCGTCACCGTGCACCACCGCGACGAGTTCGACCGCATCCAGCGCGAGTTCCGCGAGCTCGAAGGCACGACGGCCATCATCTACGACCAGACCTGCGCCACCGAGAAGCGCCGCCGCCGCAAGCGCGGCAAGCTGGTCACGCCGGCCAAGCGCGTGGTCATCAACGAGCTGGTATGCGAAGGCTGCGGCGACTGCTCGGTGCAGAGCAACTGCCTGAGCGTCGAGCCGGTGGAGACCGAGTTCGGCCGCAAGCGGCGCATCAACCAGAGCACCTGCAACCTGGACTACAGCTGCGTCAAGGGCTTCTGCCCGAGCTTCGTCACCATCGAAGGCGGGCAGCTGAAGAAGCCTCAGCGCGAACAGCGCGGCGACCTGTCGGCGCTGCCGCCGCTGCCCGAGCCGGTGCTGCCTTCGGCCGAACGCGCCTGGGGCATCGTCGTCGGCGGCGTCGGCGGCACCGGGGTCATCACCATCGGCCAGCTGCTCGGCATGGCCGCGCACATGGAAGGCAAGGGCGTGGTCACGCAGGATGCCGGCGGCCTGGCGCAGAAGGGCGGCGCCACCTGGAGCCACGTGCAGATCGCCGATCGCGCCGAAGACATCCACACCACCAAGGTCGATACCGCGCAGGCCGACCTGGTGATCGCCTGCGACTCGATCGTCGGCGCCGCCAAGTACACGCTGGCGGTGATGCAGCACGGCCGCACCTACGTCGCGCTGAACACCCACGGCACGCCGACCGCGGCCTTCGTGAAGAACGCGAACTGGCAGTTCCCCGGCGGCAACTGCGAGGCCGCGGTGCGCGCCAGCGTCGGCGACGGGCTGGTCGGCGCCTTCGATGCCGAGCAGGCCGCCGTGCAACTGCTCGGCGATTCGATCTACACCAACCCGCTGATGCTCGGCTACGCCTGGCAGCAGGGCCGCATTCCGCTGAGCCACGCGGCGCTGATGCGCTCCATCGAACTCAACGGCGTGCAGGTCGAGAACAACCAGCGCGCCTTCGAATGGGGCCGGCGCTGCGCGCACGACCTGACACAGGTGCAGGCGCTGTTCCAGGCGGCGCAGGTGATCGAGTTCGTGAAGAAGCCGTCGCTGGACGAGATCGTCGCCAAGCGCGTCGAATTCCTCACCGGCTACCAGGACGCGGCCTATGCGGCCGAATACAAGACCTTCGTCGACAAGGTGCGCGCGGCCGAAAGCAAGCTCGGCGCGAGCAAGGCGCTCAGCGAAGCCGTCGCGCGGTACCTGTTCAAGCTGATGGCCTACAAGGACGAGTACGAGGTCGCCCGGCTGCACACCGACCCGGCCTTCGTGGCCAAGATCGAAAGCATGTTCGAGGGCGACTACAGAATCGTGCACCACCTCGCGCCGCCGCTGACTGCCGCGCGCAACGACAAGGGCGAACTGGTCAAGAAGCCTTACGGGCCGTGGATGCGCAAGGCCTTGGGCGTGCTGGCAAAGCTGAAGGGGCTGCGCGGCGGCGCGCTCGACGTCTTCGCGCGCAGCGCCGAACGCCGCAGCGAAGCCGCGCTGATCGGCGAATACCGCGCCTGCATCGACGAACTGCTGACCACGCTGGATGCGGCGAAGCTGCCGCTGGCGGCGCAGATCGCGCGCATTCCCGAAGAGATCCGCGGCTACGGCCACGTGAAGGAGCGCCACCAGCAGGCGGCGCGCATCAAGTGGGACGCGCTGATGGCCGAGTGGCGCGCCGGCGCGCAGCGCCGGGCCGCTTGAGCGGCGACTGGCCGGCGCTGGCTGCCGCCGGCGCGCATGACGCGCCGGCGCGCGTGCCCTTCGTGCTCAACGGGCGGCAGGTCGGTACGGTGGCGCGCAAGCACCTGCAGGCCCTGCGCGCGCTCGGCGTGCAGGCCGACGAGCACGGCGTCGTGCTGCACACCGGCACCTTGCCGCCCGACGCCGCGCTGGCGGCGTTGAACGCGGCGCTGCGCGCACAGGGCCTGATCCTGGCCTGGCGCGACGAACCGTTCGCCGTCTTCGACCCCGCCGGCGGCGCGCGGCTGGGCGTGATGGAACGCGCCGCGGCGCGCTTCTGGGGCACGCTGACGCTGGGCGCGCATGCCAACGGCTGGGTCGCCGATGCGCAGGGCCGGCCCACGCATCTGTGGATCGCCCGGCGCTCGGCCACCAAGGCCACCGACCCCGGCAAGCACGACAACCTGGTGGGCGGCGGCGTTCCCGACGGCCAGACGCCGCGGCAGGCGCTGGTGCGCGAAGGCTGGGAAGAAGCCGGCTTGGCGCCGGCGCTGATGCGGCAGGCGCGCGCCGGCAGCGTGCTGACCTTGCGGCGCGACATCCGCGAGGGCCTGCAGCACGAATCGCTGCATGTCTTCGACCTGCAGCTGCCGGCCGGGCTCGACCCCCGCAACCAGGACGGCGAGGTCGCCGGCTTCGCCTGCCTGCCGGTGGCCGACGCGCTGGCGCTGGCCGCAGGCGGGACGATGACCGTCGACGCCGCGCTGGCCACGCTGGATTTCGCGTTGCGCCACGCGCTGCTGCCGCCGCCGCAGCAGGCACGGCTGGCGGCGCGGCTCGCCGAGCGGCGCATCGCCATGCCGTTCAATGATTCCGACGACTCGCGACAACGTCCCTGAACACGGTGTGCACGCGCAGCAGGCACACTGCGGTGCTGAACATGTCCACGCCCTTGCCTTCCGCTGACCCCTTGCCCGCCGCCGCGCCGGCGCGCTACGACAACGTCGCCGTCGCCCTGCACTGGGTGCTGGCGCTGATGATCACCGGCTCCTTCTTCGTCGGCCTGTACATGGCCGATCTGCCCTTTTCGGTGCAGCGCGTCAAGCTCTTCAACTATCACAAATGGGCCGGCATGACGATCCTGGCGCTGACCCTGCTGCGGCTGGTGTGGCGCCTGAGCCATGCTGCGCTGCCCGAGGTGCCGGGGCCGCGCTGGCAGCAGCGTGCCGCCAAGGCCACGCATGCGGCGATCTATCTGCTGGTCTTCGCCATCGCGCTGGTCGGCTGGGCTTACAGCTCGGCCGCCGGCATGCAGGTGGTGGTCTACGGCGTGCTGCCGATGCCCAATCTGTTGCCGGTGAACCCCGAGCTGGCCGATGCCGTCAAACCCTGGCACGGCCGGCTGGCCTTCATGCTGGCAGCGCTGGTGCTGCTGCACGTCGCGGCGGCGCTGAAGCACCAGTTCATCGACCGCGACGGGCTGATGCGCCGCATCCTCCCGGGGCGCCGCCGAGACCTGCCCCTGCCCCCGACACCCCACCGTACGGAGACTCCATGAAACGCCTGCTTGCCGCCGCCACGCTGGGCCTGGCACTGGCCGCACCGGCCCACAGCAACAGCTACGCGATCGATCCGACGCACACCTTCGTCACCTACGAGATCAACCACTACGGCACCTCGACCAACCGCGGCCGTTTCGACCGCAAGGAAGGCACGGTGATGTTCGACCGCGCCGCCAAGACCGGCAAGGTCGAGATCAGCTTCGAGCTCGCTTCGGTCAGCACCGGCGTCGCGCTGCTCGACAAGCACCTGCAGAGCGCCGATTTCTTCGACGCCGCCAAGCATCCCAGAGCCAGCTTCGTCGGCGACAACTTCAGCTTCAACGGCGACAAGGTCACGCAGGTCGCCGGCTTGCTGACGCTGCGCGGCAAGACGCAACCGGTGGTGCTGAAGGCAACCAACTTCAACTGCTACATCAACCCGCTGCTGCGGCGCGAGACCTGCGGCGGCGACTTCCAGACGACGATCCAGCGCAGCCGGTGGGGCATCGACTGGGGCCTGGACAGCGGCTTCCCGGACGAGGTGCGGCTGCTGATCCAGGTGGAGGCCATCAAGCAGTAGCCTGCGGCGGCCGGCATGCGTGTGCTGGCACTGTGCCTGTTGGCGCTGGCCGCCAGGGCGCCGGCCGAGCCGGTGCGCTACGCGCTCGACCCCGAGCACAGCTTCGTCACCTTCGAGGTGCTGCACTTCGGCACCTCCACGCTGCGCGGACGCTTCGCGGTGGCGCAAGGCGAGGTCGAGCTCGACCGCGCGGCCGGACGCGGCGCGGTGTCGCTGCGCATCGCCACCGCAGGCGTCGACACCGGCACGCCGGCCTTCGACGCGCGGCTGCGCGAGCCCGACCTGCTGAGCAGCGAGGTCTACCCGCAGGCCACGTTCCAGGCCTCGGACTTCCGTTTCGACGGGCCCGAACTGCGCGCCGTGCGCGGCGAACTCGGCTGGCGCGGCCTGCGCCGGCCGCTGGAGCTGCGCGCGCTGCGCTTCGGCTGCCATACCCACCCGCAACTGCAGCGCGAAGTCTGCGGCGGCGACTTCGAAGCCGAGCTGCAGCGCGCCGACTTCGGTGCCGGCTACGGCCTGCCCTTCGTCGCCAACCGCGTGCACCTGGTGGTGCAGGTCGAAGGCATCCGCCAGTAGCGGCGACGGCAGCCGCACGCAGCGCTTACAGTCGGCGCATGTCCTCCTCCGCCCTGCCCCTCGGCCCCGGATTGCGCGTCTTCGAACGCGGCTGGCTGTCGTCGAACAACATCCTGCTCGACGACGGCGACGGCGCGACGCTGGTCGATTCCGGCCACTGCGCGCACGCGGCGCAGACCGTCGCGCTGGTCCGGCAAGCGCTGGGCACGCGGCCGCTGCGCCGGCTGATCAACACGCACCTGCATTCCGACCACTGCGGCGGCAACGCGGCCCTGCAGCGCGCCTGGCCGCTGCAGGTCTGGGTGCCCAGCGGCAGCTGGCGCGCGGTGCAGGACTGGGACGAACAGGCGCTGAGCTACACGCCGACGCGGCAACGCTGCGAGCGCTTCAGCGCGCAGGACGTGATCCGCCCCGGACAGGTGCTGCGCATCGGCGTGCGCGACTGGCAGGTGCTGGCCGCGCCCGGCCACGACCCGCAGTCGGTGATGCTGTTCGATGCCGCACACGGCGTGCTGATCTCGGCCGACGCGTTGTGGGAAAGCGGCTTCGGCGTGGTCTTCCCCGAGCTGGAAGGCGAAAGCGCCTTCGACGACGTGCAGCAGGTGCTGGAGCTGATCGAGTCGCTGCCGGTGCGCTGCGTGATCCCCGGCCACGGCGCGGCGTTCAGCGACGTCGCCGGCGCGCTGCAGCGCGCGCGTTCGCGGCTCGCCGGCTTTCGCGCCGATCCGCCGCGGCATCTGCGCCACGCGGCCAAGGTGCTGCTCAAGTACCACCTGATGGAAGTGCGCGAGCAGCCGCGCGCCGAGTTGCACGACTGGCTGCGCCAGACGCCGCTGATGCGCTCGGTCTGGGCCGCGCTCGGCCGGCCGCAGCAGACGCTCGAGGCCTGGTGCGGGCAGTTGTTGCAGGAGCTGCTGGACGGCGGGAACCTGGTGCTGCGCGGCGACATCGTGTACGACGGCTGAGCACTCCGTCACGCCCGGCGGCCGGCCGCCGCGCACGCGCACGCCGCAGCCCCGAAGATGCGCAGCACGCGCCCTGTCGGGCGCGACCCACCCACCACCACGAAGCGCACGCCATGAATGCATTCGCCGCCAGTACGCAAAGCCGCGACGACACGCGCATCTGGTCGCCGTCGCGGGTCGAGGCCGTCGGCAAGGGCGCTGTGCAGCAGGATCCGCTGGCACTGCTGCTGGCCGAGCAGCGCCGCGAGCGCACGACGCTGCGCCTGCTGCTCTGCGCCACCGCCTCGCTGCTGATCATGGTGGCCGGCGCGTTGCTGCTCTGAGTTTCAAGCGCCTGGCCGCTCCAGCCAGGACGCGATGCACCACTGCGCCAGCCAGTAGCTGAGCAGGATCCACAAGCCCGACAGCGGCAGTGGTGCAGCAAAGCGGTTGGCGGCGAGCAGCGCGTCCGAGCACAGGAACAGCGCGCCGCCCAGCGCCAGCCACCGGCCGGCGCGTTGCCGCGACGTGCCGCGCGCACACATCCAGACGACCGCCGCCTGCGCCGCCATCGACGCCAGACAGACCACGTAGGCCAGCACCGGCAGCCGCAAGCCGGCCGGCACGCCGGGCCACAGCTGCCACAGGATGAGCGCTGCGAGCAGGCCGTAGACCACGAAGGGCAGCGCACGCGCGGCGAAGCCGGCGCCGTCGCGCGTGAAGGCGCGCAGGTAGGCCAGATGCGCGAGCAGGAAGGCGGCCAGCCCCGGCAGGAAGCCGCGCGTCGGCCACAACAGCGCCACGTCGCCGGCCAAGGACAGCCACAGCCCCGCCAGCACCCAGCGGCGCGCGGCCGGCTGCGCGCGGCCGCGCGGCCAGGCATAGGCGATGATCAGCAAAGTGGTCAGCGGCTTGAACACGAAGTTCAGCCACGGCTGGCCCAGGCCCCAGGGCGCGGACAGGATGGCCAGCGCGCCGCACGCGGCGGCGGCTGCCGCAAGCAGCGGAATTGATCGATGGTTCATGGCGGCCGGCATGATCGCAGAAGGCCGGACCGGCGCCGCCGGACTACGATGGCACATGTCCGCCGCGTCGCCCCGCCTGCCGGCCCGCAGCGCCCTGATGCTGCTCTGCGCGGCCTGGCTGGCCGCGGCGCAGGCGCAGCCTTGCGACGGCACGCCGCAGACCCGCGAGGCGACTTCGCGGCAGATCCGCGACTTCGTGCGCGCCAGCGGCAAGCAGCTCATCACCTTCGTCGGCTATTCGGGCGCCGGCTACGAAGATCCGGCGGCGATGCGCGCCGCAGCCGAGCAGGTGCTGGCCGGCTACGACCCGGCGCGCACGCTGGTCAACATCGGCGGCACCGCCGCCGGCATCGGCGAGGTCTACGCGCTCGCCAAACGCCGCGGCTTCGCCACGCTGGGCATCGTCTCGAGCTTGGCGCGCGACGGCGGCGAGCCGCTGTCGCCCTGCGTCGACCAGGTGTTCTTCGTGCGCGACGCCAGCTGGGGCGGGCGGGCGCCGGGATCGAAGCGGCTCGCGCCGACCTCGGCGGCGATCGTGGCCAACAGCCATGCCCTGATCGGCATCGGCGGCGGCGAGATCGCGCGCGACGAACTGCTCGCCGCGCGCGCCGCCGGCAAGCCGGTGCGCTTCGTGCCGGCCGACATGAACCACGCGGCCGCGCGCGACAAGGCACGGGCCAAGGGCCAGAGCGAACCAGTGGACTTCCGCGGCGCGGCACACGCATCGCTGGCGCCGCCGCGCTGAAAGGACCAACCGATGACACGCATCGAAGCCCGGCTGAGCGAGCTCGGCCTGATCCTGCCGCCGCCGCTGCAGCCGCCGCCCGGGGTGCAGCTGCCCTTCCGCTTCGTGCACGTGGTCGGACGGCGCGCGCTGATCGCGGGCCACGGCCCGCAGCAGGCCGACGGCACGCTGGCCACGCCGCTGGGCAAGCTCGGCCGCGAGCTGACGCTGGAACAGGGCCATGCTGCGGCAAGGCTGACGGCGCTGTCGATGCTGGGCAGCCTGCAGCGCGAACTCGGCAGCCTGGATCGCATCACCGCCTGGGTGCGCGTCTTCGGCATGGTCAACTCCGCGCCGGGCTTCAACCGGCAGCCGAGCGTGATCAACGGTTTTTCGGAGCTGATCCTCGAGGTGTTCGGGCCGCGCATCGGCGCGCACGCGCGCAGCGCCGTGGGCATGGCCGAGCTGCCGTTCGACATCCCGGTGGAGATCGAGGGCGAAGTCGAACTCGCGCCATGAACGCCATGAGCGCCATGAGCGCGCCCGGCCGCTCCGAAGCGCTCATACCGAAGCGCGATCAGCGCGCAGGTTGCCCCATGAGGCGCATCGCCGCGGTCGACGGCGCGTCCGAGAAGCGCGCTACAGCGCGTGCGTCACCAGCATGAACTCGGGGTCCTCGGCATCGCGCTTGACCTGGAAGCCCAGGCGGCGCATCAGCTTGAGCATGGGGCTGTTGTTGGTCAGCACCAGGCCGATGACCTCCGACAGCCCCTTGTCGCGCGCCACGTCCATGATCGACTCCATCAAGCGCGAGCCCAGCCCCTTGCCGGCATAGTCGTCGGCCACCAGCAGCGCGAATTCGCAGCTGCTCTGGTCGGGGTTGGTGATGTAGCGCGACACGCCGATCATGCACTCGGTCTCGGTGATCTCGCCGTCCTCGTTCGACTGGCGCTGCTTGTGCACGGCCACCAGCGCCATCTCGCGGTCGTAGTCGATCAGCGTGAAGCGCGCCAGCATGTTCGGCGGCAGCTTCTCGATCGGCGAGACGAAGCGCATGTAGCGGCTCTCGGGCGACAGCCGCTGCACCATGTCCTGCAGCATCTGCGCGTCGTCGGGGCGGATCGGGCGCACCGTGTACTCGCCGCCGCCGCGCAGCGGCCAGACCTGCTCGTAGCGCGCCGGGTAGGGCAGGATCGCCAGGTGGTTGTAGGGGTTGCCCGGCCCGCCGCGCACCGGCTGCGCGCCGTCGACGACGATGCGCGCGTCCACCGCCACCGCGCCGCGCGCGTCGACGATGATCGGGTTGATGTCCATCTCGCGCAGCTGCGGCAGCGCGCAGACCATCTCCGACACGCGCAGCAGGATCTGCTCCAGCGCCTCCAGGTCGGCGGCCGGCGCGCCGTGCCAGGCGGCCAGCGTCTCGGCCACGCGCGAGCGTTCGATCAGCCGCCGCGCCAGGAACTGGTTCAGCGGCGGCAGCTCCATCGCGCGGTCGCCGATCAGCTCGATCATCGAGCCGCCGGCGCCGAACACGATCACCGGGCCGAAGGGGTCGTCGGTGACGACGCCGATGTTGATCTCGCGCCCGCGCCGCGCCGCCGCCATCTTCTGCACCGTGACGCCGTTGATGCGCGCCGCCGGCTGCAGCCGCGCCACGCGCTCGACGATGTCGGTGTAGGCGTCGCGCGCGGCGCTGCCGGTGTGGATGTTCAGCACCACGCCCTGCACGTCGGACTTGTGCGAGATGTCGGGTGAATCGATCTTCAGCGCCACCGGAAAGCCCAGCTGCGTGGCCAGCATCATCGCCTCGGTGGCGCTGCGCGCCAGCACCGTCTGCGTCACCGGGATCAGGAACGACGACAGCAGCGTCTTCGACTCCAGCTCGGTGAGCATCTTGCGGCGCTCGGCGAGCACGCCTTCGATCAGCAGCCGCGCGCCTTCGATGTCCGGCTTGGCCAGCGTGGACACCGGCGGCGGCGTCTGCTGCAGCAGCCGCTGGTTCTGATAGAAGGCCGCGATGTTGCCGAAGGCGCCCACCGCGGCCTCGGGCGTGCGAAAGCTGGGGATCAGCGCGTCATTGAGCCGCTGGCGCGCCGCGCCGACGCTGGCGTCGCCCATCCAGCAGGCGATCAGCGGCTTGCGCAGGCGCGGCTTGCGCTCGGCCAACGCCGCGGCCACCGCGGCCGCGTCGATGTCGGCCTTGGGCGCATGAATCGCCAGCACGCCGTCGATCTGCGCATCGGCATCGGCGGCCTCGATCGCGGCGCCATAGGCTTCGGCGCCGGCCTCTTCGGAGACGTCGATCAGGTCGGCCAGCGACGCGCCCTCGGGCAACTGCGGCGCCAGCGCCGCCGCGCCTTCAGCCGACAGCCGGCCCAGCTCCAGGCCGATCTCGGCAGCCCAGTCGGCCGCCAGCACGCCGGGCCCGCCGCCGTTGCTGATCAGCGCCAGCCGCCGCCCCACCGGGCGGTAGCGCGAAGCCAGGCACTTGGCGGCCGAGAACAGCTCGACGAAGGAGCGCACGCGCACCGCGCCGGCGCGGCGCAGCACGGCGTCGAAGACATCGTCGCTGCCGACGATGGCGCCGCTGTGCGTCTGGGCGGCGACCGTGCCGCCGCTGCGGCGGCCCGACTTCAGCACCACCACCGGCTTGGAATGGGCCGCCGAACGCAGCGCGCTGACGAAGCGGCGCGCGCTGGAGATGCCTTCGAGGTAGACGATGATGCTGTGCGTGCGCGCATCGGAGGCCAGGAAGTCCAGCACCTCGGCGATGTCGATGCCGGTGTGCGGGCCGACGGACACCACCGACGAGAAGCCGACCGCGTTCTCCCGGCCCCAGTCGAGCATCGCCGTCGTCAGCGCGCCGGACTGCGAGACCAGCGCCAGCGGCCCGTCCGCCGCCAGCGGACCGATGACCCCTGCATTCAGGTGCAGCTGCGGGCGCTGCAGCCCCAGGCTGTTGGGGCCGAGCAGCGCAATGCCCTCGCGGCGGGCGATGGCCTTCAGCGTGGCCGCCTGCTCGGCACCGATGCCGCTGCCGACGACCAGCGCCGAGCGGCAAGCCATGCGCCCGGACAGCTCCAGCGCAGCGGCAATGTCGGGCGGCGGCAGCGCGATCACCGCCAGGTCGGCGCGCGCCTTGGCCAGGTCGGCCAGCGTGCCGCTGGTCTGGATGTCCAGGAAGTGCAGCGTGCCGTCGAAGTGCTGCGCGCGCAGCGCCTGGTGCAGCTGCTGCGCATGGCGCGTCTGCGTCGCCGCGTCATCGGCGCGGCCGGCGAACACGGCGACGGTTTCGGGGCAGAACAGCGGGGTGAGGTAGTGTTTGTCCATGGTGCGATGCAGGCCAGGCCGGGTGGCGCGGTGAGCCCATGGCCATTGTGATCCGCCTGCGGGCCTGCCGATCAGCGCCGAGTTCAGACGCGCGGCCCGTGCTCTCTTTCCGTACTCCAGCAGGCGACGACGTCGAGCAAGTTGCCGTGCACCCTCCACCAGGCCGCAGCTTCATTGATTTCGCGCCGGGCGCGAGGCTTGATCCTGACGGTGAGCCCCAAGATCAGCCGTGCTTGCGCAGCTCGGCGAAGATCTCCTCGGCAGAGATGCCGTCTTCCTGCTCGGCCTCGTCCGATGCGTCTTCGAGTTCCTTCTGAAGGGCGGGCGGCAGGCGGACGCTCCCCCTTGTCGGGCAAGCGAGTGCCACGGTTACCGTGAAAGCTCGCCGCGGCGCGCGCACGGCTGAGCCTCCCGCGGTGCATCGGGACGACAAGACCGCTGGGCCCGACCCCTCGAAATCAGCGGCGAATGCTTCAGGTCGCGGC
>OEIU01001973.1_pt1 | contig 11694 bp, 9 predicted proteins | sample 1539221 | NCBI WGS metagenome assembly OEIU01 (sample SAMN03792071, study PRJEB22550) | activated sludge metagenome | feature: wastewater treatment plant; material: activated sludge; isolation source: Wastewater treatment plant of a petroleum refinery complex | place: Argentina: Zarate | collected... | reverse complement strand
CGCCGGCATCGGTCGGGCGCGTCACCATCGGCCAGGCGGTCGACTCCTCGGCGATGATCTGCACGCCGGGATGGTCGCGGTAGGCGGCGACGTTGAGCTGGCGCAGGAACCCGATCGCCTCCAGGTTCTCGCGCCCGCCGTTGCGGTTCGGGATCCACTCGCCGTCGCCGCGCGCGTAGTCGAGGTAGAGCATCGAGGCGACCGCATCGACGCGCAGCGCATCGATGTGGAACACGTCGAGCCAGAACATCGCGCCGGACAGCAGGAACGCGCGGACCTCGTTGCGGCCGTAGTTGAAGATCGACGAGTTCCACTCCGGATGAAAGCCCTGGCGCGGGTCGGCATGCTCGTAGAGCGCGGTGCCGTCGAAGCGGGCGAGGCCGTGGGCGTCGGCGGGGAAATGCGACGGCACCCAGTCGAGGATGACGCCGACGCCGACCTGGTGCAGCAGATCGACGAGGAACTTGAAGTCTTCCGGCGTGCCGTAGCGCGAGGTCGGCGCGAAGTAGCCGGTCGTCTGGTAGCCCCAGGAGCCGTAGAACGGATGCTCGGTGACCGGCATCAGCTCGACGTGCGTGAAGCCGAGGCCGGTGACGTAGGCCGCGAGCTGCACCGCCGCCTCGCGATAGTTCAGCAGCGAGCCGTCGGCGTGGCGCCGCCACGAGCCGAGGTGCAACTCGTAGATCGACATCGGCATCGCCAGCGCGTCGCGCGCCGCGCGCTGCGCCAGCCACGCCGCGTCGCTCCAGGCGAAGGCATCGTCCTGCCAGGCGATCGAAGCCGTCGCCGGCGCCTGCTCGGCAAAGCGCGCGAAGGGGTCGGCCTTCTCTAGCAGCTCACCGTCGCGGGTGCGGATCGCGAACTTGTAGCGCTGGCCGTGAAGCACGCCGGGGATCTCGACCTGCCACAGCCCGGAGCTGTCCCAGCGCGGCGCGGCGGCGTGGCTGGCGGCATTCCAGCCATTGAAGTCGCCGATCACCGAGACGGCGGCGGCATTCGGCGCCCACACCGTGAAGCGTGCGCCGCCGGGCGTGAAGCGGCAGCCGAGGATGCGGTACAGCGCGGCGTGCGTGCCTTCGCGAAAGAAGAAGATGTCCTGCTCGCCGATCGGGGCGGCGCCGCCGTGCGTCGCCAGGGGCGGGGGCGCAGCGCTGTCGGTCACCGCCTTCAGGGCGCGCGGGCCGCGATCGCCGGCGTCTCGACGCGCACGTCGCCGCACTGCGCGCGATGGCGCAGCGCGTGATCCATCAGCACGAGTGCCAGCATCGCCTCGGCGATCGGCGTCGCGCGGATGCCGACGCAGGGATCGTGGCGGCCGAAGGTCTCGACGACCGTCGGCTTCCCGGCACGGTCGATCGACGCGCGCGGGATGCGGATCGAGCTCGTCGGCTTGATCGCGAGGTTGACGGTGATGTCCTGCCCGCTGCTGATGCCGCCGAGCGTGCCGCCGGCGTTGTTGCTGCGAAAGCCCTCGGACGTCAGCTCGTCGCCATGTTCGCTGCCGCGCTGCGCGACGCAGCGAAAGCCGGCGCCGATCTCGACCCCCTTCACCGCGTTGATGCCCATCATCGCGTAGGCGATCTCGGCGTCGAGCTTGTCGGCGAGCGGCGCGCCGAGCCCGGGCGGCACATTCGTCGCCTCGACACGGATGCGCGCACCGACCGAATCGCCCGCCTTGCGCAGCGCGTCCATCGCGTCCTCGAGGCGCGCGATGTCGCTCGCATTCGCGGCGAAGAACGGGTTGTGCGGCACGTGCTCCCAGCCCTCGAACGGAATCTCGATCTCGCCGAGCGCCGTCATGCAGCCGCGAAAGACTATGCCGTGGTGTTCCTTCAGCCACTTGCGGGCGACGGCGCCGGCGCCGACCATCGGCGCCGTGAGCCGCGCCGACGATCGCCCACCGCCGCGCGGGTCGCGCAGCCCGTATTTGCGCCAATAGGTGTAGTCGGCGTGGCCGGGACGGAAGGTATCGAGCAGGTTGCCGTAGTCCTTGCTGCGCTGGTCGAGATTGCGGATCAGGAGCGCGATCGGCGTGCCGGTCGTCACCCCCTCGAAGACGCCGGAGAGGATCTCGACCGCATCGGGCTCGTTGCGCTGCGTCACATGGCGGCTCGTGCCGGGGCGGCGGCGGTCGAGTTCGAGCTGGATGTCGGCTTCGGCCAACGCCATGCCCGGCGGGCAGCCGTCGATGACGCAGCCGATCGCCGGGCCGTGGCTCTCGCCGAAATTGGTGACCCGAAACAGGGTGCCGAAGGTGCTGGACATCGCGCTGGCGCAAGTGAAAACACGGCCCGAGGGCCGTGTTCGGAGCGATCGATTCTAGTGGGCCGCCGCGCGGCCGCCTTCAGGCCGAGGCCGGGTTGCCGGCGCCGTTCTCGGCCTCGACCGGCCAGTCGCGGATATAGGCCTTCAACATGCGGTTCTCGAAATCCTGCGCGTCGACGACGGCCTTGGCGACGTCGTAGAGCGAGATCACCCCCATCAGCATGCCCTCGCTCATGACCGGCGTATAGCGCGCGTGCTCGCCGAGCATCAGGCGGCGCACCTCGTCGATCTCGGTGTCGAGCGTACACGCCACCGGATTGGGGTCCATCACCTTGCCGATCGTCGTCTTGCCAAGGCTGCCGCCGTTGGCGACGAGCGCGAGCAGCACCTCGCGAAACGTCAGGATGCCGGCGATCTGGCCGTGGCGCATCACGATCAGCGAGCCGATATCGTGCTCGGCCATCGTCTGCACGGCCGCCGAAAGATCGTGTTCCGGCGTCACCGTGAACAGCGTGTTGCCCTTGACGCGAAGAATGTCGCTGACTTTCATGGCCAAGCCTCCGTGCGCGATGAAGACGGCCCAACATAGCACACAATGGCGCTGAAAAATACGCTCACACGTCAAGGGAAACCCAAGATGGCAGGCGCTTCGGACCCCGCATTCGACACCCTCGCGCTGCACGCCGGTGCCGCGCCCGACCCGGCGACCGGCGCGCGCGCGGTGCCGATCCACCTGACGACCTCTTTCGTTTTCGAGTCGAGCGAGCAAGCCGCGTCGCTCTTCAACCTCGAGCGGTCGGGCTACGTCTACAGCCGCATCTCGAACCCGACGAATGCGGTCTTCGAGGAGCGCATCGCCGCACTCGAAGGCGGCGCCGGGGCGATCGCGACCGCCAGCGGCCAGGCGGCGCTGCACCTCGCGATCGCGACGCTTGCGGGCGCCGGATCGCACATCGTCGCCTCGAGCGTGCTGTACGGCGGCTCTCACAATCTGTTGCACTTCACGCTCCCGCGCTTCGGCATCACGACCACCTTCGTCAAGCCCGGCGATATCGACGCCTGGCGCGCGGCGATCCGGCCCGAGACCCGGCTGCTGTTCGGCGAGACGCTCGGCAACCCGGGGCTGGGCGTGCTCGATATCCCGACGGTGAGCGCCATCGCGCACGACGCCGGCCTGCCGCTGCTCGTCGATTCGACCTTCACGACGCCCTGGCTGATGAAGCCGTTCGACCACGGCGCCGACCTCGTCTTCCACTCGGCGACCAAGTTCCTCTCCGGCCACGGCACGGTGATCGGCGGCGTGCTCGTCGACGGCGGCAGCTTCGACTGGGGCAACGCGCCGCGCTTTGCCGAACTGACGCAGCCCTACGACGGCTTTCACGGCATGGTCTTCAGCGAGGAGAGCACGGTCGGCGCCTTCCTCTTGCGCGCGCGGCGCGAGGGGCTGCGCGACTTCGGCGCCTGCATGAGCCCGCACACCGCCTGGCTGATCCTGCAGGGCATCGAGACGCTGCCGCTGCGCATGGCGCGCCACGTCGAGACGACGCGCAAGGTCGTCGCCTTCCTCGCCGCGCACCCGATGGTGGCGAGCGTCGGCTACCCGGAGCTCGAGAGCCATCCCGACCACGCGCTCGCCAAAAGGCTGCTGCCACGCGGCTGCGGCTCGGTCTTCGCCTTCGACCTGAAGGCCGGCCGCGAGCAGGGCAAGGCCTTCATTGACGCGCTGCAGATCTTCTCGCACCTCGCCAACGTCGGCGATTGCCGCTCGCTCGTCATCCACCCCGCATCGACGACCCACTACCGGATGGACGATGCCGCGCTCGCCCAGGCGGGCATCACGGCGGGGACGATCCGGCTGTCGATCGGCCTCGAGGATGCCGACGACCTGATCGACGACCTGAAGCGGGCGCTGAAGGCCGCCGAGAAGACGGGTGCCAAGCCTGCCGCCGCATCGGGCAAGAAAGCGAGCGCGTGATGGACCTCGTCGTCAACGCCAGACGCGCCTATGCCTACACCGGCGGCAAGCCGTTCGACGCCGCCCTGCCCTGCATCGTCTTCGTCCACGGCGCGCTGCACGACCACAGCGTCTGGAACCTGCTCGCGCGCTGGTTCGCGCACCACGGTCACGCCGTGCTGGCGGTCGACCTGCCGGCGCACGGCCGAAGCGAAGGCCCGCCGCTCGCCAGTGTCGAGGCGCTCGCCGACTGGACGCTTGCGCTGCTCGACGCCGCCGGCGTGCGCGAGGCGGCCTTCGCCGGCCACAGCATGGGGTCGCTCGTCGCGCTCGAAGCGGCGGCGCGCGCCCCCGAGCGCGCCACGAAGCTCGTGATGATCGGCGCCGCTTACCCGATGAAGGTATCGGACGCACTGCTGGCGACGGCGCGCGATCATCCGCTGCGCGCGATCGACATGGTGAACGCCTTCTCGCACTCGACCTTCGCGCCCAAGCCGTCGTTTCCCGGCCCCGGCATGTGGCTGCACGGATCGAACCGGGCGCTGATGCGGCGCATCCAGGCCGGCGCGAATCGCGGCGGCTGGCAGGGCAACCTCTTCGAGCACGACTTTCGCCTCTGCGACGCGTACGCCGGCGGCCTGGACGCCGCGGCCCGCGTGCGCTGCCCGGCGACGCTCGTGCTCGGCGCGCGCGACCAGATGACGCCCGCGCGTGCGGCGCGCGACATCGCCGCCGCGTTGAAGGCGCGCATCATCACGCTGCCGGCCGGGCACGCGCTGATGACCGAGGCGCCGAACGCGCTGATCGATGCGCTGCGCGAAGCTCTGCGCTGAGGAGATTGCCGTGAGGATGGGCACCGCCGCCGCCGCGACCGACCCCCATCACACGCCAAGGCGGCGTCCGGCGGCATCTGGCGCGACCGCATCCCGTTCCGAAGGACCGACATGATCCGCGGCGAACGCGTGGCGATCAGGACGGTGCGGCGGACCGACCTCGACGCACTTTACCTGCTCGTCAACGACTCGGCGCTGAAGGGCGAGCACCTGGCGCCGCCGCTGCGCAGCGAGACGGCGTTCCGCAAGGATTTCGACGAGACCGGCCTCTTCGGTTCCGAGCGCGGATGCTTTCTCGTCACCGACCTCGACGACCGGCTGCTCGGCGACATCGCGTACTTCAAGGTCAACTACATGGACGGCTTCGAGATCGGCTATCAGTCGTTCGATCCGGCCTCGCGCGGCAGCGGCTTGATGACGGAGGCGCTGCGCCTCGTCGTGCGCTACCTGTTCGAGCATCACAAGATCAACCGTCTGCAGATCGCGACCGGCCCCGGCAACGAAGCCTCGAAGCGGCTCGCGCTGAAGTGCGGCTTCCGACTCGAAGGCACGCTGCGCGGCTTCGTGCTGCATCGCGGGCATCCGGCCGACGTGCTGATCTACGCGCTGCTGCGCGATGAGGCGCTCGGGCGGTAGCGGGTCGCGTTCGAACGCCGCGCAACGGCGCCGCGATCGGCGCATCGGCGTTGTGCGAGTAGTCGCTCTCTCTTCGACCTACCACGCCTCGCGCCGAGCGGCACCCGCCACGGACTCATGGTGCAGCGGGTGCCGCTTGCGGCGACTGCGCTGCGGTTCCGGGTCAGGGGTCGCGTCGCCAAACTCGCCTCGTTCGGTTCACTCAATGCGATCGGACAGCACCGACGAGTCGGACAAGCAAGCGCGCTGCGCGCGCCGACCCCTGCCTTGCGATCCTCGTCGCCGCACAAATCGCCCCGGCCGGGTGGCATCCGGCGCGAGGGCACGCATCGGCCGTTCGCCAGCGAACACGACACGGGATGCCACAAACGCCACGAGCGCCGCCTGCGAAGCCGGTGCGGGGCAGGCGGCGACGCGCCTGAGAGGCGCCGAGAAGCGCAGGGCTTGCGGCCGCGCGCGCAGCGCGCTTCGTGATCTGACTCGTCGCGACTGTCTGAACGGAGCGAACGCAGTGAGCGAAGTGAGTTGAGCGACGGGCCGCGAGGCCGAGCATCGCAGGGCAGTCGGCAAAGCCGACCGCCGAACCGAAGCGTCGCCGCCTGCCCCGCGCCGGCTTCGCTCGCCACCATGTCGCGCACGCATAGCGGCCTTCCGAGACACGCGCCTTCGTCACGATTGCGAGCGAACGCGAGGCCCGCGGACGCACAGGGCACGGGTCTTGCACTGTGCGAAACTGAACCGCCCGAAGCGCCCCGCACCGCTCAAGGCGCGACGACGTCCGCGAGCGTCAGCGCGTCGAAGTCCGCACGCCGCCAGAAACCCTGGATCGCGGGCGAGGCCTCGAGCAGGAGTTGCGCCAGCAGCGGCCGCGCCGGTGTCGCGGCCGGGTCGCACAGCAGCACATAGCGCGGGCTGCCGTCTTCATCGAGGCGGCCGGCCCAGTCGAGGTCGACGAGCGCATCGAGCAGCGGCTCGACCTGCAGCGGATCGATCCGCAGCCCCTCCCACAGTTCCTCGGCGCTCAGGCCGTGCCCGGGCCTCTCGCGCGCAGCGATCAGTTCGCGCAGCATCGCGACCGCGAGGCCGAAGCGCGCTCCGGGCACATCCTGCAGCGTGCGCATGCGCGATTGCAGGCTCGGCGCGTAGGCGGCGATCACGGCGCCGAAGAGGACGATCAGCCAGCTCATGTAGGTCCACAGCAGGAAGATCGGCACCGTCGCGAACGCGCCGTAGACGAGCGAGTAGCCCGGCACGCGCAGCAGGTACCACGCGAGCGCGCGCTTGGCGATCTCGAACGCGATGGCGACGAACAGGCCGCCGGCGATCGCGTGGCGCCAGCGCACGTGGGTGTTCGGGATGAAGTGATACATCGCCGACATCGCGGCGGCGAGCATCGCGAACGCGAGCGTGTCGAACAGGAGCCTCACGCCGCCGGGCGTGCCGCCGACCAGGTCGCGCGAGGCCGAGACCGCGAGCGACGCGACGCTCAGCGCGACGCCGAACACCAGCGGCAGCAAGGTCGTCACGCCCCAGTAGATCAGCACCCGGCGCCCGAACGAGCGCATCCGCCGCACGCGCCAGATATTGTTGAGCGCGCGGTCGATCGTCGCCATCAGCGCGAGCGCGGTGACGACGAGAAATGCGAAGCCGAGCGTGCCGACCTTGGTCGCCTGCTCGGCGAAGCTCGTCAAGCCCTGCAGCACGGGCTGCGCGATGCTCGCCGGCACGAGGCTTTGCAGGAAGTAGCGCTGCAGCGCATCCTGGAAGCGCCCGAACATCGGAAACGCGCTGAAGAGCGCGAGCGCGACCGTGACCAGCGGCACGAGCGCCATGATGGTCGTGAAGGTCAGGCTGCTCGCCGTCAGCCCGAGGCGGTCCTCGCGAAAGCGCTGGCGCAGCACCTTGACGGTTTCGAGCCAGGGCCAATCCTGCAGCGCATGCAGCGCACGCGAAACCTCCTCGCCCGGGCTGGTGTGCGTCGAGTCGCGGCTCATTGCTGGCATGATAGCCAGCGATGTCTGCTCCGATGCCTGCACACGAGGGGCCGCTGCCGCCGGTCGTCGCCTGGACGCGCGCGGTCGCGGTCGGCAGCATCGTCGCGCTGATCGCGCTCGGTCTGGCGTGGGAGCTCTGGCTCGCGCCGACCGGCAGCGGCTGGCTCGCGCTGAAGGTCGCGCCGCTCGCGCTGCCGCTGCCGGGGCTGGTCCGCAACCGGCTCTATACCTACCGCTGGGTGACGCTGTTCGTCTGGCTCTATTTCGTCGAAGGCGTCGTGCGCGCGGCAAGCGACCGCGGCCCGGGCGCACGGCTCGCACTGGTCGAGGTCGGGCTGACGCTCCTGCTCTTCGCCGCCTGCGCGGTGCATGTCCGCTGGCGGCTCGGGCATGCCGCGGCATCGAAGGCGGCCGCATGACGCCGCTCGTTCGCGCGCTGGCCGACGCGGTGGGCGACGCGCATGTGCTGCGCGACGGCGATCTCTCGGCCTGGGAGATCGACTGGCGCAAGCGCTATCGCGGCCGGGCGCTGGCCATCGTGCGGCCGGCGAACAGCGCCGAAGTCGCCGCCGTGCTGCGTGCCTGCGCCGAATACGGCGCGAGCGTCGTGCCGCAAGGCGGCAATACCGGGCTGGTCGGCGCCTCGGTGCCGGATGCGAGCGGCACGCAGATCCTCTTGAGCCTCGCAAGGCTGAACCGCATCCGCGCGATCGACAGCGCGAACCTGACGCTCACCGCCGAGGCCGGCTGCGTGCTGCAATCGGTGCAGGAGGCGGCCGCGAAGCAGGACCTGCTCTTCCCGCTCAGCCTCGCCGCCGAAGGCAGCTGCACGATCGGCGGCAACCTCGCGACGAACGCCGGCGGCACGCAGGTGCTGCGCTACGGCAATGCGCGCGATCTGTGCCTCGGGCTCGAGGTCGTGACGCCCGGCGGCGCGGTCTGGAACGGCCTGTCCGGGCTGCGCAAGGACAATACCGGCTATGCGCTGCGCGACCTCTATATCGGCAGCGAGGGCACGCTCGGCGTGATCACCGCGGCGACGCTCAAGCTCTGGCCGCGGCCGGCAGCGGTGACGACCGCGATGGCGTCGTGCGCGCGGCTTGCCGATGCCGTCGCGCTGCTCGACCTGTCCCGATCGCGCCTGGGCGCCGCGCTGACCGGGTTCGAGGCGATGAACGACTTCTCGCTCGCCCTCGTCGAGCGCCACTTCCCGCAGCTGCGCCGCCCGCTCGCGGCGAACCCTGCCGCACCGTGGACGGTGCTACTCGAGCAGTCCGACAGCGAAGGCGAGGCACATGCCCGCAGTCTGTTCGAAGCGCTGCTCGAGGCGGCGTTCGAGCGCGGGCTCGTCGCCGACGCCGCGGTCGCCGAAAGCATCGCCCAGTCGCGCGCGATGTGGCATCTGCGCGAGTCGATACCGCTCGCGCAGGCCGAGGAAGGTCTCAATATCAAGCACGATATCGCGCTGCCCGTCTCGCGCATCGCCGACTTCGTCGCCGCGACCGACGCCGCGCTCGAGCGCGCCTTCGCCGGCGTGCGCCTCGTCGACTTCGGCCATCTCGGCGACGGCAACCTGCACTACAACGTGCAGGCGCCTGAGGGCATCGCGGCACCCGATTTTCTGCAGGCCAACGAGGCCGCGGTCAATGCGATCGTCTACGACGCGGTGCTCGCGCACGGCGGCTCGATCTCGGCCGAGCACGGCATCGGCGCGCTCAAGCGCGACGAACTGGCGCGCTGCAAGCAGCCGCTCGCGCTCGACCTGATGCGCAGGATCAAGGCGGCGCTCGATCCCGACGGGCGGATGAATCCGGGCCGGCTGCTGTAGGCGGCCGCCGCGCCGCGCGGGTTGCCGCACCACAAGCCTGTCGGACTCGAGCAGCGCGACGGCACGTGGCTGAATCAGGACCCGTCTTCATGGGCCTGCGAGGCGGGCATGATGCGCGCGGCGTCGTCCGGGAGGTTGACCGGGTCGCTGCCCTTGGGCTCGCTCGACGGTGGCTGCGGCTCGGGGCCGGGCGGCTTGCGTCCCGCGTCGCGCCCGGCCTGGCGTCGGCCGCGAACTGCGTGCCGCCCGGCGCGATAGTGCCCAGCATCAGGCGCTTCAACTCGCGCGCCGGAAACAGCACCGGCACGAACAGCTATTCGATCGACTACAGGAAGCGCCGCCGGAAGGTGGCGATGCGGTCGTGGTCGGGCTTGGCATTCGCGGCGACGTGGCGAGCCGCCACCGGGTCGCGGCAGGCGCGCCCGATATTGCGGCGACGATACAGCGCATGCCGTGGGCGCGCCGCATGAACTGACCCAAGTGTCCCCGCGCGCGCCCAGTTGCGGTAGATGGGAAGGCCCGGCAGGCTGCTCGGAAACAGCGAAGGTGTCGAGCTTCCACGCGAAGCTTCGGGGCCGGCGGCATCACGATCGACGCTTGCGCGCTTCGTCGCCCAGGCCGGCCGTCTTGCCGCGAAAGACCCAATAGACACCGGCGGTGTAGACGACGATCACCGGCAGCACGACCACGCCGCCATAGAACAGGAAGCGCAGCGAGGGCTCGGGCGCGGCAGCGTCGGCAATGGTAAGCGCATAGGGCACCATGTACGGCCAGAACATGACGCCCAGCGTCAGGTATGCGCAAAGGAAGAACAGCACCGTGCAGGCGAAGGGCCAGCCGTCGTGCCTCGCGCGCGCGCCCAGCGCCGCGGCGGCCAGCGCGGCCGCGCCGGCGAGCGGGAACGCCTGGCCCCAGGCGCGCCCGCGCAACTGGCCCTGCGCCACCGCGCCGGCGTCGCTGAAGAGCACCACGGCAAAAGCCAGGCCGATGACGACGAAGACCAGGACCGCGAGCGGCCGGATGCGCGCACGCGCCCAATCGCGCAGCGCACCCTCGCTCTTGAGCACCACCCAGCCGGCGCCCAGCAGCGCGTAGCCGCAGACCAGGCCCGCGCCGGTCAGCAGCGCGAAGGGGTGCAGCCAGTCGAAGCTGCCGCCGGCGTACTGGCCGTCGTGCACCGCGATGCCGCGCAGCATCGCACCCACCGCCGCGCCCTGCACGAAGGCCACGACCACCGAGCCGACGAAGAAGCCGCGGTCCCACAAGCCGCGCATGCGCTGAGCGCGCTCGCGGAACTCGAAGGCCACGCCGCGGAAGATCAGCCCGAACAGCAGCAGCAGCACCGGCACGTAGAACGCACCCATGAATACCGCGTATACCGCCGGGAAGGTGGCGAACAGCCCGGCACCGACGATCACCAGCCAGGTCTCGTTGCCGTCCCAGAACGGCGCGATGGTGCGCATCAGCGCGGCGCGCTTGGACTCGTCGCGCGTCGTGCCGAAGAGAATGCCCACGCCCAGGTCGAAGCCGTCGAGGATCACGTAGACGAGGATCGCCAGCGCGATCACGCCGGCCCAGAACAGCGCCAAGTCGCTTGCCGGCGCGGCGCTCATCGGTAGCTCCCCGCGCCGCCGGTACCGCCGATGACGGCGGGTCCGTCGCGCAGCAGCTTGTAGATGTAGTACAGGCCGAAGGAATAGACCACCGCATACACCAGCACGTAGGCGCTGAGCGAGAAGAGCACATCGCCGGTGCGCAGCGACGGCGTGACCGCATCCATGGTGCGCAGCAGGCCGTAGATGACCCAGGGCTGGCGGCCGACCTCGGCGGTGAACCAGCCGGCCAGCACCGCGACGAAGCCGCTGGGGAAGGACAGGAAGGTGCCCCACAGGAACCAGCGCGCGCCCTCCAGCCGGCGGCGCCAGCGCAGCACATGGCCGACGATTGCCAATGCCGACATCAGCAGCGCCATGCCGACCATGAGCCGAAAGCCGAAGAAAGGCACCAGCACCGGCGGCCAGTCCTCGCGCGGGAAGGATTCCAGGCCCACTTGGGCCGACGTCCAGTCGCCCGAGGCGATGAAGCTGCCGAGCCTGGGCACGGTCAGGGCAAAGCGGTTGCGCTGTTCGGCCTCGTCCGGCCAGGCGATCAGCACCTCGCTGGCCGGCTGCTGGTTCTGCCAGC
>OEIU01001972.1_pt1 | contig 11701 bp, 10 predicted proteins | sample 1539221 | NCBI WGS metagenome assembly OEIU01 (sample SAMN03792071, study PRJEB22550) | activated sludge metagenome | feature: wastewater treatment plant; material: activated sludge; isolation source: Wastewater treatment plant of a petroleum refinery complex | place: Argentina: Zarate | collected... | reverse complement strand
CGGAGACAGCGAACGCGGGGGGTCCGGGGCGCGGCCTGGGTAGAGGGGTGGGGGCGCCGACGCCCGCCGGGGCGCGGCTGGGCCGGCGCGCCCCCACCCCGCCAGCATCAGCGCCACGCCGATCGGCACGCCGGCGAGCATCAGCATGGCGAACACGACGAAGATCGCGACTCCGATCATCGCGGCGCCCCTCTCAGGTGGCGCACCAGGCGTTGCGCGCCGCGCGCCGCGATCAGCAACGCCAGCAGCGGCAGCCAGATCGTGTACCACCACTGGGGTACGCCGATTCCCGGCGACGTGACGTCGTATCGGTAGTCGTCCCAGAACAGTCGAAGCCCGAGCCCGAACAGCATCAGGAAGGCGAGCGTCGTGGCGAGTGCCGACAGGATGGCCAGGCGCCGTCGCCGCTGCGGCGAGCCGGATTCGAAGATCGCCTCGATGCGGATGTGGCGGTCGCGCACCACCGCGGCCGAGGCCGCGATCATCGTGAGCACGACCATCAGGCTGACCGAGATTTCCTCGGTCCAGGCGAACGACTCGCTGGTGAAGTAGCGTGCGACGACGTTGGCGAACGTGATCAGCGCGAGCAGCGCCATCGCGGCCGCGCCGATCCAGTCCTCGGGCAGGCGCCGCGGTGCGTCGGGTGCCTCGCGCACTTCAGGCGCTTTCGGGGCGTCGGGCATGTCGGCAGGACGTCGGGGTTCGGGGGCGAGGGCGCCGACGAAAAAAGGCCGGGCAAGCCCGGCCTCGTGCCGCGTGCGCCGGCCCGTCGGCTCGCCGCTCAGGCCTTCGCGCGCGCGGCGACCGCCGCCTCGGCGCGCTTGACGAGGTCGGCGCCGATCTGCTTCGTCCACTTGTCGTAGACCGGCCGGACCGCCTTCTCGAACGCGCCGCGCTCGGCGTCGGTGAGCTGGGTCACCTTGACGCCCAGCGCCTCGACGTCCTTCACCATCGACATGTCGCCGCGCGTGAGTCCCTTGCGCGCGATCGCGACTTCCTGCTTGCCCGCTTCGACGGCGGCGGCGCGAACGATCTCGCGGTCGGCCGGCGTGAACGAGTTCCAGATGTCGCGATTGACCACGAAGATCAGCGGGTCGGCCACGTAGTCCCACATCGTCACGTACTTCTGCGCCAGCGTGTGCAGCTTGGCGGCGGTGAAGATGTGCAGCGGGTTCTCCTGGCCCTCGACGGCGCCCGAGGCGAGCGCGGGCTGGGCGTCGGCCCAGCTCATCTGGGTCGGGTTCGCGCCCAGCGCGGTGAAGACGTCGTTGAAGATCGGCGAACCGACGATGCGGAACTTCAGCCCCTTCATGTCGGCCGGCGTGCGGATCTCGTGCTTCGAATTGGTGAGCTCGCGAAAGCCGTTCTCGCCCCAGCCGAGCGGGACGACGCCGGCCTTCTCGACGATCTGCAGGATCTGCTTGCCGACCGCGCCTTGCGTGAGCGCGTCGAGCCCGGCGTGGTCGCGGGCCAGGAACGGCAGCGAGAACAGGTTCAGCTCCTTGACCTGCGGCGACCAGTTGATCGTCGAGCCGAGCGCCATGTCGATCACGCCCTGGCGGATCGCCGAGAACTCGCGGGTCTGGTCGCCGTTGATCAGCGACACGCCCGGATACAGCTTCATGTTGATGCGGCCCTGCGTGCGCTCGCGCACCAGGTCGATCCAGATCTGCGCGCCCTTGCCCCACGGGAACGCGGTGGGCACCACCGTCGACACGCGGTACTCGGCCTTGTAGTTCTGCGCGCGCGCGGTGCCGGTGACGACGAACGGCGCGGCGAGCGCGGCCGAGCCGGCGGCGCCGGCTTTGAGCAGGGAACGGCGATCCATCAGGGAACTCCTCGTGGTCAGGTGTCGGGGCGATGCCGGGCGCCTCCGGGCAAGCGGCAGCCGGCGAGCGTCAGGCCGACATTGTAGCCAAGCGAGCCCACCGGGCGGCGCCTCAGCCCTGCGGCAGGTAGCGTACCGCCAGCACGCCCTCGATCGACGAGATCGCGGCGATCGCCGGTTCGGGAACCGCGCTGTCGACGTCGACGATCGTGTAGGCCATGTCGCCGCGCGACTTGTTCAGCATGGTGTGGATGTTCAGGCCGGCGCGCGCCATCGCGGTCGAGATCTGGCCGAGCATGTTCGGCACGTTGGCGTTGGCGATCGCCACCCGGTAGCCGGACTCGCGCGGCGCGACCGCGTCCGGGAAGTTGACCGCGTTGCGGACGTTGCCGTTCTCGAAATAGTCGCGAAGCTGGTCGACGACCATGATCGCGCAGTTGTCCTCGGCCTCGCGGGTCGAGGCGCCGAGGTGCGGCAGCGCCGTGGCGCGCGGATGCGCGTTGACCGCGGGGCTGGGGAAGTCGCAGACGTAGTGCCGCAGCCGCCCGGCGTCGAGCGCCGCCACCACCGCCGCCTCGTCGACCACGCCGTCGCGCGAGAAGTTCAGCAGGACGGCGCCGTTGCGCATCTGCGGGATCGTCGCGGGGCCGATCAGGTGGCGCGTGGACGGCACCAGCGGCACGTGCAGCGTCACGAAGTGCGCCGCCTTCAGGATCTCGGCGACCGAGTTGGCCTTCTTCACCTGCGAGGGCAGGCTCCAGGCGGCGTCGACGGTGATTTCGGGGTCGTAGCCGACGACGTGCATGCCGAGCCGGATCGCTGCGTCGGCGACCAGGCAGCCGATGCGGCCGAGCCCGATGACGCCGAGCGTGTGCCCCGCCAGCTCGAAGCCGGCGAACGCCTTCTTGCCGCTCTCGACGGTGTGCTCCATGTCGGGCGCCGCGGGGTCGAGCGCGGCAACGAAGCGCAGCGCGCCCGGCAGGTTGCGCGCGGCCATCAGCATTCCCGCGATCACCAGTTCCTTCACCGCGTTGGCGTTGGCGCCCGGAGCGTTGAAAACCGGCACGCCGCGCGCGCTCATCGCGGCGACCGGGATGTTGTTGGTTCCGGCGCCTGCGCGGCCGATCGCGCGCACGCTGGCCGGGATCTGCATCGAGTGCAGGTCGGCCGAGCGCACGAGGATCGCGTCGGGGTGCCCGACGTCCTTGCCGACCACGTAGTGCTCGGCCGGCAGCCGCTCGAGGCCGTGCTGCGAGATCTGGTTGAGGACCAGAACGCGGATCGCGCCTTGCATGTCGGGGCCCTCAGCCGTTGCGCTTCTCGAACTCGCGCATGTAGTCGACCAGCGCGCGCACGCCTTCGATCGGCATCGCGTTGTAGATCGACGCACGCATGCCGCCGACCGAGCGATGGCCCTTGAGCTGAAGCATCTGGCGCTCCTTCGCGCCCTTCAGGAACGCCTCGTCGAGCGCCGCGTCGTGCAGCGTGAACGGGACGTTCATGCGCGAGCGGTCGGCGCGCTCGACCGGGTTGCGGTAGAACTGCGTGCTGTCGAGGTAGTCGTAGAGCACCTTCGCCTTCTCGATGTTGCGCTGCTCGATCGCCGCGAGGCCGCCCTGGCGCTTGAGCCACTGGAACACGAGGCCGGCGATGTAGATCGCCCAGGTCGGCGGCGTGTTGAGCATCGAATCGGCGTCGGCCTGGGCCTTGTAGTCGAGCATCGTCGCGGTTCCCTTGGGCGCATGGCCGATCAGGTCCTCGCGGACGATCACGATCGTCAGGCCGGCCGGCCCGATGTTCTTCTGCGCGCCGCCGTAGATCAGCCCGAACCTGGACACGTCGAGCGGCCGCGACAGGAAGGTCGACGACACGTCGGCCACCAGCGGCACGTCGCCGGCGTCGGGAATCCACGAGAATTCGACGCCGCCGATCGTCTCGTTGGCGCAGTAGTGCAGGTAGGCGGCGTCGGGCGAGCGTTTCCAGCCCGACTGCGCCGGCACGTAGGTGAAGTTGCGGTCTTCGGCCGAGGCGGCGACGTTCACGGCGCCGAAGAGCTTCGCCTCCTTGATCGCCTTCTTCGACCACTCGCCGGTGTGGACGTAGTCGGCGGACTTGCCGCGCATCAGGTTGATCGGGATCATCGCGAACTGCATCGTCGCGCCGCCCTGCAGGAACAGCACCTTGTAGTTCGACGGGATGCCCATCAGTTCGCGCAGGTCGCGCTCGGCCTGCTCGTGGATGCTCATGTACTCCTTGCCGCGATGGCTCATCTCCATCACCGACTGGCCGCTGCCGTGCCAGTCGAGCATCTCCGCGGCGGCTTGCGCGAGCACCTCTTCGGGCAGGATCGCGGGCCCGGCGCTGAAGTTGAACACCTTACGCATGGTTTCCCCCGGTTTGCGGATCGCGAATTCTAGCCTGCCGTCGCCTGCCTGCCGGCTTGAGGGATATCAACTGCCGGCCCCGACGGCGCCGGGACAATGAGCCCGTCGAGGGAAACCCCATGTCGCCGACGTTGCCTCCCGGACCTTCTGCCGCCGATCCAGGGCGCCTTGCCGACGCGCTGCGGCGCGTGCTCGAGGCCGCCACCGGACGTGGTGTTCGGCTGGTCGAGACGCACATCTCGTGGGTCCTGCTCGACGGCGAGTTCGCCTGGAAGATCAAGAAGCCGGTGCGACTGGGCTTCCTCGATTTCGGCGAACTCGCGACGCGCAAGCGCTACTGCGACGAGGAACTGCGGCTGAATCGCCGGCTCGCGCCGACGCTGTACCTCGAGGTGGTGGCGATCCGCGGCAGCGCCGACGCGCCTCGGCTCGGCGGCGACGGCGACGCGATCGAGTACGCGGTGAAGATGCGGCAGTTCCCGCCCGGGGCGCTGCTCAGCGAGCGTCTCGCGGCGGGTCGCCTCGACACCGCCCAGCTCGATCGGCTGGCGGCGCGGCTGGTCGCGTTCCACGACGCGGCGCCCGCGGCCGGCGCGGACACGGCGTACGGAAGCGCGGCGCGCATCGAGGCCGACACCGCGCAGGTGCTCGACGGCCTCGCGCACAGGCTCGGGTCGCCGGCGCTCGCGGTGCTGCGAGCGCAGCTCGACGCGCAGGCGCGCGCGCTGCGCCCGTCGTTCGAGCGGCGCAAGGCCTGCGGGCGCGTGCGCGAGGGGCACGGCGACCTGCACCTGGCCAACGCCGTGGTGTTGGGCGAGGACGTCACCGCGTTCGACTGCATCGAGTTCGATCCGGGATTGCGGTGGATCGACGTCTGCAGCGACATCGGGTTCCTGGCAATGGACCTGCTGGCGCACGGGCGGCGCGACCTGGCGTTCGGGTTCCTGGACGCCTGGCTCGCGGCCAGCGGCGAACACGAGGGGCTGCCAGCCCTGCGCTACTACCTGGTCTATCGCGCGCTGGTGCGCGCGCTGGTGGCCCGCATCCGCGTCGAGCAGGGCGGCGCCGCGGGCGGACCCGACTACCTGGCGCTGGCCGGGCGGCTCGCGCGCGAGCGTGACGCGCGGCTGCTGGTCACCCACGGCCTGTCCGGATCCGGCAAGAGCCACGTGTCGCGACGGCTGCTCGCGTGCGCCGGCGCCATCCGGGTGCGCTCCGACGTCGAGCGAAAGCGGCTGTTCGGGCTGCGGGCGCTGCACGACGCGTCGTCGCGCCCGGGAGAGGGCATTTACGCGCCCGACGCTACGCAACGCACCTACGAGCGGCTGCTCGCGCTCGCCGCGCACTCGCTCGACGCCGGCTACCCGACGATCGTCGACGCCACGTTCCTGCGTGCGCGCGAGCGAGACGCCTTTCGCGAGGCCGCGCGGGCGCGCGGCGTGCCGTTCGCGATCCTGCATTGCCACGCCGAGCCGGGCGTGCTGCGCGAGCGCGTCGCGGCGCGACACGCAGGCCGCACCGATGCGTCGGATGCCGACCTCGCGGTGCTCGAACGCCAGCTGTCGGGGCACGAACCGCTGCGCGACGACGAGCGCGCGGTCGCGATCGACGTCGACACCGGCCGGCCGCTCGACGTCGACGCACTCGCGGCGCGCTGGCTCGGCCGGCGCCAGGGTCCCTAGGAGCGTCAGGGGCGCCAGGGAGCGAGCACCCAGCCGCCGTCGGGTTCGCCGCGAAGGCGCATGCCGAAACCGCGGCCCTCCCGCGTGAGCAGCTCTTCGAGCCAGCGCCTGGCCTGCGGATCGGCAGGGCCGAGTCGCAGCCGTCGAAGCTGCAGCGGAACGATCCGCAGGCCGCGCAGCGCTCCCGTACCGCGCGCGAGCGTCGCGAACCAGAGGCATCCGATGTCCGAGCGCAAGCCGTCGTGTTCGCCGATGCCCTCGTAGTCGTTGATCAGGTCGCCGCAGCCATAGAGGATCAGGCGACCGCGATGGACTTCGGCCGGCAGCGGGTGATGCGACGAGTGCCCGTGCACCAGGTCGGCCCCGCGCAGATCGATCAGGCGGTGCGCGAACTCGCGGTGCGAGTGCGGAATCCGGTACCCCCAGTTGCCGCCCCAGTGGATCGAGACGATGACCAGGTCGCCGTCGCGGCGGTGCGCGGCCACCCGGCTCGCGAGCTCCTCGGCCGCGGCCGCGCCGGGTTCGGGCAGCAGCGCGATGCCGGGCCGGTGTGGGGCCGCGCTCCAGTCTTCCGGCACGCCGCTGCTTTCGGTGGCCGCCGCGAACACCAGCACCCGGCCGCCGCCGGGAAGCGGCACGACTGCCGGCGCCCGGGCCGCGTCGGCATCCGGGCCGGCACCGGCGGTCCGCATCCCGGCGCGCTCGAGCGTTGCGAGCGTGTCGGCCAGGCCGTCGCGTCCCCAGTCCATCACGTGGTTGTTGGCCAGCACGCAGCAATCGAGGCGCGCCGCCGTCAGGCAGTCGACGTTGGCGGGGTGCATCCGGTAGTGGATGCCCTTGCCGGGCCAGGGCCGGTTGCTGGTCGTGACCGCCGTCTCGAGATTGACGATGCGCGCAACGGGTGCCGCGCGATCGAGCTCGGCCAACGCGTCGCCCCAGACGTAGGCCGGCGTGACCGGCGCCGGCACCGCTCCGTTGGCGCCTTCGGCGAGCCTCAGGTAGTCGCGCGCGTCGCGCACGAACGACTCGTACAGTTCGGGCGACGAGGGATGCGCGAGCGCCTGGTCGATGCCCCGGCCGGTCATCACGTCGCCGCCCAGGAACACCAGCGCCTCGTCGGCAGCGCGTACGCTCATCCCTTGACGCAGACCAGCGGCTCGAGCCTGGCCACCTTGCGCGCGAGCCCGGCCGCATCGGTCGCATCGACCACGTCGGAGACGTCCTTGTAGGCGCCGGGCGCCTCCTCGGCGATGCCGCGCGAAGACGGGCTGCGCACCAGGATGCCGCGTGCCGCCAGGTCGTCGATGACCTGGCGCCCGTGCCAGCGCGAGGCCGCCTGGTGGCGGCTCATCGCGCGGCCGGCGCCGTGGCAGGCCGACGAGAACGCCAGAGACTCGGAGCGCGCGGTGCCCGCCAGCACGTACGAGCCCGTGCCCATCGACCCGCCGATCAGCACCGGCTGCCCGGCCTCGCGCAGCGCGTCGGGGAGGTCGGGGTGACCGGGGCCGAGCGCGCGCGTCGCGCCCTTGCGATGGACGAAGAGCTGCCGCGCCTGCCCGTCGATGCGGTGGGTCTCGAGCTTGCAGGTGTTGTGCGACACGTCGTAGAGCAGCGGCATGCGCGCCGCGGGCAGCAGCGCGGCGAAGACCTCCCGCACCAGGTGCGTGAGGATCTGGCGGTTGGCGAGCGCACAGTTGATCGCCGCGCGCATCGCGCCGAGGTAGGCTTCGCCGAGGTCGGAGCGGATCGGCGCGCAGGCCAGCTCGCGGTCGGGCAGCGTGATGCCGAAGCCCGGCGCGGCGATCGCCATCTCGCGCAGGAACTCGGTGCCGATCTGGTGCCCGAGCCCGCGCGAGCCGCAGTGGATCATCACGACCGCGTCGTCGCGACGCAGGCCGAACGCAGCGGCGATCGGCGCGTCGAAGATCTCGGCGACCCGCTGCACCTCGAGGTAGTGGTTGCCGCTGCCCAGCGTGCCCATCTCGTCGCGCTGGCGCCGCTTGGCCATCGCCGAGACCTTCCCGGGCTTCGCGTGCAGCATCTGGCCTTGCTCCTCGATGCGCTCGAGGTCGGCCGGCGCGCCCCAGCCGCGCTCGACCGCCCACTTCGCGCCGCCGGCGAGCATCGCGTCCATCTGCTCGGCGTTCAGGCGGATCGCTCCGGTGCTGCCGACGCCGGCCGGGATGCGCTCGAACAGCGCGTCGGCGAGCGGCCGCTGCACCGCGAGGATGTCTTCGTGACGCAACCCGGTGTACAGGCAGCGCACGCCGCAGGAGACGTCGAAGCCGACGCCGCCGGCCGAGACGACGCCGCCGCGATCGGGGTCGAAGGCCGCCACCCCACCGATCGGGAAGCCGTAGCCCCAGTGGGCATCGGGCATCGCATACGACGCGCGCACGATCCCCGGAAGCTTCGCGACGTTCGACGCCTGCTCCGTCACCTTGTCGTCCATCGCCGCGACCAGCGCTTCGCTGCCGTAGACGATCGCCGGGACGCGCATGCCGCCGCGCATCGGGATCTCCCATTCGCAGGGTCCGCGCCGGATCAGGTCGGCCGTGTTCATCGTCGTTGCCTCGCCTCAGACGTCCACGACGGTCTGCGCGAGCCAGCCGCCGTCGCCGGCCTGCGCGACGCGCAGGCTCGTGTAGGTCGCCCCCTTCACCTCGACCGCGGGGCGGTGCCGCCGGACCGAGGCGGGCTCGCCCAGCGCCTGCGCCTTCAGGTGCGTGCCATCGATCTGCACGCGGAACCGGCCGAACAGCATGCGCCGTACCGCCATCTCGTAGACGAGCGCGTTGAGCCACTCGGCAAGCAACAGCTCGGGATCGGGCGCCTCGCAGTCGATGTCGATCGCGTCGCGCGCGGCGACGCTGGCCGGATCGGTGATCACGGCCGTCAGCGCCAGCGCCGCCTGCTCGAAGGCCGCCGCCATCGTCGAGCCGATGCCGCGAACCCCGATGTCCGCGCCGTGTTCGTAGTGTTCCCAGTGGTCGGTCATCGCGCCTGCGTGAGTCCCGCGCGGGGTCGTTCACGTTATCCGCCGTCGCGGCGCAGCCGGTGTTGATCCATCTCAAGCGAGGCCCGGACTTGGCGCGGGTCGCCGATCCGGGCACGATGGCGGCATGGGCAACGACGATGCAGGCAAGGGCGGCGCGGCGCGCAGCGGGCGCTTCGACGTCTGCAACGGCGACGCCGACGGCCTGTGCGCAGTGGTCCAGTGGCGCCTGCACGAGCCGGCCGACGCGGTGCTCGTCACGGGGCTCAAGCGCGAGATCGCGCTGCTCGAGCGCGTGCCGGCCGGTGCGGGCGACGAGGTGCTGGTCTGCGACCTGTCGATGGAGCGCAACCGGGCGGCGCTGCTCGCGCTGCTCGCGCGCGGCGTGCGGGTGCGCTACTTCGATCACCATGCGGTCGCCGAGGTGCCCAGCCATCCGGCGCTGGAGGCGCACATCGAACTCGGCAGCGGCGTGTGCACCAGCGTGCTGGTCGACCGCCATCTGGGCGGGCGCTTCAGGGCGTGGGCGGTGGTCGGCGCCTATGGCGACAATCTTCGCGGCGTCGCCGAGCGGCTCGCCGCGCAGATCGGGCTGCACCCGCGCGAGCGCGAGCTGCTGCGCATGCTCGGCGAAGCGATCAACTACAACGCCTATGGCGACGACGCCAGCGACGTGCACATCGCGCCGTCGCGGCTGTACCCGCTGCTTGCCCGCTATCGCGATCCGCTGCAGTTCGTCGAGCGCGAGCCGGTCGCGCTCGAGATCGACGCGTTGCGGCGCACCGACCTGGCTCGGGCCATGGGGCAGGTTCCCTGGTGGGAGGGGGCTGCGGGCGCGGTCTACCTGCTTCCCGACGCGCCGTGGAGCCGGCGGGTGATCGGCAGTTTCGCCAACGAACTGGCGGTCGCGCACCCGCCTCGCGCCCACGCCGTGGCCAGGCGCACGGCCGACGGCGCGCTGGTGGTGAGCGTGCGCGCGCCGATCGACGCGCCGGGGGGCGCGAGCGACCTGTGCCGCCGTTTCGGCGGCGCCGGGCGCGCCTCGGCCGGAGGCATCGACGGCCTTCCCGAGGACCGGTTCGAGGCTTTCGTGCACGCGTTCGCGACGACGGCCTGGGGCGAGCGCGCATCGGCCGATTCGCCGCCATCGACAGGAGGACGTGCCAGGTGATGCTGTTTTCCCTCGAGACGGACAGCGCGTTCGCCGCCGCGCTGGCGCGCGAACTGGGCGTGTCCGTGGCGGCGCACGAGGAGCGCCGTTTTCCCGACGGCGAGTGCAAGCTGCGTCCGCTGGTCGACGTGCGAGGCGCCGACGCGTGCGTCGTGCTCGGCCTGCACGGGGGGCCGGTCGACAGTCCGCACGACAAGCTGTGGCGGCTGCTGGCCTTCGTGGCGACGCTTCGCGACCACGGTGCGGCGCGGGTGACCGCGGTCGTGCCGTACCTGGCCTACGCGCGCAAGGACCGGCGCACGAAGCCGCACGACCCCGTCGGGCTGCGCTATGTGGCGCAGCTCTTCGAGGCGGTCGGCACCGATGCGCTGATCGTCCTCGAGGCGCACAACGTCGCCGCGTTCCAGAACGCGTTCCGGATACCGGCGACGAGCCTGGAGGCGCACCGGGCGCTCGCCGCGCCGGCGCGCGCACTGGCCGGCGGCGGCGCGCTCGCGGTCGCGTCCCCCGATCCGGGCGGCGTCAAGCGCGCGCAGCTCTGGCGCGAGTCCCTGGAGGAGCAGCTGGCGAGGCCGGTGGGCTTCGCGATGGTCGACAAGCGCCGCAGTGCCGGCGTCATGTCGACCTTCGGGCTGGTGGCCGGCGACGTCGCGGGCGCCACGGTGCTGCTCCTGGACGACCTGATCGGCAGCGGCGAGACGATGCGGCAGGCGGCGGTCGCCCTGCGCAGCGCCGGGGCCGTGTCGGTGGTGGCCTGCGCCGCCCACGGCCTGTTCATCGAACAGGCGGCCGCCGTGCTGGCCGACGACGCGATCGACCGGCTGGTCGTCACCGACAGCGTCCCGGCCTTCCGCCTGAGCGCGCAGGCCCCGGTGCGCGGCAAGCTGCAGGTCGTGTCCTGCGCGCCGTTGTTCGCCGACGCGATCCGGCACGCGCACGCGGCGCGGTAGCTATCGGCTGCAGCGATCGAGCGCGTCGAGCGCCAGCACTGCCTGGCCGAGGTAGCGTCGACCGAGCGGCAGCCAGCGCTCGGGCGTTCGCGGCTGCGGATCGAGCAGGTGGGCGACCGCGAGGCGGGCGCGCAGCGCGGCCCGGTTGGCCGTGTACAGGTGCACCAGGGCCTGCGGCGGCCGGTCGCCGAGCGCCGCAGCCACGCCGTCGACGAGGCGCTGCGCGACCCACGGTGCGCCGGCGACCGTGCACTCCAGGCCCAGGAAGGCCAGTTCGTCGAACGGGTCCACCTGGCGCAACTCCGCGCTGAACTCCAGGCAGTCGATCACGACCGGGGGATGGTTCAGGCACACGTGTTCGGGACGCAGGTCGCCGTGGCCGTCCACGACCATGCCCTGCGCGACGCGACGGCGCAAGGCCGCCGCATGCACGTCGTTCGCGGCGTCGAGCCGGTCGAGCGAATCGCCGGCGGCGACTGCGGCGAACCGGGGGTGCAGCAGGATCTGCCGGTTGATCGCCTGCTCGCGGCGAAAGCGCCCGACGTACGCGTCGGCTTCGATCGCGCTGCGCTCGGCGCGCCGATAGAACTCGGCGAGCACCGCGACGACCGCGTCGACGTCGGCGGGCCGAAGCGTGCCGGCCGCGATCACGCGATCGAGCATGCGCTCGGCCGGCAGGCGGCGCATCAGC
>OEIU01001971.1_pt1 | contig 11708 bp, 8 predicted proteins | sample 1539221 | NCBI WGS metagenome assembly OEIU01 (sample SAMN03792071, study PRJEB22550) | activated sludge metagenome | feature: wastewater treatment plant; material: activated sludge; isolation source: Wastewater treatment plant of a petroleum refinery complex | place: Argentina: Zarate | collected... | reverse complement strand
GGGGGGCGGGGCCCGACGGGCCACCCCCCCCCCCCGGGGGGGAGAAGGCGGAGCGCCCCCCCCCCCCCCCCCGGGGGGGGCCCCCCCCCCCCCCCCCGCACCCTCCCAAGCCAAGGCCTGCCGCATCAACGACCTGACGCGTGGGGCGTGCCAGTAGACACCACACCGCGCTGGTACAATCACGACATGAAGCTTGTCAACCTAGCTGTCCGACATGTCGTCGTTCTTGCTTTGAGCTGCTGGTTTGCTTCTGCCACCTCGGGCCAAACAGCGCGGGAAGTTGCCAAAAAGGTCTCACCCTCGGTAGTACTCCTTGTCATGGAGGACTCCAAGGGACAGCCGCTTGCGATGGGTAGCGGATTCGTGGTGAAGGACGGCGTCATCGCCACGAACCTTCATGTGATCGAGGGCGCGTCGCAGGGTTACGCCAAACAGGCCGACCGAAAGGAAAGGTTGAGCATCAAGGGAACAGTGGGCATTGACGCGGCGCGGGATGTCGTGTTGCTGTCAGTTGAGGATGTCAAAGCCGATGCGCTACCCATGGGCGACAGCAAGCAGGTTGCCGTGGGTGACGAGATCTACGCGGTCGGAAACCCACGAGGGCTTGAGGGGACTTTTTCGGCGGGGATCATCAGTAGCATTCGCAGAATCGGCGACGACTCCCTTCTGCAAATCACGGCGCCGATTTCCCCGGGAAGCAGCGGCGGGCCCGTTGTCAACAGCAAGGGCGAGGTCATCGGGGTCGCCGCCGCCACGTTCAGCGGCGGGCAGAACCTGAACTTCGCGATCCCAAGCGAGTACCTGTCCGCGTTGGCATCTGCGACGACTCCTACCGTGCCCCTTGGCAAAGCAGCCGCCGGAACGAAGCAAAAGGTAAAGTCCCTGTTCGACGATCTGGGCGGTCGTAGCACGGGCGGGGTGAAGGTGGAGCAGTTGCTCTGGGACCTGCCAGGGAATGCCTTCAACGGCGAGTTTTCATTGTCACTCCGAAACGAACTACGGGAACCGGTGAGGAATGTCTCCTGTCTACTCGTTTTCTACGGTCGCGACGGGCAACCCGTGGAGACTGGCACCATCCAGTACAAGGGCACCATTGCGGCAGGCCTGGCCAAGCGTGTGAGAGGCAATGTGGATGGCAGCGTCAAGAAGCTCACAGGAAACGGTGATAGCCCTCAAACCAAGCTGGAATTCCGCATCCTGTATTTCGATTTGGTCACGGGCGACGACACCCAGGACGGAAGGGGCAACGAACTTATCACGCCAATTCCCGGCGAAACGCCTGACCCCACAGCCGAACCGCAGCAGTCCGACCGTCCCGGCGTCGTTCGACCGCAGGATGCCGAAGAAGCCTTGCGCAAGATCGAGAAGGAACTGGCTGAGGCTGTCGCAAAGATCGCCCCAGCGGGGAACGGACCGGACCTCATCGAATCGAAGATCGACGGCGAGTTCAGCGGATGGGATGGAGAAACCATCTTCAAGCTGTCGAATGGTCAGATCTGGCAACAGGTCACGTACGGTTACACATACCGCTATGCCTACAGCCCAAAGGTCTTCATCATCAAGACGAATGGTGCGTACAAAATGAAGGTCGACGGCGTTTCAAGCACAATCTTCGTGAAGCAGATCAAGTGAGCGGCTTGTCAACGACGGGTCGCCAGAGCGGCCAAGGCGGCGGATGCCGAATCCCCGGCGGCGTGATCAACGGGTGAGCCTGCCTTGAACAAGACCCAGCGGGTTTGATCCCTCGCGATGTTGAAGAGTTCGAACCCTGCCGGTAGACAGGGGTCCAGTTCATCGGCGCGCAGATCGGGGCAGACGCGCATCAGGTCCGCGACATGTAGTAATCCGGCTTTCAAACGGCTCATACGACGACTCCTCTCCTTAGATCGTACGCCGGCGGGTGGCATCACTTTGGCCCTTGGGCGGATGGCCTCGATCTACCTGCCGCGTACCACGGGCTGCGGGCATGACGACACGCGATCCAATTCGCATCGAGCGTCCCAACACCGGGATGACTGTGTACAAAGCAAGCCCCGCGACCCGTGCTTGAAGCGTCGAATCGCCGACACATCACGATGCCCGTACGGGCACATCTCCCTGCCGCCGTGTCCAACCAGTCAGTGCCTTGGGACCGGTCCTGCATTTGCTCCTGCTCTCCGGACGATTACCAAGAGAGCACGAGAGTGAGTACGAGTAGGAGCAGGACGCAAGGCAGGGCTACTGCCCCTGCGCCATCGAGTACCCCTTCACCCCATCAAAGTTCCGCAACAACTCATACGAGCACACCGTGTACTTCTCCGCCACCCGGTCCAAGAGCGCCACCGCCCGGCTCTGCCCGATCAGCCCCGCCAGCGCCGGGTCCTTCAACTCAAACCGCACCCGGAAATAGTCCACGCACTCGGTGTACACGCTCCCGCTCGGCCACACCTGCGTCCCGCGATTCGAGATCAGCGTCAACTTGAACGGCGAGTCCGTCGCGATCCGCTGCATGTCGTCGGCCAGCGCCCCCGTCGCCACCTGCGCATCCACGTAGATATCGCACCCGACCACCTGGGCCACGAGGTTCTTGAACGTGCGGATCACCACCGGCGTCCCCGGGCGCGGCGGGCGATCCATGCTCGGCGACACGGCCTCCGGCACCGCCACCGGCGGCACCGTCCTCGGCTTCGCGCCGAGATTCTCAATGATCGCCCCGGCAAACGCCTTGGTCCCCACCGGCGGCCGCGCCTTGTCGCCGAAATCCCCCGTCCGGATGCCGCTCTCGAGCGTCGCCAAGAGCGCGTTCTCGATGATCGCCGCCTCGCGTGCAAGGTGAACATGCCGCAGCATCATCAGCCCGCTCAGGATCAGCGACGTCGGGTTCGCCAGCCCCTTGCCCGCGATGTCCGGCGCCGTCCCGTGAACGGCCTCGAAGATGCTGATGTGCTTGCCGATGTTCGCGCTGGGCGCAAAGCCCAGCCCGCCCACCAGCCCCGCGCACAAGTCAGAGACAATGTCCCCCTGCAGGTTCGGCAGCACCACCATCTGGTACTGCTGCGGCCGCACCACCAGGTTCATGCACAGGGCATCGACGATCACATCCGCCGTCTCGATCTCCGGAAAGTCCTTGCTCACCGCCTTGAAGCGGTCGAGGAACATTCCGTCGGTCATCTTCATGATGTTGGCCTTGTGGCCGCAGTGGATCTTCTTCAGGCCCAGCCGCCGCGCCTCGTGGAAGGCGAACCGGTGCACCTCATCGCACCCGGGCGCCGACATCAGCCGCCGCCCCACGACCATGTCCGCCGAGAGCCGGTTCTCCACGCCCCCGTACGTGTCCTCGAGGTTCTCGCGGACGATGCACATGTCGATCGGGATGCCCGCCTTCGAGTACACGCTCTCCACGCCCGGCAGCGTCTTGAACACGCGCAGGTTGGCGAACGCGTTCCACAACTTTCGCGCCGTCACGTTGATCGACTTCCCCCCGCCCCCCTTGGGCGTTTCCATCGGGCCCTTGAACAGCAGCCCGCAATCCTCGACGGTGCGGATCGCCTCGTCGGTCATGCCGCGCGTGTTCCCGGTGGCGAACACTGCCGCGCCCATGTCCACATTGACAAACTCAACTCCCGCGTTCATCACGCCCGCGGCACGAAACACATCCAGCGCCGCGGCGGTGATCTCGGGACCGATGCCGTCGCCGGGGGCGAGGGCGATATGAATCGAGGCCATGCGAACTCCTGCCTCCGGCGGGTTTTCCTTTGCCGCCGGAGAGCGTTCAAATGTAGGTGGGCCAACGGTTTGGGGTCCAAAGCCGCCGGCTCGTGAAACCACCCCGCCGAGCCGACCGCGGCAATGTTGGGATTGTGATTGGGTCACCCCGGTATCATTACGCCTACAGGAGCACTCCCCGATGGCGAAGAAGAAGTCCAAACGCACCCCCGGCAAGAAGGTCATCCGCAAGTCGCACCCCAAGCGGGCCAAGAAAGCCGGATCCCCCGCAACGGCCAAGCCGCGCGGCAACGCCGAGGTCGCCCGCACCATCGACCTCTTCAAGTGGGCCCACGAGATGACCGGCAAACTCTGCGCCGGCTTCGGCGAGCACCAGATGCTCGCCCAGCCGTCCAAGAGCGACAACCACCTCCTCTGGCAGATCGGCCACCTCGCCTGCTCCTACTCCTGGTTCGCCAGCATGCTCGATGGCAAGCCCGCCACGCTCGGCGAGATGTACGACAAACTCTTCGGCTGGGGCTCCAAGCCCACCTCCGACGCCTCGATGTACCCCGCCCACGCCGAGGTCCGCCGCATCCACGATGAGCAGTACACCCGCGTCCTCCGCGCCGCCGCGGCCATGAGCGACGCCGACAGCCTCAAGGCCCCCGCCATCGACTCGGGCGGCTTCGCCAAGCACAAACTCGACGTGCTGCAGAAGTGCATCTGGCACGAAGGCTGGCACCAGGGCCAGATCAGCAGCCTCCGGCGCGCCCTCGGCCTCCCCGGCGTGATGGGCTGATCCGGGTACCCCGACACTCCGTGGCGGGTTCGGCCCGTGTACCCCGACACTCCGAGGCGGGTTCGGGACCGTGTACCCCGACACTCCGTGGCGGGTTCGGCCCGTGTACCCCGACACTCCGTGGCGGGTTCGGGCCCGGGTACCCCGACACTCCGTGGCGGGTTCGGCCCGAGTACTCCAACACTCCGAGGCGGGTTCGGGCCCGGGTACCCCGACACTCCGTGGCGGGTTTGCTATGGCGTCGTCGCCCGTCGCAACCGATCATGGATCGCCGCCCACAAGGGTGACTCCCCCCCGTCCTCGGGCGCGGGCGGGCGCACGATCAGGATCGCCGACATCCCCCTGGCATCCGCCTCGCGCAGCGCAGAATACAGAAAGTGCGCATACTCCTGCGCATCCCCCCGAATCTCGAGGCAGTGGTGGGGGGGAGGAACGTCCAGCGTTTCTCTCGCGATCACCACCGCCCCCGCCGGATACGCCCGCAGAGTTTCGTCCAGCCGCCCCGCATCCACGATCATCGCCCGCGTCCGCGGCGCATAGTGCCGCGCCAGCATCCCCGGCGAGGCGAGCGGCCCATCTCCGGCGGCCACAACCCCGGCATCCTCCACCGGCCGACCCAGCACCGCCGCGAGTTCCCCCGCGCCGATCATCCCCGGCCGCAGCACGCGCAATCGCGATGAAGACAAATCCAGCACCGTCGACTCGATCCCCGCCCGGCACGCCCCGCCCTCGAGCACCAGCACATCCTCCGCGCCGAACGACTCGCGCACGTGCGAGGCCTGCGTCGGCGAGACCGTCCCGCTCAGGTTCGCGCTCGGGCCGACCAGCGGCGTGCCCAGCCCGAACAGCAGCGCCAGCGCCACCGGATGATCCGGACACCGCACCGCGATCGTCCCCCCGCCCGCCGTCACCAGATCAGGCACGACCAAGCCCACCGCTCCCCCGCTCCCCCGCTCCCCCGCTCCCCCGCTCGGTTGCGCCCTCGCCCGCGCCAGCACCAGCGTCAGCGGCCCGGGCCAGTACATCCTCGCCAGCAGCGCGGCCTCGTGCGTCCACGCCCCCTCCGCCACCAGCCGCGCCGCCATCTCCGGCCCGCTCACGTGCACGATCAGCGGATTGACCGCCGGCCGCCCCTTGAGCTCGTACACCCGCCGCACCGCCGCCTCGCTCAGCGCATCGGCCCCCAGCCCATACACCGTCTCGGTGGGAAACGCCACCACGCCCCCGCCCCGAAGCCGCTCGATCGCCGCCGAAATGTCCGGAATCGTCGTGCTCACACAGGGATTCTACGAACCCAACCACAATCCCTGCTCCCCCGCTCCCCCGCTCCCCCGCTCCCCCCTCACCGCCTCAGGATCTCCTCCGCCGTCGGTCGCTCCGGCTCGAGCGGAAAGTCCGGGAACAGGTCGCTCGTCCGCCGGTCCACGCGCGCGTTGGGCACCGAGAACTGGATCTTGTTGCGCTGCAGCGCCGTCCCCGTCGCCGTGTACAGCCGGGCCAGCGCGGTGTTGTAGTCTACCAGCGCGGAGATCTCCTGCTGCTCCGCCGCCGCCAGGGCCTGCTGCCGCTGGAGTTTCAGGTTCAGATTCTCCGGCGAGAGCGTGCCGATGGTCTCCTGCTCCACCTGCAGCGTGCGGAGGTCCTCGGCCGCGGCGATCCGCGAGGAGCGCGTCGCGTCGATGAGGATGTAGTTGGCCTGCACGTCGCGGAGCGAGGTCTTCACGTCGGCGACCACGCCCTGGATCGTGTTGCGGTAGGCGATGGTCGCCTGCATCCGCTCCAGCCGGCGCTGCCGGTAGAGCGATTCGGCCGCCCGGTTGCCCAGCGGCTGCTCGAAGTTCAGCCCGATCTGATAGTCCACGAACCGGGCCTCCCCGATCTGGCTGTACGGCGTGCCCACGTGCTCCCCCAGGCCGTTGAAGCGGGTGAGGGCCCGCAGGTCCAGGCGCGGCATGCGCCCGTTGTCGGCCACGATCTGCCGGATGGAGGTGTTGTCCAGCGAGAGCAGGGCCCGCTGGATCTCCGGCCGACCCGTCAGCGCCGAGTTCACCGCGTCCACGAGGCTGAACTCGACGGCCTGGTCGATCGGGCCGTCGGCGGGGAGGATCAGCGTCTCCGAACCGACCGGAAACTCCGGGTCGTTCATCAGCACCTTGAGCCGGTCCGAGGCGTCCCGCAGCACCCGCTGGCCGCGGATGACGTCCGCCCGGCGCGACTCCACCGCCGACGACGCGTTCGAGATCGTCGCGGGGCGCGCGTCGTACTCCTTGCGCGAGCGCAGCGTGCCGAGCACCTCCTCCCCCTTGCCGAAGAGCCTCTGCAGGATCGCCAGATCCCACCGGGCCCGCACCAGGGTCCAGTACGCCGCCTCCGTGTCGTTGACGTTCTGCAGCAGCGTGCTCTTGAGCTGCGCGATCGCGTCGAGCTCCGCGTTGCGGGCCAGCCGAACCTGCGACAAGGCGTTGTCCGAGCCGAACCCCCGCAGCAGCGGCTGGTCGAGCTGGATCACGAAGTTCGCCTCCCGCGACGGGTTGGGCGTCACCGTCAGGTTGTCGGTCTTGGTCGCGGTGTTCTGGAACTCCGACTGGACCGTGAACGTGCCGCCCGCGATCAGCGGCTTGCGCAGGCCCACCGTCGTGTCCCAGATCTCCCGCTCGTCGGTGGTGATCCCGCTCAGGCTCGTCTGTGTGCGCGGCTGGTTGGTCGAGTTGAACTGCGTGGTCGCGAAGAGCACCCAGTCGAACGCCGCGTCGGCCGCCACGTACTGCTGCTGGCTCACCGCCGGGGCCAGCCGGGCGAACTCTACATTCAGGTTGTTCTGCACGGCCCCCTTCACGGCCCGCTCGAGCGTGACGCGGACGACCTTCTGGGCCTTGCCATACAGGTCCGGCCCCAGCGGCAGCTCGATCCCCGCGTACGAGGCCGGCCCGGCCATGTCCTCGAGTTGCCGGAGGATCTCCGCCTTGATGTTCAGCCGCTCGACCCGGTTCTCCCGGACCACCCGCTGCACCTCGGGCGATTCCCTCGCCTCCGCCAGTTCCCGCTCGCTGCTCAGCCGCACCGCCCGCCGGAGGTCCCGGTCCTGCTTGTCCTCGAACGGGCTGGCGCACCCCGTGGCCCAGAGGGTCCCCCCGACCGCCCCTGCGACAACCAGCACGCCCGCCAAAGCCGACTCGATGCGGCGCGGGAAGGCACTCTGAAGATTGACCGATCGCCGGTCTTTGTGCGTCATCATGGGAGGGGCAAAGCGTACCGAGGTGGGGGGGCCAAGCAAAGCCGGGTACCCCGACACTCCGTGGCGGGCGATTCCGGGTACCCCGACACTCCGTGGCGGGCGATTCCGTGTACCCCGACACTCCGTGGCGGGTGATTCTCGACTCCCCGCGCCGCCATCGCGGGCATCTCCCCCTCAACCCGTCGGCCCAACGCGCCCTTCGCTCGGCGCCGACTCTTGGTCCCACCTGTTCGCACCCGCCCGCCGTCGGTTCGCCCGCCTTCACCGAACCTTGCCATCCCCTGCTCTGGGGTATGAACGGACCCATGTCGGTTGCGCACGAGTGCGCGCGGCAACGCCTCTTGCCCCTGCACGCCGCGCCGATCCCCCGTATCATGCCCGCGGCAATACGCCGAACATGGAGGTTTGCGATGCGTCGAACCAACGGACTGGTGTGCGCGGGTGTGCTCAATGTCGTGCGGGCGTGCGGGATTGGTGGGGTGGGGGGGCTGGGTGCCGCAACGGTGATCGCCTTCGGCGCGGGGACGATGGTCCTCGGCGGCGTCGCGTCCGCCGATGTCAAGCCCGTTCCGGCCCGCGTGATGATCGTCACCAAGGACGGCACCGCGATGCGCTGCGACACCGGCAACATCTACTACCCCGTGCGCGTGCTCAAGGCCGGTGATCTCCTCACCGTCAATGGCGAGGCCACCGGCTGGGTCCGCGCCGAATATCCCGCCGGCACCCGCGCCTACGTGCGGGCCGACGAGGCCACGTTCGATGCGCCCTCGAAGACCGTTCGCCTCACCAAGGCCACAAAGCTCATGGCCGCCAACGACATGGGCGCCCGCCCGTGGTGGCCGCTCATGCCCACCGACATCGCCGCCGGGACGACCTTCTCCCCCGCCGAGGCGGTCCGCGCCGCCGACGGCTCCACCGAGGGCTACCTCGTCCCCGCCCCCGCCGGCGCCCACGGCTACGTGAAGACCGAGCAGGTCCGCAACGCCACCGCCCAGGAAGTCGCGGCAAAGGCGCCCACGCCCGCCGCACCGGTCGGTGCGACACCCGCTCCCGCCGAAACCACGCCGATCGCGGCCGAAACCAAGCCCGTCGAGATCTCCATGAAGCCCACGGAGACTCGCCCGGCCCCCGCGCAGCCGAGCATGGAGATCATCGAGGTCAAGCCGGCCGCGCCGACCATCGTGACCGAAACGCGCGTCGTCGCCCCCCGTCCGGCCCCGAGCGTGCCCGCGCCCGTCGCCCCGCAGATCACCCGCCGCATCGACGACGTGAGCGTCCTCCGCGACCTCTTCGCCAGCGCCATGCAGCCCGAGAGCGACGGCGGCGAGATCACCACCGTCATCAGCGAGTTCAACCGAAAGATCGACGCCCTGCCCACCTCCGGCGACGACGGCAAGATCCGCGCCGCCCTCGTGCAGCGCCTCGAGGCCCTCCGCGTGCGCCAGGACATCGCCGACTCCCGCCGCCGCTTCCAGGACACCAGCGCCATCGACGACCGCGTCCGCCAGGCCCACCTCGCCATCGAGACCGCCCAGAAGCAGGCCATCTACGCCATCGTCGGCCGCATGCTCCCCAGCACCGTCTACGACGGCAAGCGCGGCATGCCCCTCATGTACCGCGTCGAGTCCGCCGACTTCTCCTCCACCCGCACCATCGGCTACGTCGTCCCCCGCGAGGGCATGGACTTCCTCCCCGTCATGGGCAAGATCGTCGGCATCGTCGGCGAATCCAGGATGGACCCGGCCCTGGGCCTCAACCTCGTCATGCCCGTCCGCGTCGATGAGATGCGCGTCACCGGCGGCGCCGTCGAGGTCATCCCCAACGCGATCTCGCTGCCCACCGTTCCCGTCGCCCCCGTCGCCACCATGCCGCCCACGCCCGCCACGCCCGAGAGTTCCGAACCGGCCGCCAAGCCCATGGGCGAGCCCGTCGCCTCCCCGGCTCCCGATACGGGCGACATCAACAAATAGCGTCGTCGGCTCCGCTCAGCACGGCCGGAACCACCCGCTCAGGAACTCGAAGATGTCGTTCACGGTGGCCCCGCCGCTCGGGTTGGCGCTGCCGCGCGGCATCCCGGCGAGCCAGTCGTTGAGAAAATCAAAGATGTCCTGCACGCCGACCCGCCCGTCGGCGTTCCAGTCCGCCGGACACGAACCGATGGTCAGCGTCTGATTCGAGGGAATGCCGGTGCGGAGGGTGTTGGTCCCGTTGGGCCAGCGCACCTCGATCGAGACAGTCGCATCGGCCCCGACCCCGAAGTGCGCCGACAACTCGCTCTGGCTCAGGAAGCCCGATGCCCCGACGATCCACCTGTGCTGCTCCCGCCCCTGCTGATTCCGGGCGATCACGTGGGCCCCGTACCCGTCCGGCGCGATCCCGCCCGACGCCCGCGTGTTCAGAAACACGCGCAGCCACCGGTTGGCCTCGGTGTGCGCCGTGTCGTTGTGATAGAGGACCAGCGGCCCGTTGTTCGTCCCCACGATCAGGTCCGGGAAGCCGTCGTTGTCGTAGTCCAGCACCGCCAGCGCACGCCCCTGCCCCGTGTGCGTCACCCCGCACGTCGCCGGCGCGCCCGTGAACGTCATGTCCCCGTTGTTGAGCAGCACCATCGTCGGGTCGTCGAAGAACTCCGTGCCGTACGCCGGACCCGACCATCCGTTGGTCACCACGATGTCCTGCCGCCCGATGTTGCGCAGGTCCGCCGCCACCGTCCCCCACGCCCACCCGCACTGGCGCACCCCCGCCGCGCCCCCGACCTCCGCGAACTGGTTCGATCCGAGATTCTGGTAGAGCATGTTCCCCGTCCCCGGCACGCCCGGCCGGGCCTGGGCGATGGTGTAGATGGACGTGGTGTAGAAGTCCGGCCGCCCGTCGTTGTTGAAGTCCCCCACGCACACGCCCATCCCGTTGGCCTCCCGCCCCACCCCGGCGGCCGCCGTCGCGTTCGTGAACCCGCCAAGATGATTGTTGACAAAGTACCGCGACGAGGAGAAATCGGACACCCACAGCAACTCCGGCCACCGATCGCCGTCCATGTCGATGAACATCGGCGTGAACCCCAGCACCAGCGACATGCCCGTGTTCAGCGACACGGTGGCGTCCGCGAACGTGCCCTCGCCCGTGCTGCGAAACAGCCGATTCCCGTTGAACCCGTACCTCCACCCCGCCACCGCAAGGTCCAGCCGCCCGTCCCCGTCGTAGTCGCCCCACGCCGCTCCGAACCCGTCGAAGCCCGAAGGGCTGGTCGCTTGTACCCGGGCCAGCGCGGCCACGTCCGTGAACGTTCCGTTCCCGTTGTTGCGATACAGGCAGTGCCGACACTCCCCGAAGTCCGGAGTCGAGGCCGTGACGAAGATGTCGAGCCACCCGTCGTTGTTGTAGTCGCCCACCGCCGCGCCCTCGGTGAAGTGCACGCGGTCCACGCCCCACTGCGCCGCCCGGTCGGTGAATGTCCCGTCCCGGTTGTTGATGAACAGCCGGTCGGGCGCCAGCGGCCCGCTCAGCACGAACACGTCCTGCCACCCGTCGCGGTTGAAGTCGCCGACGACCACCGCGCTGCCGAACAAGTCCAGCTCGTGAAAGGACGGGCCGCCGTTGTGGATGTTCGACAGGCCCGAGGCCTGGGTTCGGTCGGAGAAGCTCACGACCGGGAGCTGGGCATTCGCGGCGCCCGCGGCGAGGGCCACAACCCCCGCCGCGATTTCCGCGATCGCGCTCCTGAACAACGCCGACGGCCAAGGCAGGGCGGTGTGCGACATGTCAAACCCCTTGAGCAGCAGAGCCGAACCCGTCGCCAACATACCACAGTCGCCCAAGAAATGAAAGGGTGCCGGTGATTCCCCGCGATCTCGCGCGAGACCACGCGCCGCCCCGCACGCCGGTCGCGGCGCCGTACCCATGTGGGCACGCCAACTCCAGGAGCCTTCCAAGCCCAGCCCGGCCGGATTCGGACAGAGCGGCTGCTGCCCCCCCCCCCCCCCCCCCCCC
>OEIU01001970.1_pt1 | contig 11708 bp, 9 predicted proteins | sample 1539221 | NCBI WGS metagenome assembly OEIU01 (sample SAMN03792071, study PRJEB22550) | activated sludge metagenome | feature: wastewater treatment plant; material: activated sludge; isolation source: Wastewater treatment plant of a petroleum refinery complex | place: Argentina: Zarate | collected... | reverse complement strand
TACTTCGTCATCGTCGGCTCCAGCAACGCCGTCAACCTGACCGACGGCGCCGACGGCCTCGCGATCATGCCGTCGGTGCTGGTGGGCAGCGCGCTGGGCGTGTTCGCCTACGTGCACGGCAACGCGGTGTTCGCGAAGTACCTGCTGGTGCCGCACATCCCCGGCGCCGGCGAGCTGGCGGTGATCTGCGGCGCGATGGCCGGCGCGGGCCTGGCATTCCTGTGGTTCAACGCCTATCCGGCGCAGGTGTTCATGGGCGACGTCGGCGCGCTGGCGCTGGGCGGCGCGCTCGGCACGATCGCGGTGATCGTGCGCCAGGAGATCCTGCTGTTCATCATGGGCGGCGTGTTCGTCGCCGAGACGCTGTCGGTGATGCTGCAGGTCGGCTACTTCAAGTACACGAAGAAGCGTTACGGCGAGGGCCGGCGCATCTTCCGGATGGCGCCGCTGCATCACCACTTCGAGGTCGGCGGCGTCAAGGAGTCGCAGGTCGTCGTGCGGTTCTGGATCGTCACGATGATGCTGGTGCTGTTCGGCCTGTCTTCGCTGAAGCTGCGGTGATCGAGTGATGAACCGCGCGATGAACCCGCCCCTGCAACCGTCGCCCCAGCTTCGGCTCTTCGATCTGTCGGGCCGCCGCGTGCTGGTCGTCGGGCTCGGCGAGTCGGGGCTGTCGATGGCGCGCTGGGCCGCGTACAAGGGCGCGCGCGTGACGGTGGCCGACACTCGTGCCGAGCCGCCGGCGCTGCCGGCGCTGCGCGCCGAGGTGCCCGAAGTGTCGTTCGTGTCCGGCGCGTTCGCCGCGCCGCTGCTCGACGAGGCCGATCTGCTCGCGTGGAGCCCGGGCCTGTCGATCGAGACCGGCGACAGTGCCGCGTTCCACGCCGAGGCGGTGGCGCGCGGCCTGCCGGTGGCCGGCGAGATCGAGCTGTTCGCCCAGGCGCTGGCGGCGCTGCGCGACGACGGCTATGCGCCGAAGCTCATCGCGATCACCGGCACCAACGGCAAGACCACCACCACCGCGCTGCTGGCCCACCTGTGCCGGCAGGCCGGCCAGTCGGTGGCGGCGGCCGGCAACATCTCGCCGGCCGCGCTCGATGCGCTGCGCGAGGCGCTGCTCGCGCAGGCGCTGCCGGCCGTCTGGGTGCTGGAGCTGTCGAGCTTCCAGCTCGCGCTGACGCACAGCCTGCGCGCCGATGCGGCGGCGATCCTCAACGTCACCCAGGACCATCTGGACTGGCACCGCTCGTTCGACAGCTACGTGGCCGCCAAGCAGCGGCTGTATGCGCCGGGCACGATCGCGGTGTTCAACCGCGGCGACGCCGCGACCCGGCCGCCGGCCGGCGCCGCCGCCCACAGCTTCGGGCTGGATGCGCCGCCCGCCGCCGGCGACTTCGGCATCGTCGCCGAAGGCGGGCTCGCCTGGCTGGCCGAAGCGGTGGCCGGCGAGGAGCCGCCGGGCGGCCGGCGCCGCAAGGAGGCGGTGCCGCCGCGGATCACGCGGATCATGCCGGCCGATGCGCTGCGCATGCGCGGCAGCCACAACCACCTGAATGCGCTGGCCGCGCTGACCCTGGCGCGCGCCGCCGGTCTGCCGGTGTCGCGGATGCTGCACGGGCTGCGCGGCTTCGCCGGCGAGCCGCACCGCTGCGCGTCGGTGGCGGTGATCGCCGACGTCGAGTACTTCGACGACAGCAAGGGCACCAACGTCGGCGCCACCGTCGCCGCGCTCGAGGGTCTGGGCCGGCGCATCGTGCTGATCGCCGGCGGCGACGGCAAGGGACAGGATTTCAGGCCGCTCGCCGAGCCGGTGCGCCGGCATGCGCGGGCGGTGGTGCTGATCGGCCGCGATGCCGGCCGGCTGCGCGAGGCGCTGACCGATACCGGCGTGCCGCTGCACGACGGTGCCGACCTGCCGTCGGCGGTGCGCGCGGCCGCGGCGCTGGCGCAGACCGGCGACGCGGTGCTGCTGTCGCCGGCCTGCGCCAGCTTCGACATGTTCCGCAACTACGGGCACCGCGCCGAGGTGTTCGCCGCCGCGGTCCGCGATCTCGCCGGCGATGCGGGGTTGCCATGCTGAACCTGTCGGGCCTGCGCGTGTCGAACCTGCGGTGGCCGACCTTGCGGCTGCCGGGCGGGCGCGTGCGCACGCCGGTGCCCATGTCGCAGCGGGTGACGATGCGGCGCGCGGCCGCCTCCGGCATGCAGGCGATCGACACGCAGGTGATCGGCGTGGTCGCGGCGCTGCTGCTGCTCGGGCTGGTGATGGTCTATTCGGCGACGATCGCGCTGCCCGATTCGCCGCGCTTCGCCAAGTACGCGCCGACCCACTTCCTGGTGCGCCATGCGTTCGCGGTGGCGCTGGGCGCGGTGCTGGCGCTGGCCGCGTTCGCGGTGCCGATGCGCCGCTGGCAGCAGTTGTCGCCGCTGCTGTTCCTGATCGGCTTCGTGCTGCTGATCGTCGTGCTGATCCCCGGCGTCGGCAAGGTGGTGTTCGGCGCGCGCCGCTGGCTGTCGCTGTACGTGGTGAACCTGCAGCCGTCGGAGCTGATGAAGCTGTTCGTCGTGCTGTACGCGGCCGACTACACGGTGCGCAAGCAGGATTTCATGCAGAGCCTGCGCAAGGGGTTCCTGCCGATCGGCGGCGCGGTCGCGCTGGTGGGCGTGCTGCTGCTGCTGGAGCCCGACATGGGCGCATTCGTCGTCATCGCGGCGATCGCGATGGGGCTGCTGTTCCTGGGCGGCGTCAACGGCAAGCTGTTCTCGTTCCTGGTGCTGATCTCGGGCGCGGTGTTCGCGGCGATCATCACGTTCTCGCCGTGGCGGCGCGAGCGGATCTTCGCCTACCTCGATCCGTTCGACCCCAGCATCGCCGCCGGCAAGGGCTACCAGCTCCTGCATTCGCTGATCGCGTTCGGCCGCGGCGAGCTGTTCGGCGTCGGCCTGGGCGGCTCGGTCGAGAAGCTGCACTACCTGCCCGAGGCGCACACCGACTTCCTGCTGGCGGTGATCGGCGAGGAGCTGGGGCTGGTCGGCGTGATGACGGTCATCGTGATGTTCTACTGGCTGACCAAGCGCGGCTTCGAGATCGGCCGTCAGGCGATCGCGCTCGACCGGATCTACAGCGGCCTGGTCGCCAAGGGCGTGGCGCTGTGGATCGGCGTGCAGGCGTTCATCAACATGGGCGTCAACGTCGGGCTGCTGCCCACCAAGGGCCTGACGCTGCCGCTGATGAGCTACGGCGGCACCGGCGTGCTCGTCAACATGATCGGGATCGCGATCCTGCTGCGGGTGGATTTCGAAAATCGGAAGCTCATGCGCGGGGGTAGCGCATGAGTACGAGCGTCATCATGAGCTTCCGATTTCGTCGCAGGCTAACTTCGCGCAGCGAAGTTAAGGGCGCGTCAGCGCCCGGGCCGGAGACAAAACAGGCGCACGTCACGGGGGGGCCTCAATGACCACCCCGCGCACCATCATGATCATGGCCGGCGGCACCGGCGGCCATGTGATGCCGGGCCTGGCGGTCGCGCACGAGATGCGCAGCCGCGCCTGGAACGTCGTGTGGCTGGGCAACCCGTCCGGCATGGAGGCCACGCTGGTGCCGCAGCACGACATCCCGATGCTGTGGGTGCGCTTCGGCGGGCTGCGCGGCAAGGGTCTGATGACGACGCTGATGCTGCCGGTCAACCTGGCGCGCGCGTTCTGGCAGAGCCTGAAGGCGCTGCGCAGCGCCCGTCCGGCGGGGGTGCTGGGGCTGGGCGGCTACATCAGCTTTCCGGGCGGCATGATGGCCGCGGTGCTGGGCCGGCCGCTGGTGCTGCACGAGCAGAACTCGGTCGCCGGGCTGGCCAACAAGGTGCTGGCCGGCGTCGCCAGGAAGGTGCTGGTGGCGTTCCCCGGCACCCTGCCCGATGCCACCTGGTGCGGCAACCCGGTGCGTGCCGACATCGCCGCGCTGCCGCCGCCCGACGCCCGCTATGCGAGCCGCAGCGGCCCGGTGACGGTGGTGGTCGGGGGGGGCAGCCTGGGCGCGCAGGCGCTGAACCCCGCGGTGCCGCGGGCGCTGGCGCTGCTGCCGCGCGAGCTGCGGCCGCAGGTGATCCACCAGAGCGGCAAGGCGCATCTGTCGCAGTTGCAGGATGCCTACCGCGAGGCCGGCGTGACCGCCGATCTGCGCGAATTCGTGCAGGACATGGGCGCCGCCTATGCCGACGCCGACCTGGTGATCTGCCGTGCCGGCGCGATGACGGTGTCGGAGCTGGCCGCCGCCGGCGTCGCCAGCCTGATGGTGCCGTTCCCGCATGCGGTCGACGATCACCAGACCGGCAACGCCCGCTTCCTGGTCGACAAGGGCGCCGCCCTGATGATGCCGCAGTCCGAGCTGACCGCCGACCGGCTGGCCGGCGTGCTGCGCGAGCTCAAGCGCGAGCAGCTCCTGGAGATGGCGCGCCGGGCGCGCGGCCTGGCCCGGCCCGATGCCACCCGCGCGGTGGCCGACGTCTGCGAAGAGGTCGCGCTGTGAAGCACAAGGTCAAGCACATCCACTTCGTCGGCGTCGGCGGCGCGGGCATGAGCGGCATCGCCGAGGTGCTGCTGAACCTCGGCTACCGGATCAGCGGTTCGGACGTCGCGGCCAATGCCGCGACCAAACGGCTCGCCCGGCTGGGCGCCAACGTGGTCGGCGGCCACGATGCGCTGAACATCGCCGGCGCCGACTGCGTGGTCACCTCGACCGCGGTGCGCGGCGACAATCCCGAGGTGATCGCCGCGCGCGCGCGCCGCGTGCCGATCGTGCCGCGCGCGCTGATGCTGGCCGAGTTGATGAAGTTCAAGCAGGGCATCGCGATCGCCGGTACCCATGGCAAGACGACGACGACCAGCCTGGTCGCGTCGATCCTGGCGCGCGGCGGCCTCGACCCGACGTTCGTCATCGGCGGCCGGTTGAACAGCGCCGGCGCCAACGCCAAGCTCGGCTCGGGCGAGTACATCGTCGTCGAGGCCGACGAGTCCGATGCGTCGTTCCTGAACCTGACGCCGATGATCGCGGTGATCACCAACATCGACGCCGATCACATGGAGACCTACGGCCACGACTTCGCGCGGCTGAAGCAGGCGTTCGTCGAGTTCACCCAGCGGCTGCCGTTCTACGGCGCCGCCGTGCTGTGCATCGACGATCCGCATGTGCGCGAGATCCTGCCGTTCGTGTCCAAGCCGGTGATCAGCTACGGCTTCTCGCCCGAGGCGCAGTTCCGCGCGATCGATGCCCGGCCCGACGGCGGCCGGATGCGCTTCACGGTGGCCCGCGTGAACGGCACGGCGCGCGAGCCGCTGGAGGTGGTGCTGAATCTTCCGGGCCTGCACAACGTCGCCAATGCGCTGGCCGCGATCGCGGTGGCCGACGAGCTGGGCGTGCCCGACGACGCGATCGCCGCCGCGCGGGCCGAGTTCACCGGGGTGGGCCGGCGCTTCCGGCGCTATGGCGCCCTGCCGGTGCCGGCCCGTGATGGACAGGGCGGCGGCCGGTTCACCGTGATCGACGACTACGGCCACCATCCGGCCGAGATGGCGGCGACCCTGGCGGCGGCGCGCGGCGCGTTTCCCGGCCGCCGGCTGGTGCTGGCGTTCCAGCCGCACCGCTTCACCCGCACCCGAGACCTGTTCGAGGATTTCGTGAAGGTGCTGTCGACGCCCGATGCGCTGCTGCTGGCCGACGTCTATCCGGCCGGCGAGCCGCCGATCGTGGCCGCCGACGGTCGCTCGCTGGCGCGTGCGGTGCGGGTCGCCGGCAAGGTGGAGCCGGTGTTCGTCGAGGACGTCGCCCGCATGCCGCAGGTGATCCTGGAGACGGTGCACGACGGCGACGTGGTGATCACGATGGGCGCCGGCTCGATCGGCGGCGTGGCCGCGCAAGTCAGGGAGATGGCCGATGTCCATTGATTTGGCGTTCGCTGATCCGGCGTCCATCGATCCGGCCGGCTTCGGCAAGGTGGCGGTGCTGTTCGGCGGCGCGTCCGCCGAACGCGAGATCTCGATCCGCAGCGGCAGCGGCGTGCTGGCGGCGCTGCGTGGGCGCGGCGTCGACGCGATCGCGTTCGATCCGGCGCAGCGCCCGCTGGAGGATCTGAAGCGCGAAGGCGTGCAGCGGGTATTCATCGCGCTGCACGGCCGCTTCGGCGAGGACGGCACCGTGCAGGGCGCGCTCGAGCTGCTGCGCATCCCGTACACCGGCTCCGGCGTGATGGCCTCGGCGATCGCGATGGACAAGGTGTTCACCAAGCGGATCTGGATGACCCACGGCCTGCCGACGCCGAAGTTCGAGGTGGTGCGCCGCGGCGACGTGCTGCGCGAGCTGCCCGACCGTCTCGGCCTGCCGCTGATCCTGAAGCCGCCGCACGAGGGCTCGACCTTGGGCATCACCAAGGTCGTCGGCTATTCGGAGGTCGCCGGCGCGTTCGAGCTGGCGGCGAAGTACGACGACGAGGTGCTGGCCGAGGAGTTCATCGACGGCCGCGAGCTGACGGTGGCGGTGCTGGGCACCGGCGCCGACGCCCGGGCGCTGCCGATCGTCGAGATCCGCGCGCCCGGCGGCAACTACGACTACCAGAACAAGTACTTCACCGACGATACGCAGTACCTGTGCCCGGCGCCGCTGCCCGAGGCGCTGGCGGCGCGCATCGGCCGGCTGGCTGTCGAGTCGTTCCGGGCGCTGGGCTGCGAAGGCTGGGCGCGCGCCGACGTGATGCTGCGCGCCGGCGACGACGAGCCCTTCCTGCTGGAGATCAACACGTCGCCGGGCATGACCGATCACTCGCTGGTGCCGATGGCCGCGCGCGCCGCCGGCATGGACTATGCGGAGCTGGTGCTGCGGATCCTCGCGACCGCGCGGCTGAAGGTCGGAGGAGTGTCATGACTTTATGGCACGACACCCGCATGCTGAACCTGGTCGCCAGCGCGCTGTTCGGGTTCGCGCTGTGCGTGCTGCTGGGCGGCAGCCTGCTGTGGGTCAGCCAGCGCCCGATGTTCACGTTGAAGACGGTCGACATCGAGCCGGCGCCCGGCCATGCGCTGAAGCACGCCCGCACCGTGCAGTTGCGCTTCGCCGCGCAGAAGGTCGTGCAGGGCAGCTTCTTCGGCATCGACCTCGACGAGGTGCGCGCCGGTTTCGAGGCGGTGCCCTGGGTGCGTCATGCGGCGGTGCGCCGCGTCTGGCCCGACCGGCTCGAGATCGACATCGAGGAGCACCGGCCGCTCGCGGTATGGGGCGATTCGCGGCTGGTCAACACCTTCGGCGAGGTGTTCACCGCCAGCGTCCAGGAGGCCGAGCGCGACGGGCCGCTGCCGCAGTTCTCCGGCCCCGAGGGCAGCGAGGCGCTGGTGGTCAGGCGCTACGAGGAGATGCGGCTGTGGCTGTCGGAGCTCGGCCGGGTGCCGGAGCTCGTCACCCTGTCGCCGCGCTTCGCCTGGACCGTCGTGCTCGACGACGACACCACGCTGCTCTTGGGGCGCGACCAGGGCGTGCCGATCGAGGAGCGGGTCAAGCGCTGGGCGGCCGCGTTCCCGGGCGTGCAGGCGCGGCTCGACCGCAAGGCCGAGCTGATCGATCTGCGCTATCCGAACGGCTTTGCGATGCGGTCGGTGGCGCTGCTGACCGACGACAAGGGCAAGGAACGGCCCAAGGCGATGGGCGGCGGCCGCGGTCCGGCCCAGGCGGGCAAGGACGAAACGTCGATCGCCAGGCTGATCAAGCGGGATTGAGATGAAGCAACGACTGTGCAGGGTTCCCCTGATGAAGACCGTGCGGGCGGATCAGTGATGGCAAGAGACTCCAACGATTTGATCGTCGGGCTGGACATCGGCACCTCGAAGATCGTCGCGATGGTCGGGCAGATGCTGCCCGACGGCCGCTACGAGATCGTCGGCCTGGGCCAGCACGAGTCGCGCGGGCTGAAGAAGGGCGTGGTGGTCAACATCGAGACCACCGTGCAGTCGATCCAGAAGGCGCTCGAGGAAGCCGAGCTGATGGCCGACTGCAAGATCCGCACCGTCTACGCCGGCATCGCCGGCAGCCACATCCGCAGCTTCAACTCCAGCGGCATGGTGGCGATCAAGGACAAGGAGGTCACCGAAGCCGACATGGCGCGCGTGATCGAGACCGCCAAGGCGGTGAACATCCCGACCGACCAGCAGATCGTCCACGTGCTGCCGCAGGAATTCATCATCGACGGCCAGGAGGACATCCGCGAGCCGATCGGCATGAGCGGCGTGCGCCTCGAGGTCAAGGTCCACATCGTGACCGGTGCGGTGTCGGCGGCGCAGAACATCGTCAAGTGCGTGCGCCGCTGCGGCCTGGAGGTCAACGACCTGATCCTGCAGCCGCTCGCTTCGAGCATGTCGATCCTGACCCAGGACGAGAAGGAGCTCGGCGTCGCGCTGGTCGACATCGGCGGGGGCACGACTGACATCGCGATCTTCACCGGCGGCGCGATCCGGCACACGGCGGTGATCCCGATCGCCGGCGACCAGATCACCAACGACATCGCGATGGCGCTGCGCACGCCCACGCCCGAGGCCGACGAGATCAAGCTGCGCTTCGGCATCGCCAAGCAGGTGCTCGCCGACCCGAACGAGAAGATCGAGGTGCCGGGCCTGGGCGACCGGGCGCCGCGCACGCTGTCGCGCCAGGCGCTGGCCGCGGTGATCGAGCCGCGCATCGAGGAGCTGTTCTCGCTGGTGCACCAGGTGGTACGCGAGTCCGGCTACGAGGAACTGCTGTCCTCGGGCGTCGTGCTCACCGGCGGCACCAGCCTGCTGCCCGGGATGGTCGAGCTGGCCGAGGACATCTTCCTGAAGCCGGTGCGCATCGGGATGCCCGCCTACACGGGCGGGCTCGCCGACGTGGTGCGCTCGCCGCGCTACTCGACCGCGGTCGGGCTGCTCGAGGAGGCGAGATTGCAGAGGCTGCGCGGCCGCAAGGTGGCAGAGCAGTCCGGATCGTTCAAGGAGACGCTGCGACGCATGAAGGAGTGGTTCCTTGGGAATTTCTGAACACCCCGTTTTCTTTCGGGAAGGGCGACTGGAGAGGCGAGGCCGGGCGGCCGCGCCAGCGGGGGCGTGTGCCGTCTTGCGGCTCAGCTTCTCCCGTCTGTCTTCCCACCATCCAGGAGGTCAGCACCATGAGCTTTGAAATGATCGAAACCGAAGTCGACGGCGCCGTCATCAAGGTGATCGGAGTCGGGGGCGCCGGCGGCAACGCGGTCAACCACATGATCAACCGCAGCGTGCAGGGCGTGGAGTTCATCGCGCTGAACACCGACAAGCAGGCGCTGCGGCGCTCGCTGGCCGAGCGCACGATCCAGCTCGGCGAGATCGGCCTCGGCGCGGGTGCCCGGCCCGAGGCCGGTCGTGCCGCCGCCGACGCGATGCGCGAGCACATCCGCGAGGCGCTCGAGGGCGCGAACATGGTGTTCCTGACCGCCGGCATGGGCAAGGGCACCGGCACCGGCGCCTCGCCGGTGGTCGCGCAGATCGCCAAGGAGATGGGGATCCTGACCGTGGGGGTCGTCACCAAGCCGTTCCACTTCGAAGGCGCCCGCAAGATGCGCATCGCCGAGGACGGCATCGAGCAGCTCGTCGAGAACGTCGATTCGCTGATCGTCGTGCTGAACCAGAACCTGTTCGACGTGATGGACGAGGACGCCAGCCTCGAGGACGCGTTCAAGCGCGCCGACGACGTGCTGCACAACGCGGTGGCCGGCATCGCCGAGATCATCAACGTGCCCGGCCTGGTCAACGTCGACTTCGCCGACGTGAAGACGGTGATGGGCGAGCAGGGCAAGGCGATGATGGGGATCGGCGAAGCCGCCGGGCTCGATCGTGCGCGGCTGGCGGCCGAGCAGGCGGTGGCCTCGCCGCTGCTGGACGGCGTGGATCTGTCGGGCGCGCGCGGCGTGATCGTCAACATCACCGCCAACCGCAGCCTCAAGCTGCGCGAGACCAACGAGGTGATCAACACGATCAAGGCGTTCTGCGCCGACGACGCGACGATCATCCACGGCACCGTGTTCGACGAGGACATGAGCGACAAGCTGCGCGTGACCGTGGTCGCCACCGGCATCGGCCGCAAGTCCTCCGCCAAGCCGGTGCTGGTGCCCAAGCAGGAGCTGCGCACCGGCACCGACAGCGCCCGCGGCGGCTACGACCAGTACGACACCCCGACGGTGTGGCGCGATCCGCGCGCGACGGCGTCGGCCCGGGTGGCGGCGCTGGAGGAGAGCGGCGTCGAGCGGCTGGACATCCCGGCGTTCCTGCGCAAGCAGGCCGACTAGGAGTCGCCGACCGGCAATCGGTCCGGGTGCCCCCGACCGATCGCTGCGTCGGCAGATCCCGCGGGGCTTCGGGATGCTCCCCGAAGCCCCGCGGCCGGTTCCGGATGGACGACCGACGCCGGGAGCGAAAACGGCGCGGTCGCGCCTCTGTGGACCCGCGGGGTGGCCTCCGCGGGGTCGTGACCGTGACGCCGGTGCACCGGCGTCACGGAAGCGGCATTTCGCCGGCAAGCGGGGTCCGATGGCGAGGTCTACAATTGTCAGCTTTCGCCCGCATGAGGCATCAGGCTGCGGCCGGTCGTGCATCGGCCGCAGCCCTGCCAGCCTCAGGGGTATTCCGTCTCAACGCAGGAGCACAAGAAGATGACGATCAAGGTAGGCGACACGGTCCCCGACGCAACGCTGACCGAATTCATCGAGGTCGAAGGCAACGGCTGCACCGTCGGCCCGAATGCGTTCAAGGTTTCCGACATGGTCAAGGGCAAGAAGATCGCGGTGTTCGGCCTGCCCGGCGCGTTCACGCCGACCTGCTCGGCCAAGCATGTGCCGAGCTATCTCGGGCACTACGACGAGCTGAAGGGCAAGGGCGTCGACGAGATCTGGTGCCTGGCGGTCAATGATGCATTCGTGATGGGCGCCTGGTCGCGCGACCAGAAGGCCGGCGGCAAGGTGCGCTTCCTGGCCGACGGCAGCGCCGAGTTCGCCCGCAAGCTCGGGCTGGAGCTCGATCTGACCGCGCGCGGCATGGGCGTGCGGATGAACCGCTTCTCGATGGTGCTCGACAACGGCGTCGTCAAGCAGCTCAACGTGGAAGGGCCGGGCAAGTTCGAAGTGTCCGATGCCGCCACGATGCTGAAGGGACTGTGAACCAGGAGCCGTGAAGCAGGGGCTGTGAACCGGCGGGGCCGTCACCCCCTCGCGGCCGGCGGCCCACCACCCTCATCGACATGCTCAGACAACGGACCATCAAGGCCCTGGTCACCGCCACCGGCGTCGGCCTGCATTCCGGCAACCGCGTCGAACTGACGTTGCGGCCGGCCCCGCCCGACACCGGCATCGTGTTCCGGCGCACCGACGTCGATCCGCCGGTGGAGATCCGCGCCGACGCCGAGCGGGTCACCGACACCCGGATGGCATCGACGCTGACGGCGGCGGAAACGCGCGACGGCCAGCCGGTCAAGGTCGCCACCGTCGAGCACCTGATGTCGGCGCTGGCCGGTCTGGGCATCGACAACCTGTTCGTCGACGTGACCGCCGGCGAGATTCCGATCCTCGACGGCTCGGCCGGCTCGTTCGTGTTCCTGATCCAGTCGGTCGGCGTCACCGAGCAGGCCGCCGGCAAGAAGTTCCTGCAGGTGACACGGCCGGTCGAGGGGCGCGAGG
>OEIU01001969.1_pt1 | contig 11716 bp, 13 predicted proteins | sample 1539221 | NCBI WGS metagenome assembly OEIU01 (sample SAMN03792071, study PRJEB22550) | activated sludge metagenome | feature: wastewater treatment plant; material: activated sludge; isolation source: Wastewater treatment plant of a petroleum refinery complex | place: Argentina: Zarate | collected... | reverse complement strand
GATGGCTTGATCCTGACCAACAATCACGTCGTGGCCGGGGCAGAGACGATCCGCGTGGCCCTGCCGGACGCGCGGACGTTCCGCGCGCGGCTGCTCGGCCGGGATGCCGATACCGATCTTGCGGTGCTGCGCGGCGAAACGACGGAAACGCTGCCGGCCGCGCGCCTTGGCGATTCGAAGGCCGTGCGTGCGGGGCAGATCGCGATCGCCATCGGCAATCCGCTCGGCTTCGAGAGCACGGTGACGGCGGGTATCGTCAGCGCAGTCGGCCGGTCGCTTCGCGGCGAGGGCGGGCGACTGATCTCGGACATCATCCAGACGGATGCAGCGCTCAATCCCGGCAACTCTGGCGGTGCGCTCGTCTCGTCGCGCGGCGAGGTGATCGGCGTCAACACGGCCACCATCATGGGCGCGCAAGGCATCTGCTTCTCGGTGGCGGCCAACACGGCGCTGTTGGTGCTGACGCAGATCCTGCAGCACGGACGGGTGCGGCGAGCCCGGCTCGGCATCGCCGCCGAACAGATGCCGCTGCCGGCGCGATTGCGGCACTTGGCAGGGGTCACGCAGCCGTCGGCGGTACGTGTGCACGAGGCGATGGCCGAGGGCCCCGCCGCCCGCGCCGGCCTCAAGCCAGGCGATGTGATCATCGCCATCAACGGCGAGCCGGTGACGGGCCTCGACGATATCGCACGGCTGCTCGACCACACGTGGATCGGGCGGACGGCAACGGTCTCGGTTCTGCGCTCCGGCGGGCGTGTTGAGATCGAGGTCGTGGCCGACGAGCGCGTGGCGGCGTGAAAGGGCCACTAGCGCCTAACATCACTGGCGGGTGAAGGGTCGGGGCAGCTTCAAGCGCAGCCAAGCGCTCTGATGTCATCCCGGGGCTTGTCCCCGGGACTCATTACTCAGCGTACTCAGGGGATCACAGTCGGCCCGACACCTGGCAGCGAGGGATACAAATCCCTCCAGTGCCGGTTGAGCTGCTCGATCTCGTTGATCTTCCACTGGCGCGGCCATTCCTTCATCGTCTTCTCGCGCTGGATGGCATCCTCGATCGCCGCGAATTCCTGGTACCACACCAGCAAGTGCACCTGGTACTTGGCCGTGAACTTTGACGCGGTTCCGGAACGGTGCTCGTCGACCCGACGGATGAGCCCATTGGAAACGCCGATGTAGAGCGTGCCACGCGGGCGACTTGCCAGAATGTATGTGAAGTAGTGGGGCATGCGGCCGTGTCCATCGGCTTCTGGAGCATGCCGCTCGATGGGTCCCGGGCACAAGGCCCGGGATGACGCCTTGCCCGCGGATGCGCTCGTCTCACACCACGTGCGCCGTTTCCGACCTTGCCTCGAACGCGGAAATGTCGGCCGCGTAGCCGAGCGTCATCGAGATCTCGTCCACCCCCTTCAGCAGGCACTCCTTGCGGAAGCTGTCGATCTCGAAGGTATCGGTCTGGCCGTCGGGGCCTTTAACGGTTTGGGAGGGCAGATCGACCGTGATCTCGGCGCCCGGCAGCTCCAGCAGAAAGCGCAGGAGCTGGTTGATCCGCTCCTCCGGTAGCCGGATCGGCAGCACGCCGTTCTGGAAGCAGTTGTTGAAGAAAATGTCGCCGAAGGACGGGGCGAGAAATGCCTCGTAGCCGTTGTCGACCAGCACGGTGACGGCCATTTCGCGGCTCGAGCCGCAGGCGAAGTTACGCCCCCCCACGATGATGCCAGCGTTGGCATACTCCGGCCGGTTCATGACGAACTCGGGCTTGGGTGTGCCGTTCTCGTTGAAGCGCTGGTCGCGAAAGGCGAACGGCTTCATCTCATCGCGCGGCAGCGACAGGTAGCGGGCCGGGATGATCTGGTCCGTGTCCACGTTGGCTTGATTGATGGGGACCGCAACGGCCGTGACGGAGGTGAACGGCACGCGCGCGGGGACGGTTTCCTGCTTGTCGTCGTTGGTCATGGATCGGCCCTCATGCCATCAGGCGGCGGACGTCGGTGAAATGACCGGTGACGGCAGCGGCAGCCGCCATGGCGGGGCTGACGAGATGTGTGCGCACGCCGCGGCCCTGCCGGCCGACGAAGTTCCGGTTCGAGGTCGACGCGATGCGCTCCTCGGGCCGGCCGATCTCGCCGTTGGTGCCGAGGCACATGGAGCAGCCGGTCTCCCGCCACTCGAAGCCGGCATCCCTGAACACGCGATCCAGTCCTTCCGCTTCGGCCTGCTCCTTGACGATGCCGGAGCCGGGCACGATCCAACTCGGGACGACCGCCTTGCGGTCGTTGGCGCCCACTGCAGAGGCGCGGATGTCCTCGAGGCGGCTGTTGTTGAACGAGCCGATAAAGACTCGATCGACACGGATATCGGTAATCGGCATGCCCGGTCGCAGCCCCATGTAGCGCAGCGCCTGGGCCAGTCCCTCGCGCTTGACGACGTCGGGCGCCGTCGAGGGATCCGGCACTGCCGCCGTTACGGGCACGGCGTCCTCGGGGCTGGTGCCGAACGTGACCATCGGGGCGATGTCGGGACCGGAGAGGGTTACCTCGCGATCGAAGGTCGCGCCGTCGTCGGTCGGCAGTGCCTGCCAGCGGGCCATTGCCTTGTCCCACTCAGCGCCCTTCGGCGCGTAGGCTCGGCCGGCGATGTACTGATAGGTGGTATCGTCCGGAGCGATCATGCCGGCACGGCCGCCGCCCTCGATCGACATATTGCAGATGGTGAAGCGGCCCCCCATCGAGAGGCTGCGGATGCCGCTGCGGGAATACCGGAAGACGTAGCCGGTACCGCCCGCCGCGCCGATCTTGGCGATGATGGCGAGGATCACGTCCTTGCCCGTCACGCCGAAGCCGAGTGCCCCGTCTATGTCGATCCGCATTGTCCTCGGCTTCTTCTGCCAGAGGCACTGCGTGGCCATGACGTGGATGACCTCAGTCTGCCCGATGCCGAAGGCGAGGCAGCCGAGAGCGCCATGCGTGGACGTGTGACTGTCGCCGCAGACGAGGGTGACGCCCGGCAATGTGATGCCCTGCTCCGGGCCGACCACATGCACAATGCCGTTCCGCCGGTCGCCGATATCGAACACGGTGACACCCGCTTCGGCACCGTACATGGCAAGCGACGTCACCATGCGTTTGCTGTTCGGGTTGGTGATGTCCTCTTTTCGCCGCGTGTCGGTCGGCATGTAGTGGTCGGGCGTGCCGAAGGAGAGGTCGGGGCGACGCAGCTTAAGGCCGCGATTCTTAAGCCGCTGGAACGCGAAATAGGAGCCGTCGTGAATCAGGTGACGATCGACGTAGAGGAGCGTGTAGCCGTCGGGCCGGTCGACCACGACGTGGGAGCTCCAGATCTTCTCGAACATGGTCTTGGGCGCGGCGGCGGCAGCCATTGGCGTCTCCCTCGATGCGTTTCGCTGGCCTCAGCCACGCGACCGATCCTGCGGCCAGACTAGGCCGGTTGGGCCGATGGCGGCAAGACGAGCTCCCATGCCCGACGGACGTCCTTGTCGAGCGCGTCCTGCCGCACGATAACTGGTCTGACTTGTTTGCGTTATTGGAGGGGACGATGGCGGATCGGGGTGCTCTATATTGCGTATGGGGAAAGGACCCGAAGGTCGAGCGCGCTTTGACGCGCTCAATAGCGTCGCTTAAACAGCATCATCCCGAGCTACCTGTCGAAGTTTGCCGCGCAGATGCAACCGATCCGGTGCACGGCCTGATCGAGAAAGCGCGGATGTTCGAGCTTTCGCCGTTCAAGGAGACACTCTTCCTCGATGCCGATACGGTCGTGCTCGGGCGGCTCGACTTCGGGTTCGAGAAGGCCCGAACCTTCGGGCTGGCCTGCAGTATCTGCGAATGTCCATGGGCGCGACGCTACGGCGGCATCGAGGGGGACGCCATCGAGTACAACACGGGCGTGATCTTCTTCACGGAGGCGGCCAAGCCGGTGTTCGACGCTTGGCAACGGCTTGCGCCCGAAGTGGACTCGTCGATCAAATTCGTCGATCCCAAGGGGCAGATCGCGACGATGCCGTTCAACGACCAGGCATCGTTTGCGCGTGCCCTGGACGAGCTCGAGCTGGTACCCTACGTGCTACCGCTCAATTGGAACTTCCGCCCGATCTGGCAGCGCTCCTTCTTCGGGCCGATCCGCATCTGGCACGACTACTCGGACGTGCCGTCAGAGGTTTGCCGCCTCGCCGACCACTACCGGAAGAAGGACGCCATCATCCAATTTCACGCCTTCAGGTGACCGGTTCGTAGGTTGCCTCGAAGGTTTCGCGGTGGTTGCCGTAGATCTCGCTGCCGCTGCGCACGAGATAGCCGCGGGCGCCTCGCTGCATCTCGCCCCACGGCGCCAAAATCTCGAACCTGCCGGGAAGGAGAAACGCATCGACCTGCGAGATCGCCCGGTAGATGGCGCCGTGCTCGGTCGCGCCGTCGTCTTGCCGGTAGAGCCGTGGAAAGTTCGCGGCCTTAATGACATAAGTATTCGTCGATCCTGAGCCATCACGGAGAACGGTGCGCTGTGGCGACATGTTGGTCACCACCCAGTCGCCCGGCTGAGCAACCGCGCTCGTCTCCTTGCCGTTCCAGTGCGTCTCGATGTGCTCCGTGCCAGTTGCCCGTCGCGCCGCGACGAAGCCGATCTTGCGCACGCGAAGCAGGGGCGCGCCGGTCGCCGTGCGGATCGCATCGAAGTCGGCCGAGGTCAGCCTTTCGGTGGCGACGAGGCCGGTGGAGCCATCCGGCATTTGCCTCAGCTCGTAGGCCGGCTTCGCGCTCTCTTTCATCGCATCACCCTTGCCCTGCTCGCCCTGAGATTGATCTGCGGACCTCGCGGGACGTTCGCGGTGGCAGGTATAGCCTGTTTCCTGCACCGAGAGACCCGCTTCGATCGGACGTCGCCCTGGCATCGGCGATGCAATCTGCACTACCCTCGACGCGGCGAAGGTCCTCGTTGTTCTCAGGAGCAGTCCGCGTGCCCGACGTTTCCTATCTCGATTCTTCCGTCGCGATCTGCAGCCAGCTCTCGCCTCGGGATCTTGCGAGCATGGCCGCGCGAGGATTTCATACCCTGATCAACAACCGCCCGGATCGCGAGGCCTGGCTTGGCCAGCCGACACACGAGGCGTTGGCAACCGCCGCGGATGCCGCAGGCATGACCTCGCATTTCCTTCCGATCACACTGCAGACGCTTCAAGCGGACGACGTTCGCCGCTTCCATCAGATCGTCGAACATGCCAACGGGCCCGTGCTTGCCACGTGTGCGAGCGGCTTTCGCTGCGCGCTGCTGTGGGGCATGAGCCGGATCGCCTTCGCGGGAGGCGATCCGAGCTCGGTGCTGACGGCGACCGCCGCTGCAGGACAGCCCCTGGAGCAGCATCTCCCGCTGATCGATCGACTGGTCGGCGAACTCGGCCGCTGAGCCGCTGCCTCAGCGAAATTTGGCGGCCGTGATGAAAGCGCTGAACGACTCGCACCAGACAATGACGGTATTGTACTGGCTCACGTCGACGTCCGGCGGCACTGACAGCAGGAAGCCGTTGAACGTCTTCACGTCGCCGATGAGCCTCGCCTGGGGCTTGATATCGAGGAAGCCCTGCTTGGTATCGACGAAGCGGTTGGTCAGATAGAGCTTGTAGTCGGGTCCGGGTGCAAGCCGGCCCTCGTGCCCGATCCGGTCGCGCGATACCGATACGTCGCCTTCGCCCCAGTGAAGAAAGTCGCTACCTTTCAGATTGCGCTCGAAGCGGCCCTTGAACGTCGCCGCGCGGGCCGTCGCCTGCAGCGTTGCGGTGTCCGGGCCCTTCGGTGCCGTCAGGATCGGCAGCGTATAGACGCCGGCGACGAAACCGATCGCCAGCATGGCTGCGTGAGTGATGACGAGAATGAGCCAGCGAAGCATATGACTGTCCTCGAAGGTGCGAGCCGTGCCCGCAGAACGTAGGTCGAGATTGCCCGCTGTCCAAGACAACATCTCCGAGAGCGTTGCTTTTGGCGATCGCTGTGGCCATCGATCGGCACGGCCGATCAATCGCTCCTCGGCTTGAGCCAGTTGACGTGGCCCATCTTGCGGCCGTTGCGGGCTTCGCGCTTGCCGTAGAGGTGCAGGCAGGCGCCGGGAGCGGCAGCGAGATGCGGCCAGTCGTCGACCTCGGCGCCGATCAGGTTCTGCATCACCGCGTCGGAATGCCGGCCGGTCTCTCCGAGTGGCCAGCCGGCGACAGCGCGGATGTGGTTCTCGAACTGTCCGACGGCGCAAGCATCCGTGGTCCAGTGACCGGAATTGTGCACGCGCGGGGCGATCTCGTTGACGACGAGCGGGGTCGGCGCAGTCTCGCCCAGATAGAACATCTCGACGGCAAGGACGCCGATGTAGTCGAGCGCAACCGCGATGCGCGTCGCCAACTCGCTCGCCCGGGAGAGCACGGCCGCGGGAAGCCCCGATGGAACGGTCGAGCGCCTGAGGATGCCCCCGGCGTGCTCGTTGCGGGGGACGTCGTAGGTCGCCGTCCGGCCGTCCAAGGCGCGCACGACGAGAACGGATACCTCGCTTCGGAAATCCAGGCGGCGCTCGAGCACGCAGGCAACGTCGCCGAGCGCAGCGAAAGCGGGGCCTAGTCCGTCGGCAGCCGCAACGGCGGCCTGCCCCTTGCCGTCGTAGCCAAGTCGTGCCGTCTTCAGGATGGCCGGCGCGCTCCACGCCTGCAGCTTGGAGGCTGCTTCCGGCAGCGCGCCGGCGTTGGCGATAGCCACGAAGGGGGCCACGGGAATGCCGAGGTCACGAATGAAGGACTTCTCTGTGATGCGGTCCTGAGAGACGGCCAGCGCGCGCGCGCCGGGGCGGACCGGGACCGTCTGCGCAAGGCGCTCGGCAGCGGCGACGGGGACATTCTCGAACTCGTAGGTGACGACGTCGACGCAGCGGGCGAAGTCGTCGAGGCGGCCGAAGCTTGCGTAGCTGCCGACGGAATGGGTCGTGGCAACGTCGAAGGCCGGTCCCGCGTCGTCGCTATAGATGTGGGTGCGAAATCCGAGCCGGCTTGCCGCCTGGGCGAGCATCTTGCCGAGCTGGCCTGCGCCGAGAATGCCAATGACCGAGTGCGGCGGCAAAGGTGCCGTGGCGCGCGGCTCAGACATCGTCCTTCGGGTGCTCGGCAACGGCGTCGGTGCGGCGGCGGCGCCATGCGTCGAGGCGCCGGGCGAGGCTTGGATCGGACAAAGACAGGATCTGTGCGGCGAGGAGCCCGGCATTGGTGGCGCCCGCCTCGCCGATGGCGAGGGTGCCGACCGGGACGCCGGCCGGCATCTGCACGATCGACAACAGCGAATCCCGCCCGTTCAGCGCTTGCGAACGGATCGGCACGCCGAGAACGGGAAGCAGCGTCATCGCGGCCGCCATGCCGGGCAGATGGGCGGCGCCGCCGGCGCCGGCGATGATGACCTTGAAGCCCTTGGCCTGGGCTGTCCGGGCAAAATCATACAGGCGTTCGGGTGTGCGATGCGCCGATACGATGCGCGCCTCGTGTGGAACGGCGAGCTCGACTAGGACGGCCGCGGCGGCGCGCATGGTCGACCAGTCAGACTGGCTCCCCATGATGATGGCGACCACCGGAGCGGTGCTCGCCGCGCTGTCGTCGGTCGTGACCGGCTTGGCCATCGGCTGCCTGATCTCCCGTGATCGGACGGTGCGGCTTGCCGTCCGACTCATGTTCGAGGCCCGAGCTTCTATCGGTTGTCGGCGGTCCGTGGCAAGCACAACCTGTGCGGTTCGTCGGGCCCGAGACAGGCTTGTGGACTGCACCGGCCGGCCGCCCGTCCCGTGACGGTGAATTGCTTCCGCTCGAGCCCATTCCGCAGGCATTGCCGCGTGACTCAGGCGATGATGTCGGGCGTCAGCTGATCCTCGACCGCCGTGATTTGGTCTTTCAGCACCAGCTTGCGCTTCTTCAGGCGCTTGATTGTGAGCTGGTCAGCATCGACCATCCCCTCCAGGGCGACGATCTCTGCATCGAGCGAACGGTGCTCGTCGCGGAGCCTGACCAGCAGCTCCCGGAGTTCGCGGTCGTCTCGTCGGTGCATGCGCGTGCGGCCAAACCCCAAGCATCGATCCACGCAGACTGCGCGAAACTATGACTTCAGGTGGTGTTAGGCAACTGGATTGATGACTATTTTCCGGGCGTGCCGTGTGCTGATCCCGCCGCCTTGCTGGTGGGGAGCGCACGGTTTCCTCGATCCTATCATGCAGGTCCGGCCCGTCGCGACGGAGACAGCGCGATCAGGCAAAGCTCCTCGAACAGCATCTGGGCTCCGATCTGGGCCGTCGCTGTCGTGCTGTCATACTGGGGCGCGACTTCGACGACATCTGCACCGATGATCTCCAGGCCGGCGAGACCGCGCACCAGCGACAGCGCCTCGCGCGGCAGCAGGCCACCCACCTCTGGCGTTCCCGTGCCCGGCGCCAGACCGGGGTCGACGCTGTCGATGTCGAAGGTAAGGTAGGTCGGTCCATCACCGACGACCTCGCGGGCCTTGGTGATGACCCGATCGAGGCCGAGCCGGTCGACCTCCTCGGCGTGGATCACGGTCATGCCGCTGTCGAATGAGAACTCCCAGAGATACTCGGCACCGCCGCGGATGCCGATCTGGATCGTCCTTTCCGGATCGAGCACGCCGTCGAGGACGGCAAGCCGGAACGGGCCGCCGTGATGGAACTTCGCGCCTTCATATTCGCCGGAGGTGTCACAATGGGCGTCGATGTGGACGAGACCGACCGGCCGGCTTGCGCCGAGCGCACGCAAGATCGGCAGGGAGATCGAATGATCGCCACCAACGGACAGAGGAATGACGCCCGCGGCAGCGATTGTCCGATAGTAGGTCTCGATGTCGGCGTGGCATTGATCGAGAGAGAAGCGGCTCGCCATCGGGACGTCGCCGACGTCGGCAAACCGCAGCGTGGCCATGGGTGCAACATGCAGCGCGTGCTCGTAAGGGCCGATGCGCTCGACCGCGCGCACGGCGCGCGGACCCAGGCGCGCGCCCGCGCGATTGGTCACGCCGAGGTCCATGGGTACGCCTATGAGTGCGACATCCAGTTCCGGGAAGCCCGCCGCCGCCGCGTCCGGGCGATACGGCGCGCCGAGAAACGTCGCGATATCGGCAAATGGCCATTTGCGCTGATCGGGCGACGTAAAAACTGCGGCTGCGACCGATGCGAAAGCCGGGTCGTGAATATCGCCGCCCTTGCCGCCGACGTATTTGGCGCGGAGCGCGTCCAGCCTCGCCTTGTCCATTTGTGCCGTCTCCCGAGCCGTGGGGCGACGCCAGATAACCCGTATCGGACAGCAGCGCCAAGGCGAAGGGTGCGCCGTGCCCGTGCCAAATTTCCGGAGGGGAGAGGGGGGCCGGGGCTCCACGACCCTGCGCGCGGAGCCCCGAGGATCACGCCGGGGGACGATTCTCTGCAGGGTCAGGTGAGCCTAGCCTGCATACATTGAACCGGGTCTGAATGTGCCATTCACCCTGCATTCACAGTCGGAGCACCGGGTCTCGTGGCCGCGTCAGCGCCGCGACTTCTCATCGGTTGCCGTTTCGGGGTAAGGAGCACGCATGACCCAGGATGAACGGTCCATTCTCATTACCGGCTGCTCGACAGGCATCGGGCTCACGGCGGCGCGGACACTGAAGGATCGCGGCTGGCGGGTGCTCGCAACCGCGCGGAGGCCAGGTGATCTCGAACGGCTCGAGCGCGAGCACGGCCTGGAAGCGCTGCCGCTCGAGCTCAGGGACGAGGCCTCGATCGCTCGGTGTGCCGAGGAGGCTGTCCGGCGCACCGACGGCAAGCTCTACGCGCTCTACAACAACGCCGCCTACGGCGTGATCGGTGCCATGGAGGATCTGCCGGCCAGCACGCTGCGGGATCAGCTCGAGGTCAACGTGGTGGCGGCCAGCGAGCTGACGCGCCGGGTGGTACCCGCCATGCGGCGCATGGGGCGCGGCCGGATCGTGATGTGCTCGTCGGTCCTCGGTTTCGTGAGCGGCCCATATCGGGGTGCTTACAGCGCGTCGAAATACGCGCTCGAGGCGCTTTCGGACGCACTTCGCGTCGAGCTCAAGCCGGCCGGCATCCATGTGTCGCTGCTCGAGCCGGGGCCGATCGAGTCGCATTTTCTAGCGACCACGCTGTCGACGTTCACGTCGCACATCGATACCGGCCGTTCGCCGCATCGGGAGGCCTATGAGCGCCGTCTTGCGCAAATGCAGTCGGGCGGTGGCCGCAGCGGTCCCTTCAAGCTCGGTCCCGAGGCGGTGGTATCGCGGCTGGTGCATGCCCTGGAAAACCCGCGGCCGCGTGCTCGCTACCGGATCGGGCTGATGACAAAGGGTGCGCATGTCCTGAAGCGGCTTCTGCCCGACAGGCTGCTCGATCATCTGGTCGTCCGCATCTAGGGACGGGGGCTCGCTCGGTGGCGTGATGACGGCTGCCGAATTGCCCTGCGCCTCCGCTTCGGCGTATAAGCGCCGCTCCAATCATGAGCGATGCGCACGGGCGCGGTGCCGGCCATTGCCGGCTCAGGTTCCGAACGAGTCATGGCAAGCATACCCGAGGAGAGGCTCGACCGCCTGGTCGAGCGCTGGCACGTCATACAGGCCGAGCTGACCAAAGGTCCGCCTCAGGCCGTCTACGTGGCACTTTCGAAGGAGTTCGCCGAACTCGATCCCGTCGTCGCGACCGTGCAAACGCTGCGCAAGGCGGAGCAGGAGGCGCGCGATCTCGAAGTGATGGTCGCGGACCCGGCGGCCGGCGAGATGGCGGAGCTCGCCGAAGCGGAACTCGGCGAGCTTCGGCCCCGCATCGAGGAGCTGGAGCATCGCTTGAAGATCCAGCTCCTGCCCAAGGACGCAGCGGACGAGGGCGGCGCCATTCTCGAGGTGCGCGCGGGTACAGGTGGCGACGAGGCGGCGCTGTTCGCGGCCGACCTTTTCCGCATGTACACGCGCTATGCGGAGCTCAAAGGCTGGAAGGTGGACGTGATCTCCATGTCGGAGAACGACCTCGGCGGCTACAAGGAGATCATCGCGTCGATCACCGGCAAGGGCGTGTTCGCGCGCCTGAAGTTCGAATCCGGCGTGCACCGGGTGCAGCGCATTCCCGTTACGGAAGCCGGAGGCCGCATTCATACGTCCGCTGCCACAGTGGCTGTGCTCCCCGAGGCGGAGGAGGTCGATTTCGAGCTGAAGCCCGATGAACTGCGCATCGATCGGATGCGTGCCGGCGGTGCCGGTGGCCAGCACGTGAACAAGACCGAGTCTGCCATTCGCGTCACGCACTTGCCGACCGGGATCATGGTTGTCTCCGCCGAGAAATCGCAGCATCAGAACCTGCGACTCGCCATGCAGGTGCTGCGCTCGCGCCTCTACGAGATGGAGCGCCAGAAAGCCGCGGACCAGCGCGCCCAGGCGCGCAAGGATCAGGTCGGGTCGGGTGATCGCTCGCAACGTATCCGCACCTATAATTTTCCGCAGGGCCGCGTCAGCGACCATCGGATCAACCTCACGCTGCATAAGCTCGATGAGGTTCTCGACGGCAGCGCTCTCGATGAGCTTGTCGATGCGCTTATCACCGATCGCCAGACGAGCCAGCTCGCCGCACTCGACAACAGGGCGTCTGCGTGATGGCCGGACCGAGCGCTACGTCGGCGTGCGTGGTTGACGGGGCATCAACG
>OEIU01001968.1_pt1 | contig 11716 bp, 7 predicted proteins | sample 1539221 | NCBI WGS metagenome assembly OEIU01 (sample SAMN03792071, study PRJEB22550) | activated sludge metagenome | feature: wastewater treatment plant; material: activated sludge; isolation source: Wastewater treatment plant of a petroleum refinery complex | place: Argentina: Zarate | collected... | reverse complement strand
GGCGGCGTCGGGCGCGGCCGGCAGATCGCGGCCGCGCTGGCGCTGGGTTGCGAGGGCGTCTGGTGCGGTTCGGTATGGCTGAAGACGAAGCAGAGCGAGGTGCCGCCCGACATCAAGGCCAAGCTGTTCGAGGCCGGGCCCGAGGATGCGGTGCTGACCCGTTCGGTCACCGGCAAGCCGTGCCGCACGTTGCGCAATGCGTTCACCGACGCCTGGGACCGGCCCGATGCGCCCGATCCGCTGCCGGCGCCGCTGCAGGCGGTGCTGTGGTGGGGGCAGGGCCGCACGCGCGCCGAGCGGGTCGGCGCGAAAGACTTCCTGACCTACCCGGTCGGCCAGATCGTCGCCGACATGACCGAGGAGACCTCGGTGCGCAACGTCGTGCGCGAGATGATGGAAGAGCTGCTCGAATCCCGCGAGCGGCTCGACCGGATGCTGTCCTTCTGATCGTCCGTTGTGTTTGTCCCTTGTATTTGTCCCTTGTATTTGTCCCTTGTGAGGGTCCCTTCTGACGGATGGGCGCGAGATGAACGAGGAACTGCATTTCGAGGTCGACGGTGACATCGCGATCATCACGATCGACCGGCCGGCGCAGCGCAATTCGCTGGGCAGGCTGGTCCGCGAGGGGCTGTTCGCGGCGTTCGAGCGGTTCGATCGCGACGACACGCTGAACGTCGCGATCCTGACCGCGCGCGGCGACAAGGCGTTCTGCGCCGGCATGGACCTGAAGGAGATGTCCGGCTCCGCGATGACGGTGCCGCCGCGCAACCTGGTGCCGGTGCTCGGCGACAACGTGCAGGTCGGCAAGCCGGTGATCGCCGCGGTCAACGGCATCGCCTATGCCGGCGGCTGGCTGCTGGCGCAGATGTGCGACCTGTGCGTGGCCGCCGAGCATGCGACGTTCGCGATCACCGAGGCCAAGGTCGGCCGCGGCATGCCGTGGGCGGCGCCGCTGGTGCGGATGCTGCCGCAGCGGATCGTCATGGAGGTGCTGCTGACCGGCGAGCCGCTGACGGCCCGGCGGGCCTACGAGCTGGGCTTCGTCAATGCGGTGGTGCCGGCCGAACGACTGATGGACGAGGCGAAGGCGCTGGCCGGCCGCATCGCCCGCAATGCGCCGCTGACGGTGCGCGCGGCGCGCGAGCTGGTCTACCTGGCCGGCGACATGGGGCGCGCGGCTGGCCTGCAGGCGGCCCGCCACCTGTTCGACCACGTCTATCTGAGCAGCGACGCGCAGGAGGGGCCGCGCGCGTTCGTCGAGAAGCGGCCGCCGCGCTGGACCGGCCGTTAGGGTCACTCCCCAAGAACTTGCAGCAGGAGACATGACGATGGCAGCAGACCGGCGAGGATGGATCATCGATCGGCTTTCGCGCATCCGCTTCGCCGCGGCGGCGGTGGCCGCGGTAGCGCTGACGGTATCCGCACCCGCGCAGGCGCAGGACTTCCCGAGCCGGCCGCTGAAGATCGTCGTGCCGTTCCCGGCCGGCAGCGCATCGGACAGCGCCGCGCGCATCCTCGCCAGGGCGATGAGCGAGCAGTTGAAGCAGCCGGTGGCGGTGGAGAACAAGCCCGGCGCCAACGGCATCCTCGGCGTGACCCAGGTCAAGCAGGCGGCCGGCGACCCGTACACCTTGCTGGTCACCGCCAGCACCACCCATGCGGCGAACCTGAGCCTGTACAAGCAGTTGCCCTATGACCCGGTGAAGGACTTCGTGCCGATCGCCAAGATGGGCGTCACCGCGTTCGTGCTGATGGTGCGGCCCGATTTTCCGGCCGGCAACCTGCAGGAGTTCCTGGCCTATGCGCGCAGCCAGAACGGGCGCCTCAGCTATGGCCACGGCACCGCCGGCATGCTGGCGTCGGCGGCGCTGCTGGCGAAGATGGGCAACTTCACCGCCCAGCCGGTGGCCTACAAGGGCAACCCGCCGGCGCTGGCCGACCTGCTGGGCGGCGTCATCGACTTCTCGTTCGTCGACGTCGGCAACGCGGTCACGCAGGTGAAGGCCGGCAAGCTGAGGCCGCTGGGCCTGACGATGCAGCGGCGCACGGTGCTCGCGCCCGACATCCCGACGATCGAGGAGAGCGGTCCGATGCCGGGCTTCGCGATCGTGCCCTGGGTGGGGCTGCTGGCGCCGGCCGGCATTCCGGCGCAGGCTCGCGATGCGCTGGAGGCGGCCGCGATGGCCAGCCTGGCACGCCCCGACGTGAAGTCGGCGTTCGTGCAGATCGGGCTGGATCCCGACCCGCAGGACGGTGCCGGCCTGGCGCAGACGATGGGCGCCGACATCCGGCTGTGGGCGCGGGTTCTGGCCGACGCGGGCGTGAAGCCGGAGTGACCGGCGCCCGCGCAAGGCCGGAGCTCAGCCCTTCAGGTCCTCGATCAGGTCGACGTACTGCTGCATCGCGTCATCCTTGCTCGTGCCCTTCAGCTCGTTCCATGCATCCCATTTGGCACGGCCCACCATGTCGGTGAAGCCGGGCCGCTTGCCCTCGACGTCGCCGGCGCTGCCCTGCTTGTACAGCGCATAGATCTTCAGCAGGGTCATGTTGTCCGGCCGCTCGGCCAGGTTCTTGGAATCCTTCACCGCCTGCTCGAAGCGCTGGGTCAGTTCGGCCATGATCGTCCTCCGGTGTGGGGCGCCGGTATTATAGGGACTGCGACCCGTGCGCCGTGGCACGCCCGGGAGAGAGGAGGCGCAATGGCGCGCGAACGGATGTCCAGCGTGGACACCGCCTGGCTGCGGATGGACAGTCCGCGCAACCTGATGATGATCGTCGGCGTCGACGTGTTCGACCGCCCGATGCGGCCGGCGGAGCTGCGCGGCCTGCTGCGCCGGCGGCTGCTGAAGTTCGCCCGCTTCCGCCAGAAGGTGGTCACCGATGCGGCCGGAAGCTGGTGGGTCGACGACCCGCAGTTCGACCTCGATCATCATCTGCAGTCGGTGAAGCTGGCGGCGCCCGGCGACGATGTCACGCTGCAGGCGCTGGTCGCCGAGAAGGCCTGCGAACCGCTCGACCCCGCGCGGCCCCTGTGGCAGTTCCATCTGGTGCAGAACTACCGCGGCACCAGCGCGCTGATCGTGCGGATCCATCACTGCATCGCCGACGGCATCGCGCTGATCGGCGTGCTGATGACGTTGACCGATCGCGGCGACGGCCAGCCGGCCGACGGCGACGGCGGGCAGGGCGATGAACCGGACGACGGGAACTGCGGCGACCTGCTCGACGAGGACGCCGTGCAGTCCAATCCGTGGAAGCCGTATCTGACGCCGCTCACGCGCGGCGCGATCGGCGCGATCCAGGCCACCGGCACCGTGTGGGAGAAGGCGCTGGGCGTCATCGCGCAGCCGGAGCGGCTCAGCGGCTACGGCCGGGCCGGCGGCCGCGTCGTCAAGGATGCGCTGAGCATCGCGCTGATGCCCGACGATTCGGCGACGCGCCTGAAGGGCGTGCCCGGCGAGCGCAAGGTGATCGCCTGGAACGAGCCGCTGCCGCTGACCGAGGTCAAGCTGGTGAGCCGCGCGCTCGGCGCATCGATCAACGACGTACTGCTGTCCTGCGTGGCCGGCGCGCTGCGCGACTATCTGCTCACGCATGGCGACCGGGTCGACGGTTGCGAGATCCGCGCGATGGTGCCGGTGAACCTGCGGCCGCTCGACCAGACCGGCGATCTCGGCAACCGCTTCGGGCTGGTGCCGCTGACCTTGCCAGTGGGCATCGCCAATCCGATCGCCCGGCTGATCGAGGTCCACCGGCGGATGGAGGAGCTGAAGGGCGGTTACCAGGCGGTGCTGGCGTTCGGCCTGCTGGCGGTGGTCGGCAACACGCCGCGGACGGTGCAGTCGTTCGTGCTGGAAACGTTGGCGCGCAAGGCCACCGCGGTGATGACCAACGTGCCGGGGCCGCAGCAGCCGCTCTACATGGCCGGCGCGCGCCTGTCGCGGATGATGTTCTGGGTGCCGCAGTCCGGCGATGTCGGAATGGGGGTATCGATCCTGTCGTACGATGGCGGCGTTCAGTTCGGGTTGATCACCGACGCGGGCCTGTGCCCCGATCCGCAGGTGATCATCGACGGGTTCGCGGTGGAGTTCGAACGGCTGGTGCTGACTTTGGCGCTGCTCGATCCGGTCCTCTACGGCACGTCGCCCGATCCCCGGCGGATCGAAGAGGCGTTGTTCCGATGACCGTTGCCCGTCCCGACGAAGTGCTGGCGTTCTGGTTCGGCGAGCCCGGTTCGCCCGACTGGTGCAAGCCGCGCGCCGAATGGTTCACGAAGAGCGATGCGTTCGATGCGCAGATACGCGAACGCTTCGGCGCGACGGTGCGGGCGGCGCTCGACGGCGGCTGCGAGCACTGGTGCGACGATCCGCAGGGCGCGCTGGCCTACCTGATCGCGCTCGATCAGTTCACCCGCAACATCCATCGCGGCACGCCCACGTCGTTCGCCGGCGATCCGCGGGCGCTGGCGATGGCGCGTCGCATCGTCGAGCGCGGCTGGGACAAGGGTTACCAGCCGGCACAGCGTTCGTTCTGCTATCTGCCGTTCGAGCATTCCGAGTCGGCGGCCGACCAGCAGGAGTCGCTGCGGCTGTTCGACGAGCTGAAGCGCGAGACCGGTGACGGCGACGGCTACGAATGGGCGCTCAAGCACCAGCAGGTCATCGAGCGCTTCGGGCGCTTTCCCCACCGCAACGAGATCCTGGGACGGCGATCGACCGCCGAGGAGATCGCGTTCCTCGAAGAACCCGGCTCGCGGTTCTGAACGAACCCGCGCCGTGAAGGGACCACCCCCCTGAAGGGATCACTGCCGTGATGCGTTCGTTCTGGCTGCTGCTGCATCTGCTGTCCGTCGTCGTCTGGGTCGGCGGCATGGTGTTCGCGCACCACTGCCTGCGGCCGGAGGCCGCCAAGCTCGATCCGCCGCAGCGGCTGCCGCTGCTGGCCGGCGTGCTCGGCCGCTTCTTCACGTTCGTCACGCCGGCGATCGTGCTGCTGTGGATCAGTGGCCTCGCGATGATGGCGGCGATCGGCTGGAAGCTGGCGCCGCTGAACCTGCATCTGATGATGGGCATCGCGGTGGTGATGACGGTGATCTACGGCGTGATCCGCGGCGGACTGTATCCACGGCTGGCCGCCGCGGCCGGCCGCGGCGACTGGCCGGCGGGCGGGGCGGCGATGGGCGGCCTGCGCCGGCTGGTGCATGTGAACCTGTGGCTGGGGGTGCTGACCATCGTCGTCGCGGTGATGGGGCGATGACCGGGCGGGCTCACCCGGTGAGCCCGCGGAGCCCGATACTCGACGATCGTACGGACGGCGGTCGGGTGCGACCGGCTACCATCCGGTCTGCCGCCCGGGCAGAGTTCTCCCTGACCACATGCCCACTTTCGAACTGACCTTCGCGAACCGCTTCGAGCTGCTGCTCGAACGGTTCCTGCACCGCCTAGATGATCTGCCGGCCGACCCGTTCGAGCCGGTGCAGGTGATCGTGCCCAGCAGTGCGGTGCGCCGGCGCATCGAGCTGGCGATCGCCGAGCGGCAGGGCGTCTGCGCGAACGTCGAGTTCGCGTTCCTGGCCGGCTGGCTGTGGCGGGTCATCGGCCAGGTGGTGCCGGTTGCCGAGCAGTCGCCGTTCGACGCGGCGCGGCTGCAGTGGCGGCTGTTCGACGAATTGGCCGACCCGGCTCTCGCCGAGGCGCATCCGCGGCTGGCCGGCTATCTGCGGCAGGCCGATCCCCCGATGCGGCTGGCGCTGGCGCAGCGGGTCGCCGCGCTGTTCGAGCAGCTCATCACCTATCGGCCCGGCTGGCTCGCCGCCTGGCTGGACGGGCGGCGCGCGGTGCCGGCCGGGCCGGGGGACGCGGTGTCGGTGGCCGACGAGGCCTGGCAGGCGGAGCTGTGGCGGCGGGTGTCGCGCGCCACCGGCGCCGGCCGCCGGCATCCGTCGGCGGCATTCTTCGAAGCGCTGGCCGCCGGCGCCGCGGTCGCGCTGCCGCCGCGGCTGTCGGTGTTCGCGCTGCCGGCGCTGCCGCCGCTGTACCTCGACATGCTGCGCGGGCTCGCCCGCTTCACCGACATCGGCTACTTCGCGCTGAATCCATGTCGCGAATACTGGTTCGAGATCGTCGAGCCGCGCCGGCTGAGCTACCTGCGGCGCGAAGGGCGCGATGCGCTGCACGAGGTCGGCCATCCGCTGCTGGCGGCCTGGGGGCGGCAGACGCAGTCGCACATCGACACGCTGCTGAACGACGAGGGGGTCATCGTCGAGACCGGCAGCCGCTTCGAGCCGGCGGGCGGCGGCACGCTGCTCGCGCGGCTGCAGGATGCGATCCTCGATCTGCAGGAGCCGCCCGACGGATCGATCGCGCCCGACCCGTCCGACCGCAGCATCGAGCTGCATGTCTGCCATTCGCTGATGCGCGAGCTGCAGGTGCTGCACGATCAGTTGCTGGCGATGTTCGACGAGCTGCCCGGGCTGCAGCCGGCCGACGTCGCGGTGCTGCTGCCCGAGCTGGCCGAGGCCGCGCCGCTGATCGACGCGGTGTTCGGCAGCGTGCCGGCCGCACGGCGCATCCCGTTCACGATCGCCGGCCTGCCGCGGCGGCAGGCGAACGAGCTGCTGCGCGCGCTGGATTCGCTGATGCGGCTGCTGCCGGGCCGGCTGCCGGCCAGCGCGGTGTTCGAGCTGATGGAGCAGCCGCCGGTCGCCAGGCGTTTCGGCTGGTCGGCCGAGGAGCTCGAGCGGCTGCGCGAGTGGTTCGACGAGGCCGGCATCCGCTGGGGGCTGGCCGATCAGCAGCGCGCGGAGTTGGAGCTGCCGGCCGGCGGGCGCGCCAGTTTCGACGAGGGGCTGCGGCGTCTCTACGTTGCTTACGCCTGCGGCGAGGCGGCGGAGTTCGGCGGCTGGCTGGGTGCCGCGAATCCGCAGGGGCAACTGGCGCTGCTGCTGGGGCGGCTGACGGAGTTCGTCGCGGTGCTGCGCGGCCTGCGCGAGGAGTGGCGCATGCCGGCCGATGCCGACGGCTGGCGCGCGCGGCTGCTGCGGGCCTGCGATGCGCTGTTCGCGGTCGACGCCGCCCATGCCGACGGGCTGCGCGAGCTGCGGGCCGGCATCGGCCGCTGGCACCAGACCACGCGTGACGCCGAGCTGCGTACGCCGCTCGACACCGCCATCGTCCATCAGACGCTTATCGCGCTGCTCGACGAACCGGGCAGCGGCGCGGTGCCGGGCGGAGCGGTCACCTTCGCGGCGATCGGCGGACTGCGCGGCCTGCCGTATCGCGTGATCTGCGTGCTGGGCATGGACGACCGCGCATTCCCGCCTCCTCAGGTGCCGCTGGAGTTCGACCTGATCGGCCGCTTCCCGCTGCGCGGCGACCGTCAGCGGCGCGACGACGACCGCACGCTGTTCCTCGATCTGCTGCTGTCGGCCCGGGACCGTCTCTATCTGAGTCACACCGGCCGCCATGCACGCGACAACTCGGCGATGCCGCCGTCGGTGCTGGTGTCGGAGCTGTTCGACCATGTCGGCCGGATCTGCACGGGCGGCACCGTCGAACGGCTGATCGTCCATCATCCGCTGGCGGCCTTCTCGCTCGACGCATTCGTCGATGATCCGGCGCGGCCGCAGGATCGCCGGCGGCGCTCGTTCAACGAGTCGTACTGTCGGGCGCTGGTCGCGCGTCAGCAGGGGCGGGCGGCGGTGATGCGCATTGCCGTCGCACAGGCATCACAGCCGTCGCCGTCCGCATCGGTCCTGGCTGCGTCGGCGTCGACTGCTTCGGCGGATGGACCGGCATCGATTGCATCGAACGTCGTGGCCTCGGCGCCAGCCGCCGCCGTCGAGCTGCACGATGCGGAGCTCGACGCGGCCGACGATCTCGGCGACGAGACGGTGCGGCTCGCTTCCGACGATGCCGGTCTCTTCTTCCGCCGGCCGCTGCCGCCGCCGCCCGAAGAAGCGCGGGTGGTGACGCTGGAAACGCTGGTGCGGTTCTTCCGCAATCCCTGCGCGGCGCTGCTGCGGCGGCTCGGCGTCGTGCTGCCGCGCCCGGCGCCGGAGCTGGCCGACGACGAACCGCTGGCGCTCGATTTCGCGGCGGTGCGCCGGCTGAGCGGGCGGCTGCTGCCGCTGATGCTCGCGGGCGCCGACCGGAACCGGCTGCTGTCGGCGGCGCGGGCCGGCATCGAGGTGCCGGCCGGCGAGCTGGGCAGCCGGCTGATCGACAACACGATCGACCGGCTGACCTTGCTGACCGCGCGGATCGCGCCGGGGCTGGCCGAACCGGTGCTGCCGCCGCTGCCGGTGGTCGTCGAGGCGGTGCTGGACGGCGAGCGCTGGCAGCTTTCGACGGTGTTCGGCGATCTGCGTGCCGGCGGGCTGCTGCGCTATCGCGATGGCAGCGCGCTGGTCGACGACCGTCTCGAGCACTGGCTGGCCCATCTGATGTTGTGCGCGGCCGATGTGCCCGAAGCGACGATGCGCACCCGCTGGTTCGGCGCCGACGGCGGCGGCTTCGAATACACCCGCTGCGCCGATGCCCGCGGCGAGCTCACGCGGCTGCTGTCGCTGTACCGTGCCGGCCTGATCGCGCCGCTGCATTTCTTCCCGCGGACGAGCTGGGCCTATGTCGACGAGGACCGCAACCTCGGCCGGGCGCAGTTCCGCTGGCTGGGGTCGGACTTCGCCCGCGGCGAGCGCGATCATCCGGCCTATCGGCTGGCGCTGCGCGGCGTCGCCGATCCGCTCGATGCGCGCTTCATCGAGCATGCCGAGGCGGTGTTCGGGCCGCTGCGCGACCATCGGATCGAACCATGAACCGCGCCCCGGCCTCCCACCGTCTCGGCGGCCACCGCGCACCGGCGTCCGGCACGGCCGTCCCCGGCATCGCCGGTCCCGGCTTCGTCGACCTGGACCCGTTCGGCTGCCCGCTCGAAGGCATCACGCTGATCGAGGCATCGGCCGGCACCGGCAAGACCTGGAACCTGGCGATCCTCTATCTGCGGGCGCTGCTCGAACGCGACCTGACGGTCGAGCAGGTGCTGGTGATGACGTTCACCAACGCGGCCACCGCGGAACTGCGCGAGCGACTGAGGGCGCGGCTGGTGCAGACGCGGCGATGGATGGAGGCGGACGAAGACGCGAGCAGTCCGGCGGGCCGCCGCAGCAGCGGCGATCCGGCAGGTCGCCGCGGCGATGATCCGGCAGGTCGCGGAGCTGCCGAGGCGGACGCCGCCGGCGCGGCGGCGCGGGCCGACGAGATCAGCCGCCTTCTGATCGAGAACGCCGAACTAACCACCGGCCTGACCCGCCGCGCGCTGCGCGACCGGCTCGATGCCGCGCTGGCGGCGTTCGACGAGGCGGGGATCGTGACGATCCACGGCTTCTGCCAGCGGGCGCTCGCACGGGTGCCGTTCGCCGCCGGCCTGCCGTTCGATCATGAGGCGGTGGCCGACGATGCCGACGGGCGGCTGCAGGTGGTCGCCGATTTCTGGCGGCGGCGCATCGCCGCGGAACCGATCTGGCCGCCGCTGGCCGAGCTGCTGCTGGTGAGGAACGATTCGCCGGCGCGCTGGGCCGAGCTGCTGGCGCGCGAGATCGGCCGTCCATTGGCGGTACGGCTGTATCCGGACGCGCTGGACACCTTGCAGCCGGTCGACACCGGCCGCGCGGCGGCCTTGTATGCGGACTTGCACGCCGCCTGGCAGGCCGGCCCGCGCCCGCCGGACGAGGTGCTGCACGCCAGCCTCTCCGAGCTGAACGGCAACCGCTACAAGCCCAATCTGATCGACGAGTCGGCGCGGTTGTGGCAGCAGGTGCTGGCGCTCGGCGAGCCGCTGGGCGCCGCGCGGATCGACGTGCGCAATGCCGCGACGCTCGACCGTTTCGCGGCCGGCACGTTGGCCGATGCGACCAAGCGGCAGCGCACGACGCCGCAGCATCCGTTCTTCGATGCCGCACAGACCTGGCTCGACGCGATCCGCGAGATCCATGCGGTCGCGGTCGGTCTGCGGATCCGGCTGCTGCGCGATCTGATCGATGAAGGGGGCGCCGCGCTTCGCATGCTGCGGCGAACGCGCCGGCTGCTGACGTTCGACGACATGCTGTTCAATCTGCGCGAAGCGCTGGCCGGTGGCCATCATCCGTGGCTCGCCGGCGAGCTGTTCCGGCAGTATCCGCTCGCGCTGGTCGACGAGTTCCAGGACACCGACTCGCTGCAGTACGACATCCTGTCGGCGATCTACCCGCAGGGGCCGCTGTTCCTGATCGGCGACCCCAAGCAGGCGATCTACAGCTTTCGCAGCGCCGACCTGCATGTGTACCTGCAGGCGCAGCAGCAGGCCGATGCGCAACTGACCCTGCGCCGCAACCAGCGTTCGACGCGCCCCCTGATCGACGCCTGCAATGCGCTGTTCTCGATGAACCGTCGGGTGTTCGGCATCGAGCTCGGCGTGCCGACGATCGAGAAGGGCGAGCGCGAACGGCCGCCGCTGATCGATGTCGGCGAGACCGCCGCGCTGCGGGTGTGGACGCTGCCCCCCGCCGAACCCGGCGTCTGGCACGACCGCAACGAGGCGAAGGCGCTGGCGGCCCGCGCCGCCGCCGCCGAGATCGACCGATTGCTGGCACGCTCGGCCGCCGGCGGGCTGCGGATCGGCGACCGGCCGCTCAGCGCCGGCGACATCGCGGTGCTGGTGCGTACCCATGTCGAAGGCGCGCGGGTGCGGCGGGCGCTGGCCGCGCTCGGCATCGATTCGGTGGAGCTGTCGCAGATCGGCGTGTTCCAGACCGCCGAGGCCGAGGAGCTCGAACGGGTGCTGCTGGCGATCGGCGATCCCGCGCACCAGGGGCATCTGCTGTCGGCACTGGCCACCGGCCTGGTCGGGTACGACGCCGCCGCGATCGATGCGCTGGCCGACGACGAGCCGGCGCTGCTGGCGATCGCCGAGCGCTGGCTGGCCTACCGTGAGCTGTGGCTGACCCGCGGCTTCGGCCGGATGTTCCAGCAGTGGATGACCGGCGAAGGGGTCGATGCGCGGCTGCTCGCCCAGCCCGACGGCGAACGGCGGATGACCGACCTGCTGCACGTGGCCGAGCTGCTGCAGCGGCGCGCCGACTCGCTGCTTTCGATCGATGCGCTGCTGCGCTGGCTGTCGGCGAGCCGGCAGACGCCGTCGGGCGACGAGGAGACGCAGACCCGGCTGGAATCGGATCGCAATCTGGTGCAGATCGTCACGATCCATCGCGCCAAGGGACTGGAGTACGGCGTCGTGTTCTGCCCGTTCCTGTGGGACGGTGCGCTGCGGCCGCCGGCCGGCGGCGATGCGATCGACTATCACGACGACGACGGTCGTCTGTGCGTCGACTTCCGGCCGGGTGTCGGCGATGACCGCGCGCTGAAGGACCTGCGGCGCTTCGAGCGGCATGCGGAACATCTGCGGCTGATCTACGTCGCACTGACCCGTGCGGTGTATCGCTGCTACCTGGTCGCCGGCCTGTACCGCACCGGCGGCGGTGCGACCCGCGCTGAACGTTCGCTGCTGAACTGGCTGGTCGCCGGCGACGGCATGGGGCTGGACGCCTGGCCGAACAACAAGCTCGACGGCGACGCGATCATGGCCGCCTGGCACGCGCTGCAGCAGCGCGCGCCGCAGGCGATCCGCGTCGAGCCGCTGCCGCCCGCCGATCCTCCGGCCGCCGATCCGCGCCGGCGCGAGG
>OEIU01001967.1_pt1 | contig 11722 bp, 13 predicted proteins | sample 1539221 | NCBI WGS metagenome assembly OEIU01 (sample SAMN03792071, study PRJEB22550) | activated sludge metagenome | feature: wastewater treatment plant; material: activated sludge; isolation source: Wastewater treatment plant of a petroleum refinery complex | place: Argentina: Zarate | collected... | reverse complement strand
GTGGTCGAAGTTAGCCATCCGCGCGACCTCGCCGGAGGTCGCGGTGCCCAGCCTGTTCAGGATCACCAGCACCCGCCATTGACGGCTGCTCAGGCCCAGGTTCTCCCGTACCGATGCATCGACGAGACGGGACAGCAACTGATTGAGCACCGACACCCGGTAGGTGATCAGCGTCTCGGGCACGTGTGCCTTGAGCTGGGCGCGCGAGGCGCGGGCGGCGGGACGCGATGATTTATTTGCTTTTGCAATACTTGCCATAGCACACGATTGGCGTAGAATCCGAGGGACAACATCAGGAGACTCAGCCTTGTATTCTGCTTCACGTCGTCGCGCGATGGCGGCCATCGCCGGCTCGGCCCTGTCGCTCGCCCCCTTCACGGCCGCGGCGTCGGACTGGCCGTCCCGGCCCGTCACTCTCGTCGTGCCGCAGGGAACCGGTTCGGGCAGCGACGTCGTCGCCCGGCTGCTGGCCGCGCAGATGGCGCTGGATCTGGGGCAGCCGGTGGTGGTGGACAACCGCACCGGCGGGGGCGGCATCATCGCGCACCAGTCGGTGATGCGCGCGCAGCCCGATGGCTATACCGTGCTGCTGACGTCCACCGCGCAGTTGCTGGTGGTTCCGGCGATCAACCCGTCGGCCCGCTACAGCCTCGACGATTTCGCGCCGGTCGCGCCGGTGCTGCAGGCGCCGTTCGCGCTGCTGGTGGCCGCCACGCCGAACGCGCCGAAGACCGTCGCGGAGCTGGTCGAACGGTTGCGGGCCGGTCAGCAGCCGTACGCGTCGGCCGGCGTGGGCACGATGACGCATCTGGGGTCGGAGATCTTCCTGCAGCGCGCCGGCGTCCGGGCGACGCACGTGCCCTACCGGGGCAGCGGTGCCGCGCTGACCGATCTGATGGGCGGGCAGGTGCTGTTCGCCACCGACTCGCTGACCGCATCGATGCCGCACCTGCGTTCCGGCAAGCTGCGTGCGCTGGCCGTCACCGGATCGAGAAGGGAAGCGTCGCTGCCCGACGTGCCGACGCTCGCGGAGGCCGGCTTCCCCGGCGAGCCGATCGGCGTGATCGGCGGCATCTTCGCGCCCAAGGGCATCCCGGTGGACGCGGCGGAGCGGCTGCAGAAATCGGTCGAGGTGGCGCTGCGCAATCCCGAACTGATGGCCCGGCTGGCGGCCAGCGAGACCGGCATCCTGCGTGTGTCGAACGACGCCTTCGTCGCGCAGCTTCGCAAGGAGGCGCCGTTGTGGACCGCGCTGGTCCGGCGGCTCGACATCAAGGTGGAATGACGGTGGCTGACGCGCCGGATCGGGCCGCGGGGGCGGCGCAGGATGCGCCTTCCGGGCGGGGCGCGGCGGCGGAACGGGATGCAGGGCCTGAGCCGGCGCAGCCGCGCACGGCGGGCGACGCCGGCGCAGGGCCGCTGGCGGGCGTGCGGGTCATCGACCTGTCACGCCTGGTCGCGGGCAACATGCTGTCGCTGCAGCTCGCCGATTTCGGCGCCGACGTGATCAAGATCGAGTCGCCGCGCGACGGCGACACGCTGCGCCACTGGTCGGAGGACATCGGCGACGGCCGGCGGCTCGATGCCTGGTGGCGGGTCTATGGCCGGAACAAGCGCAGCGTCGCGATCGACCTGCGCGACGGGAAGGCCCGCGAGGTGCTGCGCAAGCTGATCGGCTCGGCGCAGATCGTCATCGAAAGTTTTCGTCCCGGCACGATGGAGGCGATGGGTTTCGCGCCGCAGGCGCTGCACGAGATCAATCCGCGGCTGGTCATCGTCCGCGTGTCGGGCTGGGGGCAGGACGGCCCGTACCGGGATCTGCCCGGCTTCGGCAGCCTCATCGAAGGCTTCAGCGGATTCGCGTTCAAGCATGCGAGCGCCGGCGTGCCGCGGCTGCCGAACATGGCGCTGGCCGACATGGTGTCCGGGCTGACCGGCGTATTCGCGACGATGGTCGCGTTGCGTGCGGTCGAGGTCGGCGGCGGCCGGGGCCAGGTCGTCGATCTGTCGCTGCTCGAACCGATGCTGGCGATCATGGGGCCCGACGTGACGGTCGCCGCCGCCACCGGCCGCGTGCCGGAACCCGATGTGAAGATCGCGTCGCCGCGCGGCGTCTACCGCTGCCGGGACGGCCGCTGGGTCGCGATGTCCGGCTCGACCGACACGATGGCCCGGCGGGTGCTGGAGGCGATCGGCCAGGGCGCGCTGGCCGACGATCCGCGGTTCGCGACCAATGCGGCGCGGCTGGCCAACGACGCGGAGCTCGACCGGATGATCGCCGACAAGATCGCGGCGCTCGATCAGCCCGAGTGCCTGGCGCTGTTCCGCGGCAGGGGCGTGACGGTCGGCCCGGTCTATGATCCGCGGGACCTGCTGGCCGACGAGCATGTGGTCGGTCGAGGGTGCTACGTCCGGTCCGGTGGCGCGCCGGACACGGTGATGCATGAGGTGACGCCGCGGCTCGATCGCACGCCCGGGTCGGTACGGCGCGCGGCGCCGGCGATCGGCGAGCACACCGCGGAGCTGCTCGCAGAGGCGGGGCTGAGCGACGCCGCGATCCGCGAGCTGCAGGACCGGGGAGTCATCCGGTGCGGCTGAAGGATGCGCGTTCGCTGCTGTTCGTGCCGGCGACGTCGCCGCATCTGTTTCGCAAGGCGACCGAGCGCGGCGCCGACGCGCTGATCATCGACCTGGAAGACGCGGTGCCCGCCGCGCGCAAGGCGGAAGCACGCGTGCTGGCGGCGCAGGCGATCGAGGCGATGGCGGGAACGGTGCCGCTGCTGGCGCGGGTCAACGCGCCGCCCGGTCTGCTGGCCGCCGACATCGCGTCGCTGCCGCTTGCGCGCTTGCAGGCCGTGCTGCTGCCGAAGGTGGAATCGGTCGAGTCGATCGACGAGCTCGCCGATGCGATCGCCCGCGCAACCGGCGCAACGAGCGCGGCGCGCGTAGCGAACGTGGTCGGCGCAACGAGCGCGGCCCGCACAATGGACGCGGCCCGAACAACGGACGCGGCCGGCGCGACTGAAGCAGCCGGCCCGACGGCCGGCCCGCCGATCGTCGCGCTGATCGAGTCGCCGCTGGGTGTGCTGCGCGCCGCCGACATAGCCGCCCACCCCGCGCTGTGCGCACTGGGCTTCGGATCGGAGGACTACGCGACCGCGATGCAGGTGGAGCCGGAGCCCGGCCCGCTGCTGTGGGCCGCGCAGAAGGTGGCGGTCTGCGCGCGTGCGTTCGAGCTGGCCTGCTGGGGGCTGCCCGGCAGCGTCGCCGACATCGCCGATGTCGACGCGTTCGGCCGGCTGGTGCGGCAGGCGCGCAGCATCGGCTTCACCGGCACGGTGTGCATCCATCCGCGGCAGGTCGCGGCGGCCAATGCCGGATTCGGCCCCAGCGAGCAGCAGCTTGCCTGGGCCCGCAAGGTCATCGCCGCGGACGACGAAGCGAGCGCGAAAGGGCTCGGCGCCGTCACGCTGGACGGCCGGATGATCGACCGCCCGATCGTCGAGCGCGCGCGGCACTGGCTGAAGCAGGCCGCGGGGCAGGAGCCGGCGGACTGACGCACCGCGCGTACGCGGAAATCGCTTCCGTCCACGCTTGACGCACCATGCCGGCGTTCCGGGGGCGCCACGCTCGCCTGACAGCGTACGCACCGGCGTGGAATTGCTGCCTCGCGTTCGATGCCGCACGCGCATTCCATAGCAGATGCGCTCGCACATGGCGAGCGCAGTCGCTGGGTTACACTTTGATCGCCCCTCGGCCGCAATCCGTGGCCGCCGTCGTCGCCAACCGTTCCGACCCGCGCATGCAGCCCGCCGACCCATCCCGCCCTCAGCGATCCGCCGATCCCTCCCCCCGCCCGGCCGACCCCTCGAGCTTCGCCGAGGCCGGCCGTCGCATCGACGAACAGGTGCTGACCGCGAACCTGCCGGTCTATCGCGCGTCCACCGTGCTGTTCGACACGCTGGCCGATGCCGACACCGCGTCGACGGGCACGCTGACCGGCGAGCGGCACTTCACGACCTACGGCACCGTCGGCACGCCGACCACGTTCGCGCTGACCGATGCGCTCGAGCGGATCGAGGGCGGCGGCCATCCGGTGCGGGCGGCGCTGATGTCGTCGGGGCTGGCGGCGATCATGGCGGCGCTGTTCGCGTATCTGCGTCCCGGCGATCACATGCTGATGGTCGATTCGGTGTACGGCCCGGCGCGCACGATCGCCAGCGGCATGCTGGCCGAGTACGGGGTGCAGACGACGTTCTTCGATCCCGAATGGGGGCCGGACGAACTGGCGAAGCTGGTACGCCCGCAGACCCGTGTGCTGTACCTCGAAAGTCCCGGCAGCTACACCTTCGAGATCCAGGACGTGCCGGCGCTGTGCGCGTTCGCGCGTGAACGCGGCCTCGTGTCGATGATCGACAACGCCTGGGCGTCGCCGGTGTTCGCGCGGCCGTTCGACTGGGGCGTCGACGTTTCGCTGCTGCCGCTGACCAAGTACTGGAGCGGCCATGCCGACGTGCTGATGGGGGCGGCGGTGGTCCGCGAGGCACTGTGGCCGCCACTGTGGAAGGTGATGCGCCAGTTCGGCCTGAGCGTCGGCGGCGACGACGCGTTCCTGATCCTGCGCGGCCTGCGCACCGCCGACGTGCGGCTGCGCCGTCACGAGGAATCGGCATTGCAGGTGGCGCGCTGGCTGCAGCAGCAGCCGGAAGTCGCGCGCGTGCTGCATCCGGCGCTGCCCGACTTTCCGCAGCATGCGCTGTGGCGCCGCGACTTCAGCGGCTCCAGCGGCCTGTTCTCGTTCGAGCTGGCGCCGCTGCGCGGCCGCCCGGCGGAGCGGCCGCAGCTCGAGGCGCTGTGCGAACGCCGGCGGTTCATGCGCATCGGCTATTCGTGGGGCGGCTTCGAGAGCCTGATCATGCCGGCGAAGATCGCCAGCCTGCGCACCGCTCGGCCGTGGAGCGGCGGCCCGCTGGTGCGGCTGCATGTCGGGCTCGAATCGCCCGACGACCTGATGGAGGACCTGCGGCAGGGGCTCGACGCGATGGCCGCCACGGTCGCCGCCCGATGACGAGCGTCAGGCCGACAGGCATCTGCAGGCCGATGGGCGCCTGCTGCCAGATGAGCGCCGACAGATGAGCGTCTGCAGGCAGATGAGCGTCGTCGCCCGATCGACGCATCGCACTCGATGAATGCCTCCGGCGCGATGAACGTGATCGCCATCGATACGCCATGGTCGCGCGCGACGATCAGCCTGTTCGGCGCGCAGGTGCTGTCGTTCGTGCCGGCCGGCGAGGAGGATCTGCTGTGGATGTCGCCGGCGCCGCTGCCGCCGCCGGCCGCGATCCGCGGCGGCGTGCCGTTGTGCTGGCCCTGGTTCGCGCGGCAGAACGTGCCGGCCACCGCGGTCCAGCACGGCCCGGCGCGGATCAGCGAATGGCGGGTCGGCAGCCAGCGTCTGAACGGCGGCGGCGAACCCGAACTGATGATGCGACCGGTCGAACCGCTGGACCCGATGTCGGTCGAGCTGATGATCACCGTCGGCCGCAGCCTGCGGATCAGCCTGACCACCGTCAACGAAGACCGGGTGCCGCGCACGCTGACGCAGGCGCTGCACACCTATCTGCGGGTCACCGATGCCGAACGGGCGGTGGTGGCCGGCCTGGATGGGCTGCCGTACATCGACAGCCGCCAGGGCGGCGCGCCGGCGCGTCAGCAGGGCGACATCGATCCGCCGGTCGCGCTCGATCGGATCTATCATGGCTTCGCCGGGGACCCGGCGGTCAGCGTGGTCGATCGCGACGCGCGCCGCACGCTGACGGTCAGCGCCGAGGGCAGCCGTTCGGTGGTCGTCTGGAACCCGGGCGAGGCGCTGGCGGCCGGTATGAAGGACGTGCCCGGCGACTCGTGGCGCGGCTTCGTCTGCGTCGAGGCGGCCAATGCCGGCCCGGACCGCCGCGAGCTCGCGCCCGGGCAGTCGCACCGGCTGACGCAGACGTTGTCGGTGCGCCGTCACTGAGCACGACACCGCGCTCATGCCGGCGGCGCGCCTGGCGCTTCGTAGGCGTCCTGCAGGCACGGCCAGGCGGTGGCTGCAGGAGTGCGGCCTTTCTCAAGAAACTCCGCCAGTCGCGCTGGTTCGCTCTATATCAGGCATCAGACATGACCTTTCGAGTCGCCATCTACGCTTTTCCAAACATGGAAGTCCTGGACTTCGCCGGACCGTTCGAAGTCTTTACAACGGCCAGCCGAGTCTACGGGCGCGAGAATCCCGGGCAACCCGCGCCTTTTGAGGTATGCACAATCGCGCAATCAGTGGGCCCGATCCAGGCTCGCGCAGGGCTTCGCGTGCTTCCGGACTACACCCTTGCCACCTGTCCGCAGCCAGGGATTCTGCTCATCCCTGGCGGTGTCGTGGACGCAGAGCTTCGCAACTCCGAGGTGATCGACTGGGTTGCACAGTGTTCCAAGTCAGTCTCTGTCACTGCGTCGGTGTGCACCGGCGCCTTCATCATCGCCAAGGCGGGGTTGCTCGCTGGCCGTCGCGCCACCACCCACTGGGAGGATATTGCCGATCTCCAGGCCGCCTTTCCAGACGTCCAGGTTGTCGACAACAAGCGGTGGGTCGACGAAGGAGCGGTCGTTTCATCTGCGGGGATTGCTGCGGGCATCGACATGAGTCTTCATCTGGTGGCACGGTTCGCAGGCCATGCCCTGGCCGAGGCGACGGCACGCCAGATGGACGTTCCGTACGTCCGTGAGGCCTGAGCCGGCGGGCGCCTGCAGTTGAACCCCACACGACAGCCATCACGATCGCCTCATGCCTCTAACGGTCAAGGAGAGGCTCGAAACCGGGACCCACCGAAGGTTTCTCTGGTGATGATTCACGGCCTGCTGGGTTCGATCGACTTCTTCGGGCCACACGCGCTGCTTCCGCGCATCGACGTCCACGCGCCAGACCTGCCGGGCTATGGGTCCGAGCCGTGGCCCGGGAACGGCGACGCACTCACGTTGGAGGGGCAGGCCGGCTGGGTGGCCGACTATCTGCGCACGCGCATCGGCCGCCCCGCCTGGCTGCTGGGCCACAGCGTCGGGGGCGCGGTCGCGATGTTGGCAGCGCGCATGGCGCCGGAGCTGACGCAGGCGGTGATCAGCGTCGAAGGCAACTTCACACTGGACGACGCATTCTGGTGCCGCAGGATCGCGCCGATGCGCGACGACGAGTGGGCGGCCGAACACGCGCGGATGCAGTCGGATCCTCGAACTTGGCTGGCAAACGGTGGCATCGAACCGACACCGCGGCGGCTCGAATGGGCGCAGGTCATTCTGCAGAACCAATCCGCGGCGACCGTACACGCCATGGCGAAAGCCGTGGTGCAAGAGACCGGCGATCCCGCCTACCTGGCCGCCGTCAGGGACGTGCTCGACCGCGGCATGCCGCTTCACCTGCTGGCCGGTGAAAGATCCTGCTCGGGATGGGACGTGCCGGCCTGGGCGCGGTCTGCCGCCGCCGGCATGGTGGTTCTGCCAGGCGTCGGGCACATGATGATGCTCGAAGCGCCCGAGCGGTTCTGTGAAGCCGTCAGCAGCATGGTGCTGGCAGCTCCATCGCAAGCTGACAGCGGCAACCGGTTTGCATCCGCCTGACTTCAGGCGACATTCGATACGGAAGCGAGCACATGGCGCTGCATCGCTGTTTCGTAGGACTGGCGACGTGACCGCCGCCCTGCTGCATGGAGCGAATCGTCAGCCGCCAGCAGCCAGTCCAAGTCCGATCGCCAGCGCTCCCGCCAGCCCCAGCACCACCAGCGCGCCAAGCCGGTGCTGCAGGCGGTCCAGCGCCTCGTAGCGTTGTCCGTCACTGGCTGCGGCTGCGCGCCGGCGGGCCATCACCACCGCCACGCACCACACATTGGCTGCCAGCGCCAGCAGGCCGCAGATGATCTTGGCGAGCAGCATCGGTGTAGCGCTCGTGCGCGCCAGCAGCGACGCGCCGGTGGCCGCGACGATGAGCATCGCCGGTGTCTCGACCAGCACGTCGACGCGAGCGTGCAGATTCGCCAACAGCGGGCGGCGGGCGGCTCCGTCGGCGGCCAGCAAGCGCTCGAACGCCACTTCGGTGAGCACGCAGCCGATCCAGGCGCCTGCGGCGCACAGATGCAGGACGAGGAGCCAAGCCATCGTTCATGCCATTAAAGCAGTAATTATTGCGTTATCATAATTCCCGATCCCCCATTAAAGCAAGTAAACTTGCGAAATGGTGCGTCCCGATACCTCCGCCCCTTCCCCGGCACGTCGCACCGGCGGCCGCAGCGCCCGCGTGGTCCGCACAGTGCTCGACGCCGCCTTTGCACGGCTTGCCGCGGGCGGTCTGGCCGGCCTTTCGATCGCCGACGTGGCCCGCGACGCGGGCGTGCATGAGACTTCGATCTATCGTCGCTGGGGCACGCGCGAGCGGCTGGCGCAGGCAGCCTGCCTGGACCGCGCTGAGCGCGACATCGCGCTTCCCGATACCGGCGCCTTCGACACCGACCTGCAGGTGCTGGCCGAGGGCGCTGCACTGTTCGTGGTCTCGCCCGCAGGTCGCCTGCTGCTGCAGCTCGGTCTGCAGGCAGCGGCTGGCGGTTCCGACCGGCGTCCGGCCTACTGGCGCGAGCGCATGGCGGCGCTCGCCCCGGTGTTCGACCGCGCGATCGCGCGCGGCGAGGTGCGTGATCGCGTCCATGCTCAGCGTTGTCTGGAGGCCGCCATCGCACCGATCTATCTGCGCGCACTCGTCAGCGGCGAGCGGCTGCGAGACTGGCCGCTGGCGCGCTTCGCCAGCGCGGTGCCGCGCCTGGCTGCCGTGCTGGCCGATGACGAACCCGACACCTGGCCCGAGAACGTCGGTCCGAGCGCGCGTCGATGACCTAGGGCACGGTTCAGACCGCTGCATCGCACACTGACCGTGGTAACCAGGGTGCATCCGCTTGACTTCGAGCGCGCTCGAACTTCTACGATCGTTCCCATGGCATCCCTCCTGACCATTGCCGAAGTCGCCGAACGCACCGGCCTGACGGCGCACACGCTTCGCTACTCGATCGCCACCCTGCAGCACGCCACGCACGCGCTGCAAGCCAAGATCTGCCGGACGGACACCTGATGGTCTCGACCTGGGGCGCCAATGCGACGTTCAAAATCCGCCGGACTTGACCCGGGCATGAGGGCCCGTCGTCTGCCTCATGCTCAATGGCCGAAGTAGCGCCAGATCAGGCTCATGCCGGACAGCAGCACGATGGCGCTGACGACGCGAAGGAACTGCGCGCGCGTGAGCCTCGTCGTGATGCGTCGGCCGACTGCGGTACCGATCAGCATCGGCACCGCCAGAATGAGCGCGAGCATCCATAGTTCCCGGCTGGTGTAGACGCCGGCCAGCAGGAACAGCACCACACGGGTCAGCGTCGAGCATCCGATCAACGTGGACTGGGTCACCCGGATGCGGTCGTTGGCGTCGATCCTGCCCGCCAGATAGATCGTGTAGATGAAGCCTCCGCTTCCGAACAGCGCCGAGAACACGCCGCCGACCAGCCCGAACGGCCATGCAGCGCCGGGGGAATACTTCGCCTGCGGCCTGAAGCCGCTCAGCGTGTACAGGGCATAGCAGACGGCGAAGACGCCCAATGCCAGAAGAAGCGTCCGAGGCTTGCCCAGCAGGAGAACGGCGGCTCCCACCAGGCTGCCGGCCACCATGGCGGGAACGATGCGTTTCAGCTCGCCTGCGTCCGCCGCCTTGCGATCGCGTGCCACGCTGACGGCCGCTGCCGCGAAGTCCAGCAGGGCCAGCAACGGGACGATAGTGGCGACCGGCACGAAGTGGGCGAGCACGGGACCGGCGACCAATGCGGTCCCGAAGCCGGCCAGACCGAAGATCACGTAGGCGATGCCCACCCCGAGGCAGACGACAAGCAACTGAAGCGATGGCAGCGGGAGGGGGTCGTGCAGCAGGGCGAGCAGTGAATCCACGAAGCGCAGGCGGCGGGCGATGGGAATTCCTCGAATCTACGGGCATCCTCCTTGGCTCGCCAATTCAGAATGCGGCGCTCACTCGTGTCGAATTCAGCTAGATCCTGGGGCGGTCTGGAGCATGCCGACGAAGCGGCGCACCAGGGCCGAGGCGTCATGGCGCCACAAACCCAGAACGGTGCTGGTACAGTCCTCTCCTCGAAGCCCGAGAAGGCGCGCGCCCTGCGGCGCCATCCGGCCCATGGACTCCGGCACGATGGCAATGCCGAATCCGGCCTGGACCAGCGTGAGCTGCGCCCACTTGCGCGACCTCACCGGTGCCGGCCGGGGTTGGAAGCCGCATGCACGGCAAAGCTCGGCCACGCGATGGCTCAACCCGCCTCGTTCGACGTGAGGCACGGCGACGAAGAGTTCGTGGCGAAGCGCCGAGAGCGCGACATCGGTCTCCCGGGCCAGCGCGTGCCCCTCCGGAACGAGGGCCACCAGCCGTTCTTCGTACAGATTCGTGTAGTGGATGCCGTCGTAGCGGCGCAGGATGGGGCCGCGTGCCAGGCCGACGTCCGCCCGTCCCTCATGGATTTCCAGCGCCTGGTGCTCCGAAGAAGCTTGCGCGACTTCCACGGAAACGCCGGGGTTCTGGTTGGCGTGCATGCGAAGCGCGGCGAGAAGGCGGGGGCTCAGGGGCACCGAGCTGGAATGCAGCAGCTCGAGCGTGCCCTCGGTGCCTCGTTGGGCATGCGCCGCATTGGCTGCAGCGTCTTCGAGCGCCGCCAGGATCCGGCGGGCATCGTCGTACAGCGATCGACCGGCAGCGGTGACGTCGAGGTGGCGGGTATCGCGTTCGAGCAGCGTCACCTGGAGCTCGCGTTCCATCTCGCGCACCTGGCGACTCAAGGCGGACTGCGCGATGAACAGCCGTTGCGCAGCCGCGCTGAAGCTGCCCGCGTCGACGATCTCCACGAAGTAGCGCAACTGCCGGTGCGTGAGGATGAGCGGATTCTCCTTGCCGTTCAGCGGACGGTAGCACGGTCATGGCCCGCGCCGCCCAGGCTGTCGTCGATCGCACTGCCGCGAGCGGGCGTTGGCGGCCAGGCGTTGAGCGCCGCCGGGGTGCGCCACCTCACGTTGACGTCGATTCGCTTACCCGGTAAGCTGACCACGACCTCATCTTCGGAATTGACCATGGCCAGCGCCACTCTGACGGAAAAGGGGCAGATCGTAATTCCGATCGAGATCCGTACCCGCTACGGGCTGACCCCGGGCACGCAAGTGGAGTTCGTGGACGAAAGCGGCGTCATCCGGTTGCTGATCCGCCGTCGGGTTGTCCGAACCGATCCCAGCTCGGGGTTCGGCCTGATCAAGGCGAAACCGCCAAGAAGCGGTGCCTCGCGCCGGCTTTCGGAATTCGACCCTGCGTCCCTGGTCAAGCGGAAATGATCGCGCTCGACACCAATGTCCTTGCTCGCTTCTATGTCGACGACCCCAGCGACCCTGAATCGCGGCGGCAGCGGGAAATCGCCAGGCAGGTCATCGAGCGTGGCAGCCCCGTCTACGTGCCGCTGTCTGTCGTGCTGGAGCTCGAATGGGTCATGCGCGGCTTTTACGAGGCGTCGCCCGCAGATTTCTGCGATGTCGTCGATCATCTGCTTGGCATGTCCCACGTGACCGTCGAGCGGTGGGACGCGATCAAGGACGCAGCGGACCTTCATCGCAAGGGTCTCGA
>OEIU01001966.1_pt1 | contig 11722 bp, 8 predicted proteins | sample 1539221 | NCBI WGS metagenome assembly OEIU01 (sample SAMN03792071, study PRJEB22550) | activated sludge metagenome | feature: wastewater treatment plant; material: activated sludge; isolation source: Wastewater treatment plant of a petroleum refinery complex | place: Argentina: Zarate | collected... | reverse complement strand
GGGTTATCCGAAATAGGTCGGCAGGGGGGGGGCGGTCAGGGGGTGGGGTGGTCGCCGCCGAGCTCGACCGAACCGCCGTCGACCCCCTTGGCCCCGCGCACGACCTCACCGGTGGCGGGGCCGGCGGCGGACGCTTCCTGCACCTCGCCCATGACCCACGTGTCGATGCCGCGGGCGGCCAGGTGCGTCGTCGCCGCGTCGACCGAGGCGGCGGGCAGCACGGCGACGAAGCCGACGCCCATGTTGAGGGTGCGCTCGAGGTCGGCGCGCGGGACGCTGCCGAGCGCCCCGACGGTCGAGAAGACGGCGGGCGGGGTCCACGACGCCCGGTCGAGGCGGGCGTGGACGCCCTGCGGCAGGACGCGGGCGAGGTTGGCGGCGAGCCCGCCGCCGGTGACGTGTGAGAGGGCGTGGACGTCGACGCCGTCGAGCCGCACGAGGTCGAGCAGGTCGGCGGTGTAGACCCGGGTCGGCTCGAGCAGCTCCTCGCCGAGGGTGCGGCCGAACTCCTCGACGTGCCGGTCGAGCTGCCACCCGGCGTGCGCGACGACCCGCCGGACGAGGGAGTACCCGTTCGAGTGCAGCCCGCTGCTCGCGAGGCCGAGGACGACGTCACCGACCTCGACCCGCTGCGGCCCGAGGACCTCGTCGTGCTCGACGACTCCCGTGGCCGCGCCCGCGACGTCGTACTCGTCCGGGTCGAGCAGGCCCGGGTGCTCGGCGGTCTCCCCGCCGACGAGCGCGACCCGCGCCTGCTCGCAGCCCCGGGCGATGCCGGAGACGATGGCCGCGATGCGTTCCGGGACGACCTTCCCGCAGGCGATGTAGTCGGTCATGAAGAGCGGCTCGGCTCCGCAGACGACGATGTCGTCGACGACCATGCCGACGAGGTCGACCCCGATCGTGTCGTGCCGGTCGAGGACCTGGGCGATGGCGACCTTCGTGCCGACGCCGTCGGTCGAGGTGGCCAGCACCGGCCGTCGGAACCGGGCCAGCGCGCTCGCGTCGAACATCCCGGCGAAGCCGCCGAGCCCGCCGAGGACCTCCGGCCGGGTCGCGCGGCGCACCGACTCCTTCATCAGCTCGACGGCCTCGTCACCCGCCTCGACGTCGACCCCGGCCGCGGCGTAGGTGATGGACGTCGGCTGGTCGGTGTCGCTCACGCCGGGAAGCCTACCGAGGCCGCCCACCGGCGTCGTGTGCCGAGGTGGTCGCCGGGACGACCACCTCGGCACACGACTCCGCGGGTCCGTGGCGTCAGAGGGCCTTGAGGATGTCCTCGACGCGTTCCTTGGCGTCGCCGAAGAGCATCTGGGCGTTCTCGCGGAAGAAGAGGGGGTTCTGGACGCCGGCGTACCCGGTGGCCATCGAGCGCTTGAAGACGATGACGTCCTTGGCCTCCCAGACCCGCAGCACCGGCATCCCGGCGATCGGGGAGGTGGGGTCCTCGGCGGCGGCGGGGTTGACGGTGTCGTTGGCGCCGATGACGAGGACGACGTCGGTCTCGGCGAGGTCGTCGTTGATCTCGTCCATCTCGAGGACGATGTCGTAGGGGACCTTGGCCTCGGCGAGCAGCACGTTCATGTGCCCGGGCAGCCGCCCGGCGACCGGGTGGATGCCGAAGCGGACGTCGACGCCCTGGGCCCGCAGCCGCTTGGTGAGGTCGGCGACCGCGTGCTGGGCCTGCGCGGTGGCCATCCCGTAACCGGGGGTGATGACGACCGAGTGCGCGTCGGTGAGCAGCGCCGCGGCACCCTCGGCGGTGATCTCGCGGTGCTCGCCGTAGTCGGTGTCGTCGGCGGCCGCGGTGCCGCCCTCGACCCCGAAGCCGCCGGCGATGACCGAGATGAACGAGCGGTTCATCGCGCGGCACATGATGTACGAGAGGTAGGCACCGGAGGAGCCGACGAGCGCCCCGGTGATGATGAGCAGGTCGTTGCCGAGGAGGAACCCCGCCGCGGCCGCCGCCCAGCCGGAGTAGCTGTTGAGCATCGAGACGACGACGGGCATGTCGCCGCCGCCGATCGAGGCCACGAGGTGCCAGCCCAGCGCGAGCGCGAGGAGCGTGACCAGCCCGAGCAGGGCGTGCCGGCCGAAGACGGCACTCTCGGGCAGCAGGGTGTAGACGACGGTGAGGACGAGGAAGAGCCCGAGCGCGCCGAGGTTGAGCTGGTTGCGGAACGGCAGCGTCAGCGGTCGGGACGGGATGCGCGCCGACAGCTTGAGGAAGGCGACGATCGAGCCGGTGAAGGTCACCGCGCCGATGAAGACGCCGACGAAGACCTCGACGTCGTGGATCGTCGGGTACGCGGTCGCCTCGTACGAGGAGTTCCAGCCGACGAGGACCGCCGCGAGCCCGACGAAGCTGTGCAGCATCGCGATGAGCTCGGGCATGCCGGTCATCTCGACCTTGCGGGCGCGGTCGAGGCCGATGACCGCGCCGATGGCCATCGCGACGAGGATGAGCAGCAGCCCGAGCCAGCCGGAGCCGCCGGTCTCGACGCTCAGGCCGCCGCTGCTCTCGCGCAGGCCGGCGGTCGCGGCGAGCACGGTGACGACGAGCGCGACCGCCATCCCGGCGATGCCGAACCGGTTGCCCCGGCGCGCGGACTCGTGCCGGGAGAGACCGGCGAGGGCGAGGATGAAGAGCAGGCCGGCGACGATGTAGGCGCCCTGCACGAGGGTCGAGCTCATCGGGCGGGCTCCTCGCGCTTGAACATCTCGAGCATTCGGGCGGTCACCCGGAACCCACCGAAGACGTTGATGCTCGCAACGAGGATGCCGACGAAGGCCAGCACCGTGACCGCCGCGCTGCCCCGCCCGACCTGGAGCAGCGCACCGACGACGATGATGCCGCTGATCGCGTTGGTCACCGACATCAGCGGGGTGTGCAGCGCGTGGTGGACGTTGCCGATGACGTAGAACCCGATGACCACGGACAGCATGAAGACCATGAAGTGACCGAGGAACGGCGGCGGGGCGAAGGCCGAGACGACGAGGAAGAGCACGGCGCCGGCGGCCGCCAGGCCCAGCTTCGCCTGCCCGCTCATCGGCTGACGTGCCGGCGTGGCCGCCGCGGTGTCGACGGTGACGACGTCGGTGCTGGGCGCCGGCGCGGCCGAGACCTGTACCGGTGGTGGCGGCCACAGCACCTCACCGTCGCGCACGACGGTCATCCCGCGCTGGACGACGTCGTCGAGGTCGAGGTGCAGCTCGCCGTCCTTCTCGGGGGTCAGCAGCTTCATGAGGTTGACCAGGTTGGTGCCGTACAGCTGGCTGGCCTGGGTCGGCAGGCGCCCGGGGAGGTCGGTGTAGCCGAGGATCGTGACCCCGTTCTCGGTGACGACCTTCTCGCCGGCGACCGTGCCGGCGACGTTGCCCCCGTTGGCCGCCGCCATGTCGACGACGACCGAGCCCGGCTTCATCGAGGCGACCATCTCCTCGGTGAGCAGCCGCGGCGCCGGCCGCCCGGGGATGAGCGCGGTCGTGATGACGATGTCGACGTCCTTGGCCTGCGCCGCGTAGAGCTCGGCGGCCTTGGCGTCGAAGTCGGCGCTGGTCTCCTTCGCGTACCCGTCGGCGGACGGGCCCTCGTCGGCGACGTCGATGCGGAGGAACTCGGCGCCCATCGACTCGACCTGCTCGGCCACCTCGGGTCGGGCGTCGAAGGCCCGCACGACCGCGCCGAGGCTGTTCGCGGTGCCGATCGCGGCGAGCCCGGCGACCCCGGCACCGACGACGAGGACCTTGGCCGGCGGCACCTTGCCGGCCGCCGTCACCTGGCCGGTGAAGAACGAGCCGAACTCGTGCGCGGCCTCGACGACCGCCCGGTAGCCGCCGATGTTGGCCATCGAGGACAGGACGTCGAGGGACTGGGCCCGGCTGATGCGCGGCACGGCGTCCATCGCCAGCGCCGTGACCCCGCGCGCAGCCAGCTGCTCGACGAGCTCGGGGGCGAGGGCGGGCGAGAGCAGGGCGGCGAGGACCTGGCCGGGACGCAGCCGGCCCAGCTCGGCCTCGGACGGCGCGTTGACCTTGAGGACGACGTCGGCGTTCCACACCGCGTCCTCGATGACGTCGGCGCCCGCCTGGCGGTACGCGTCGTCGGTGAAGCTCGCGCGCGCACCCGCACCGGTCTCGACGAAGACGGTGTAGCCGAGGCCGACGAGCTGCTCGACGGTCTTCGGCGTGGCCGCGACACGGGTCTCCCCGGGCCGGGACTCGCGAGGGACTCCGATGCGCACTGGGCTTCCTCTCCGACGCAGGGGCGGTCCCGACCGAACCTAGCGGGTCGGGCCGAGGGATTCAGCACGTGTGTCACGCCACACAGCGGCGGCGGCGCGCCGGACCCCTCGGGACCGCGGCGCGCCGCCGTTCGCGTGCCTCGGGGCTCAGCCCTCGGAGCGCCGGAAGCCGCTGCGCTCGGCGGCGGCCGCGTCGTAGAACCAGACGTCGGGGTCGGCCGAGTCGTAGCCGGGGTCCTCCGGGACGCGGTAGGTCATGGTGTCGCGGTAGGCCTGGACCGGGTGGTCGAGGGGCTGGGCGCCGTCGTCGATCGGGGCGGCCGAACCCATCCCGAAACCGCCGTCGCGGATCTCGTCGAACTCCGAGACCCGGCGGGAGCCGGATGCCTCGGCGGGTGCGGGCTGGTCGTCGGCGACGTCCTCCGGCTCGGGCTGCTCGTCGGCGACGACCTCCGTCTCGGGCTGCTGGTCGGCGACGTCCTCCGGCGCGGGCTGCTCGTCGGCAACGTCCTCCGGCGCGGGCCGCTCGTCGGCGACGTCCTCCGTCTCGGGCTCCTCGGGCAGCGGTTCCGCGGACGCGGGGTCGACCGGCTCCATCCCGGCGTCGGCGGCCTCGCGGTCCATCTCGGCGCGCTCCTCGGCGAGCCGGTCGCCGCGCTCCCGGTTCTCCTCGAGCATCTCGGCCTCGTCGGCGCCCCAGTCGCGCTCGGGGGTGGGGTCCTCGGCGTCGGCGACCGGCTCCTCCGGCTCGGTGAAGGCGCCGTGGCCGGGGTCCTCGACGACCTCGGCGGCCTCGTCCGTGGTCGGCGCGTCGTCCTCGGTGGGCGCGGCCTCGGTGGGCACGCCCCCGGTGGGCGCGTCCTCGGACGCCGGCTGCTCCGGGGTGTGCCCCGAGACGGCCTCGTCGGCCTGCCGGGAGACCGGCTCCCCGGCCGGCTCGACCGGCTCGGGGGCGGGGTCGGCCTCCACGACCGGCGTCTCGGCGGCGGCCGGCTGCTCGGCCGCCTCGGGGCGCGGACCGCCCCACTCGCCGGGTGGGGTGCGGGCGTCGTCCGCCGCGGAGACGTCGTCGTCGATGTCGGCCACGGACGTCTCCGTACCCGCTGCGGTGGGGTCCCACACCTCGTCGGACGCCCGCGTCTCGGCCAGCACCTCCTCGTCGGTGTCGTCGCGGTAGTCGGCGGCGGCGGCGATGCGAGCGCTGTGCGCCTCGGCCTCCGGGTCGGCGACGGTCTCCTCCGCCGCGGCCGGGGCGGCCTGCGCGACCGGCGAGGGCTCCTCGAGCGGCGGCGCCCAGGGGGACCGCTCGAGGACCGGCTCCTCGACCGGCTGCTCGGCGACCGCCTCCTCGGTGACGGGAGCCGGCTCCTCGGCGACCGGGGTGCCGGGCGCGGGCTGGGCGGCCGCCAGCTCGGCGCCCATGACCGCCGCACCGGCCGCACCGGGCACGGGGGCCGCGGGGCTGCCGGCCCACGCGGCGCGCTCGGCCTCCTCGCGCATCCGGCGCACCTCCGCGCGCGTCATCGGGCGGTCGTCGCCGTCGGCGCCGTCGGCGGGGTCGGGGGTCTCGACGTCCGGGTCGACCCGGTCGGCCTGCGCGAGCAACGCGTCGTGCTCGGTGCGGGCGGCCTCGACCCCGGCCCGGGTCCGGCCGGCCTCGGCGGCGAGCCGGTCCGCCTCGGCCGCGAGCCGCTCCGCCTCGGTCTGCGCCACGCCGGCGCGGTCCTCGGCCTGGGCGGCGAAGGCCTCCTGGCCGGCGATGGTCGTCGCGAGGCCCTCGGCCTCGGCGCGCAGGACGGCTGCCTCGGCACGCGCCTCGTCCTTGCGCGACGACGAGCGGCGCACGAGCAGCCAGACGACGAGCACGACGACGACGATGACGAGGAGCAGGAGGAGCAGCTGGTCGGTGGACATCTGGGAACTTCCTGTCGAGAGCACGCCGGAACCGGCGTCGTCGGACAACCTACCGTCGCGTCGGGCACCGGCCGAAGCGGCCGGACCCGGACCGACGGTCCCCTGCGCCGGGCCAACCTAGGGCCTCGCGCGGTCGGGCGCCAGCAGGGCCTCCGACGGTGGACGCCGAGCGCGTCGGCGCTGGTCAGAGGCCGAGCTCGGCCACCGTCGCCTCGCGCATCTCGACCTTGCGGACCTTGCCGGTGACCGTCATCGGGAACTCGTCGACGACCTTGACGTAGCGCGGGATCTTGTAGTGCGCGAGCCGACCCGAGCAGTACTCGCGCACCGCCTCGGCGGTCAGCGGCACGGCGCCGTCCCTCATCCGGACCCAGGCGCACAGCTCCTCGCCGTACCGCTCGTCCGGGACGCCGATGACCTGGGCGTCGAGGACGTCCGGGTGGGTGTAGAGGAACTCCTCGACCTCGCGCGGGTAGATGTTCTCGCCGCCCCGGATCACCATGTCCTTGATCCGGCCGGTGATCTGCACGTAGCCGTCGTCGTCCATCACCGCGATGTCGCCGGTGTGCATCCAGCCGTCGACGAGCACCTCGGCCGTCTTCTCCGGCTCCTCCCAGTACCCGAGCATCACCGAGTAGCCCTTGGTGCAGAACTCGCCCGGGACACCCCGTGGGAGGGTCTCGCCCGAGACCGGGTCGACGACCTTGATCTCGAGGTGGGGATGCACCGAGCCGACCGTGTTGACCTTCTGCTCGAAGGTGTCGTCGGTGCGGTTCTGCGTCGACACCGGCGAGGTCTCGGTCATGCCGTAGCAGATGGTCATCTCCTCGATGCCCGACTCGATGAGCTGGGTCATCATCGACGCCGGGCACGGCGAGCCGGCCATGATGCCGGTGCGCACCGACGACAGGTCGTACGAGGAGAAGTCCGGCAGAGCCCATTCCGCGATGAACATGGTCGGCACGCCGTAGAGCGAGGTGCAGCGCTCCTCGGAGACCGCCGCGAGCGTCGACGCGGGGTCGAACCCCGGCGCGGGGATGACCATGCAGGCGCCGTGGGTCAGGGCCGCCAGGTTGCCCATCACCATCCCGAAGCAGTGGTAGAAGGGCACCGGGATGCAGATGCGGTCGGCCTCGGTGTACCGGCACAGCTCGCCGACGAGGTAGCCGTTGTTGAGGATGTTGTGGTGCGAGAGCGTCGCACCCTTGGGGAACCCGGTCGTGCCCGACGTGTACTGGATGTTGATCGGGTCGTACGGGTCGAGCTCGCGCTGGGCGAGGGTCAGCCGCTCGGGGCTCACCTCGTCGGCCGCGGAGAGGAGGGCGTCCCACGACTCCCGGCCGATGACGACCACCTGCTCGAGCGCGGGGCACTCGGGCCGGGCCGACTCGACCATCGCGACGTAGTCGGAGGTCTTGAACGACTCGGCCGTCACCAGCACCCGGATGCCCGCCTGGCCGAGGACGTAGGTGAGCTCGTGGGTGCGGTACGCCGGGTTGATGTTGACGAGGACGGCACCGACCTTGGCGGTGGCGAGCTGGACGAGCACCCACTCCGAGCAGTTGGGCGCCCAGATGCCGACCCGGTCGCCCTTGCCGACGCCGACCGCGAGGAACCCGCGGGCCAGCCGGTCGACGGCGGCGCCCAGCTCGGCCCACGTCATCCGGACACCCTGGGCCCGGTCGACGAGCGCCTCGCGGCCCCCGTGCTGCTCGACCGTGGCGTCGAGCTGGTCGCCGATGGTCTGCTCGAGGAGCGGGGGCTCGAGGACCCCGACGGTGTGCGAGAGCTGGGGGTCGGGGGTCTCGGTCATCGGGGTCCCTTCGGTCGGTCCGGTCCGCCCCAGCCAACACGCCCGTCCCCCGCAGGGCAACAGCTCGGTCGGTCTGGCGCGGGATGTGGTCAGCGCGGGGTGGGGCGGGAGAGGCGGTCGAGGACACCGACGAGCAGCGCTTCGCGGAGCGCCGGCGGGCAGGCGTCGAGCAGGGCGTTGACCGGCGCCATCCGGGTCGGGAGGGCGATGCCGCCGCCCTCCCCCGCGAGACCCGCGGCGGCGAGGAGCCCGGCGAACCCGGCGTCGTCGACGGTGGCCGGGTCGAGGCCGGCGAGCATCCCGGCGAGCTGCGGGTCGACGGCCACGGGCCCGGCGGCGCGGGCGGCGGCGACGGCGTCGCGCAGGGCCTCGACGAACTCCCCGACCGCCGGCGCGGTGGCGGCCGACAGGGTGAGGTGCAGGGTCGGCGGGAGGGCACCGAAGGCCATCTGCGGCTGGACGAACCAGCCGCGGACGAGCATCTCGTCGGCGATCGTGAAGACGTCGCACGAGCCGTCCGTGGCGAGGACGAGGAGGGTGGAGTCGGGCTCGGCGACGACGCGGAGCCCGTCGACCTCGGTCGCTGCAGCCGCGAGCCCGACTGTCGCGGAGCGGGTCTCGCGGGCGAGCCGGGCGTAGCCATCGATGCCGATGTGCCGGGTCACGGCCCAGGCCGCCGCGAGGGGCCCGCCGGACTTCGTCGACTGCATCGTCGTGTTGAGCATCGTGTAGCCGGGCCAGTCGGCGGACGCGAACAGGTGGCCCCGGCGCAGTGCGGCGTCCCGGTGGAGCAGCAGCGAGACGCCCTTGGGGGTGTAGGCGTACTTGTGCAGGTCGACGCTGATGCTCGTCACCCCCTCGACCGCGAAGGTCCACGGCGGCACGTCGTCGAGGTGGGGCAGGACCCAGCCGCCGATGCACGCGTCGACGTGGCAGCGGACGCCGGCCTCGGCGGCGGCCCGCGCGACGTCCACGACCGGGTCGACGACGCCGTGTGCGTACGAGGGAGCCGAGGCGACGACGAGGACGGTGGAGGGGTCGAGCGCCGCCCGCACGGCCGCCGGGTCGGCCCGCAGGGTGGTGGGGTCGACCTCGACGACGACCGGCCGGACGCCGAGGTACTTCGCCGCCTTCCGGAACGCCGCGTGGGCCGTGGACGGCAGCACCATGCTCGGCGCCACGACGCCCGGGGCGCCCTCACGCGCGGCCAGCACGGCGAGCAGGATCGACTCGGTGCCGCCGGAGGTCACCGAGCCGGCGAAGCCCTGCGGGGCGTCGAGCAGCGCGCCGGCGTCGGCGACGAGGTCGTTCTCCATCCGCAGCAGTGAGGGAAACGCGGTGGGGTCCAGGCCGTTCGACGACGCGAACATCGAGAGGGCCTCACGGCCGAGGGTATCGGCCTCGGCAAGCCCGGAGTCGTAGACGTAGGCCAGGGTGCGCCCGCCGTGGGTCGGCAGGTCGTCGGCGCGCAGGGCGGGGAGCTCGGCGAGCACGTGGCCGGCGTCCTCACCGGCGGGACGGTCGGTGGTCATCGGTGGGACATCCCCTCGTCGAGGTGGTAGCGGCGGAGCACGAGCAGGGACCCGGCGACGAGCACCGCCGGCACGACGGTGAAGCCGAGGGCGATCGCCACGTGCGCCGAGTCCGGCTGCACCGCAGCGGAGTCGGTGCTCGAGACGTATCCGCCGAGGGCGAGCACCCCGGCGTACAGGAACGGACCGACCGCGAGGCCGAGCGTCTCGCCGGCGGTCCACACGCCGGTGTACGTGCCGGCGCGGTCCTCCCCGGTGCGCGCGGTGTCGGCCGCGGCGACGTCGGGGAGCATCGCGAGCGGGAACATCTGGCAGGCCGCGTACCCGACCCCGACGACGCCGACCGCCGCCGCGGTCGCCGCCGTGCCGACAGCGGTGGCGGCCAGCGTGGCGAGGGCTCCGGCCCCGAGGAGGACCGAGCCCCAGACGTACCCGGTGCGCTTGCCGCGGCGCTCGCCGACGCGCTGCCACAGCGGCGTGACGAGCAGGGCCGGGCCGACGAAGCAGACGAAGAGGACGGTGGAGGCGCCCGGGCTGCCGAGGAGGACGCGGGCGACGTAGTCGACACCGGCCAGCATCGCCCCGGTCGCGAGGGCCTGGAGCACGAAGACGGCCAGGAGGGTGCGGAAGTCACGTGCTGCGGCGACGACCCTCAGCTGGTCGCGCAGGCTGCCCCCGGCCGTCGCGGCCCGGCTCATCGGCGCGGTGCGGGTCCCCCACCACGCGCCGACGGTGCCGATCGCGATGAGCACGGCGACGAACAGCCCGACGCCGCGGTAGCCCCACGTCGGCCCGAGGGCGTCGCGGACCACCGGGGACAGGCCACCGCTCACGAGGATCGCGAGGGCCAGGACCGCGACCCGCCAGGTCATCAGCCGGGTGCGCTCGTCGTAGTCGTCGGTCATCTCCGCCGGCATCGCGACGTAGGGGACCTGGAAGAACGCGTAGGCCGTGGCGCACGCGAGGAACAGGACGACGACCCACGTGGCGGCGAGGCCGGTCGGGCTGGTCGGGCCGGAGAAGAGCAGGACGAAGGCGACCGCGAGCGCCAGCCCGGCGCGCAGGAGGAACGGCCGGCGGCGTCCGCCGGGATGGGTCGAGCGGTCGCTGACCCGTCCGGCGACCGGGTTGAGGAGGACGTCCCAGGCCTTGGGGAGGAAGACGACCAGGCCCGCGACCCCGGCCGGGACGCCGAGCCGGTCGGTGAGGTACGGGAGGAGGAGCAGCCCGGGCACGGTGCCGAACGAGCCGGTCGCGACCGACCCCAACCCGTAGCCGCGACGGGCGGAGACGGGGAGCGGCGCGGCCATGACCGGACCCTAGTGGGCAGGATGGGCGGGTGAGTGGAGGTCGCAGGTTCCGAGGACGCATCGCCGGGGTGGGCTCGAGCTCGGGGGTGCGCGTCGTCGTCGGGTGGTGGCCGGAGTCGCCGTTCGGGGAGTTCGCCGACGCCATGGTCGAGACCGCCTCGGGACACCGGGTCCTCCTCGCACCGACCGACGAGGTCGCCGACCTCGTGTCCACGACGTACACCTTCGACGAGGTCCGGCTCGAGCCCTTCGCGGTCACCGCCGCGGCCGGGACCGCGGGCTCCTCCGGGCGCTGGGCCGTGCGCTCGCCGTCGCTGACCCTCGACCTCGACGTGGGCGGGCGCACCCTGCTCGGCGCGCTGCTGCGGCGCGTGCCCCGGCCGCTCGCCGAGAGCCCGGTGTTCGCGACCCTCGCCGACCCCGTGGCGCGCGTCGTGCTGCGCGGCGTGCGCACCCGCGGCGTCGCCCGGGCCGGCCGGCGCGAGTACTACGGAGCGACCGACGTCCGCTCGGTGAGCTGGGTGGCGGGTCGCTTCGACGGCGTCGAGCTCGGTCGGCTGGCTCCGGTCGAGCCGCCCTGTCGGTTCGGGTTCTCCTCCACCCCGCGCCGGCCGTCGGTGACGAGCGTGACGACGACCATCACCGACCTCGGCTGACCGCTGGCGCGCCGGGCCGGCAGCGGGTCGGGGGCGCCGGTCCGGCCGCCGTCGTCGGGGTCCGGTCGCCTCCAGGTCCCGCGACATGCGGACGGACGGGCCCGGTCATCCGCATGTCGCGAGACCTGAAGCGACCGAGCGCGACTCGGCTCGACCGTCAGGTGGCCCAGGCCCAGACCTGAACGGACCGATCCCCGACGACGCTCCTATGGTTGGTCAAGCCGGTGAGGGGCCGTGTTCGAGGAGTCGGTAC
>OEIU01001965.1_pt1 | contig 11728 bp, 9 predicted proteins | sample 1539221 | NCBI WGS metagenome assembly OEIU01 (sample SAMN03792071, study PRJEB22550) | activated sludge metagenome | feature: wastewater treatment plant; material: activated sludge; isolation source: Wastewater treatment plant of a petroleum refinery complex | place: Argentina: Zarate | collected... | reverse complement strand
GGCACGCAGCCGTCGGTGCGCAGGGTCACCGACGCGCTGGACGCCGAGCGGGTCGCGGTGCGCGAGGCGCTGGGCTACGGGGCGCCGCACTTCCCGCTCTCGGATCACTACCACACCGACCGCTGGATGTACGGCAACGCGCACGACAAGCTCGTCGACAGCGGCGACTGGCGCGAGCACATCGACCTCGCCTCGCACCGGTACATGCGCGAGGACGTCGCCTACGGCCTCGCGTTCCTCGTGTCCGTCGCCGACTGGGCCGGCGTGCCATGCCCGGTGGCCCGCGGGCTGCTCGCGATCGGCGGCGCGATCGTCGGGGACGACCTCTCGCGCGGGCCGCGCACGCTCGGCGCGCTCGGCCTGGCCGGGCTCGACCGGGCGGCGATGCGCCGGCTGCTCGAACGCGGTTTCGACGCATGAGCACCGCAGGCGCCGCACGCGAGACCATCGCCGCGCTCGGCGCCGGGCGCATGGGCCGCGGCATTGCCACCGCATTCGCCTACGCGGGCCACGAGGTCTGGCTGGTCGACACCAAGGCCCGCGCCGCCGGGCAGGCCGACGCGCTCGCGCGCGACGCGCTCGCAGAGATCGACGCGTCGCTCGCCGCGATGGCTCGCTGGGGCGCCTTCGACGATGCGCTGCGCCCGGCGATCCTTGGTCGCGTGCGCTTCGCGGCCCGCGAGGCCGCGCCGGCGGCCCTGTCACACGCCGACGTCGTCTTCGAAGGCGTGCCCGAGGTGCTCGACGCCAAGCGCGAAGCCTTCGCCTTCGCTGCACCACACCTGCGGCCCGATGCCGTGCTGGCGTCGACGACCTCGTCGTTCCTGGTCACCGAGCTGGCCGGCTTCGCGCCGCGTCCGCAGCGCTTCCTCAACGCGCACTGGCTCAATCCGGCGCACGTGATTCCGCTGGTCGAGCTGAGCGCGCATCCGGGCACGGCACCCGAGGCGAGCCGGGCGCTGTCGTCGCTGCTCGAGCGCATCGGCAAGGTGCCGGTGACCTGCGCGGCCGCCCCCGGCTACATCGTCCCGCGCCTGCAGTCGCTGATCATGAACGAGGCGGCGCGGATGATCGAGCAGGGCGTCGCCAGCGCCGAGGACATCGACCGCGCGACGCGCTTCGGTTTGGGCTTCCGGTTCGCGAACATGGGCGTCGTCGAGTTCATCGACTTCGGCGGCAACGACATCCTGTACTACGCGAGCCGCTACCTGTCGCAGGCGCTCGGCGACGAGCGCTACGCGTCGCCGGCGATCGTCGACCGGCACATGCGCGAAGGCCGCAACGGCCTGCGAGACGGCAAAGGGTTCTACGACTTCGGCGGCGTCGACGTGGCGGCCTACCGCACGCAGGCGCTGGGGCGGATGCTCGGCATGCTGGCGCACCTGGGCATGCTGCGGCCGCCCGATCCCGGTTAGCCGATCGCCGGCGCATCGCAGTTCCCCCGATCGACCCAGCAAGCGACCCACCAAGGAGCAGTCATGAAACGACCCCTGTTCGCCGCCCTCGCCATCGCGGGGGTGCTCGCGGCCACGACCGCGCGCGCCGAGATCACCGTCGGCGTGTCCCTGGGCACCACCGGCCCGGGCTCTTCGCTCGGCATCCCGTACAAGAACGCCTTCCAGCTGCTGCCGAAAACGCTCGGCGGCGAGCCGGTGAAGTACATCATCCTCGACGACGAGTCCAAGCCCGACAACGCGGCCAAGAACGCCCGCAAGTTCGTCACCGAGGACAAGGTCGACGCGATCATGGGCTCCAACGGCGTGCCGTCGGCGGTCGCCATGACCGCGGTCGCCGCCGAGTCGAAGACGCCGATGATCGCGCTCACCCCGGTACCGCCGCTGGCGCCCGACCGCCTGCACTGGACCTTCGTCGTGCCGCAGACCACCGAGCTGATGATGAGCGCGGTCGTCGAGCACATGAAGGCGCACGGCGTGAAGACCGTCGGCTACATCGGCTTCTCCGACACCTGGGGAGACCTCGTCTACAACGCGATCACCGCGCTCGCGCCCGCGGGCGGCTACAAGGTCGTGACCAACGAGCGCTACGGGCGCGCCGACACCAGCGTGACCGGCCAGGTGCTCAAGGTCATGGCGGCCAACCCCGACGCGGTCATCGTCGGCGGCTCCGGCTCGCCCGGCGCAACGCCGCACATCGCGCTCGCAGAGCGCGGCTACAAGGGCCAGATCTACCACAACCACGGCACCGTGAACCTGCCGTTCATCCAGACCGGCAAGAAGGCGGTCGAAGGCGCGATCGCGCCGACCGGCGCGCTGATCGTTGCCGAGGAGCTGCCCGACAACTTCCCGACCAAGAAGGTCTCGCTCGACTTCGTCAAGCGCTACGAGGCCGCCTTCGGGCCGGGCAGCCGCAACGCGTTCGCCGGCTACAGCTTCGACGGCGTGCAGCTGCTCGACGCCGCGGTGCCGGTGGCGCTGAAGAAGGCGAAGCCGGGCACGCCGGAGTTCCGCGAGGCGCTGCGCGACGCGCTCGAGAACGTCCGCAACGTGGTCGGCACGCACGGCGTCTACAACATGAGCGCCGCGAACCACAACGGGCTGGACGAGCGGGCGCGCGTGCTGGTGCGCGTCGAGAACGGCGCGTGGCGGCTGCTCAAGTAACGCCGTCGCGCTGGCCACGATGACCGCGGACATCGTCCTCTGGCTCGTGCAGGATGGCGTCACCAACGGCGCCATCTACGCGCTTCTGGCGCTCGCACTGCTGCTGGTGTTCGCGGTCACCCGCGTGATCTTCGTGCCGCAGGGCGAGTTCATCGCCTACGCGGCGCTGTCTCTCGGCCTGCTGCAGACGGGCCAGGTGCCCGGCACGGTATACGTGCTGGTCGGCGGCGGGCTGCTCGCCGCCGCGTTCGACATCGCCGTGGCGGTGCGCGAGAAGGCCACTGGCCGCCTGCCGCGGATCCTGCTGGTCTACGTCGCGGTGCCGGTCGCGATGGCCGCGCTCGCGTGGTGGGCGGCGCCGCGAAAGCTCGACATGTGGGCACAGGTGCTGATCGTGATCGGGCTGGTCGTTCCGCTTGGCCCGATCCTCTATCGCGTCGCCTACCAGCCGCTGGCCAATGCGTCGGTGCTCGTGCTGTTCATCATCTCGATGGCGGCGCACTACGCGCTCACCGGCCTCGGGCTGGTGTTCTTCGGCGGCGAAGGCCTGCGCTCGGCCGCGTTCTCCGACGCGAAGTTCCGGCTCGGCGTGCTCGACATCACCGCGCAGAGCGTCTGGGTGGTGTCGGCCAGCGTCGTCGGCATGATCGCGCTGTGGCTCTTCTTCGAGCGCACGCTCTACGGCAAGGCGCTGCGCGCCACCGCGATCAACCGCGTCGGCGCGCGGCTGGTGGGCATCCCGACCGAGTTGTCGGGCAGCCTCAGCTTCCTGGTCGCGGCGTTCATCGGCGCAGTCTCGGGCGTGCTGATCGCGCCGATCACGACGATCTACTACGACACGGGCCTCATGATCGGCCTGAAGGGCTTCGTCGGGGCGATCCTCGGCGGCATGGCGAGCTATCCGCTGGCCGCGGCCGGCGCCGTCGCGGTCGGGCTGCTCGAGTCCTTCTCGTCGTTCTGGGCCAGCGCGCTGAAGGAGTCGATCGTCTTCACGCTGATCATTCCGGTGCTGGTCTGGCGCTCGCTCACGTCGCGTCATCACGTCGAGGACGAGGAAGAGTGATCCGCAAGCACCGCGCGCTCGCGCTGTTCCTCGCCGTCGTCGCGCTTGCGCCGCTCGCGCTGCCGGCGTTCTACGTCACGCTGCTCAACTACGTCGGGCTCGCGACGCTGGTCACGCTCGGGCTCGTGCTGCTCACCGGGGTGGCCGGCGTCGTCTCGTTCGGGCAGCAGGCCTTCGTCGGGATCGCCGCCTACACGACCGCCGCCGTCACCGTGCTGATGGGCCTGTCGCCGTGGGCCGGGCTGGTCGCAGGGCTGGCGCTGACGGCCGCGTTCGCGCTGCTTCTCGGCGCGATCACGCTGCGGCTGTCGGGGCACTACCTGTCGATCGTCACGATCGCCTGGGGCATCGCGCTCTACTACCTGTTCGGCAACCTGCCGGGGCTCGGCCAGTACAGCGGCGTCGACAACGTCCCGGCGGTCTCGCTGGCGGGCTGGACGCTCGACACCGGGCGCGAGTCGTACTACCTGATCTGGCTCGCCACCGTCGCCGCGCTGCTCGCGGCGCGCAACCTGCTCGACTCGCGCAGCGGGCGCGCGATCCGCGCGCTGCGCTTCCGCGGCGTGATGGCCGAGAGCTTCGGCGTCGACACCGCGGCGCTCAAGCTGCAGGTGTTCCTGTATGCGGCCGTGCTCGCCGCGCTGTCGGGGTGGCTGTACGCGCACTTCCTGCGCTTCGTGAGCCCGCACGCGTTCGGCGTCAACGCGGGGATCGACTACCTGTTCATGGCGGTGATCGGCGGCGCGAGCCAGGTCTGGGGCGCGCTGCTCGGCGCGTCGGTGCTGACCGTGCTCAAGGAGTGGCTGAAGGACCTGCTGCCCGCGCTGTTCCAGAAGAGCGGCAACTACGAGATCGTCGTCTTCGGCGTGCTGATGATGCTGCTGCTGCACCGCACGCGCGACGGCCTGGTGCCGGCCATCGCGCGACTGCTCCCGGCAGGCGCGCCTCGCCCACGGCCGCCCGACGCGCCGGCGCTGCCAAGGCGCACGCAGCCGGTGCGCGGGCAAGCGCTGCTCGAGTTGCGCGGCGTCCAGAAGCGCTTCGGCGGCCTGCTCGCGGTCAACGAGATGTCGTTCGCGATGACGAGCGGCCAGATCCTGGGCCTGATCGGGCCCAACGGCGCCGGCAAGAGCACCCTGTTCAACCTCGTCACCGGCGTCCTCGCAGCCGACGGCGGCGAGGTCCGCTTTCTCGGCGAGCGCATCGAGCGCGCGACGCAGCGCGACATCGCGCGCCGCGGCGTCGCCCGCACGTTCCAGCACGTGAACCTGGTGAGCACGATGTCGGTGATCGAGAACGTGGCGATCGGCGCCCACCTGCGGGGCACCAAGGGCAGCGTCGCCGCGATGCTGCACACGGACCGTGACGAGGAGCGACGCCTGATGGCCGAGGCCGCGCGCCAACTCGATCGCGTCGGGCTCGGCGACCACCTGTTCGAGCCTGCGGGAAGCCTGCCGCTGGGGCAGCAGCGCATCGTCGAGATCGCCCGCGCGCTGTGCGCCGACCCGGTGCTGCTGCTGATGGACGAACCCGCCGCCGGCCTGCGTTATGGCGAGAAGCAGGCGCTGGCCGCGTTGTTGCGCAAGCTGCGCGACGAGGGGATGAGCATCCTGCTCGTCGAGCACGACATGGAGTTCGTGATGGGGCTGGTCGACCGGCTGGTGGTGATGGACTTCGGCGAGAAGCTCGCCGAGGGGCTGCCCGCCGAGATCCAGTCGAACCCGGCGGTGCTCGAGGCCTATCTCGGGGGCATCGAATGAGCGCGCTGCTCGAGGTCGACGACCTGCGCGTGTGCTACCGCAAGGTCGAGGCGCTGCACCGCGTGTCGCTGCGGGTCGAGCAGGGCTCGATCGTCACGGTGATCGGCCCCAACGGCGCGGGCAAGACCACGCTGCTGGGCGCGATCATGGGGCTGCTGCCGGCCGGCGGCTCGATCCGCTACCTCGGCGCCGACGTCGGCGCGACGAAAGTCGAGGCGCGCGTCGCGCGCGGCCTGTGCCTGGTGCCCGAGCGTCGCGAGCTGTTCGGCGAGCTGTCGGTCGAGGACAATCTGCGGCTAGGCGCGTTCCAGCGCGTGCGCCATGGCGAGCGCGGCGCCGACGGCGACCTCGGCGACGTCTACCAGCGCTTCCCGCGGCTGGCCGAGCGGCGCACGCAGCTCGCGGCGACGCTGTCGGGCGGCGAGCGGCAGATGCTGGCGCTCGGCCGTGCGCTGATGGGCAAGCCGCGCCTGCTGATGCTCGACGAGCCGAGCCTGGGGCTCGCGCCCCGGATCGTCCGCGAGATCATGCACATCGTGGCCGACCTGAGGAAGACCGGCGTGTCGATCCTGCTGGTCGAGCAGAACGCGCGCGCCGCGCTGCAGGTCGCCGACTACGGGTACGTGCTCGAGACCGGCGAGATCGCGCTCGAAGGCGAGTCGTCGTCGCTGGCCGGCAACCCGCGGGTCGTCGAGTCGTACCTCGGTTTCGCCAGCCGGCCATGAGCGCCGACCGCCGCCCTGCGCCGGCGCTGCCGCGGGTGCACCCGACGGTGGTGCACATGCTGGCCGACGCGGCCGAGCGCGTGCCGCACGGCGAGGCGCTGGTCTGCGGCGAGCGGCGGCTCGACTACGCGAGCTACCTCGAATGCGTGCGCGGCTTCGCCGCCGAGCTCGGCTCGCTCGGCGCCCGCGGCGAGCGCGTCGCGACGCTGCTGGGCAACTCGATCGACGCCTGCATCGCCGCTTTCGCGGCGCTGGCTGCCGGCGCACAGCACGTGCCGCTCAATCCGCTCTACGCGCCGCGCGAGCTCGACTTCATCCTGCGCGACGCGGCGCCGGTCGCGCTGGTCGTCGACGAGGCGCTCGCACCGGCCGTGGCGGAGATTGCGCGCGCAGCCGGCATCCGGCACCTGATCGTCGTCGGCCCGCAGTCGCGGCGGCTCGATCGTTGCGCCGGAACGCCGGGCGCGCCGCCTGCGTGGCCCGCGCCCGAGGCGCTCGCGCTGCTGCAATACACCGGCGGCACCACCGGCCGCCCCAAGGGCGTCGACCTCACGCATCGCGCGATCTCGACCAACGTGTCGCAGCGTGAAGCGCTTTTGCCGACCCGGTCCGGCGAACGCATCGTCTGCATGATGCCGATCTCGCACGCCTACGGCATGGCGATGGGCCTGTTCCTCGCCGCGTACTGCGGCGGCACGCTGGTCATCCTGCCGCGCTACGCGCCCGACGAAGTGCTCGCCGCCGTCGAGCGCGAACGGATCACCGTGTTTCCCGGCAGCCCGACCGTCTTCGTGGGCCTGATGGCGCACCCCGCGTTCGCACGCACCGACTGGTCGAGCGTACACACCTGCTATTCGGGCGCCGCGCCGCTGTCGGCCGAGACGCTGCGCCGCTGGCGCGAAGCGGTCGGCGCGCCGGTCTACGAGGGCTACGGCCAGACCGAGGCCGGGCCCGTGCTGTCGTTCAATCCGGTGGGCGGCCCGGTCAAGCCCGGCTCGGTCGGCATCGCGGCGCCGCTGACCGACATCGAGATCGTCGACGTCGCCACCGGACGCACCGTGCTGGGCGCAGGCGAACGCGGCGAGATCCGCGCACGTGGCCCGCAGTGCATGGCCGGCTACCGCAACCGGCCTGCCGAGACCGCCGAGGCCCTTCGCGACGGCTGGCTGTATACCGGCGACGTCGGCGAGTTCGACGCCGACGGCTACCTGTACATCCGCGACCGCAAGAAGGACATGGCGATCGTCGGCGGGTACAACGTCTATCCGCGCGAAGTCGAGGAGGTGCTGTTCCTGCACCCCGACGTGATCGACGCCGCGGTGGTCGGCGTGCCCGACGGCTACCGCGGCGAGGCGCTGGTCGCGCAGGTCGTGCTGCGCGCCGGCGCAACCACGCAGCCAGACGCGCTCGCGGCGCACTGCGCCGCGAATCTCGCGCGGTTCAAGGTGCCCTCGCGCATCGCGATCGTCGACGCGCTGCCGAAGACCTCGGCGAACAAGACCGACAAGAACGCCCTGCGCCGGTCGCTGGGCGAGCCCACGAGTACCGACCCCTCCGGGAGGAACCCTTGAACACGCGATTCGCCAATCCGCTGCTGCAGCCGCCGGCCTGGCCGATGCCGCGCCACGTCGCGATCATCGGCGCGGGCTCGATCGGCCCCGACATCGGCTACTACCTGAAGAGCGCGCTGCCGGGGCTCGCGCTGACGCTGATCGACCTGCAGCAGCCGGCGCTCGACGCCGCACTCGCGCGCTTTCGCGGCTACGCCGAGAAGGCAGTCGCGCGCGGCAAGATGAAGGCCGGGCAGGCGCAGGCGGTGCTCGCCGACGTTCGCACCAGCACCGACTACGACGCGATCTCCGGCGCCGACTGGGTGCTCGAGGCCGCAACCGAGAACCTCGCGCTCAAGCGCCGCATCTTCGCCGACGTCGAGGCGCGGGTCTCGCCCGACGCGATCATCACGTCGAACACCAGCTCGCTGCCCGCCGCGCGGATCTTCGCCGATCTGCGCCACCCGCGCCGCGCGACCGTCACCCACTTCTTCGCGCCGGCCTGGCGCAACCCGGCGGTCGAAGTCATCGACTGGCCGAAGGCCGATCCGGCGCTGGTCGCGCACCTCAGGCGACTGTTCTGCGAGACCGGCAAGCTGCCGCTGGTCACCGCCGACGCGCCCTGCTTCATGCTCGACCGCATCTTCGACAACTGGTGCAACGAGTCGGCGCTGCTGCTCGATCGCGCCACTGCCGCAGAGGTGGACAGCGTCGCGGCCGACTTCGTGCACGCCGGCCCGTTCTTCGTGCTGAACCTCGCGCGCGGCAATCCGATCATCGTCGAGACCAACACGCTGCAGGCCGACGAGGAAGGCGAGCACTACCGGCCGGCGTCGATCTTCCGCTCGGTCGACCGCTGGGTCACCGTCGGGCCGAACCAGCGCGTCGAGGTCGCCGACGAGCAGGCGTCGGCGATCCGCGACCGGTTGCTGGGCGTGCTGTTCTCGCAATCGGTCGACATCCTCGACCGCGGGATCGGCGAGCCGGCCGACCTCGACCTGGGATGCAAGGTCGCACTGGGCTTCAAGCGCGGCCCGCTCGAGTTGATGCGCGAACTGGGCGAAGCCGAGACCGCACGCATCCTCCAGCGCTTCGTCCGCGAGCGCCCCGGCATGCCGGCGCCGAAGCGCCCGCTCGCCGACTACCAGCGCTTCGAGCGCCACGTGCTGGTCGACGACCTCGACGGCGTGAAGGTGATCACGCTGCGCAGGCCCGAGGCGCTCAATGCACTGCACGACGAGATGACCGACGAGATCCTCGCGGTGATCCGCCGCCACGAGCACGACGACGCGGTCGCCGGCTTCGTGATCACCGGCTACGGGACACGGGCGTTCTGCGCGGGCGCCGACATCGGGCGCTTCCCGTCGATGCTCGGCGACGCCGAAGCGTCTGCGCAGTACGCACGCGATTGCTCGCGGCTGCTGGTGCACCTCGACGCGATGGCCAAGCCGGTGGTCGCGGCGATCAACGGCATGGCGCTCGGCGGCGGCTTCGAGCTCGCAATGCGCTGCCACGCGCTGGTGGCGACGCGCGATGCGTGGATGCAGCTGCCGGAGGTCACGCTGGGCATCGTGCCGGGCATCGGCGCGATGGTCGTCCCGTACCGGCGCTGGCCGGCCGCCGCGGCGGTGTTCCACGGCATGCTGCGCCGGGCCGAGAAGCTGAAGGCCGTCCGCGCCCACGAACTCGGCATCGTCGATGCGCTCGCCGACGATGTGCCGTCACTGGTCGCCGCCGCGGTGGCGCGCGTGCGCGCGCTCGCCGGCCGGCGGCAGCCGATCCCGGACGGCCCGGTCGCGTTGCCACCGTTCGCCGACGACGCCGGCCAGGCTGCGGGCGGCGCGACGCTCAGCCGGGCGACGGTCGCACTGATCGAAGGCGCGGTCCTCGAGGCGGCCGCCGCACCGACGCTGGCCGCCGCGCTCGAAGCAGGCTACCGCGCGTTCGGCGCGAGCGCCTGCACGGCCGCGGCCCGCGAAGGGATCGCCGCCTTCCACGAGCGACGCAGCCCCGACTTCGCGCGCACCGGTTGAGCGCGGGCCGCACACTTCGAGGATCCGCTCGCCACCCCTGCCCGCATCGGAGACCGGTCATGAACGCCTGGCTCTCGTCGATCGTCGTCGCGCTGTTCGCCTGGCTGCCTGCCTTCGCGCAGGCCGCCGACTTCCCGACCCAAGCGGTGCGCATCGTCGTGCCGTTCGCGCCGGGGGGAGGCACCGACCTCGCCGCCCGCGCGATCGCCGAACGGCTCACCGCGTCGCTCGGCAAGCCCGTGCTGGTCGAGAACCGCCCCGGCGGCAACTCGGTCATCGCGTCGCGGATCGTCGCGACCGCTCCCGCCGACGGCCACACGCTGCTGCTCACCACCGACATCCACGCGATCAACGCGGCCTACGCCCCGCAGCTGCCCTACGACTCGCTGAAGGACTTCGGCTTCGTCGCCCAGCTGACGACCTCGCCGCTGATGCTGGTCGCGCATCCGTCGACCGGAATCCGGACCGTGGCGGACCTGGTGAGGCAGGCGAAGGCGGCGCCGGGCCGGCTCAGCTTCGCGTCGCTGGGGCCGAGCAGCCCGCATTACCTCGGCTTCGAGTGGTTCGAGCGGATGGCCGGCATCGACGTGATCGACGTGCCCTACAAGGGCGGCGGCCAGGCGCTGGCCGACACGCTCGGCGGCCAGGTCGACCTGTCGCTGGTCGTCGCCGGCAACGGCATCCGCCAGGCGCGCGCAGGCAAGCTGCTCGCGGTCGCGGTGACCAGTCCGCGGCGCACGTCGATCGCGCCGGACGTGCCGACGATCGCCGAGAGCGGCTATCCGGAGTTCGCGCTCGTCAACTGGTACGCGATCCTGGCGCCGGCGGGCACGCCGACGGCGATCGTCGAGCGACTCAACGTCGAGATCGGGCGCGCGCTGCGCGACCCGGGCGTCGTCGAGCGCCTGGCCGGCGCCGGCCTCGAGCCGGCCACCGGCAGCCCGGCGGAGCTCGAGGCGCTGGTCAGGCGCGACATCGACAAGTACCGACGCATCATCGCGCTGACCGGCGCGAAGCTCGAGTAGCCGGCCGCGCTCAGGCCCCGGCGAGGAAATCGAGCACGGCCATGGCGAACGCCTGCGGCATCTGCTCCGGTAGCGGCACCATGCCGCCCTCGATGTCGACGATGCGTGCATCGGGCAGCCGCGCGCACAGCTCGGCCGCATGCGGCGATGCGAACGGGTCGGCGCTCGCGCGGATCACCAGCGCCGGCTGCGCGACCCGTGCGATGCGAGTCTCCATATGGTAGTTCGCCACCGCGCGATGACCGTCCTCGACGCGATCGACGACCTTCAGCGCGTCGATCACGAAGGCCTCGAGCAGGTCGGGGCGATCGGCCGGATAGAACGGCTGGCGGTTGCGCCACAACGCGGCCAGGTGCGCGCCGTCGGCGCTGCGCGCGACCTCGTCGATCGGCGGGCGCTGCGCGCGCGCGCGGCGGAACGCCGCGTCGGTGAACGGCGTCGACGACAGCACCAGCCTGCCGACCCGCTGTGGATGCGCCGCCGCGAGCTCGATCGCGATCACGCCGCCGGTATGGTGGCCCACGACGTGCGCGCGCGCCACGCGCAGCGCGTCGAGCAGCTCGACCGCGACCGCGGCCCAGCGCTCGATGCTGCCGGGCCATGCCGGTCGCGCCGAGTCGCCGAAGCCGATCGTGTCCATCGCGATCGCCCGATAGCGCTGGCCGAGGATCGGCAGCACCGACCGGTACTCGGCCCAGCTGCGCGGCGTCTGGTGCAGCAGCAGGACGACCTCCGCGTCTTCGGGCCCACACTGCGCGAAGTGCACCTGGCCGTCGCCCAGATCGGCGAACGCCCTGCGGATCGTCGTGCCTGCCATGTGCCCTCCCCGACTTCCCCGGGCGCCCCCGCGCCCGCCACGAACGATATACCGTCGCGCGACCTCGCACAGATCAAGGGAAGCGGGGAACCCTGCTTGTTCGCGGGACGCGGGCTGCATATTCTTGAAACCGAGCT